>Ga0335069_10012994_pt1 | contig 11706 bp, 8 predicted proteins | sample Lox_Sample_11_FD_206714 | JGI IMG/M metagenome (GOLD analysis project Ga0335069, IMG submission 206714) | Soil microbial communities from Loxahatchee National Wildlife Refuge, Florida, United States - Lox_Sample_1.1 | ecosystem: Environmental > Terrestrial > Soil > Wetlands | place: USA: Florida...
TGTACTGCTGGTTTTCGATGAGGCGGCGCAGTTCGGCCTCTTTCGAGTTGCTGCGCTTCAGCACCAACAACATTCGGTGCAGCGGCATCTGAGCCGGAGCCTCTCCCCGATCGAACTCGGCGCGAGCAAGGGGATGTACGTTGCCGTGCAGAACCGTTCTTCCGGAGTCGAGCAGGGGGTTTGTCGCCGGCGTGCTATTTTGAGATTGTTCAGCTGTAAGACGAGATGCCGTAAGTAAGCAGCAAATGAGAACAATGGCTAACGATACAATCCGGCGGGAACGGAAGTGCATGGAGCCTCGTTGTAGCGCGCCAGGAATGGAGCGACTGGGAGGAGGAGAGTGGCGCGCCGACGAAGAAGACTAACATACCTTTGTTCGTGCTAGTGAGACGCGGATCACAAAGTTATGTTTATGAATTCCCAAGATACGGCCGCTTGGCGGGACTTAGGGAATGTATATCCTTAGTCCTCTAATTCGCTCTCTTCGGGGGCGTCGGTGGGGCTTTCGAATTCGAGCTGGTAGCCGTCGGGGTCGGTGACCGGCACGACCCAGAGACGATTGCCGACGAACGGACGCTTGCGCATCTGGACACCGCGCGATTTGAACTCGCGGTAGAGCGCGAGGGCGTCGTCGCACGTGAAGCAGACGTGGACACCAGTGCCGAGTGTTTCGGCTGGGCGGCGGTCTGGCCTGAATTCCTGCAGCATGATGGCGGCTTCGCCGAGTTGGAGCCAGCACCAGACGACCCTGCCAGCGTTCGGGTAATGGCCGTCGCCTTCGGGAATCCAGGACTTTTTCATTTCGAAGCCGAGGCCGTCGACGTAGAAGCGGAGAGAGGCTTCCATGTTCGAGACGCCGAAGAATGGGACGGCTTGCTTGACGTTAACGCTGGTTTGGGACGCGGTGGTCATGGTCACGTCACTATAATCAAAAATCATGCCTGAATCCATCGACTGGCCGCCAAGCCGACGGCCCTCCCGCGGACGCGTGTTTCTGGCGTTCATCCTCTTTCTGATCTTGCTCTTCAGCAGCCGGACCGCTCTTTCTTATTACCTGGAGCTGCTGTGGTTCGGGTCGCTTGGGTATGAAGACGTTTTTCGCCGGTCGCTGGCCTTGCAGTGGGAGGTGTTTGCCCTGGCTTTTGCGGCGACATTTCTCATTTTGTATGGGTGGTTTTTGGCGCTTCGGCGGGCTTACGCGGCCGATTTGCTGAGCGGGAGCGTCATCTTTATTGGCGGGCATCCGGTGAAGCTGCCGGTGGAGCGGATTCTGCGGCTGATTGTGCTGGGCGTTTCGCTGCTGATTGCCGCGACGACCGGCGCGGGGATGATGGCGGAGTGGCCGACGTTCGCGTTTTATTTGTTTGCGCCGCGGACGGGCGGGGGAGTGGCCGACCCGATCTTTGGGCGGCCGTTGAACTTCTATTTGTTTACGTTGCCAGCGTGGCAACTGGTTGCGGGATGGCTGCTGACCCTGGCCGTGATCTGCTGCGGGATTGCGTTCTTCTTCGTTTTGATTACCGGAAGCACGCGAATTTTTGCTGGGCGGCGGGGGAGTTCAATTCCGTTGCCTTGGCGTGGATTTTCGATTGCGTTTGCTTTCTTTCTGCTGATGCTGGCTATGCGGGTGTACCTGAGCCGATTCGATGCCCTGTATGAAGAACACACGGTCTTTACGGGGGTGAATTATACGGATGCGCATGTCACGCTGACCGGGCTGCTGGTCGTTTCTCTTGCGCTGGTTTTCGGGGCGGCGATTGTGCTGGTGAATGCGGTCTCTGCTCCGAAGGTGCGCTGGCTGGTGGGATCGCTGGCGCCGGCTGTCATTTGTTATATCGCGGTGCAGTTGATCGGCTGGTATGTAGGGAACTTCATCGTCAAGCCGAACGAACTGGTGCGCGAGCGGCCTTATATCGCTCACAACATCGATATGACGCGGCGGGCTTATGGGCTGGATAGCGTGACCCAGAAGGAATTTCCGGCGGAGACGACCGTCGAAGCGGCCGACGCCGCGAATAATCAGGCGACGCTCCAGAACATACGGCTCTGGGATTGGCACGCGCTGCAGGATACGTTGCGGCAGATTCAGGAGATTCGGACTTATTACGATTTTCCAGATATTGACATCGATCGATATGAGATCGATGGGACGATGCGGCAGGTGATGCTGGCGCCGCGCGAGTTAAATGTCGAGAAGCTGCCGGAGAGCAGCCGGAACTGGATCAACGAAAAGCTGATCTACACGCATGGCTACGGGATCACAATGAATCCGGTGAACGGGTTCACGTCCGAAGGCCTGCCGACTTTGATGCTCAGCAACATGCCGGTGCAGAGCACCGTGAAGAGCATCAACGTGACGCGGCCGGAGATTTATTTTGGCGAACTGACGAATACGGACGTTTATGTAAAGACACGGCAGCAGGAGTTTAACTATCCGCAGGGCGAGACGAACAACCTGACGTCGTATGAGGGAAAGGGCGGGATTCCGATCGGCGGATTTCTGCGCCGGCTGCTGATTGCCTTCACCGAGGACGATCTGGCGAAGTTGCCGTTCAGCGACGATGTGAACTCAGGGAGCCGTCTGCTGATGCGGCGCAATGTGCGGGAGCGGGTGGCGGCGCTCGCGCCTCTGCTGACCTTTGATAACGACGCTTACATCGTGATTGGCGACGATGGTCGGCTGTACTGGATGATGGATGCGTTTACTTCGTCGGATACTTATCCGTATTCGAGCCACTATCCGCTGAATGGAAACCCGGTGAATTATTTGCGGAACAGCGTGAAGGCGGTGATCGACGCGTATGACGGAACGACTACGTTTTATGTTTTTGACCGCGAGGACCCGATCATTGCGGCGTACCGGGGAATTTTTCCATCTTTATTTAAGGACGCCTCGGCGATGCCGGCGGATTTGCGGCGGCATGTGCGCTATCCGGAGATGCTGCTGAAGATGCAGGCGGCGGCGTATGGCCTCTATCACATGACCGATCCGGAAGTTTTCTACAATCGCGAAGATTTGTGGACGGTCGCTTCGGAGGTCGGCATGGGGTCGCCGGGCGAGCAGAAGGCGCTGGTGATGGAACCGAATTTTGTGCTGATGAAGCTGCCGGGAGAGTCGGCGGTGGAATTTGTCGAGATTCTGCCGTTCACGCCGGCGAACCGCAACAATCTGATTGGATGGATTGCCGGGCGCAGCGACGGCGCGCATTACGGGACTTCCGTGGTATATGACTTTCCGAAAACGAAGCTGGTGGATGGGCCGCTGCAGATCGAGGCTCGCATCGATCAGAATGCGCAGCTCTCGGGACAACTGACGTTGTGGAATCAGCAGGGATCGCATGCTCGGCGGGGGACGCTGCTGGTGATTCCGTGCGGGCGGGCGTTGCTGTATGCGGAGCCGATTTATCTGCAGGCGGAACGGAGTCCGATGCCGGAGCTGCGGCTGGTGGTGCTGGCGCTGCAGGATCGTCTGGCGTATGGGCCGACGTTTGAGGCGGCGATGCGGTCGCTGTTTGGCGGGGAGGTGTCGTCGTTGAATGGCGGGACGGGGGCCGCTCCCGCGGAGACGGCTGGCGCGGCGGCTACTGGGACGAAACCGGTGGAGGATTTGAACGGGCTGATTTCGGGAGCAGCTCGGGATTTGGCGGATTATCAGCAGCTGACTTCGGAAGGGAAGCTGGGAGAGGCTGGACAGAAACTCGAGCAGCTTAAGCGGAAGCTGGAGGAGTTGAACGCGCGGAAGAAGTAATTCGCTCTCTTTCAGCTTGGTTGACCACAGGGTGCACAGGGTTTCACAGCTAGAACCTTTAACCACGGAGCACACCGAGGACCACGGAGGAAAGGCTGAGACACCTGGCGGCGTGGGCGCCGCCAGGACTGCCGGCAGGTCGCCGGCGCTACAAGAATCGCGACTATTCTCTCTCGCCCATCTGTTGGGAGAGATAATTCGCGATGCCCATTTCTTCGATGGCGTGAAGCTGGGACTCGAGGAAATCGGCGTGGCGCTCTTCGTCAACGAGCATGCGCTCGAATAGCGCCTTGGAGCCGTCATCGCTCGCTTCAGTGCAGACCTTTACAGCTTGGTTGTACTCGCGTCTGGCTTCGAGTTCGTCTTTGAGATCGATTTCGAGTTGCTCCTGAACCTTGCTGCCGAGTTGAGGCTTGAGACCGACTTCGATTTTGGGGATCGAGTCGAGGAAGATGATGCGCTCGATCAGGCCTTCGGCGTGATGCATCTCTTCCATGGCGCGCGCCTTGGTGCGGCCCGCCAGTTTCTTGTAGCCCCAGTTCTCGCACATCTCCGACTGGGTCATGTATTGCACAATGGCCGTCAATTCCGAGCTCAGGGCCGCGTTCAGTTCCTTGATCACTTTTTCGTTGCCGCGCATCGTTCTTGCCTCCACTTTTTATATTGGAGTCGAGGCGAGCGCGCTTGCTGTGATGTGGCGCACAGGGGGCTGGTTGCGATGCTTTTGTGCTTGCGTTTGCCGAGTGAATGCCTTGCGGTGAACGCGATTACCGATGAGCTCGTAGGGATCCTTCGACTCTGCGGGAAGCTCGCTTTGCGAACTTCCCGCTCCGCTCAGGATGACATTCCTAAACTAATTACCGGCAGCCGATGAGCGTTGTGCAATGCGGAAGGGTCGCTGGTCAACGGCGGACGGGGCGGCCGCCAGGGTGCGGCGCCGTCTGGAGTTCATCGAGATGTCTTCATGTATATCGTAATACGATATAATATTCACGTCGTATGACGATATGAATGAAACCTACTTCCTATAAGTCCAAGACACAGGACGCCTCCGATTACGAATCGCTGGCGGAGGTGCGTTACCAGTTACGCCGGTTTCTGCACTTCAGCGAGCAGGCAGCGCGCGCCGCTGGACTGGAGCCGCAGCAGCACCAGCTCTTGCTGGCGATAAAGGGTTTGCCGGAGGGCACGCGGCCGCGAGTGGCGGAACTTGCCGAAAGGCTGCAGATCAAACACCACAGCACAGTTGAGCTGATCAACCGGCTAGCTTCGGCGGGGTGCGTGCGGCGGCATCGGGCGGGCGAGGACCGGCGAGAGGTCTTGATTGCGCTCACGCCGAAGGGAGAGAAGCTCCTGCGGGAGCTTTCAAACCATCATCGGGCTGAGTTGCGGAAGCGGGGGCCGCTGTTGATCGACGCACTGAGGTGCACGATGGGAACAAAAGGCAGCCCTGCCAAAACGATTTCGCGAGCGGGCAGGAAGAATTCAGCGAAGAGGAGAATGCGTGTCGAGTCTTAATCGCGACGATGAGTCCGGTCCGGCTATGATTGCCGCGACTGGGGTGCAGGTAGCGGAGACGGGGTTGGGGGAACCGGCGCAGTTCCGCATGGGATTGATGTCGTTGCTCGCGGGAGGAATTGGGCTGCTGGCGGGCGGGATTGCGTATGTGCTCTACAAGCTAATCGGCCTGTTCACGAACATATTCTTCTATCACCGATTTGTTGCGGATTTTGTGAGCGCGCGGCATACGCAAATTGGGCTGTGGGTGATTGTGACGCCGGTGATCGGCGGGATCATCGTGGGCATCATGGCGAAGTATGGGACACCGAAGATCAAGGGACACGGTATTCCCGAGGCGATGGAGGCAGTGCTGGTGAATCGCAGCCGGATTCAGCCGCGAGTGGCGATACTGAAGCCGATTTCGGCGGCGATTGCAATTGGGACGGGAGGGCCGTTTGGCGCGGAGGGCCCGATTATCCAGACCGGCGGCGCGATGGGATCGCTGGTGGGGCAGGCGTTTCATACGACGGCGTCGGAGCGCAAGGTGTTGCTGGCGTGCGGGGCGGCGGCGGGCATGTCGGCTACGTTCAATACACCAATCGCCGGCGTGATTCTGGCGATTGAACTTTTGCTGTTTGAGTTCAAGGCGCGGTCGTTCATTCCACTGGTGATTGCGAGCACACTGGCGACCGCGGTGCACATGCAACTGCTTGGAGCGGGACCGATGTTCAGCGTGGCGGCGATGGATTTCGGCATTCCGCGAGCGCTTCCTTTTTATCTGCTGCTCGGTGTGATCTGTGGGCTAGCGGCGGTGGGGTTCAGCAAGCTGCTGTATTGGGTGGAAGATCAGTTCGAAAAGCTGCCGGTGGATGAGTTGTGGTGGCCGGCCATTGGAGCGCTGGGGCTGGGGATCATTGGATATTTTGTGCCGCGCGTGCTGGGCGTGGGTTATGACACGATTGGCGACATTCTGAATGGCAACCTGGCATGGAAGCTGCTGCTGCTGGTGATGATCGCGAAGGCGGCGGCGCTGGTGATTTCGCTGGGGTCGGGAACTTCGGGAGGATTGCTGGCGCCGATGTTCATGTCGAGCGCGGCGCTGGGCGGGGTGTTTGCGCTAGGAGTGGATCGAATTTATCCGGCGGCCGGCTTGTCGGCGGGAGCGTTCGCGCTGGTGGCGATGGGAGCGGTGTTCGGTGCGGCATCGCGGGCGACATTTGCATTCATTATTTTTGCTTTTGAGATCACGCGCGACTACAACTCGGTGCTGCCTCTGATGCTGGTGAGCGTGATTGCGGATGGGATCGCGATGAGGCTGATGCCGCGGGCATCGATCATGACGGAAAAGCTGGCGCGGCGCGGATTACACATTCATCAGGAGTACGAAGCAGATGTGCTGCAACAGGTGAAGGTGGCAGAGACGATGGACCGGGAAGTTCCGAAGCTGCCCCAAGAGATGAAGGTACGGGAACTCGCGGACCGCATTGCGCGCGGCGATCCCGAGGTGCGCAAGCATCAAGGAATGTTTGTGATGGATGCGGCGGGCAAACTGGCGGGAGTAATCACACGCGGCGATGTGCTGCGAGCGTTGGAGCAGGACCCGTTGGGCGCGATGACAGTGCTGGACGCGGGCACGAAAAAAGTCGTCGTGACTTATCCGGACGAGTTGCTGCATGAAGCTTCGATGAAGATGCTGCGCAACGATATTGGGCGGCTGGCGGTGGTGGAGCGCGACGAACCGGAGCGCGTGATTGGCTATCTCGGAAGGTCGGGAATCATGGCGGCGCGGCTGCGGAGGATTGAAGAAGAGCACGTGCGGGAGCCGGGGTGGATCAAGAGCTTTGGCTGAGTCATCTCGCTACGCTCCGGCGAAGGGACTAAACGCTCTCGAACTGTTCCGCATCCTGGCTGGGCCGCTCACCGCGCGAAAGGTACTTGTAGCCGAAGCCCACGGAGGCATTTGGAATCCCAAGTACCGAGGCCAATGCGCCATGACGCCAGATTTCGAACAGTACGAATGGCCATCTCATCAGAATCCAAAGTAAGGGAAGAAGTCCTAGTAGATTGAATTCTCTCGCAAGTTCCCAAGCACTCCCTGTTAACGGTTGATCGGATCGGTAAGTGGAGAGCCAATCACCATTACGAGTCAACCCCAACCAGAGAACGTCATCATCGTGGTTCAAGACAGCCAGGGCAGTGCAGTGGAAGGTCGATGATAAGTCTTGCGCAAGGGCTTGGAGATCGTTGACGTCTTGCTCTTCGCAAAGGCGATCGTAGACGGTTACAAAGCCGCGCTGGGCCGGGGACATAAAGCAAGCACGCCCATGGGTTCGCATATGCTCGATTAACGCCTGTCTCTGCGTAGTTCGCAGTGTGACGTTGGTGTAGAAGTTGCCCATGGACGCTATGTTATCCGAATGCAATTGCAGCATACCCTGCGATGGGCGTTCAAGATGACTTACGTGCGGGGCGAATGTGCCGTGCGACTAGCGCTTGCCGCTTCCGTTCTGATGCTTCTTCAACGAGGCCTCACATGAGGCTAGTTCCTGAGCGGCGCGCGAGGGTCCGGCGGTTTCGAAGCCGCTGGGACCGTACTTGCCGGGATTCGGAACTCTTTGCCACTCGGCCACAGCCTGTTGCGACCATGAACAAGCCTGTTTCAGAGTATCGTCCTGCGGCGCGGGCTTGCCGCTTTGGGCTTGTTTGACGAGGGCGGCTCCGAGACCTGTGTAGGCATCGGCCGCCGTGTATTGTGCCTGAAGCATGGGATGAGGCGAGTGAGCCAGCGGTTCGACGACGGCGAGCGTCTTCCGGTATAAGGCGACGGCCTCGGCGCTTTGCTTTTGAATTGCGAGCACGTCGGCAACTTTGCCATTAGCGGCAGCGAGCGCGACCCGCGCATCGATGTCGTTGGGATTGGCGGCGCAAATTTTTTCGTGAATGGCGGCGGTGGCTTTGAAGTCGCGCAAGGCGGCGTCATAGTTTCCCAGTTTGAACAGGACCTGCCCGCGAAATACATGGGCCAAACCGAGATAACGCTGCAGGAATGACTTGCCGGGATTGGCATCGATCTCTTTCTGAAGAAGATCCATGCTTTCTTGCAGGCTCGCCAGTCCTTGTTTGACGTCCCCCGATTCTGCGATCCCGATTCCGAGAAATGCTGTGCCGTAGGCGAGATCGATGCGCGCGGTTGCGTTCTTTGCGTCCTGTGCGAGAAGCTTGCGGTCGATTTCGATCAGATTGCGATAGTTGAGCAGAGCGGACTTGGCGTCGCCATTCATCATGTAGGTGTTGGCCACGTCCTGGTAGATGACGCTGGCCGTCCGCGAAGGACTGGAATTGGGAGTTGGTGTCAGCAGTTCCAGAGCCTTGCGAAAGCTGTCGAGGCCGGCATTGCGGTCGCCGATCTTCACGAGGTCGCGCCCCAGCTTCATGTAGGAAGCGGCCAATCCTCGGCGTGCGTTCGGATCGTTGGGTAGTTCGCGGAATTCGCGCTCGGCACAGTCGAGCGATTTGCGGCGGTAGTCGAGAGCGAGATTGACGTCGCCGAAGTTAGCGGAATTTCCGTTGCCGGACTGAATGTCTCCAGTCGAATCGTAAGCTCCTCCCAGCCGACTGAGCACCAGGAGATCGTGGGGATCGCTTTTGTAAAGAGGCTCGAGAATGGCAATTGCCTTCATTTCTTCGGCCATTGCCGCTTGCGGATTGCCCTCGGCGATGAGAACGATCTCGCCGATCATTTCATGGGCGAATGCGACGCGGATCTGATCAGCTCGGTTGGTGGGATCGGCGGCGGCAACAGACTCGGAGATGGCGAGCGACTTGCGGTAGCTGGCTATTGCGGCATTGGTGTCACCGAGATTGGGGACGAACGGATTCCCCTGAATGTCTGCGAGCTTGACATAGGCGTCCGCTGCCTCACGCTGAAGGGAGATATCGCCTTTGGCTTCCTGGGAGAGAGCGTCGAGGTATTGCAACGCATTATCGACAAGAAGTTTGCGGGCGGGCGTGGAGTTGGGCAGGGCGGCGATAGATTTATCGACATCGAAGGTCAGAGAATTGGCGAGATGGCGAACGTCGTTGAAGCGGCGCTCGGCGCGGCGCGCGTTGGCCTGAGCAATCCGCGCTTCGCGGACGGTGGCAGCGACGCCGCCAATGATGGCGAGAGCAACAAGGGCGGCGGCTGAGATGCCGAGCTTGTGGCGTTTGACGAATTTTTCCGCGCGGTAGGTCCAGGAGCCTTTGGCGGCGAGCACGGGCAAGCCTTCGAGATGGCGCCGAATGTCATCGGCGAATTGCTCGGCCGAGGTGTAACGGCGGGCAGGCTCTTTGCGCAGAGCCATCATCGTGATGTCATCGAGGTCGCCGGAAAGACGCCGCTGGAGTTTGGCAGGGGAGCCTTCTCTGGTGCCGCCAATGCGCTTGAGGTCGACTTCAGGTTCGCCGACGGAGGTGCGCAGTTTCGCGACTACGGTGCTAGGCCGGCCAGGTTCCGTGTCGCAGACCGCCTGCGCGAGTTTGTGGGGTGTGCGGGTATCGCCGGGATAAGGTGAACGTCCGGTGAGCAAACGATAGAGCACGACGCCGAGCGAATAGATATCGGAGGCGGTGGTGATGGGCTCTCCGCGGATCTGCTCCGGAGATGCATACTCGGGAGTCATCGCGCGCGTCATGAGGGTGGTTTCAGCTTCATTGATGGGGGTGACGATCTTGGCTATACCAAAGTCAAGCAGCTTGGGCTCGCCTGCTTCGGTGACCAGGACGTTGCTGGGCTTGAGGTCGCGATGAATGATGAGATGCTGGTGGGCGTAATGAACGGCCAAGCACACCTGGCGGAACAAACGAAGGCGGTCGGTGATTGAAAGTTCGAGCTCGTCGCAGTAGCGGTCGATGGGCTTGCCTTCGATGAGCTCCATGACGAGAAAAGGAATGCTGTCGACAGTGGTGCCGCCGTCGAGGAGGCGGGCGATGTTGGGGTGGTCGAGCGAGGCGAGTATCTGACGCTCGTTGCGGAAGCGTTCAAGAACGGAAGTGGTGTCGTAGCCGCCGCGAACGAGTTTGACGGCGACTTCTTTCTTATATTGGCCATCGGCGCGGACGGCGCGGTAGACCTCTCCCATGCCGCCATGGCCTATTTGTTCGACGATCTCGTAAACACCGATGCGGCGGCCGCGATGGGAGGGTGGGACGGGCAGCGTCACGGTTTCGAGATTGGGAGGAGTGTTCAGAAAATTTGTGCCGGCCCGGTCGTGAGAATCGAGCAGGGAATCGAGTTCGCGACGGAGTTGCGGATCTTCGTCGCAGGAGCGGTCGAGGAAGGGTGTGCGCTGGGAGGGCTCGAGGGCGAGAGCTTGATCGAAGAGATGCTTGATTCGATGCCAACGCTCGGGATTCATGACGGGTGTTTCCGTCGGCATCGATTCCTGATTAGGCCGAGAAGACGCGGGGTCTTGAGAAACCGGGTTGGGAGATTCGCCGGGCAAGGAATGAGCCATTGATGCGCATGGGAAGCGCGTGGAGGGAAGATTAGCGGTTCAGCGAATGGAAGTCAATGGATTGAAAACAGGTGAGTTAGATGAGGAGCATTGGTGCATGGTAACTCTGTCGCGTGCCCAAAGGAGTTCAGCCGTGTTCCGGCAAAACTAACTAGCATTGAGCGGCACGCTTCTCTGCCGTTTTCCTGTTGCCGCGAAGATCGCATTCGCGACGGCCGGCGCGACGGGCGGAACTGGATGCTCGCCAAACCCACCTGGAGGATGATCCGTGGGGACAACGTGGGTCTCAATCGAAGGCATTTCGTCCATACGCAAGACGTGAAAATCGTGAAAACCGGTTTGCACGGCCGCTCCATGTTTGAAGTCGATTCTCCCCCGCAAAGCAGCGGAAAGACCCCAGGTGATACCGCTTTCCACCTGGCCTTCGAGACCTGTCGGATTGATGACCAGTCCACAGTCCACTACGCAGTGAATTTTGTGTACACGCAGATCAGTGCCATCGTGGGCCAGAGAAACTTCGGCGACCTCGGCGATGTAACTATCTCCGTGGTAGACGTTGATGGCAAGGCCACGTCCTACTTTTCGTCCGGCCATCGGAGCCAGCGGCGTGCTCCAATCTGTTTTCTGCCGCGCGACTTCCAGAACGCCAATCATGCGGCGGCGATCAAGAGCGTCTCCGGCAAAGGTGGTTGTGTTACCTGGTTGGAGGAGATCGATACGGAACTGCAAAGGGTCTTTACCGCCAAGGTGAGCCATCTCGTCCAGGAATGATTCGCGAGCGAAGACGGTGGCGGGATACTCGACGGCGCGCCAAGGGCCTGTTGGCACCGGGCACGGCACCGGAATGTAGTCGGCCTTAAGGTGGGGGAAGTTATAAGGATTGTCACAGGAACCCCAAGGTGATCCATCATCGGCGTAGTGATTTGGATCATCCGGCGGCTTGTTCCGGCCGAACATGGAAAG
>Ga0335069_10012995_pt1 | contig 11705 bp, 13 predicted proteins | sample Lox_Sample_11_FD_206714 | JGI IMG/M metagenome (GOLD analysis project Ga0335069, IMG submission 206714) | Soil microbial communities from Loxahatchee National Wildlife Refuge, Florida, United States - Lox_Sample_1.1 | ecosystem: Environmental > Terrestrial > Soil > Wetlands | place: USA...
CTCAGCCTCGGAATCGCGCGGGCTTGGTTGACAAGTTGGCTCACCTTCTCTTCCGTCGTCATCCTGTGGACCAGATCGGCTGCTCGCTGTTCTGGCGTCAGGCCCGTGTCGAGATACGCCGGCTTCTGGGCATCCTGTCCCCATACGGTCAGCGCCAGTCCACAGCCCGCCAGTCCAACCAATATCGCTCGCACTCCAAGGCTTCTCATCGCACTTTCTCCTGCGGGCAAACTCCTCCCCTGCGTCTCGGTAACCGCCGGAAAGCGTATTCGCCCCCGGCTGCCCACCATAAAGCCGCGGCATGCCCCTGTCAAGCGACCGTGCGACGGGGTTCTCCCCGTCAAAATCGCTTTACTTCGAGCTTGTTCAACTCGCCCCTTGGACAGCGTCCCTGCCGCTTGCGACAGACTTCTTCCATCCGATGTAACCTTCTTGCTCGAATGCCGGTAAGCCTCAATGAAGGGGGATGCGCGGATGCAGGACGAGGCAAGAGGCGTCCTCGAAGATTTCCGGAACGGCCATCCGGAGACCTTCAACAACGCTTTCGAAGCGCTCTTCCGCATGTACCAGCGCACAGTCTACGGCTGGCTGCTCCGTATCGTGCGCAACCCGGCTGCGGCCGAAGAGTTGACCGTCGAAGCGTTCTGGCGGATCTACCGCGCACACGCCCGTTTCGATCCTTCACGCGGATTTGAAGCCTGGGCGCGGACCATTGCAACCCATGCGGCAATCGATTGGCTCCGTACACAGAAGGCCGAAATCGAATTGCTCGCCGATGTCCCGGCAGCACCTACAGGCGATCCGGCCATCTCGGCAGAGATTCGCCGCAAGACTGCCGCGGCTTTCTCGCGTCTGCCGCCCAAGCTGCGCGTGGCCGCCGTACTCGCCGTCGTCGAGGAGCTGCCGCACAAGGAGATCGCCGCTGCGCTCGGCATCTCCGTAACCGCGGTCAAAGTGCGCGTCTTCCGCGCCCTGCGTCTGCTTCGCACAGATTTACAACAACAGGGGGTCACACCATGAATGCCCACGACGAGGACCGAATCAAACAGCTGCTCAAAGGCGCCATGCCGCCCATCAGCAACGCCGAACCTCCGTGCGATCTCTGGCCCGCGATGCTTCGCCGCCTCGATGCAGGGCCTGCCGCGCCTCCGTGGTTCGACTGGGCGCTCGCTGGCGGACTCGTAGTCTTCGCCCTGGCATTGCCCGCATCGATCCCTGTGTTTCTCTACTATCTCTGATCGAAAAGTGAGGACCCCATGAACCCCCATCCCTATCTCCGAGCCTTCCTCGCAGGCGCCTTTGTCCCGACACTCGTGCTGCCCCTCATGCTCACCGGCTTCATCGTCGCCCGCCTCGTCCTTCAGGTTCCCTTCCCCATCGAGCGCGGCATCGTCTTTCCCATGGCACTTGTCCCCAGCCTCTGGGCACTGTGGAACATGCTCTGGCTCGGCTCGCACGCGCGCACCCACCTCGCCCTCGGCATCCACGGAGCACTGCTGCCCCTCCTGCTGATGCCCGCCGGAGCCATCCTCGCAACCAGCCTCGGCATTCTCAGCCTCGGCCTCAGCGGCGTGACCTGGTTCCACACGGTCTACTTGCCCTATGCGTGGATCGCACCTGTCTTCCTCGCCGTACTCGCAGCCTACTATCTGGTGTGGAAGTACGTCGTCGGATTTCTCAACCGCACCCTGGGCATCGCGTAGCGTTTCGAGCCCAGCTGAGCAACTCATCATGAAAGGAGGAGAAAATGTTCGTGCTCATGCGCACCATCACCTACGCGTCTCTGTTCATCGGCTTCGTCCTCATCTACCTGCCCTCGCGCGTCCTGGCATGGGCTGGCATCAGCCGCCCCACGGATTTCGGCTGGGCCCAGATCGCCGGCATGCTCATCTGTGCTCTCGGCGCAGCTCTCGCACTCTGGTGCGTCGGCGCTTTCGCCTGGATCGGTAAGGGGACACCAGCGCCCTTTGATCCGCCGCGTCGCCTCGTGATCCGCGGTCCCTATCGCTTCGTCCGCAACCCGATGTACATTGGAGCAGCGATCGCCCTAGCGGGCGCCGCGCTCTGCTTCAGGTCTCTAGGTCTTTGTGCCTTTGTCTGCGGATTCCTGCTCGTGACGCATCTCTTCGTTCTTCTCTACGAAGAGCCGACACTGCGGCGCCTCTTTGGGCCCGAGTACGCCGACTACTGCGCGCATGTCGACCGCTGGCGCCCGCATATTGGAACCGCCCACTAGGAGCTAGCTGGCTCGAAGAAATCCTGCAACCCTGCGCGCACCGCATGCGCTGCCATTGACGCCTGAATCTCCAGCGCCAACGCCAGCGCATCCCGGCCTTGCCGAGCCGTGACGCGCGGAGCAGTTCTCGACCGAACCGATTCCACAAACGACTCCATCTCCAGCCGCAGCGGTTCCCCCGGCGGCACCGTCGGCTTCGCAAACGACAGCCCGGGCCCCGGCCCGCTCTTTGCACCTGCCGCAAGCTGCGCCAGCACCGCCGGATCAATCGCGCCGCCTTCCAGCGCCGCCGCAATCTCCGCTGGCACGCTCCCATCGAGCCGGATCACCAGCAGATCGCGCCGTGCGTAATCGATCGACACATATTGCCGCGGCTCAAAGAACCGCAGCTTGCGCACCCGCTCCGTCGAAACGCGTGATGCCGTGAAATTCGCCACGCAGCCCGACTCAAACTCTACCCGCACATTCGCGATGTCCACCTTGGGCGAAAGAATCGGCAGCCCCACCGCGCGGACCTCGCGCACCGGCGAGTTCGCAAACATCAACACAATGTCCAGATCGTGGATCATCAGATCCAGCACAACGTCCACATCTAGCGCCCGTGGCGTAAAAACCGACAATCGGTGCGCCTCAAAAAACATCGGCCGTCGTATCTTGGGTTGCACGGCCAACACTGCCGGATTGAACCTTTCCAGATGCCCGGGCTGGAGGACCCTGCCCTTCTTCTCCGCCAGCGTCAGCAACTCATCCGCTTCCGTCAGCGTTGCAGCCAGCGGCTTCTCCACCAGCAGATCCAGGCCCGCTTCCAGCAGCACCGATGCCACCGCATGATGCAGCACCGTCGGAACCGCGACGCTCGCCGCACTGCAGTTCACTCCCGCGCGCAGCAGCTCGTCGACACTCGCAAAAACAGGAATAGAGTAGGCCTTGGCCGTCTCCTCGGCGCGCTTCGCATCGGGCTCCACTGCCGCCGCAAGCAGAACAGGAAAACCTCTCTCCTCCAGCTCGCGATAAACGCGCAGATGGTTGCGGCCGAATGCGCCTGCACCTACCACCGCAACGCGCACGATGGGCTCTGTGCCTATTGGGATACCCCTTTTCCTTCTACCGCCCGGAGGCACCGCCCATAAAGCTCAAGCAGTTGGGTCACCTGCTCCTCCGGCTTCGGCGCAGACGCTCCACTAAAGCCGGTCGACCCGACCGCCGTACGGCCGATGCCGGTCGTTCCCGCAACAAACTTCAGCAGGTCAAGTGCGATATCTTCATTGCGCCGGATGCCCAGTGCGCCACCATCAATCGAATCCATCGTGAAATGTTCTCCGAAATGGATGCTACCAGAGAACGGCGTGCGCTGAGGAGCTGTGCACCCCACCGCGATACCCTGAAAGTATGCGCGTACGCTCGTGGTTTCGCGATCCGGTCTTTCTCCTCGGACTCGTGGCCGGCCTCATCGCCTTTGTCGTCCAATCCGGCGAGCTCGGTTCCGCCGACACGCAGCATCGCCTGAACTCAACCCACGCCTTCTGGACCTCGGAACCGCCCGTCTACGACTGGGAATACCCCGAGTTCGGCATCCACGGCCGCGGCGGCCGTCTACAAAGCTGGTACGGCATCGGTCAGTCGCTGCTCATGCTCCCGCAGGATATGATCGGCACGGTCCTTGAAGATCTGCCTCTCTTCGCGCACTACAAAAACACAGACCCCACCGTCCGCAACATCTTCGTCAGCTACACCACCAACATCTTCGTCACTGTCCTCACTGCCCTCATCTGCTTTCGCCTTCTGCGCCAATTCGCCTTTGGCTTGAATCAGTCCATCCTCGGCGTTCTTGCGCTCCTGCTAGCCACTACCCACCTGCACTACACGCAGAACATGATGGAGAACAACTACATCTTTCTGCTCACCGCCGTTGGGTTCTCTTTCGAATTTGACTGGCTGCAGACGGGCAGCCGTCGCGCCCTCATCATCGGCGCCGGGGCCTTCGGCCTCAATCTGCTCACGCGCCTCACCACCGGCCTCGACCTTCTCGCCGGTGTCGCATTCGTGCTCCTCATCCTCTGGTTCGAGCACGCGTCGCAATTCTGGCCCCGCTTCAAGACCTACGCGACCACAGCCATTCCCGTGTTCGGCCTCTTCGGCCTCCTCGATCGCCTCTACCAGTTCTATCGCTTCGGCTCCTTCACCAATACCTATGTCTCGGTCGTAAAACTCGAGACCCTCGCGCGCCATCCCGACTGGCCCAAGACCTACCCCTTCGAAACCCCTTTTCACACCGGCTTCTTCGGCGCTCTCTTCGCCCCCGAAAAATCCATCTTCCTCTTCGACCCGCTCCTGATCCTCGCTATCCTCGTCACCGTTCTCGGTTGGAAGCACTTCAACCCCGTCGTCCGCGCCTACACCATCGCTACCGGCCTCATGCTTCTCGCCTACATCTGCTTCTACGCCCGCTACACCGTGTGGAGCGGCGACGACGCCTGGGGCGATCGCTACGTCTCCACCGCCGTCCAGTTCGCCGCGATGCTCGCCATTCCGCTGTTGCTCCGCTCCCGCGTCCAATTCGGCAAACCCGTCTGGATCACGGGCATCGCGCTCCTCACCATCGGCTTCGCCATCCAGCTCGCTTCTCTTGCCTTCTGGATGCCCCTCGAGCTCTACCAAATCGAAGTCTTCGGCCACCCAACCTTCACCATCGTCCTGCGACTCAAAAACATCGTCGCCTTCGCCCTCGGCAAGATGGACGTCTGGGGACTCAACACCGCTTCCCTCCAGGAAGATCCCTGGGACTACGTCCATATCACCACCTGGAACTTTCTGCCCTTCCTCCTCAAGCGCGTCGGCGTCGCTCCGGCGTGGGCAGTGCGCATCGTCTTCGCTGTCTGGTTCGGCGCACTCGCCGCATTGGCCGCCGCATCCCTGCGCCTCCGCTCCGTGCTGAGTTTGGAAGCGTCAGCCACAACGGAGTAGCTCGCCATGCTCACCGCCTACATTGCCATGGGGGCAAACCTCCCGAGTCACGTCGGCCCACCCACCGCCACGCTCGCCGCCGCTGTCGAAAACTTGCAATCCCTCGGCCGCATCGTGCGCCGCTCCTCCCTCTACTCCACCGCGCCCGTCGGATTCGCCGATCAGCCGCGTTTCGTCAACGCTGTCGTCGCGCTCCAGACCGGCCTGGCCCCCCACACCCTCCTCGGCCGTCTCCTCGCCATCGAGCGCGATTACGGCCGTGACCGGATTCGTAGCATTGCCAACGGCCCGCGTACCCTCGACTTGGATATCCTGATGATGGGAGACCTTCACCTCTGTGAATCCGATCTGGAGATTCCTCATCCACGATTGGCCGAACGAACGTTCGTCCTCATTCCGCTCCACGAAATCGCGCCCCAGGTCATCGAACCGCGCCATCACGTTCCCATTGCCGAACTACTCGATCGCCTGCGCGCCCACAACCAGTCCCAGGCTGGCGCAGTGGTCCCGATCCACGATCCTCTCTGGGATGCTGCTCCTGGCACTCCCTCTGTCGGCAGCCCCGATCAGCCTCACCGTAACGGTTGAGGACACGGCCAACACACCCATCGCAGGCGCATCCATCCAACGTCCTGCCGGCCATCTCCTCGGCCGCACCGATGCCGATGGCCGCTTCACCTTCGCGTGCGAACTCCCCTGCCGCATTCGCATCGACGCCGAAGGCTTTGCAGGGAACTTTTTCGAGCTCGCGGCCAGCGAGACAGTCCATCTCGAGCGCGCGGGTGCATCCGAACAAGTCACCGTCACCGCATATCGGGAGCCCCTGGGCGCGCTCGAAAGCCCCGTCACTACACGCACCCTGAGCGCAACCCAGCTAAGCACCACCGCCGCCATCTCGCTCGACGATCAGGTCCGCCAGCTCCCCGGAATCGAAATGTTTCGGCGTTCCAGTTCGCTCGTCGCCAATCCCTCGTCGCAGGGCATCAGCGCACGTGGCCTCGGCTCCACCTCGGCCAGCCGCACCCTTGTCACCCAAGACGACGTGCCCCTCAACGACCCCATCGGCGGATGGATTCACTGGGAAGAACAGCCCGAGCTCGCCATTCAGAGTGTCGAACTCGTTCGTGGCGGCGCCAGCGACCTTTACGGATCCAGCGCCATCGGCGGCGTGCTCAACATGATCACCGTCCGCCCCACGCACGAACAACTGACACTCCGCTCCAGCTACGCCGGCGAAGGCACCTACGACGGCAGTGGCCTCGCCTCCGCCAAACTTGGACCCTGGGGCCTGCTCGCCTCCGCCGGAACTCTTGGTACCGACGGCTACATTCAGGAGGCACCCTATCAGCGCGGCCCGGTCGATGTCGTCTCCAACATGCATAGCCAAAACGCCCTCTTCATCGCCGACCACACCAACGGTCTGCTCCGCCTCTTCCTTCGCGGCAGCGGCATGAACGAAGCGCGCGGCAATGGCACTCTTTTCCAGGCCAACGGGACACGCCTCTGGCGCTACGCCACGGGAGCTGACTGGCAGAGTCCTCGCGGCGACTCCGGTGTGCTCCGCGTCTACGGCTCCACCGAGCACTTCCGCCAGACATTCTCCAGTATCTCCAACGTGCCTACTGGCGCCGATCCCTCCTGCACCTACCGCTGCGGCGAGAACCCGACCAAGTTCGTCCTCGTCCCCGTAAACGAGCTTGGCGCTGCTGCCCACTGGACCCATCCCTTCGGCGCCAGTCTCGTCGGCCTCGCCGGTGCCGATACACACGATGTCCGCTACTGGGATCGCGAGCAGTCCCTCGGCTCCTCCACCACCCTCACCAACCTCCACGATCACCAACGCGACTCCGGCCTCTATGGCGAAATCCTCTGGACCCATCGCGCCTGGACCGCCTCCGGATCCGCGCGCATGGACTGGTTCCAGAACTACGACGGCCATCAACTCACGTGGAAGGGCTCAGCTTGGGCGCCCAGCGCAACCCAGCCGACACAGCGCGATGAAGATCTCTTCAACCCGCGTCTCGGCATCTCGCGCAAGTTCCTCGTCCACTGGGCCGTCTCCGCCTCCGGCTTTCGTGCCTTTCGCGCGCCCTCGCCCAGCGAGCTCTACCGCTCCACGCAAGTCGGCAACAAGCTGACCCTTCCCAACAACAACCTGCTCAGCGAACGTGCCACCGGCTGGGAAGTCGGTGTGGCCAACCAGAGTCGCTGGGGCACCATTCGGTCCAGCTACTTCCTGACGCAGGTCAACCGTCCCATCGTCGCCGTCACCACCAACCCCAAGTCGTCACCGATCCTCCTGCTCCGCGAAAACCTCGGCCAGATCGAAAGCCGCGGCGTCGCCCTCGATTTCGAACTCGCCCCGCAACACTGGCTCTCCGTCGATGGCGGCTATCAGTACGCCCATGCCACAGTCACCCGCGGCCCCATCGACCTCGGCGACTGGATTCCCGAAGTTGCGCACAACATGGCAACGCTCAATCTACACGCATTCAAGCCATCGATCGGCACACTCGGCCTCCAATCGCGCCTCAGCGGACGTCAGTACGACGACGACGCCAACCTCTTTTTGCTCCACAGCTACTTCCGCCTCGATGCCTACGCCTCGCACGACATCGGCCGCCATCTTCAGCTGTTCGCCGCTGGCGAGAACCTGTTCGACCGCTCCATCGAAGTCTCGAAAACACCCACCACCACACTCGGCCCGCCACGGGTCGCGCGCGCGGGCCTGCAGATCAATCTCCAAGGAAGCGAGCGATAGCGGCCGCAGGTCCATCCTCCTGCAAACAGCAATGCCTTCCATCTCCAAGAGAGCCTATCGATGGAATACCTGCCAGCAGACCAGCGAATCCGGCGCGCTCATACCTTCGACGAAATCGCCACGCTCTACGACCATGGCCGGCGCGAGCCGCCCGCCTGGCTCTACGATGCAATCTTCTCTACATCGCAGCTCGACCCGGCCACGGCTCGCATTCTCGAAATCGGCTGCGGCACAGGCAAATCCACCCTGCCCGTCGCCCGGCGTGGTTGCCATGTCCTCGCGCTCGAGATGGGCGCCAACCTGGCTCGTATCGCCCAGCAGAACCTCAGAACGTTTCCAAGCGTCGAAGTCCTCAACACACGATTTGAAGATTGGTCACCAACCGAGGCCTTCGACCTCGCGCTCGCCATCACATCCTGGCACTGGATCGATCCCGCTGTGCGCTACCCGCATGCCGCCGCAGCTCTCAAGCCAGGCGGAACCCTCGCCTTCGCCCGCAGCGAACACGTCTTTCCTCCCGGCTACGATCCGTTCTTCGAGCAGATTCAGGACTGTTACGAAGCGATCGGCGCCGACCGGCTGCCAAGGCCCCTACCACAGCCTGAATCCATCCCCGACGCGCGCGAAGAGATCGAACAATTCGGCCTCTTCGAAGACATCCACGTCATCCGCCGGCTCTGGACCGAGGAGTTCACCGCCGAAGAACACGTCGCGCTCATGAACACCGCCTCAGATCATCGCCTCATGGAGCCGTCCAAGCGCGAGGAACTATTCAGCGAAATGCGCCGCCTCATCGCCTCTCGCCCCGGCGGCCGCGTCGTCAAACACAATCTCATGCTGCTTCACATCGCCCGCAAGCGCACAAGTTGGCGCCCCTGAATGCCACACCACCCTCTGGTCGACGCCGCTCTCCACCCTTCGGCTGAAAACCATTCCCAGCCCCCTGGGTTTCATCCGGTGTGCGTGGTCAGATTCAACACCGCAACCGAAAGGCCGCCACAGAAGGAGAAACCCCATGAGGCTCATGAAATCAGTCCTGATGGCGGCTCTGATTGCAGCGCCGGCCATGACAATCGCCCAAACCCCTGCGCCTACTGCACAAAAACCTGCGCTCGTCCAACGCCAATTCAACCAGCAGCGACGCGTTGCCAACGGCTTTCGCAAAGGTCAGCTCAACTTCCATCAACGGGCTCGCCTTGAACGGCAGCAGCGCAGCATGCATCGCCAGATGCGCGCCATGCGTGCCCGCCACAACGGCCGGCTCACGCCGCGCGATCGTCGCATTCTGAATCACCGCATGAATGTTGCCTCGCGCCGCATCTATCGCGCCAAGCACAACGGGTAGCACCACACCCAGGGGGAGCTCCGAAAGAGCTCCCTGCATCCTGCTGCATCCCCAAGCACAATCTCTGGACTCACACGTCCCTTTAAAATCGATCTGTGGCGCTATCCTTCAACGTCCTTCACACCACTAAAGCCGGCGGACGCCGCGCCGAACTGCATCTTCCCCACCAGACCGTCGAAACTCCTGTCTTCATGCCCGTCGGCACCGCCGGCACCGTCAAAGCCGTCACCCAGGATGTCCTCGAGTCTCTCGGCGCGCAGATCATCCTCGGCAACACCTATCATCTCTATCTCCGCCCCGGCCACGAAGCCATCCGCCGCATGGGTGGACTGCACCGGTTTATCAGCTGGCCCCACGCCATGCTCACTGACTCAGGCGGCTTCCAGGTCTACAGCCTCACACAGCTGCGCAAAATCTCCGACGACGGCGTACAGTTCCGCTCGCACCTCGACGGCAGTCTCCACACCTTCACTCCTGAGCATTCAATGGACGTGCAAATAGCCCTCGGCGCCGACATCTGCATGGCCTTCGACGAATGCACCGAATACCCCGCCGATCGCGATCGCGCCCGCGAAAGTCTGCGCCTGACGATGAATTGGGCCCGCCGATCGCTCGACCACTTCCGCGCCCATCAGCATGAAGTGCCCTGGGCCCATGAACTGGGTGCCCCAGGTCTCGCTTCTGAGACCTGGGATTCGGAAGGTCGCTCGCAAAGCCTCTTTGGCATCGTTCAAGGCGGCGTCTATACCGATCTCCGCCGCGAGAGTGCCGAACGGCTCGTCGAGATGGACTTCGACGGCTATGCCATCGGCGGCCTCAGCGTGGGCGAACCCCGCGAGGCCACACTCGAGGTCATCTCTGAGGTCCTCCCGCTCCTGCCCAGGGACAAGCCGCGCTACGTCATGGGCGTCGGTTATCCCGACGAGATCGAACTCTACGCACGCATGGGCGTCGATATGATGGACTGCGTGCTCCCCACCCGCGCCGCTCGGCACTCCCTGCTCTTCACCAGCCAGGGCCGCCTCAACATCAAGAACAAGCAGTATGCAGAAGACCAGAACCCGCCCGACCCCGCCTGCGACTGCATGGTCTGCCGTCGCTACTCGCGTGCCTATCTGCGCCACCTCATGCAGGCCGGCGAATCGCTCGGAGGCATCCTGGCGTCCATTCACAACCTCGCCTACTATCTCGGCGTCATGCAGCGCGTTCGCGACGATCTCCATACTGCGCCCATAATCCAGACTGAGAAAGTACGTCAGTAACCTCGCTTCAGCGAACGCCCCTGCGCTAACCGCGCCACACGCATCCCATGAAAGGAAAACATCGCGCGCCGCCGTTTTCTTCTTTGAGGTCTAATTATGCAGGCACCCCTTTCCTTCAAGACCGGCGTCCAATGCTGCGCATTTACACTGGCGGGAGCCGACGCAGGAGGCGTGATGACCGCCGTTTCCACCACCGATTCCCGTATTCCTCTCCTCGAGCGCGACGACGTCCCAACCGATGTCGCCCAGCTCTACGACAAGCTCCTTGCCGAACGCGGTGTCGTCCCCAACATGTTCAAGGGGCTCGCCAATGTACCGCCGCTTGTCCTCGGTATCGCTGCCTTCCTCAAGCCGCTCATGGGAGACGGGGCTCTCCCCGGCTGGTACAAAGAACTCATCGCTACACGCATCGCTTCGCTCAATTGCTGCGAATATTGCGTCAGTGCGCACCGCCATCTCGCTCTCAAACGCGGCGCTACCTTCGGCCAGGTCGCAAGCTACGACAACTTCGAAAACGGCCCCTTCACCGAAAAAGAAAAGGCCGGCTTTCGCTACGCCAGCCTTCTCCATCAATCCGGTCACGCCGCCAACGAAGCAGCCTTCGATGCCATCAGCGAACACATGAACTGCCAGGAGATCGTTGAACTCACCGCTATCGCCGGCGCGTTCGAGATGTTCGCGCGCATCAACTCCTCGCTGCGCATCCCCGTCACGCCCCTGCCGGAGTCGACGGGACCCGACCACTCCCACGAACCAGCCAGCTAGCCGTCTTGCTAACTTGCCAACTCGCTGTCTTGCTGTCTTGCTTCACTTCCCCAGCTGCTTCACAAAAAAGTCCGCCATGATGTGATTGGCTTCGATCGCCTCGGGCAGCATCGGGTCATACCAGAAGGCATGCGGCAGCGCGTCATACACCACCAGCTGCGCATCCACGCCTGCTTTCAAATAGGCGCGATGCAGATTCGCTGTCCCGCTCAGCAAAAGATCGCGCCCGCTGGTCACGAACAGCGTCGGCGGCAGCCCATGCAGATCGCTGTAGATCGGCGACAGAATCGGATCCCTGGGATTCGTCGTGCCCGCATACTCGCCATCGTGCGCCTTTCCATCCGGAACATCCAGATGCCCGCTCAATCCGCG
>Ga0335069_10012997_pt1 | contig 11705 bp, 7 predicted proteins | sample Lox_Sample_11_FD_206714 | JGI IMG/M metagenome (GOLD analysis project Ga0335069, IMG submission 206714) | Soil microbial communities from Loxahatchee National Wildlife Refuge, Florida, United States - Lox_Sample_1.1 | ecosystem: Environmental > Terrestrial > Soil > Wetlands | place: USA: Florida...
TTCGCGCGGGTGCTGGATCGGAAATTCGAGCGTTGCAAGAATACGTAGCCCCACACTTTGCGGCTCCGGGGTTAGAACAACCGATTCCGCAGACCTACTTTCGAAAGTAGCGTGCGATGACCAAGGTGGGTCGATTTCTGCTTACGCTGTTTCTCTCGATTTCGGTTTCACTGGCGAGTGAATTCACGCTGGGTTCGCTCAATTTCTGGTCCCGCTTTGGGGCGATTGGTTTTGTCCTTCTCAAGATTGCCTTTCCGGCAACTGCAGCAATTGCATTTTCCTACTTGCTCTGGAGGCGAGAGGGCCGAGAGTGGAATATGGGTCCTGCATGGTTGGTCGTTGCCATTGTTGCAGGATCGGTCGCGCCACCTGTGGCAATCGCCGCAAATGTCTTCTACGCATGTGCGGTTCTTCACCGGTGTATTTAGTCTCTTGGCGACCGTTGTGTGCGCGGGCAAGGTCACGGAGGTCCGCTGAGGGCACGACTGCGATCGCGGCTGGGCGCTGCTCAGTCGGCCGCGCCGACGGCGCCCGAGGCCCTCATCGCCGCGATCTGAGCCTGCGAGAGACCGAGCTCCTCGAGAATCGCCATCGTGTCGCGGCCGATTCCGGGTGCCATCCGCGGCGCGACCTTTTCCTCGCCCGCGATGCCGATCGGGCTGTCCACCGTGCGCAGCCCGTCGCCATCGGCGAAGGCGGGCAGGAGCCCATTGGCTTCAACCTGTGGACAGTCGATGTGATCGGAGGTCTCTCCGATCGGCCCGAAGGTGATGCCGTGCGCGGTGAAACGCTCCTTCCACTCGGCCCAGTCGCGCATTGCGAAGACGGCTTCGAGATCGCGCACCAGTACATCCATATGCGCCTGGCGGGCCTCGTGGGTCGCGAACCGCGGATCGTCCCGCCACGCCTCGCGCTCGATGCAGCCGAGCAGCAGCGGCCACTCGCGCTCGTGATTGACCATCGACAGAAGGAACCAGCGATTGTCGCGGCAGCGGTAGGTCTCGAGCAGCGCGCTGCGCCTGTAGCGCTCGAGCCGCGGCTGAAAGGTCGCGCCGCACAGTGTCGCCTGGAGATAGCAGCCCATCGACCACAGCCCGTTCGCCAGCAGCGAGGTCGAGACCGCGCCGCCCCTGCCCGTGATCTGGCGGCGATAAAGGCCCGTCATGATCGCGGCGAACAGGGCGACCGCGGTCGGATGATCGCCCATCGCGGGAATCGATCGCGCCGGCTCGGACAGGGCGGTGGGGCGCACGGCGCTCATCAGCCCGGAACGCGCCCACCAGGCTGTCGAGTCATAGCCGGTGCGGTCCTTCTCCGGGCCGTCCTCGCCATAGGGCGTGAGCGAGGCATAGATGATGCGCTCGTTCAGCGACAGGATGTCGTCGGCGCGAAGGCGCAGGCGCTCGCGCACCGGACCGGGGAAGTTGGTCACGAACACGTCGGCGCGCCGGATCAGGTCGTCGAGCACCGCGCGGGCGGACGCCTGCTTGAGATCGAGGGCAAGGCTTTCCTTGTTGCGGTTGTCGAGCAGCCAGAAATAGTCGCGATCGGCGATCGGCACGCCCGGAAGCCTGATGAGCTGGCGATAGGAGTCGCCGGCCCCCGGCGGCTCTATCTTGATCACGCGCGCGCCGAAATCGGACATGATGGTCGCGGCCGCTGGTCCGGCGACGAAACTTGCGCAGTCCAGGACGAGAAGGTCCTCGAGCAGCGGCTTGCGACTGGGCATGGTTCCTCCGGAGCGTCTGCGCGTACTGGCGATCGGCGTGGCCAGTCTACTTCCAAATCTCCCCGGAGTAGCGCCGGGCGGCTGGGCCCGCCGCATCGGTAGAAGCCGTTGTTGTTGCCCCCGCCGGAAAATGATTGAGAGATCCGCGAATCGCGAACGCAGGCGAACAGCGGAGAACAGATAGGTGGCGGAGCCGGAGGGATTCCTATCGCCCATATAAGAGACTGTTTGGAAATCATTTCTTACAGGTGCATGGCTTCTGATACCCCCAAATATGCCTCCACCTGACTTCGCAGCGATCCGAGTCCCTTTTTAGTCCTTAAGTTGCCCGCGAGACACGGTCGGGGACGACGGCAATCGCACCAGAGGACGTCTACCCTCAGATGCTTCATCTTGATGGGAGCGCGATATGGACACGCGCAGAGTCTCCTGGGGGCCACAAGCGGACAGGCGCAGATCGCGACGAGGGCAAGGTTCGCGCAAATGCCTGCACCTGCGATGACGCTGGCAACAGCCAATCCGCAGGGCGATGTTTGGGGTTGAATGTGGCTAGGTATCCGGGTCGACTCCCGGTGCAACGGGCGAAACTCGCGCCGCATCGTGAACATCGTCGTTCGAAGGGCCTTCCAGCTTGATGGCGAGCGTATCGTAGGTCAGCGCCATCTTGAGCAGCTGCGTGGCGGCGGTCGTATCACTCATCGTGGGTGCGATCTCCCGAAGCTCGGCCGCCCTGGCGCGAAACAGCGCCGCCCCTTGCTCGCCGCGCCGGCGCTCGCAAGACTGGCCGAACCAAACTTGGCGCGCTGGTGGTTTTACGTAGACGCAAAGAGAGGGGGCGCTTCGACAAGCAATGAGTTTCTATCGCAGAGCGCGTTGGTCCTCCCGCCAGTACCTCACTGGGCTACCGCCCAGCGATGGACAGTCCTTGTCGGCCCGATCTCTCCAGTATGCGCCGGCCGCGCTCGCGCTGACTCTTTTGTGTCTTACAAGTCCGCTTGCCCGTGCCGAAGCCTCGCAATTGGTGCCGCCTTCCCCAAGCCCCGCATCACCGTCAAACTGGCTGAACATCATCTCGGTGGAAAGCGCCGGTGACGTAACGACCGTCTCAGCAGAGGACGTTGTCGAAAAGCTCGGCCAAGATCCCGAGAGCGTTCTGGCCAACGTGCCGGGTGTCAATGAAACCGGCTACACAGCGGCATCTCAGCCGTCAATCTCCTACAGCTTCTCACTACGTGGGCTTGGCGGTGGGACTCGCGAAGGCGGCATCAGTCGAGCCTTGGTGACCGTCGATGGCGTGCCGTTCAACGACCCCTTCTTTGGGTCTGTTCAATGGAGCCGCCTGCCGCTCGACGACATCAAGCAAGTTCAGATCGTTCACGGCGGATCGAGCGCACTGTGGGGCAACTACGCAGAGGGCGGCGTCGCAAATTTCATCACTGCGTCCGATACAACCGATCAAGTCGCTTTGCACGCTGGCGCCGGCTCCTACGGAACCTATCACTTCGCGATTTCGGGGGCGGCGACGGCTGGCGACGACAACACGCTCCAGGCCCTGGTCCAACTAAACGGCACGGACGGCTACAGGCAAGTTGCGGTGTCCAGACAGGTATCGTTTATCGTGCCAACGAATTCGGACGCGGCAAACATCCACGTGGACGACCTTTTCGCGCCAAGCCCGGATCTGAGGGCGCGCTTTTCTCTTTCCTACCATCACGATCATCAGCGTTTCCAAACACCGCTGGACACAAGCGCCCAGCAGAACCTGGATCTTTCAGCCGATATCGAAAAGAGGATTCCCAACGGACGGCTGGCATTCACGGCATTCTACGGCCATGAACTGCTGGAGTTGCGAGAGTCTACCTTCTCGCTGGACTCATTCGGTCCGCCTATTGATAAGCTGAACGATGCGCACCGCGTGCCGGTAAATGATGGAGGCGGCTCGCTGGTTTGGTCGCGTCAATCGGACGGCCCGGTCAACGGTTTCCTGGCCGGCGTGGACTGGCACTTCATTTCCGGCGAAGATCGACGAACGAACTTTTTCTTGCCGGACCATCTGAGCGGTCGCGCCGTAACGCGTGGCGGCGGCGACCAGCTCTTTCTGGGGGGATTTGCGCAAGTAGTGCTTGCCCCTCTCCAAGGGCTCACCATCACCGGCAACGCCCGGATCCAGCTTCTGCGAGAGTCCAACGGATATGACGGAAGTTTCGGCGGCTTCGGCCGCATTCCTTCACGTGAGTCCGTCTATTTCGAGCCACGGCTCGACGTTCACTATTCCCTTCCCGCCGGCTTCGTTCTGCGAGGAGCATACTATCAATCATATCTAGCGCCGAATTTAGGGGACCTGTTTTACACGCACAGCTCCGGTCTATTCGTGCAGTTGCCGAACCCCTTCCTGAAGCCGGAGAGGCTGAATGGTGGAGAGGTTGGACTGGACTATCAGCGTGACGGAATCCAGATCCAGATAACGCTGTACCGTACGACGGTCGACGATTACATCGTTGTGGGGAGAGGTAGTAACCCCGCGTATCTGGGGTACGGCTCTTTCTTGACGCAAAACCAGAACGCTGCGTCGATCCTGGCGCAGGGGGTGGAGACCAAGCTGGCTTGGAACATTGGCGCAGGTTTCTCGGCGAGGCTCAGCTACACCCTTGCCAATTCGATCATGGAGCACAACGCGGTCGATCCACATTCCGACGGGCAGCAAATTATGGACGTGCCGCCTCGCACGATTGTGGCGGATCTAACCTATGCGAATTTCGGCGCGCGTCTGTCCGTCGAAGCGCAATACGCCGACGGAAATTCCTGGTTTTCTCCGATTCGAAGTGGCGACGACGCACCCTATCGGTCATTCGCGAAGTCGAGCTTTGTTGTCGACTTCTATGGTTCGTATCCGATCAGTGCAAACGCCGATCTGTACCTGGATGTCGAGAATATCTTCGACCGGCGCTATCGCGCACTCGGCTACTCCGAGCCGCTGTCAACTGTCGTTTTCGGTCCGCCGAGTCGGTTGTTGGGCGGCTTGCGATTGAGTCTGGACTAGGCCACCCGATGTCGCGAGCTTCGATCGACGGCCGGAACTTCTCGAAGCGCAGGTTTTGATTGCCGCTCGCGGATTGACAAGCGGACCCTCCCAGACTTCATACGTTTGAAGAAGCATCACGCTCTCACCAGGCGGCAAAGCAAACTCTGGCAGACCGACACATCGACGGCGCCAGAGATCGCTATTGCTCGCTACTACGCACTCGGCACCAACTAGCTCTTCATCATCTACGCGCTCGACAAAGATCGAACGGAAAAGTATGCGCCGATGGCAGGGGTAATGAGAGAGGAATGTGGTTCAGGTTTGTAGAAGAGAGAAACCCGGTCACCCAAGGACCGGTCGCAGAGACTTACCGTAGCAAGCAAGTCTCACTCGGAACGATCGAGAAACAGCAGCCTGAGCGATCCCGGTACGAGCGAGCGCCGGACGCCGAGCGCGCCTGGCTGATAATCGCCCGCGACAAGGAAGATGCGCCCGCTGTCGGGATCGACGGCCATCGTGCGCGCCCCCAGCCGGGTCGACACGTTGCCGAGCGCGGCGAACGTGCCGGCGCCCTGCTCCGCAATCACGGACAGCGTGCCGTCGCCATTCGAGCTGAAGGCAAGCTTGTGGTTGTGATCGAACGCGACCGTATCCGTCCCATGCCCGATCGGCAGCGAGGCGACGACCGCGCCGTCGTCGGCGGAGACGACGAGCAGCACGTCGTTGCGGCAGCTCACGAACAGGCGGCGGGTTTGCGTGTCCATCGCCAGGCCATGCGGGCTGTCGCAGCCGGAAAGCGGCCAGCGCTTCGTGATCGCCAGCGTCGACGCATCGAGGCGCACAAGCTCGTTCGTGCTGGCGAGGTTGATGAATACGGTGCCCGCCCCGTCGCTCACCGCCGATTCCGGTTTGCCGCCGAGCGGCCTGGTGGCGAGGGTCTTGTCCGTTTTAGCGTCGATGGCGGTGAAGGCGGCACCGTCGGCGTCCATCACGAATACCCGCCCTGTCGCGGCGTCATATGCCATGGCGTCGGAGTCCTCGCCGGCGGGCAGCGTCGCCACCGGCTTCAGGGTCTTCAGATCGAAGACGATGACGGTCCTGGTGTTCCCGGAATCGGCGTAGCCGCGGCCGAGCGCCGGCACCGTGACGACACCGTGGCTCGTATCGAAGCCTGGGATGCGCCCGATCAGCGTGCCGGTCACACCATCGACCACCGTGACTTCGGTGCCGTGCGAGACGTAGACGCGCTTCGACGACGTGTCGAAATAGACGAAATCCCATTTGTCGGGTGCGCCGATCGGGACTTCCTTGACGACGGTGTAGGCTGGCGGCGCCGCTTGCGCGGGAACCGCGAGACACAGGATTGCGAATGCCAGAATGGCCGAACGGTGCTGGAACAAGAGGGCTTCCTTCTAGTGTTTTTTGATGGCGAAGAGCGGCGTCATCGTCGCCACGCCATTGGCGGTGTCGCCTGCATGGCCAAGATGCTCGGCAATGCCGAACGCAGCCTCGATGGTGCGCAGCAATGAGTAGTGATTGTAGGCCACGGGATCGTTGAGGCCGCGCGGTCCGTGATTGGTGATCACGATTGTCGGAATCCATCCACCACCCGGATTGGCCGTGCCGGACGGATCCATTCCGCAGCAGCCATTGGGGCGCGGCGACGGCCTGTCGTCGTCGTTCTCGTCGAAGGTGATGACGATGGCGTTGTTGTCGGCGCTATTCCACATCGCCGAGCGGGTCAAATCGCCCACGAGCCGCGCAAGCATCTTGTCGGCGCGGCCGATGAGGCCGGCCGAGAGCTTTCCCGAACAGTTGGCGGGGATATTCGGTCCGCTGGTCCCGTGCATGTCGTCGCACAGATCCGGCACGATATGCGCAAAGTTCGGCAGAGTGTTCGCGGCAATGTCGTGCTCGAGCACATCGAAGCCGACGATCCTTTCCGCGCGGCGGGGATCGTCCTGCACGTTCTTGAAGGTCATGAACCCGTTGTGCTTGACGGCATAGAGCGAGCCCTGCTTGCCGGTGGCGGGACCGCCCGGCCAGCGGTAGACGAGGGAGCCGGGCTCGGGAATGCTCTCGAAATAGCCTTTCCAGGAGAGCCCCGCCGCCTCGAGCTGGGTCGTCAGGTTGGGCGCTCCGACGGTATGGTCGACATAGCCGGCGCGGCCGGACTTCGCACAGCCCCACTGCGTCGATCCGGGCTTGCAGTAGAATGCGTCATCGTCGGTGATGCCGAACGTGTCTCCTCCCACCAGCGCCACATAATTCGGCTCGCTCGGATGGCGCACGGCGTAGTAGTTCGAGGCAAACCCGTATTCCTTCGCCAGCCGGGTGAAGGTGGGTGCGGCTGGGTTGCCGATTATCTCGTTCGTGGTGTGGTTTTCGTCGATGATGACGAAGATGTGCGCATAGCGGGGGATGGTTTCGGCCTCGCCCGCCGCCGCGGAAATCGGCGGAGTTAGAACCGTTCCCGCGGCGAATGCAAAGATGGCGAGGCGCAGCCGAAGTTCCATGCAAGGCGCCTCCCTTATTGACCGAGCGACAGGCGCAGGCCCGTCAGATAGGTCGGCCCGTAGAATTCGCGCTGGACCGGGAAGTTCCTGTTTGGCGTTTGCGTGAATTCGAGCTTGGTGTCGCTGATGTTCTTCACGTCGAGATAGAATTGCAGGTTGTCAGTGACGTCATAGCTGCCGCCGAAATCGAGGCGGAAGCGCGACTGCGAGTACAGATCGGTGGCATCGTCGCCGCCCACGGCCCAGAGGTTGCGCGAGACGGACGACGCAGCGATCCGCAAGGTCAGCGGCCCCTTCTCATAGAACAGCGCCGCATTGTAATTGATCGGCGAGGTCTGCGGCAGCGTGTGATGCTCGCCGACCCGGATCTGCCCGCCCGAGCCCACGAGCGTGAGGTTGCCCTCGAAGCCGAGGCCGTCGAACGGATCGGGCAGGAAGGTGAAGTGCTGGATGTAGTTCAGCTCGATGCCTTCGGCATGCGCCGACCCGATGTCCTGGAAGCTGTCGATTTCGGCGTCGAGCACCACGCCGCCTGGCGCGCCGGCATAGGGGAAGTCGACGTTCCTCTGCACGGTGGGCACGATGTAATTGTCGAACAGCTTCCAGAACAGGCCGATCGACGCGAGCCCGCCATCGGGCATGTAGTACTCGGCGGCGAGGTCGAAGGCGTTGGCCGTAGTCGGCTTGAGGTTCGGATTTCCCTTGCTGATGATCGCATCGGGGACATCGACGTTCACCGCCGCCGTGATCTGGTTGAACCCCGGCCGCGCGATGGCGGTGGAGTACACGGCGCGCAGCAGCACGTCGTCGGTCAGCTGGTATTTCAGGTTCAGGTCGGGAAAGACGTTGGTGTAGCTGCGGTCCGAGATGCTGGGCGTGACCGTGCCGCTGTCGTCCACGGTGTTGGCGCGATAAGTCGCCTCGGTCGCCTCGACACGCACGCCGCCGGTCATGCTGAGGGCGCCGAAGGTCGCGCTGTACTGGCCGTAGCCGGCATAGACGTTCTCGCTGTCGTTTTCGAAGGCCGTGGGATCGACGACCTGCGGATCCTGGGGGAGCGCTGCGAGCTTGCCGAAATCGGGCGACGGCCCGATGTTGTATGCCGAATTGTAGTAGATGCGGTCCGGCCCGTGGGAGAACAGCGCATAGCTTCCGCCGCCGGTGAAGTCGGCCGACGACGCGCTCGCCTTGCGCTCGCGCTCGCGCACGCTGGCGCCGAACTTGAAGACGCCCTCGTCGCCGTCGAATTCCAGCGGAAGCGAGAAGTCGCCCTTGCCGGCCCATTCCTGATCCGAATTGGAACTCGGTCCGTTGGTGCCGCTGAATTTTGTGTAGTTGCCGGAATTCGTAAGATCCGTGCCGTCCGTCGTGGCGAAGGACGGGTGGCTCGAATCGCGGTTGTTGTAGTCGAGCGCGATGTCGTTGGTGTCCTTGAAGGTGAAACTGTCGCTGTAGGGGAAATGATCGCTGCCGCGCGTCCACGAGCCGCGCAGATCGGCCGAGACTTCGCCCAGCATGGTGTGGCCGCCGAATTCGACGAGATCGTTGGCGACTTCCTCCTTCGAGTCCGTCACTGCGATACGCGCGGCCGCCGTGTCGACGGAGATCGTGCCGTTGGGCGCGATTCCGGTCACGCTGTCGCCCAGGCCGTTGAGCTGGAGGCGGTGTTTGAACGCGAGCTCGGTATAGCCCGCATGGATGCCGCGCACGAAGATGGTGGTGTCGTCGCTCACGTCGAAGGTCAGCCCGCCACCGAAGCCCTGGCGGGTGCGATGGTACTTGTAGTAGCGCATCTGAAGGTCGTCGAACGTCTTGGGCGGAAACGCCGGATCGTTCAGGTAGTCCTCCTCGACGTCGTCGATACCGCGCTGATCGTCGTAATACGCGTAGGAGCCGATGACGCTGAAGCGTTCGTCGCCGTCGGTCAGGCCGAAACGCGTGCCGGCCGTCACGTCGCCCTGATAGATCGGCGTGCCGCGAAGCGGCTCGAGGCCGGTACCGATGTTCGCGTCGACGAGCCAGCTCTGCCCGCTCGCGATCTTGCGCGGCAGGATGTTGACTACGCCGCCGAGTCCTTCGGCGTCCATCTCCGGCGTGAGCGATTTGACCACCTCGATGCCGCCCAGGATGCCGGACGGAAACGCGTCGAACGCGACGGCGCGGCCGCCGCCCTGCGGCGACGAGGGGTTGGAGGCGGTGAGGCGAACGCCGTCATAGGTCGTGCCATTCAGGTCCGCGTCCATGCCGCGGATGTTGATGAACCGGCCCTCGCCGCTGTCGCTCTCCAGCGACACGCCGGGAACGCGCCCCAGCGCTTCCGCAGCGTTAACATCGGGAAGCGCACGGATTTCCTGAAGAGGCTGCACGTCGACGACGTTGGGTGCGTCGCGCTTGACCGCCGTCGCCTCGATCCGCGAACCCGTCACGACGACCGTCTCGACCGCATCGCTTGTCGCGGTCGCCGCCGCGGCCGGCCCTGCAAAAAATATGGCCGCCACGGCACAAGAGGAAAGAAGACGCGACTGCACGCCCCGGATTTTCATGCCCACACCCCCGCCAAGAAACAAACTGTGAAGGAGCGGCCATCGACGCCCCGGGGCCAAGACATCGGGGGAAAGGATCACGGTTCGCTCTAGTTTTGGTGATCCTTCGGAGAAGTATCCTTACGAATTCCCAAGGTTGGCCGGCGCGGCCTACTCCGCGGCGCGCGCGAGCGCTTCCCGGCCTATGGCCGGGATTTCCACGACCGCGCGCAAGCCGGGACGATTGTCCTCTAGAAAGATCCGGGCGCCATGCAGGTCGGCAATCGCGGACGCCAGCGCCAGGCCGAGCCCGCTGCCCGGTGTCGTGCGGCTTTGCTCGCGGCGGTAGAAGCGGCGGAACACCTTTTCGCGGTCTTCGGGCGGAATGCCGGGGCCGGCATCTGCGATTGCGACCCGAATGGCGCCACCCACGCGGCAGGCGCTAAGCGCGATCGCCGTTCCCACAGGCGTGTGATGGATCGCGTTGTCGATCAGATTGGAGAACAGCCGCAGCAGAAGCTGCGGATCGCCGTTGAGGTGAAGACCCGGTCCGATGTCGGCCCCGAAGGGATGGCCGCTGTCGTCGAGCGCGGGCCCGTACAGTGTCACGAGATCGCGCAAAACGTCGGCCGCGTCGATCGCCTGCATGCCTGCGCGCCGCGACCCGGATTCGATCTGCGCAATCCTGAGCAGCGCGCCGAACATCGCGATCAACTCATCGCAGTCGGCAATGGCGGCGTCGACCGCCGACTGATACTGACCGACGTCGCGGGCCGAGAGCCGCGCGCGCTCGAGCTTGTAGCGCAGGTGGGTGAGCGGGGTGCGCAAATCGTGCGCGATGTCGTTCGAGACCTGCGTCACGCCCTCCATCAGGGCGTTGATGCGGTCGAGCATCTGGTTGACGGTCGCGCCCAGCTGGTCGAGCTCGTTGCGCGCTGACCGGACCGGGATGCGTTCGTTCAGCCGGCCGGCCATGATGCTGCGGCAGGTTGCGGTGATCGTGTCGACCCGACGCACGAAGCTGCGGCTCACGACCAACCCGCCGCCGACGGCCACGCCCAACATCGCGGCCAAGGTGAGGCCGAAGGCAGCGAGTACCTCGTTCTCGGCCCGTCCCAGCGAGAAAAGATCGCGTCCTACGAAGGCATAGACGCCCGGCGCGACCGCTGCGCCCTGGCCCAGCAGCGTGCCGCTCGCGTCCGCCCCGGCACCCGGCGGCGGCACATAGCCGAAACGCTGCGTGCCCAATATCGGTCGCATGGCCGGCAGGTTCCCGGCGATCGCCTTGCCGTTCCTTTGGAGGAGAAAGAGGTCCATCGAATCCGAGGCAAGAAGCCGGTCGTCGATCATCTCCTTGGCTTCGTGCAGTTCCTTCCCCTTCTTCGCGAGAAAATAGGCTTTGCGGATCGCCGCCAAGTCGTCGCGCGCATCGCGAAGGAGGCTGGCTTCGAACGCATGACTGACGAGGAAATAGACGAGCGCGATGAGGAGCAGCATGGAACCGAGGAACAGCCCCGCATAGATCGCGGAGAGACGGAACGTCTCGGTCTGGAAAATCCTAGCTCGCACGGATCATGTACCCATAGCCGCGGATGGTGTGGATCAGCTCCGCACCGAAGCCGCGGTCGACCTTGGCGCGCAGGCGGCTCATGTGCGATTCAAGGACCGTCGTGCCTGGATCGAAATCGAGGCCCCAGACGCGCTCGAGCAGCATGCGGCGCGTGACGACCTTGCCGCTGTTCTGCATCAGGAATTCCAGAAGCTTGAATTCCTGCGGCTGCAGCTCGATGGGTTTCCCGGCGCGCTCTACCGCCCGCGTCAGCAGGTCGATCTCGAGGTCGGCTACGACAAGCCGGGTCTGGGCCAGCGTGGCCAGATGTTGTGCGCGCCGCACGAGCGCGTTGGCGCGCGCGGCA
>Ga0335069_10012998_pt1 | contig 11705 bp, 8 predicted proteins | sample Lox_Sample_11_FD_206714 | JGI IMG/M metagenome (GOLD analysis project Ga0335069, IMG submission 206714) | Soil microbial communities from Loxahatchee National Wildlife Refuge, Florida, United States - Lox_Sample_1.1 | ecosystem: Environmental > Terrestrial > Soil > Wetlands | place: USA: Florida...
ACAACTCCAATTTCATCCGAGCGAAGGCGCATGGAGCATTGCCGAAGTGATCGAGCATCTTCATATCGCGGAGCCGATCTACTGGCAGCAGCTCAAGGATTCTCTGAAAGCGCCTGCTTCCGAGCAAAAACCCGCCGCCACTGACGCTGACATATTGTGGTACGGCATTGACCGAACCGTGCGGCAGAAGACTGAGCCTCGTAAAGTGCCCAATGCTGAAACTATTCGCACGAGCGAGGGCCTAGATGCCTTCCGAAAACTTCACGATGAGATGCTGCAATACGCCCGTGAAACGCAAGCTGATCTGCGCAGTCACGTGCTTCCCGAGGAAGGCGTTGACAGCTATCAATGGTTCGTGGGGATTTCCGCGCACACCATGCGGCACATCCTTCAGATTCGCGAGGTCAAAGCGAATCCGAGCTTTCCGCGCAAGTAGTTCGCACGGTGCTAATCGCGCAGCGCAAAAGTGAAGAGCGCCTGCCCTGCGGCGATCGAAACGTACTGCTTCCCATCCACGGCATACGTGATCGGACCTGCTTCCATTTGCCCACCCAGACTCGCTCGCCACAACTCGGCGCCCGTGCGGGCATCGAGCGCGTAGAAATATCCTTCACGTCCCCCGGCGAACAAGAGGTCCGATGCGGTGGTGAGAACCCCGCTATCGGTAACATCCGTCATCTTGAATTCCCACTTCTTCTTGCCGGTCTGGGGATCCAAGGCGAGGATCGATCCGTAGGCTGAATCTTCCACCGGAGTGCTTCGAGTTCCGCGCCGTCCGCCCGCGTTGGCGGCACGAGGTAAGCCGCCAGTGTAGCGCTGCCCGGGCACGTACTTCTGGGTCATCTTCGCCATGGTCATGTTGGAGTCCTGCCAGGTTGGAATGTAGAAGAGCTGGGTCCGCGGGCTAAACGAGGGCGAATACCAATTCGTCGCGCCGAAAAGATTGGGATAAATCAGCTTGCCTTCAGGCGTCGGGGCCGAATTCGGCGCACGCATCGGCCGTCCCGCTTCATCGAGCCCCGTGGCCCAGTTGATCTTCGCGAACGGGCTTCCCGCCAGAAATTTTCCGGTCTGGCGATCGAAGACGTAGAAGAACCCGTTGCGATTCGCCCACATGAGCAGCTTGCGTGGACGGCCCTGCCAGTTGGAATCGACGAGAACCGGGATCTGCACCGCGTCGTAGTCGAACTCATCGTGCGGAGTGAACTGGAAGTGCCATTTCAGCTTGCCAGTGTCGGCATCAAGCGCGACCGCGCAATCGCTGTACAAGTTATCGCCAGCGCGATCGTCGCCGTTCCAATCAGGTCCCGGATTCCCGGTGCCCCAATAAACAAGGTTCAGCGAAGGGTCATACGAACCCGTTAGCCAGGCGGGCGAGCCGCCGTTCTTCCATGAATCGCCCGCCCAGGTCTTCCCGCCAGGATCGTCGGGGCCAGCGACCGTATAGAACTTCCAGGCTTCTTTGCCGGTTTTCGCCTCGTATGCGGCGATGAATCCGCGGATGCCGTACTCGCCACCCGCCACGCCGACAAGCACTTTGTCTTTCACTACAAGTGGGGCGTGCGTTACTGAATAGCCGAGCTTCGGGTCTCCAACTTCAGTGTTCCAGATTGGCCGCCCGCTCTTCGAATCGATCGCAATGAGCCGTGCGTCGATGGTCCCCATGAACAGCGTGTCGCCGAGGATTGCCAGTCCGCGGTTTACAGATCCGCAGCACACACGCGCGTCTTTCGACGGGTGATAGTCGTAGTCCCAAAACACCCGTCCCGACTTCGCATCTAGTGCGAAGACGTGATTCGGGGCTTCGGCGAAATACATCACACCATCGACGACGAGCGGAGTGGCTTCGAACTTTTCCAGAGATCGCGCCTGGAACACCCACTTCAGCTCCAGATTCCTCACATTTTGCGGTGTAACCGTGTCAAGCAGGCTGTAGCGCTGCCCTGATAAGGCTCCTGAATAGGTCAGCCAGTTCTGCGGTTCGCGATCGGCATGTAATAGGCGATCGAATGAAACCTGCGCGGACAGCAGGAGTGGAAACAAACAAAGAGCGCTGATCTTCATTGTGGCTCCTTCAGGGAGAGCAGAAAGCTAACCAGATCGGTTATTTCCTGTTGACTCAGCTTGGCCCGATACGAAGGCATGCTCGAAGCCTTCACCAGCGTGAATTCGCGGAGATCGGATTTGTTGAGCGACATCAGCCGTTCCTGTTTGTCGATGATCTGAATTGTATGGGTGTCCTCATTCAGACGGCGGCCATCGATCACAACTCCTTGTTTGGTGACTGCGTGGATGAAGCGGTTGGATGGAGCAATCGCATGATCGGGGTCGAGGAGCGACTTCGCCAGATAGGATTCGTTGCGCAACGACCCGATATCGCTCAGATCCGGACCAGAACGTGAACCCATCGCCGCGACACGATGGCAACTCACACAGCCACCTTTACCCTCGAAGATCGCCTTGCCGTTCGCGATGTTACCTTCACTTGTGGCGTCTGCGCCGGCTGAGTGCATCGATCGAAGGTATAGAACCAGGTTTCGGCGGTCGTCCACGGTCAGATTGGTAGGCGGCATTCCTGTGCCGGGAATTCCGTTCAGAATAAGTCTCGCAAGCTCTTCGTCCGTCGAAGCACGGCGAAACTTTCCGGAGCGGAAACTGACGCCCGGGATCGATTCGCCTTCCTGACCATGGCAAACGAAGCAGTGGGTCTTGTACAACTGTTGTCCGGCATCCGCACCGGTTTGCGCGAGGAGAGGCAAAGATACACAGAGCGCCAAGATTGCGGCGCTGATCGGGAACATGCGATTCATTGTATGTCGATCCGCAGTGTCGGGTGATCTACTTGGTCAAATTGTAAATCAAACCGTATGGATCTTTGACGTAGCATCGCGGAAACTGCGGTTCATCCTTCACGATTTCGCAACCGGCTTTCACCAGGCTGCGTTTGGCGTCGTCGACGTTATCGACTGTGACTTCTAATACTGGGCCTAGCTGCGGACCGCGCTCGATGAACAAATTGATACGGTCACCATGGACGCTAATCATATTTGGTGTTTCGTCCGTGATTTCGAAACCGAGATTGTTAACGTAAAACAGCGCAGCTTGCTTGGGATCTGCTGCTTGGATCAGGATATCGGTGCCGAAGGTATTCGCCATTCTCGCTCCATCGCTGAATTGTAGCCGACCCTGTGGGGTGGATGTCTACGTCCGCGCGGACCTCCAGGTCCGGCCTTCTCTCAATCCAGAACGGGCCGGCGTGGACGTCGGCCGCGGTCCTTCAGGACTGCCCCGCAGAGCAGCAGAGCCGCAACTAATACCAGCTTTTCCCGTTTGTGCGGGAAAGCGGGCGTGGACGCCCCGCGCAGACCTGGAGGTCTGCCCACTTCGGAATTCTTTGAAGGAGGGGAAAGAATTTGATGGAGTGTAGTACTACCGGTTCCCAGCAGCGAGGACCTGCTATATTCGCCGGTATTGAACATCGTAATCCAGAACGCGAGGCCAGGAGTTGCCCGCGGCGTCCAATCGACCTTCCGGCATTTGGGAGCACTCGGGCTTTTCTTCCTCGCGGTGCTCGATAGCTCGCCGATTCCGACGTTTGGCGGCCCTGACATTCTGATCGCGATTCTCGCGGCCAGTCATCGCAATCCGTGGTACGAGTACGCGGCTGTCGCAACCGCAGGATCTGTGATCGGCGCCTGGTTCACATTCAGAATTGCGCATCGAGCGGGCTCCGCCTATCTGAACCGCAAGTTTGGCGAACGCAGAGTTTCCGTGCTCCTGGAGCATTTCAAGAAATGGGGCACTAGCGCATTAGCGGCGTCAACCGCTGTTCCATTTCCTTTTCCAACCAGCATGGTTTTTGCGGCCGCGGGCTCGTCCAATTATCCGATTAGCAAGTATCTGACGATCGTCAGCATTTCCCGCGCAGTGCGATATTCGACGATCGCCATCGTGGCCGATCTCTATGGACGGCACTTTATTCGTATCCTCCGCCACCCGGTGGAACATTGGGGATGGTTACTGCTGTTTGCCGCGCTGACATTCGCCTTGATCGCCGCAGGAATCCTGATCAATCGCCGGTTTGCGAGCGCGTCCGCAGTGTGACATTTTGGGCTTCCCCATCCGCTTTTGGCGGCCGCGGCTTGCGATGGCGCAGCCACACGGAGATCATCCAGACAAACCCCGCCGCAGCGACAATCAACATCAGCCCCCACATAGCGTTGGCGAGCCACGCGGCTGTCAGTGCCGGCCACTGAAAATCGAATTGACTCAACTTGGCGCCGCGTTCCAGCATCCAATGCCAGCCGGTGTGCGCCACGAGCGCAGACAGAATAATGATGCCCATCCGTTCGGCGACCGCGAATCGAAAGAGCAGTTCCAGCGCCGGAATCAACAGCACCAGCACGAGGAGTTGGCCAAGCTCAACGCCGATGTTGAAGGCCAACAGCGATGTCAGTAGATGTGATCCTGCAAACTGCAGCGTCTCGCGCAGTGCGAACGAGAAGCCGAATCCGTGCACCAGGCCAAAACCGAACGTGATCATCCAGCGCAACTGCACCGTGGTCTTCCCCACAATGTTTTCAAGCGCCATATAAACGATCGACATGGCAATCAGCGTTTCGATCAAGGGAGGAAACCACAGTGCATTCGGCCCAAGGTTGTACGCCGAAGCAATCAAAGTGATGGAGTGCGCAACGGTAAACGACGTGACGATCGGGATGAGCGCGCGGAAGCGGCGGAACGGAATCACCAGGCAGAAAAGAAACAGCAGATGATCCGTACCTTCGAGAATGTGCAGGAAGCCCATGCGGACGAAACGCAAGGCCGCCTGGTGCCATCGTGGGTCGAGTCTTACTAAACCGGGATCGCCGATAAATTCGAACGCTCGAACCACACCGCCCGGCGAAACAAACCGAAGTACAGTAACCACTCGCAACCCGAGCCGAGCCAACCGCGAGTCGATCGAAAACCGCGATTGATCCGACGCGATCCGGTACTCGAACAACACATCCAACATCGTCTGGTTCCACACCACGCTTGTGTCGGGCGCGAGCTTTGCTCCGGTAGTGTGGGCCAATGCCTGTTCGTAAGACTCGAAAGAGCGATCGGACTCGAGCGAAATCCGCGTTGCCGCCACTCGCGGTTTTGCCAAGCGCGACTCGCCCTCATACAAATCTATGAAGCCGGAGATCCACAACTGGGCTGCATCCGGCAGCAATGCATCAACGCTCTCCAAGTCGAGGTAGCCCGGGCCACGCTCCGGAAAATTGATATCGCGGATCGATTTCAGCGGTACACGTACCAGCAAATGCAAGCGATCGCCGTCGGGCTTGACAAATGCTTGCACCGTCACGTCGTTCGGAATATCGTGTGCCGTTATGGCGTGCGGCAACACGAACAGCATCGTGGCGAGAACTGCCTTACCGGGGCCAAAAACTGCGCGCGGCATAACTTGCGGAGTACCAGTTTATCGCAGCCCGTTCAAGCCCTGTGCTTTCGTGTACAATCACCCAAATGGAGGATGCGCGGCATGAAGCGTAATCTTTGGATCGGCGGCAGCTTTCTGACGGCGATATTAGCGCTGGGAATCGGTTCAGCTGTGTTAAGCAAGAGAGCTGTTGTACAGGCTGCTGGAGTCCAGGCGCCGATGTTCGAAGTCGATCCCATGTGGCCCAAGCCGCTACCGAACCATTGGATCATCGGCCAGACGATCGGCGTCTCGGTAGATGCTCAGGACCATATCTGGATTATCCATCGCGGCGCTGCGCTCGAGCGCATGGAAACTTACGCCAGCACCAATCCGCCCTCCGCCGTTTGCTGCTCGCCCGCGCCGCCAGTGCTTGAATTCGACGAAGCCGGCAATCTTCTCGCGAGCTGGGGCGGACCTGGTGAAGGCTACGATTGGCCGGACTCGAATCACGGAATCACCGTGGACTATAAGGGCAACGTCTGGATCGGCGGCAATGGCCGCGGCCGGGCTCCCGGTGCGCCTCCGCCCACCCCAGGCCAGCCGCCGCAGCCGAGCAGCTATTATCACGACAACATGATCCTGAAGTTCACTCAGGAAGGAAAATTCCTGTTGCAGATCGGCAAGCCGGGTCAGAGCAAAGGCAGCAACGATCCCGACAATCTGAAGGGTCCCGCAAAGTTGTTCATCGATAAGAAATCGAACGAACTGATCGTGGCGGATGGCTATGGCAACCATCGCGTCATCGTCTACGATGCGGAGACTGGAAAGTACAAGCGGCACTGGGGCGCGTATGGAAACAAACCCGACGATACGCCGCTCGGCCGTTATAATCCGAACGATCCGCCGGCGCAGCAGTTCCGCAACCCGGTCCATTGCGCAGAACTCGCTAACGACGGAATGTTGTATGTCTGCGACCGGCCGAACGATCGTATCCAGGTCTTCAAACCAGACGGGACCTTCGTCAAGGAACAAATTCTATACAAGAACACTCTGGGCGACGGGTCGGTATGGGATATCGCCTTCTCCAAAGATCCACAACAGAAGTACATCTTTCTCGCCGACGGAGCGAATGAGCAGATTCATGTTCTCCTTCGCGAAACGCTCGAAGTTCTGACAAGCTTCGGAGATGGCGGACGTCAACCCGGGCAATTCTATGCCGTTCACAGCATCGCAACGGATTCAAAGGGCAACATATTCACTACGGAAACCTATCGGGGGCAGCGGGTTCAAAAGTTTATTTACAAAGGACTTGGACCGGTGACTAAGCAGGACCAAGGTGTAATCTGGCCCAAGAAATCGAGCTAACGGTTACAATCGACAAACTCATTGCAGGGCGATTATAACCTGTGTTACAGTCGTTCTTGCATTTCACATAATTCGTCTATCGTTCTCCCCGTGTTTTAACGCGTCCGCTTAGTTTACGGAATTTCCGTTATTGTTCGAAAAACAGACCTGGTCGAGGTCTGCCCAAAAATCTCTATTCACGTAAGGAATTAGAAACCGTTGATTTACAAGCACCTGAGGAATATATTTGCGTTTACCCCTGTCGTTTTGTTCAGTCTCGCCCTATCCACTCCATCCTACTCGCAGACCTTGGATAGCGAGGAACTGTCTTTCCTAACGTTAATCAATAATTACCGCGCTCAGAATGGCGCCGGGGCGTTGCAGGTGTCCGTTGCCCTTCAGAACTCGTCAACGTGGATGAGTACGGATATGGCGACAAAGAATTACTTCAGCCACACCGATAGTCTCGGCCGGGATCCATTCACTCGAATGAAGGCTTTTGGATATTCTTACTTACCCGCCGGCGAGAATATTGCGGCGGGATATTCCGACGCGCAGAACACTTTCAACTTATGGGTGAATGCCTGTGACCCGGACAGCTCGGGAGCTTGTACTTATGCTCATCGTCAGAACATGCTCAATAGGAGCTATGTCGTAATGGGTATCGGGCGGGCGTATAACAGCGCTTCGACGTATCACTGGTATTGGACCACGGATTTCGGCGGATATTTGGATCAAACGATTAACCTGAACGGTCCCCCGCCAGCGCCTGTCATTACATCGTTTACTGCAAACCCGACAACCGTCACTGCAGGGCAGAGCACAACTCTATCCTGGACGACCTCAGGAGCCACAGCCGTTTCGATCGATAACGGAGTCGGCGACGTAACAAATCGTACCTCGATTGTTGTCACGCCGCCGCAGACGACGACTTATCTTTTGACGGCGAGCGGCTCGGGCTCAACCAGCGCCGCAACCACCGTGACCGTGACTGCCGGAGGATCTTCGGCTATCACAATTTGGCCTAACTCGACTATTCCCGCCAACAGTTCCTCTTCGTTGGGCATGGCGATCGAAGTCGGTGTCAAATTCCGTTCCGATGTCGCCGGCCGGATCACCGGCATTCGATTCTATAAGGGATCGCGCAACACCGGCACGCACACCGGTTCGCTTTGGACGCGCGACGGCAAGCTGTTAGCTACGGGAACGTTCAGCAATGAAACGGCGACCGGCTGGCAGACACTGACCTTCAGTTCGCCGGTGGCAATCTCGGCGAACACCACTTATATCGCCTCGTATCACAGCCCGACCGGAATCATCGCCCTGGATTGGAGCTATTTCTTAACCCGTGGCGCCGATAACCCTCCGTTGCACGCGCTCAAGTCGGGTGTGGATGGCGCAAACGGCGTCTATCTCTACGGCACTGGCGGAAAATTCCCGAGCAGCTCTGCGAGCGGATACAATTTCTGGGTTGACGTGACGTTCGTCCACTAGCTTTCGGGCGTAGCTCTATGGGCCTGCATCGCCGCGCAGGCCCTTTTCCCTTCTAGCGATCCGCAATCCCTTCCATTTCGGTCTGATAGACTAGCACAGAGACGGGAACTCAACTAAGAACCCGGTGTTAGGAATCTGTAGCGTGGGCGCATCTTAACACCTCGAGGGGTGTACCTTGTTCATTTTCGATATCATCCTAGCTCTAGCTGTAGTGGGAACCATTGCTTCGACAGTAGTGTTGGTGCTTTCCATCCTCGGAGCGGTCAAATTCCGACGCAGCGCCGATCGCGATCGAAGAATCTACGAACGATGGGCGGCAAAGCTGCCGCCGGTTTCTGTCTTGAAGCCGGTGCACGGCAACGAAGCGCACTTAAAAGAAAACATAGAAAGCTTTTTTCATCAAGATTATCCTGAATACGAAATTCTGTTCGCCGCTGACGAAGCAGACGACCCGGCCCTGCCGGTGATCCGGGAAATCTGCGCGCGCTATCCCAATATTCCAACTCGAATCCTGGTAACCGGAGATCCTCCTTGGCCGAATGCACAGAACTACTGCTTTCACAAGCTAACTGATGCTGCGAAATACGACATCCTGGTCACTAGCGACAGCGACGTTGAAGTTGCAGCGAACTACTTGCGCGACGTTGTCCCACCGCTGCTGGATCCAAAGATCGGAGCCGTTACTTGCGCATTTCGGGGCAAGAGTGCCGGAGGATTCTGGGCGTATCTCGACGCCATAGGACAGTCGGTCGAATTCACCGCGGGCGTGGTGATGTCGAATCTTCTGGAAAGTACGAAGTTCGGCCTTGGACCTACTATCGCGGTCCGCAAAGATTCCATCGGGAGCATTGGCGGCTTTGCCGGCGTCCGTGAGTATCTGTCCAACGATTTCGTGGTCGGCAACTTCATTTACAAAGCCGGCTATCAAGTCATGCTGTCGAGCCACGTGGTCGACCATCTGTGTTCGTCTCGATCGTTCCGTCAGATGTGGGAACGCCAGTTACGCTGGTCGATGGGAACCCGTTACTCGCGGCCGAAAGGTCACTTCGGAACGGGGCTCACTTTCGCTGTTCCCTATGGCCTTCTGGGCCTCATTTCCGCTTCTGCGCTCGGAAATCCGGCGCTGGGTATCGCGTTGTTCGCTGCTGCCTTGCTCAATCGGATCGTTCAATCCTGGATCGTGGGCTGGTGGGCAGCCGGCGACCCCGTCGCGCGCCGTACGGCGTTGATCTATCCGCTACGGGATCTCCACGGCTTTGCCCTCTGGTGTGCAAGCTACATCTGCAAACGCAGCCTCTGGCGCGACAACAACTACGAATTGCTCAAAGGCGGCAGATTGGTCGCGCGGCGAGCCAATGGCGCGATCCTCACACCCGATTTCGCCGAGGCTGTCCAGAGCCGCAGCGTCGGTACCGAAAGATAACTCCTGCCGCCGCTATGCCCGAGGATATGCCTAGAATTCCAGCCGAAGACCGAACTCGAGAAAGCGTGCCGAGTTCGTGCGATTCGGTGGTGTCAACGTCGCCCCAATCACTCCGAACGAAGTCTTGTTCGTGTAAGCCAGCGCTGGTGTAGCGAAATTTGGGTGATTGAAGATATTGAAGAAATCCAAAGACAGGCGCATGCTCACACGCTCGGTGATCGCTGTTGCCTTCCCTACACTCGCATCCAAGTTCCACGCTCCCAGCCCACGTAGCGGATTGGCTCGGCCACTTCGTGTATCGCTACTCAGTTGGACATAGCGCAGGCTGTTATACACTGCCGCCGGATCAGAGAACAAGTTGAGCCCCGTTCCACCCTTGGAGGGATCGCCAGATGTTCCGGTTCCGTTCGATCCTGCGTTGACACTGTGCACACCTCCGTCCGGCAGGACCGAAGTCGGAATCATGCCGGAATTAGTCGTAATCTGTAAACCGTCACCCCAGACCTGGCCGCTTTCAGTAATCTGAACCGGCAGGCCCGTCCATGCCTGGAAGATTCCAGAGGTGGACCAACCACTGAGCAGACGGCTGGCGATCGCGTTATCGCTGGTCAGTCTGTGCCCCTTACCCAACGGAAGCTCATAAAGGTAGTTGGCATTGAACACATGCCGCCGGTCAAACGTCGAGGGCCCGTATTCGACTCCGGGATGAAAACTATTCGCGTAGAATCCTGCATTGTTTTGATTCGCAAGCCCCGTATCCAGAGTCTTCGACAACGTGTAGTTCGCGCTGAATTGAAGTCCGTGCGACATCCGCTTGGCAAGCGTGATCAGCAATCCGTTGTAATTCGATTCGCCGATGTAAGTGCGCATGAACTCCATTTGCGCCTGATCGTTCATGTACGGAGTCAGCCCAAGCTGTCGCCGGAACTGATCCAGCGAATTGCCGCTCGATTGAAACAACGTGCTCAGGTTCCCCGCTGTTATCTGCGAGCCAAGGGTACTTGCAATGTATGCGGTGTTCGAGAGACTCGATCCCTTCAATGCCGCAAGTCCTTTGAATTGGTTTTCAAACCAGGGCTGTGCCGTTACTGCGGTTGCTGCGACGTTGCTCCGGAGTTGTCCTGCAAGAGCGTCATACGCCTGCGCGAACGTCTGCCCCGAGGCTTTGTCCACCATGAAATAGGGCGCCTGCTCCAAATTCACTGCTTGCGGCAGATGGCGAGCGAAGCGTCCCACGTATGCAGCTTCGAATACCAGGCCGCCAGGCAGTTCGCGCTGAACGGTGAGATTCGTATCGTAGCTGCGGCCGATCTTGGTGAAAGGATCGACCTGGAACGACAGAACCTCGTCATAAGGATTGGGTGTAACTGGGCTCGCCGCTCCGCTCGGAGTAGGTAATGGGATCGTTCCGTCCACGCCGACGCGATAAACAGATAGGCCCGGATTCGCGGTCCCGGCAGACGCGTTGCAACCCTGTCCTGGGGCATTCGAAACCGAACACGGCGGCGTGCGAACAGTAATTGTCTGGTCGAAGCCGACTCCGAGCATCGGGATTTCCACGGATTGAACGGTATTGCTCCTGTCGTAGATCAGCGAGAATCCACCACGAAGTACAAATTTGCGATCGCCCAGCAGACTACCTAACAAGCCGTTCGAAAACGATGGGTTCCATGCAAATGCTGCACGTGGGCCAAGATTGCCCCAGTCAATGTTGTAGACAGGAAGGTGTGATTGAGAGACCGTCGCGAATCCGACTCTTGGGTTGTAGATATCTCCCGCCAGTGCTGCCGACGCACGGCGTTGCAGATAATCGACTGGGTTAATTAAAGTGTTCCCTGCATCAACATTGACCATCACTGTCTGGCGATTCTGAGACTCTGTGGGGGCTGTTTGCACGCCATAAGAAAGACCGAACGTCAACGTCAGGCTCTTACTCACACGCCAGCTATCTTGCGCGTAGAAATAGGACGCCCATTGATTCGTCTTGTTAACAATAGGCGTACCCAACGGCTGGGGATTTAAATTCGAATCACG
>Ga0335069_10012999_pt1 | contig 11705 bp, 6 predicted proteins | sample Lox_Sample_11_FD_206714 | JGI IMG/M metagenome (GOLD analysis project Ga0335069, IMG submission 206714) | Soil microbial communities from Loxahatchee National Wildlife Refuge, Florida, United States - Lox_Sample_1.1 | ecosystem: Environmental > Terrestrial > Soil > Wetlands | place: USA: Florida...
GCCGAGGCGCGGTCGACCGCCGCCATGCGCGCGACGCCGAAGCTGCCGAGACCGATCACCAGCAGGAACGACAGCGCGAAGACCGCGTACAGGCGGGTGCGGATCGAGGGGGTCGCGAGCCAGCGATGGCGCGCGGGCAGCGCGCTGCGCGCCGGCCGCGGTTCGCTCGCGGCGCCCTCTTCGCTCGAGTGCGCCTGCCCCGGCAAGCCGAGATCCGCCAGGCTCATGGGCTGATCAGCCGCCCCGAGGCGGCCTTCACCACCGCCTCGGTGCGCGTCGCCACGTTGAGCTTGCGACACGCGTTCTCGATATGGAAATTGACGGTGCGCTTGCTGAGATTGAGGATCGCGGCGATCTCGGGCGAGGTCTTGCCGCGCGCCGACCAGGTGAGGCACTCGCGCTCGCGCTCGTTGAGGGCGATCTTGAGACGCGCCGCCTCACTGCGCGCGCCGCGCCCGAGGCGCGTCTCGATGATCGCGGCGAGCATTTCGAAATCCACCGGCTTGGTGACGTAGTCGTCGGCGCCCAGGCGGCGCCCCTTGAGCTCGCTTTCCCGATCCGAGCGCGCGGTGAGGAACACGAACGGCAGCGCTTCGAAGCGCGCGCCGAGCGCGGCCAGCCGCTCGATGAGATCGAAGCCGCTCATCCCCGGCATGTTGATGTCGCACAGCACCAGATCGGGCGACAGTCGGGCGATCGCCTCGAGGCCCGCGCGGCCGTCGGCGGCGAGGTGCACGACGTAGCCGCGCTCGGCGAGATCCTCGGCGATCAGCGAGGCGGTCTCGGCGTCATCTTCGATGCACAGGATCGAGGGCGCGGCGCTCATGGCTCAGGAATCGCCGCGATTCCACCAGCCGCCGCCGAGCGCCTGATAGAGCGCGGCGACGTCGCTGAAGCGCGCCGCGCGCGCCTGCACCAGCGCCAGCACGCTCTGCTGATAGGCCATCTGCGCGGCGAGCTCGCCGAGGTAGTCGCTGTAGCCCTGATGCATGCGCTGATCGGTGAGCTCGAGGGTCAGCTTCGCGGCCTGCGCCGCCCCGGCCGCCGCGGCGAGCGCATCGGCATCGGCGAGCACCGCGTGCAGCGAGTCGGCGACGTTCTGATAAGCCTGCAGCACCGTGCTCTGGTACTGGGCGGCCGCCTGCTGCAGCGCCGCCTCGGCCGCTCTCTTCTGATGCAGCAGCGTACCGCCCTGGAACACCGGCTGGGAGGCATCGCCGACGGCGGTCCAGAACGGCCCGCCACGGCTGAACATCTGCGAGAACTGCGAGGCCATGCCACCGGCCGAGCCGCTGATGCTGAACTGCGGCAGCATCTGCGCGATCGCGACGCCCACCTCGGCGTTGGCCGCGCGCAGCGCCTGCTCCGCGGCGCGCACGTCCGGACGCTGCTCGATGATGCTCGCCGGCAGGCTGAGCGGCAGCTCCGGCGGCAGCTTGAGCGCGGCCAGCTCGATCTTCTCGGCGAGCTCCTCGTTCGGCAGATTGCCGACCAGCGCCCGCAGCAGATCGCGGTTCTGCTCGAACTGCTTGTCGAGCGGCGGCAGCAGCGCGCGCGCCTGCGCGAGCTGCGCCTCCTGTGCGGCGAGCTCGATGCGCGTCGCGTAGCCGTGATCGGATTTGTCCTTGAGGATGGCGAGCGCCTTCTCGTTGTGCTCGACGAGCGCGCGCGCCGCCTCGCGCTGCCCGCGCAACGAGGCCTCGTTGATCGCCGCGCCGACCACGTTGGTGACCAGCGTGACGTAGGTCGCCTCGAGCTCGAAACGCTGCAGCTGCGCCTGGGCGTCGAGCGACTCGACGCGGCGGCGGTTGAGCCCGAAGACATCGGGCACGAAGCCGACCTGGACCTGCGCGGTGTGGAACGTGAAGGTCACCGGCAGCGCGGGCGCCGGCGGCTGGATCGTCGAGCCGTTGCCTTGTGGGCCGGGCGCCGCGGAGCTCGCGACATTGCCCGCGAGCTTCTGGCGCTCGACGTTGTAGTCGAGCCCCACGCTCGGCCAGAAGGCGCCCTGCTGCGCGTATTTGAGCTCGAGCGCCTGGCGCAGCGCGGCCTGCGCGGCCGGAATGCTCGGATTGGCGCGCAATGCGCGCTCGACCAGCGCATCGAGCTCGGGCGAGCCGAGCTCGTGCCACCACTTGAACTGCACCTCGCCGCCGCTCACGAAGCGCTCGACGGCAGCGTCCGGTCCGGGCGCCGCGCGCGTACCCTCCGGCAGCGACTGCGGCAGGTAGCCCGCGCCCTTCGGCGCGACCGGCCGATGAAAATCGGGTCCCACCGCACAGGCCGAGGCGAGCAGCGCGAGCAGGCAGAGGATCGGGCGAGAGGACATCGAGCGCACCTTTGCGGAATGATGCGCGCCGCGCTCCGGCGCCGGAACTGTGAATGTTCCCAGTGATTAGTCTCAGTGGCAAGCCCGCCGGGACTGCGTCACGCTACGCGGGTTACCATGCGCCTGCCCGGGGCGACCGCGTACCGACATCAGGATGACCATGAGCCCAGTAGCCTGCGATCGGCGGGTACTCGCCCTCACGCTGACGCTGCTCGCACCGCCGGCGCTGCTCGCGACCGCGAGCTGCGCGCGCACGCACGCCGACGACACGAGCTCGCCGCCCGCGGGCGTCGCCACGGGCCCAAGCCGCGCGCCCGCCGATTCGGTCACCTTGAGCGATTCGCAGCTGCACTCGATCAGCACCGCGCGCGTCGCCGAGCGCGATTTTCCCATCGAACGGCAGGCGCTCGGCAACGTCGATTTCAATCAGAACCTCACCGCCGCGGTCAGCCCGCCCTATGCCGGCCGCATCGTCGCGACCTTCGCCGACCTCGGCGCGCAGGTGAGTAAGGGCCAGGCACTGTTCAGCCTCGAGAGCCCGGATTTCATCGCTGCACAGTCGAGCCTGATCGCCGCCCTCGCCACCTACGAGCAGACGACCAGCGCGCTCGAGCGCGCCCGCTCTCTGTACGCGAGCCAGGGCATCGATCAGAACGATTACGAGACCGCGGTCGCCAATCAGCACAGCGCCGAGGGCGCGGTGCGCGCGGCGCGGCGCGCCCTCGCGGTCTTCGGCCAGTCCGAGGCGGACATCGCGCGCATCGAGTCGCACCGCACCGTCGAGCGGGCGCTCGTGGTGCGCAGCCCGCTCGCCGGGCGGGTGACCACGCGCAACGCCGCGCCCGGCCTCTACGTTCAGCCGGGCAACCAACCGGCGGTCTTCGCCGTGACCGACACCTCGAGCGTGTGGCTCATCGCGCAGGTGACCGAAGCCGACGCACCGGGGTTCAAGGTCGGCCAGCCGCTGCGCGTCTCGGTGAGCGCCTATCCGCATCGCGAGTTCAGCGGCCGCATCGTCGCGCTCGGCTCCGCGCTCGATCCGAACACGCGCCGCCTGATGGTGCGCTCGGAGATCAAGGACCCGAAGCACGAGCTCATCGCCGACATGTTCGCGAGCTTCGTGATCGCCATCGGCGAGCCGCGGCATGGACCCGCGGTGCCCGTGAGCGGCGTGGTGCGCGAGGGCGATGGCACGTTCTCCGTGTGGGTGGTGGACGGCGACCCGCACCGCTTCACGCGCCGCACGGTCAAGGTGGGGCTGACCCATGACGGCTACGACGAGATCACCGAGGGAATCCGCGCCGGCGAGACCGTGGCGACGGAGGGCGCCCTCTTCCTGAGCAACATCCTCTTCGGCGGCGCGAGCTAGGGGCAACGCTCGCGCTCGTCGCCGCCCGCCCGCCCGCTGACCGCAACGCATGCTGAAAGCCATCGTCGCCTTCGCGCTCACGCGCCGCGCCATCGTCCTGCTGGGGCTGCTCGTGTTCATCGCCGCGGGCCTGGTCGCCTACTCGAGGCTCAACATCGAGGCCTACCCGAACCCCGCACCGGTCATTCTCGAGATCACCGCCCAGGCCCCGGGGCTCTCTGCGGAGGAGATGGAGAAGTACTACACCATCCCGATGGAGGTCGGCCTGTATCCGACCCCGGGCATCGAGAACATTCGCTCCACCTCGTTCTACGGCCTCTCGTTCGTGCGCGTCACCTTCAAGTACGGCATCGATTATTTCTTCGCCTACACGCAGGCGGCGCTCTCGCTGCAGCAGAACGTGAACCTGCCCGGCAACCAGGTGCCACAGATCCAGCAGTCGAGCCTGGTCGGCGAGGTGTATCGCTATCAGGTGGTCGGACCACCGCACTTCGGGCTCACGAACCTGCGCACGGTCCAGGACTGGATCGCCCTGCGGCGGCTGTCCACCGTGCACGGCGTGGTCGCCATCAACAGCTGGGGCGGCACCACCAAGGAGTTCGACGTCAACGTCGATCTGCAGAGGCTCCAGGCCTTCGGCATCACGGTACCGCAGGTGCTCAGCACCCTCGGCAACTCGAACAGCAACGTCGGCGGCCGCGAGATCGCCATCGGCCAGCAGTCGGTGAACATTCGCGGCGTCGGCTTGATCGACGACGGCGGCGCCGACGATCTCACCCAGGGCTATCACGTCCAGGACATCGAGAACGTCGTGCTCGGCCAGCACAACGGGGTCCCGGTGCGCATCAGGGACGTGGCCGACGTCGTCGTCGGGCACGTCCCGCGACTCGGCATCGCCGGCCGCGACCACGCAGACGACATCGCGGCGGCGATCGTCGTCATGGGCCGCACGCAGCACACCAACGATGTCGTGCCGCGCATCAAGCAGGCGGTCGCGGCGCTGAACAGCGACGGCAGCCTGCCGAAGGGCGTGAAGCTCGTGCCTTACTACGACCGCACGACGCTGGTGAAGGTGACGACCCACACGGTGCTGCACAACCTCATCTTCGGCTGCCTGCTCGTGTTCCTCATCCAGTGGGTGTTCCTCGGCGATCTGCGCAGCGCCATCATCGTCGGCATCAACATCCCGTTCGCGCTGTTCTTCGCGATCATCATGCTGGTGCTGCAGGGACAGGACGCGAACCTGCTGTCGATCGGCGCCGTCGATTTCGGCATCATCATCGACTCGGCCGTCATCCTGGTCGAGAACGTGTTCCGCAATCTGCAGTCGATGCCGAACCTGCAGGCGCAGATGGTCGAGGCGCTGCGCCAGGGGACCTACGGCGTCGACCCGACCGCGAGCAGTGATTTTCACTGGACGGTGCGTCTGCGCATGATCCTGGTCTCGGCGCTGCAGGTCGACCGCGCCATCCTGTTCTCGACCTGCATCACGATCGACGCCTTCGGGCCGCTGTTCACCATGCAGGGCGTCGAGGGGCAGATCTTCGGACCCATGGCGCGCACCTACGGCTATGCGCTCGCCGGTGCGCTCATCGCCACCTTCACCGTGACTCCGGTGCTCTCCTCCGTGCTGCTGCCCGAGCGGATCGAGGAGGCCGAGACCCTGATCGTGCGCGCCCTGCACCGCGTGTACCGCCCGGTGCTCGAGTTCGCGCTCAACCGCCGGCGCACGGTGGTCGGCATCGGCCTCGCCGTGCTGGTGCTGGTTGCCTGCCTGGTGCCGTTCCTCGGCAGCGAGTTCCTGCCCGCGCTCGAGGAGGGCAACTACTGGATCCGCGCGGCGATGCCGCAGAGCATGTCGCTCGAAGCGGGCACCGAGGCGGCGCGCAAGATGCGCGAGATCCTGCTCAGGCACCCCGAGATCATCACGGTGGTCTCGCAGCACGGTCGCCCGGACAACGGCAGCGACGCCTCGCCGTTCTCGAACGTCGAGCTGTTCGCGCCGCTCAAGCCGTACGAGCAATGGCCCGCCGGCATGACCAAGGAGAAGCTCACGGCCCAATTGCAGTCCGAGTTCGACGCCGCGCTGCCCGGCGTGGTCTTCAATTTCTCGCAGTACATCCAGGACAACGTCGAAGAGGCGCTCTCGGGGGTGAAGGGTGCGAACTCGGTGAAGATCGTCGGCCCGAATCTCGACGTGCTCGAGCAGCTCGCTGCGCGCGTGCTCAAGGAGATGCAGCAGGTGCGCGGCATGGAGGATCTCGGCATCTTCCATATCGTCGGCCAGCCTAATCTCAACATCCGGGTGAACCGCGAAAGGGCTGCGCGCTACGGGCTCAACGCGGGGGACGTGAACGCCATCGTGCAGGCCGGGCTCGCCGGTCAGGTCGCGACCACGGTGCTCGAGGCGGACCGGCAGTTCAACGTGGCGGTGCGGCTCAAGGGCGATTTTCGCGACAGCGTCGAGAAGATCGCCAGCGTCCCGGTCGCCTACCAGACCCCGGCCGGCACCACCGCCTACATTCCGCTGCGCGAGCTCGCCGACATCGGCATCGACTCAGGGGCCTCCTTCATCTACCACGAGGCGACCCAGCGCTACATCCCGATCAAGTTCAGCGTGCGCGGGCGCGACCTCGGCAGCACCGTCGCCGAGGCGCAGGAGCGCATCGCGAGCAACATCCCGCTGCCCTCGGGTTATCGCATCCTCTGGGCGGGCGAGTTCCAGGACCTCAAGGTGGCTCAGCAGCGTCTCGCGGTATTCGTGCCGATCAGCCTCGGGTTGATCCTGGTGCTGCTCTACAGCCTGTTCAACTCGGTGCGCGACAGCTTGCTGGCGCTCGCCGGCATTCCCTTCTCCGCCGCCGGCGGCGTGCTCGCGCTCAAGATCGCGGGACTGCCGTTCAGCATCTCCGCCGCCATCGGCTTCATCTCGCTGTTCGGCGTCTCGGTGATGAACGGCATCCTGGTGCTCACCTACTTCAACGAGCTGCACATGCAGGGCATCGCGCCGTTCGAGGCCATGGAGCGTGCCGCGGAGAAACGCATGCGGCCGATGCTGATGACGGCGCTGTCCGCCTGCATCGGCCTGGTGCCCGCCGCGCTCTCGCACGGCATCGGCAGCCAGGTGCAGCGGCCGCTCGCGACGGTGGTGGTCGGCGGCATGTTGCTCGGCCCGTTGATGCTGCTGGTCGTGGTGCCGGCCATGCAGCTCATCTTCCTGCGCAAGGCGCGTGCGCAGACCGACGTGCCCCCGCCGCCGGAGGAGGAGCAACCCGCGTGAGCCCCCCGGGGCGCCCCGCCCCGGCCTCGCTCACCCCGCCCGCACCCCGCTCACCTCACAACCCTCCATTTCTTCAGGACCTCGCGCAGTCGATCGTGCGGCAGGCCCATCACCGTGTGCCCGTCGACACCGCTCATGGTCGAGGCGGCCACCATGGCGTTCACCACCGCCTCTTCGGTCGCCTGCACGGTCGCCAGGAACACGGGGTTCAGCCGGTCGTTCGGCAGCATGTCGATGTGATGCACGCCTTCGGGCGTCGCGGCGCCGGGGTTCGCGGTCGAGAAGACGATGAAGATGTCGCCCGACCCGTCGCCCGAGAAGCTGCCGTCGCGGCCGAGTCCGAGCGCCACCCGGCGGGCGACACGGTTGAGCTGCGTCGGGATGAGCGGTGCGTCGGTGCCGACCACGACGATGATCGAGCCCACATCGTCGTCCCAGACTCGAGGCCCCGGGATCTCGCGGCCGACGGGCACGCCGGCGATGCGCAGCTGGTCGCGCTGGCCGTAATTGCACTGGACCAGCACGCCGACGGTGTAGCCGCCGTACTTCGCGGCGAGCACGCGCGAGGCGGTGCCGATGCCGCCCTTGAACTCGTTGCAGATCATGCCCGTGCCGCCGCCGACGCTGCCCTCCTCGACCGCACCGCCGTGCGCCGCGTCGAGCGCATGGAACACGTCCTCGGGGTGCACGTGAAAGCCGTTGGTGTCGTTGAGGTAGCCGTCCCAGGTCTCGGCGACCACCGGCAGCGACCAGGCGTAGCCTTCCGCGTCGGGCGGTGCCTGTTTCAGACGCCAGGCGATGACGGCGTCGCGCACCACCCCGACGCTGTGCGTGTTGGTGATCATCACCGGCCCTTCCAGAAAACCGGAATCGTGTACCCAGGTGGTGCCGGTCATCTCACCGTTGCCGTTGAGCGTGAACCAGTCGGCGAACACCGGATCCATGGAGCGCTTGCCCCGGGGAAAGACCGCGGTGACGCCGGTGCGCACCGGACCCTCGCCCACCACGAGCTTGCCCTCGCCGCGTATCAGCGTCGTGTGCCCGACCTCGACCCCGGCCACATCGGTGATGGCATTGAGAGGACCCGGGGTACCATCGAAGGGCACGCCGAGATCGCGGGCGCGCTCGGCTCTCGCGCCCGGCGCCGCGCACGCGGCTGCGGCCCCGATCAGAACCCCGGCCCCGATCAGCACCCCGGCCGCGAGCAGCGCGCGCCAGCCGTGATGCGCGAGCAGTGGCCTCATGCGCCCCCTCCCCCGATCGCCTCCGCCTTCGCGATCAGCGCCTCGGCCATGCGAATGCTGGCGATATCGATGAGCCGCCCGTCGAGCGACACCGCACCTCGACCCTCGCGTGCCGCCTGGCGCATCGCCTCCAGGATGCGCCGTGCCTTGTCGATCTCCGCGGCGGAGGGCGTGAACACCTCGTTGGCGAGCTCGATCTGCGAGGGATGGATCGCCCACTTGCCCTCGTAGCCGAGCACCGCGGCCCGGCGCGCGGCGGCGAGAAAGCCTTCGCGGTCGCTGAAATCGCCGAACGGTCCGTCGATCGGCCGCAGGCCGTACGCGCGGCAGGCGATCAGCATCCGCGTCTGCGCGGCATGCCACGGATCGCTCCAGTGATACGCACGCCGGCCGTTCGAGTCGGGGTCGGTGAGCACTCCGGAGTCCGGGTGCACGCCGCCGATGACCGTGGTGCGCGCGCGCGTCGAGGCGGCGTAGTCGGCGACGCCGAAGCTCAGCGCCTCGAGCCGCTTCGAGGCCTGCGCGATCGCCTCGACGTTCGCCATGCCGAGCGCGGTCTCGATGAGCACCTCGAAGCCGAGCCGCTTGTCGCGCCGCTTCGCCGTCTCGATCTGCGTCACCAGCATGTCGAGCGCGTAGACGTCCTGCGGCACCCCGACCTTCGGGATCAGCAGCAGGTCGAGCCGCGGACAGCTCTCGACGATGTCGACGACGTCACGGTACATGTAGTGCGTGTCGAGCCCGTTGATGCGCACCATCATCGTCTTCGCGCCCCAGTCGATCTCGTTGAGCGCCTGTACGATGTGCCGGCGCGCCTGCTCCTTGTCGTCCGGCGCGACCGCATCCTCGCAATCGAGAAATATGACGTCGGCGGCCGAGCGCGCCGCCTTCTCGAACAGGCCCGGATTCGAGCCGGGCACCGCCAGCTCCGAGCGTTGCAGGCGCGCGCGTGCCTGCTCGATGGTCGTGAAGCTCATATCGTCACCTCCGCGTCGCTAGCCGACGCTTCCCAAGCCCGCGGCAATACCGTTGATCGACAGCAACAGCGGCGCCTTGTGCCGCTCGCGCTCCGCGGGGTCGGCAGCCGCGCGATGACGGCGCAGCAGCTCGACCTGCAGCCGGTTCGCGCGATCGATCGTCGGCAGTTTGCGTGCGAGGCGGGCACGAAGCTGGCCGAAGCGCGCGGCGATGCGCTCGCCCTCGCTCACCTCGAGCAGCATCGCGCGCGTGAGCGCGTGCTCGGCCTCGACCGCACCCAGCACGAGGTTGCGCGCCTCGGCGTCGGGCACGAGGTCGGCGTAGCGGCGCGCGATCTCGAGGTCGACCAGCAGCAGCGTCTTCTCGGCCTCATCGATCACCAGCCGGAAGAGCCGCGACTCGGCGAACATGCGCCTGAGCAGCGCCAGTCCCGCCTGCTGGCGCACCTCGATGAAGGCGGCGATCCCGGAACCGATGCCGTACCAGCCGGGAATCGCGTGCCGGTTCTGCGACCAGGCGAACACCCACGGGATCGCCCGCAGGTCGGCGAGCGTGTCGGCGCCGAAGCGGCGCACCGGGCGCGAGCCGATGTTGAGCAGCGCCAGCTCCTCGAGCGGACTTGCGGCCTTCAGGTACTCGATGAGTTTCGGCTGCTGCACCAGGCGGCGGTAGACCGCGAGCGAGGTGGCGGCGAGCGCCTCCATCGCCTCGTCGAACTCGGGCACCGGCTCGAGCGCGCGCTCGTGCTCGGATTTGAGCGTGTGCTCGATCACGCTCGCGACCAGCAGCTCGATCTGATAGGCGGCCGTGCCGCGATTGGCGTACTTGAAGGACACCACCTCGCCCTGCTCGGTGATGCGCAGCCTGCCGGCGATCGAGCCCGCGGGCTGTGCGGCAATGGCCCGCCCCGCCGGCACCCCGCCGCGGCTCACCGAGCCGCCGCGCCCGTGGAAATAGCTGATCGGGATGCCGAGCTCACGCCCGAGGCGCGTGAGGCGCAGCTGTGCCTTGTAGAGCTCCCAGTTCGAGGCGAGAAAGCCGCCGTCCTTGTTCGAGTCGGAATAGCCGATCATCACCTCGGCCACCCCGCCCTGCGCCCGCACGCTGCGTCTGACGAGCGGCACCCCGAGAAGCTCGCGCATGATGGCCGGCGCGGCCCGCAGATCCTCGATCGTCTCGAACAACGGCACGATGGGCAGCGTGCACGCCTCGATCGCCGCGACGTCCGCGAACAACCCGACCTCCTTCGCCAACAGATACACGCCGAGCACGTCCGCCGCGCTCTTCGTCATGCTGAGCACGACGCTGCCGATGGCATCGCGATCGCTGCGCTCGCGCACCTCGCGCGCCACCTCGAACATGCCGAGCGTCTCGCCCGCGGTGCCGCCGAGCGCCAGCGCGGGCGCGCCGGCCTCGCGCGCCCGCCCGAGCGCCTCCAGAATCCAGCGGGCGAACTCGGCCGTCTCGCGCTGCGGCGGCTCGCCGGGCGCGCCGCTCGCGCGGTAGAGCGCCTGCAGCGCGGCGGTCGTGCGGGTCGTGTTCTCGCGCAGGTCGAGCCGCACGGTGCTGAAGCGAAACGCCTCCACCTCGCGCCGCAGGGGCTTGACCGTGGCGGCGGCGAGCTCGGGCGTGGCGAGCTCGGCGAGCGCCTGCTCGAGCACCATGAGATCGGCGATCAGCGCAGCGGCGTCACGGTACGGCCGGCCGACGCGGCGCTCGGGCGCGGCCGCCGTCGCCTCGAGCCGGGCCAGCAGACAGCCGAGGTACTGGCGCACCGGCTCGCCGGGATTGCGCCGGGTGATCGCCTCGGCGACCCCCGACTCGGCGAGGCGCGCGGCGAGCACCGTGGTCAGGGTCTCGGGCACCCGCGCCGCACTGGTGGCGATCGACAGCACCCGGATCAGGTCCTCGAGACGCCCGCGGTAGCGTTCGAGGGCCGCCTGCCGATGCTGCTCGAGCGCACGGCGGGTCACCTCGTTGGTGACGAACGGGTTGCCGTCGCGATCGCCGCCGATCCAGGTGCCGAACTGCACGCACGGCTTCAGAGCGAACGATTCGGCGGGGTAGCTGCGCGCGAGCGCGCGCTCGAGCTTGTCGCTCACGGCCGGCACCGCCTCGAACAGGCTCTCCTTGAAGAAATGCAGTCCCCAGGCGACTTCCTGCTCGACGGTCGGCTTCTCGAGGCGCAGCTCCCCGGTGAGCCATAGCAGCTCGATGTCGTTGCGCATCTGCTGCACGTGATCCTGGCGCTCGCGCCGCGTCCAGCGGGGCGACTCGAGGTCGACCAGCCTGCGGTACAAGCGCCGGTGCGCCTCGAGCACGGTGACGCGCTTCGCCTCCGTGGGATGCGCGGTGAGCACCGGCCGGATGCGCAGGCTCGCCAGGCAACGGCGCAGCTGCTCGGCGCTCACGCCGCGCTCGGCGGCGCCCGCCAGCACCTGCGCGAGCGTGCCCGGTACGCGCGCCGAGCCGCGTTCGCGCTCGCTGTCGCGCCGGCGGCGCATG
>Ga0335069_10013001_pt1 | contig 11702 bp, 8 predicted proteins | sample Lox_Sample_11_FD_206714 | JGI IMG/M metagenome (GOLD analysis project Ga0335069, IMG submission 206714) | Soil microbial communities from Loxahatchee National Wildlife Refuge, Florida, United States - Lox_Sample_1.1 | ecosystem: Environmental > Terrestrial > Soil > Wetlands | place: USA: Florida...
AAAAAGCGGAGCATACGTGAAGAGGTTGAGGGCTCTCGGGATTCCGATGTGAACCTCTTCGCGCGACCGCGCTCGGGTAGCTCGGCCGGCGTGGATATGCAGCGTACGGTGCTGGAGAGCGTCTGTACTTGCTTGGAAAGGATGAGTCGGACGCCATGTCTGGTCAGCGGCTATCTGGACGAAGTTCGGTGAGCTTTCGCATACACCACGCCAGTTCGCGTTGATCTTCCGCACTTCATCTGCCGAATCGGCCTCTCCGCGCTGGCAGCTAGCAACTACAACGTGTGTAGGAGCATCCACGGTCTCGGACGACTGCAAATCGACAAAGGTTCTGAGGCAACGATTTGTGCAGTAGGAACAGCGAGTGCCTTCATCGCGCCTGATTGAGTATTGAAGGTCCTTTAGATAATCAAATCCGGGAAAAGCGGTGCGGCTTCCCGCGCTAAACCGCTCGCTGACTTCCAGTGCTGCGCCGATGGCGCCTGCTTCCCTGCAGTTGGGATGTATCTTCACCTCGGGAACGCCGTCGCCGTGATAGTGCTCCTGGATGAAGTCGATCTCGGCCTTGACAACGGCGAGATTGCGCTGTGTTCCACCTTGGAGCACGAAGCGCCTTCCGAGCCTAGCTACATTGGAGACTCCTGCAACGTAGAGGAAGACGTTTTTGGGGAGAACCGCGGCGAGTCCGGCAAGAATCTCTTCAGGCATCCAGCCCAGGCGTTGGAAGTTCACGATGTCCGATTGCAGGAACACGGCACAGCCATAGCTGAATGTCGGCATTCGCTTCGCCCGAAAGGCAGTGTCCGCAAAGTCCTGCACTGGGATCCCGAGCGCTTCCGCGGCTGCTTGCAGAAAGTAGCCATTGCCGGCCGAGCACTGGGTATTTAGCTTGAAGTCTTTCACCGTCCCGTTCTGCAGCACGATGATTTTGATGTCCTGCCCTCCCACGTCGATAATTGCGTCGACATTCGGGAATAGACGGAGCGAAGACTTTGCGTGCGCCACGGTCTCGACCAGAGACACATCGGCTGAGAGCACTTTTCTTAGCAACTCTTTCGAGTATCCGGTCGTTCCCAATCCGAGAACGCGCACCGGCTTCTCCTCCCTTTCGATCTGCCTTCGTAGGTCATTGAGAACCGTCACGGCATCAGTGATTGGATCCGACTGTGAGAGCAGGTAGGCCGCGCCGACCACGTCCCCTGCGGCTGTAAGTGCGACGGCCTTCGTCGAGGTAGAGCCTCCATCCAATCCAATAAAGACCTCGGCTGGATCTCCAAGCGTCTTGGAGTCCAGGGACCGGTCGGCCACGTACTTGGCCCGGAACTCCTTCAGTTCAGCTGCATGGGTGCACAGGCCAGAATCAAATCCACCTAGATTGGGGAATTGATCATTCCGGCGACTGAAGTTCTCCAGCGCGTTGGTTCCTTGGTATTGCAAGCCAGATTCCGGCTCGCGCGCACCAAATTCGATGGCGCCCATTGCGGCGAAATACTCCGCCAGGGGCGGGACCTGAACCAGTGTCTCGGGATTGCCTTGATCTGCACATTGCACGTTCTTGCGCTTCCAGAAATCGGTCAAGCCCTTGCGCCAGGCAGCCTGCAGACCTGGATAGTATGCATTGGGGCCTCCGAGGAGGAATACGGTGGGCATCAACGTGTTGCCGCGAGTGAGAACCGATAAGTTCTGCAGGACAATCGCATGAAACAGAGACGCAATCAGGTCACGGTTGGGGACTCCGTGCTTTTGGAGGCCGGTGATGTCGGTTTCCGCAAACACGCCGCACTTACCAGCAATCGGGTAAATGTGGGCATCCTCATACCTTTGCGTTTCAAGATCGCTGCGAGAGATATGAAGCTTTGCTGCGATCTTCTCGATGATGACCCCAGTGCCTCCCGCGCACTTATCATTCATGGTGGCAATCTTCTTCCGGCTGCCTTCGAGGAGACTGTCCTGGAACAGGATCATCTTGGCATCCTGGCCGCCGAGCTCGATCACTGCGCGCACAGAAGGATGAGCTTTCTCAACGGCAGAGGAAACTGCTGCTACTTCTTGAACGAAACGAGCCTTGAGTATTCGCGCCAATTGCTGACCGCCGCTCCCGGTCATGAAGAGTCGTATGCTTCCGTCTGCCATTCCAATTTCTGCTTTGGCAGTGTGTAGCACTTCGAGTAAGGCTTCTGCCTGACGGCCCTCGTGCCGGCGGTAATTGCGAAACAAAGGCTCAGCACCTGGCTCGGTACACACGACTGCCTTGACGGTCGTTGAGCCGACATCGATACCGACAAGGTAAGGGGATCCGCTAAGCGAGGTGCCACCTCGGAATGACGATTTATCCGCGCAGCGCCGAGATCCTTTCGTGCCTGTGCTCATCTCTATTCCATATTCCCGTGCACACCCTGGAAACCGTGGAGTGCCTGCTTGAAGAGCCAGCGAATGACACGCGTGTCGTTGTAACAAAAGGCGAGAATATGATTAAGGGTCGAAAAGCAGCTGTTTTCGCATTCGCGCTTCATCTGCTTCAACTGATCACAGTCCATCTTCGGTGCTTCAATGGTTCCCCAGTCGTGGGCAGCGGAATACATCGGGAAGCACGGAGCCAAAGTCCCGTCCGTCCGAATGATGATGCTGTTGAGTCCTGCGCGGCAGCCCCATTGTTCCAGTTCTTTGCTCATGAACTTCTTCATCTCTGAAAGCCGCTGCACCGAATTCACCATGTGCCAGCCCGATTGTTGCTTCTCGATCAGCCAGTCGATCAAATCCCCAATGGGCGCGTGGTCCTCCGGGCGAATGAAGACTGGATTGTCTTCGAGGCGCTTGAAGTGTTCGTGCTCCATCATGGGCGTTTCGCAGATGTGATAATCGGTGGCAATCCCGTTGTCATGCGCCAGTTCCGTCAACAGGCGCACATCGTCGAGGTTATTGCGACAAATGTTGATGTTGAGAAAGACCGAGTACCCATACTTATACTGTTTGCGGATCAAATACTCGAAAGAGCTCCTGATGGGAGCCATTGCCTTGGGAAGACCCGGCTTGACGTCCCAGGCATCTACGGCGAGGTTGATTGTCGACACGCCCGCGTCGGCCACGCGATCGATCACGTCCGGCTTCATGAGGCGCCCATTGGTTGGCAGATAGACCCAAAAGCCCTTCTGCGCGGCATAGTAGATCACTTTGTGCGCGAATTTTGGACGGAGTAAGACCTCGCCCCCCATCAGCGCGAGGACGCGGCAGGTGGTCGAGTGCAGCCAATCGATCGATCGTTTCGCAACGCTCTCGCTCATGCCGCTGACGCGATTGTCGAATGCCCAGCAATAATTGCAATCCAGGTTGCACTTCCATTCATTGAAGAGGTAAGCAATGAGAGGATGGAAGTCTCCTGGCAGGAGGCGAGAGCGGAAGTAGGGGAACATCCAGCCCTTCATGTGATGGAAGATTTGTCCAGCACTGTAGTGCCGCTTGCCATCCTGCGGGAAGTAGTCCTCGTCTTCTGACATCAAGAGGTGCGGGCGCAGGGGGAAGACGGGATCTGGGAGGTTCTCGACCGCCCCATTTTTTGGGAAGGGAAGGGCCGAACGCCGACCCTGCTTCAACTCTTCGTTGAGTGCGTCGTCAAGCCGGTAGGGAGAAATCTCAGATGCAGATGGTCTAGGAAGTTCGCTCATGTTCAATCTCCTGTGGAACGAATCTGATCGAGTGCGGCAGAGCTGTGCGCCCGCTGCACAGACCGCCTTCGATTCGGATGACCTGTGACTGCTCCAGACATCAGCCGATCGACATGGAGCAAGAAGTTCGCCGCTGTGGAAGCCACCCCAATATGCCGTGGAATTGGATGAAGGGGGTGACGCAATTCTCTGTGTTCGGCCACAAATGAGCGAATCTCATCGAGTGGGTGGCGTGCCGTTCCGAGAGCAATTTCAAATTCTGCAGAGGCTTTGGCCTTTGCTTCTGCAAGCCCCATCTGCACGCGGCTGTAGGCGTGGATTTCTCCGTCCCCGGATGTTTCGATCGGCAGAAAACTCACATCGGGAAAACACTCGACGAGTGCAGCCTGGACGCCGTCGGATTGTACAGAGGGAAGACATCCGAACGGCTTGAGGGAAAGAACAAGATGGCACAGCTTACGAGTCGTGTAGTACAGGGTCTTGCCCACCTCCAGGTGTCCCTCGCCTCCGCGCAGAAACTTGCTGTAGTACGGGTTGGCAAGTTGAGCAAGATCGGTCTGGGGCGCGGGACGAAGATCGGGGACACCGAGCAGTTTGGCGAGACGGCGGAAATGATGAAGATAGATCCTGCTGCCTATGGTGAATCCAAGCTGCTTGCCGAATAGTGAGACGCGCGATCTTAGAGCCGTCCTCGGCGAAGTCCACGGAGCACTCCAGGCAAGCATCTTCCGTCGTCTGGCTGCGGCGTCCTTTCTTTGCTGGAGCAGATAGAGCAGCCAGGTGCTGATCGGTTCGATCGATACCTCCGCTCCTTCGCTTTCCAGAAAGTCGAACATCTGGAAGTTGCCGTCACTCTCAGTCATCTGTGCCCAGAATTCGCCGATCACTTTGACTACGGGTTTGATCCGCAGCCAGTCCACCTCGACGCTTGCGAGTTCCTTCGCCGCGGCGGGAAGAACAGTTGTGAGTGCATCACCATAAAGATGGGTCCACACTTTCCCAAATGTGTTGGGATAGCAATGCCATGGTGACTCGCGCCCTGGTACCAGGAATGCCGGAAGTTGTTCTCGAAGTTCAAAGCCGTGGTAGGTCCTGAAGTGTTCTGCGATCATGTCCGCCGCTCTTGCCACCGCTCGGACGGATGACCCGGCCTGCATTTCGTATGGCTTCAGCCTGTGCTGAACAGCGTTCAGTAAATCTCCCAGAACGAACGAATGCATCGCGTTCATTCCGAAGTCAACCGAAAACTCAAGCCCAGTGTGTCCCGTGGAAGCCTTGATGCCCTGATCTTGTGAGAATGAGAGCACTCGAAATCCCTTGTACCCTGCTGCTCGCAGCGCGGTACGAAACTCAGCCTCATACATGCCAAATCGGCAGGGGCCGCCGCATGCCGCAGTGAAGTAGACATACCGCCTGGCGATTTCAGTCCGGCTCAGTCCTCCCGCCTCAAGCTGCCGCAGATACTGGATCAAGCTGCCAACCGTAAAGTAGATTGGGTTGCACAGGCCGCTGACGCAGAATTCCTTGCCGAGTTCGTGGGCGGCACGATCAGCCTCCGGAAGAGGTTGGCAGTGATAACCGGCGCCCCCGAGAAGGCCTTCAATCAGCCGCTCGTGTTTCCAGGTGAGTCCACCGAAGAGAATCGTCACGTGGTCGCGCTCCTCTTTGAGAAACGGAAGTTCGTCGGGGCATAAAGATGGGGGATACTCGAGCCTCTCTTCGAATAATCCCCCTTGGAGTGCAACAGGCATAGCTGGATCGATCTTCTCCACGAATCCGTTGCTCTCAGGACAGAGAGGATCCATTGTCCGAAATCCGGGTTTAGTCATGCTTCAGCGCCTCGGCAGGGCTTCTGGGCACCGGGCAGGTCACAACATACGAACCGTCAGGAGACGCCAATCGACTCATCTAACTTCCTCTCCGATCCCGGCTCTCCGGATGTGTGCGCGCGACTTCAGGTTGGTGGGTCCACGTTGTAGCGGCGCATACAACCGAAGCCACGATCGTGATTCCATAGCTGCTGAAGAACCAGGAATGGAAGAGCCTGTCGAAACCGAATGGCGTGATCATGGACATACACCGCAATGCATGCGAGTGCCCAAAGTGCAGGGGCCGCCATCCCTCGGAATAACAACTAGATTGCGTTCGTTTCGTGTCGCGTCAATTAAACGGGGTGCGACGCTATGGCGTCAGATGCCGCTATTGTGGCGAACGGGTGATCAGCAGACCTGCCACAATCGTTCACTTGTACGATGAGAGCGTCCCGTGTGTCCCACCGCCAGTGCAGCCCGTACGAGGTTCGGGGATACGGGATCGAGCCTGTCGCAGATGGCGCACGTGCATTCAATGCGAAGTGATCTCGATTACAAGTAGGAGATCGGAGGGTCAGCAAGACGCTCCATCCTGTGCAGTCGAGCATCTCTCTTCCGCGAAGGCGTTCCGCTCGGCCTCGAGGATCACTTGACACTCAACAGTGACGAAGGCGGCTGACAAGTAGCTCCGGTGGCTGCGTACGATTGGCGTGCCGACTCGACACCGCCGAAGCAGTTCGGAAAGAAGATTCAGATCGGAGACTCGCATCCGAAGTTACGAACCACTGTGGCGGGCGATCGACACACGAAGGTTCCATTCGAAGGGCCGCCACACTCGAGAGCGACCGCATGCCTATCTCGAGCTGCGAGCCTGCTGGCAGGAGGATCGCCGCACCCTGTAACTGAGTTCGCTGCGCTCTGCATATCTCCTGAGCGCAGTCGTATTGGGGATGATCAGCATGGAACCCCGGATCTCCACCAATCCCATTTGCTTCAACACACCGAGCACACGGGAGACCGTTTCACGTGCTGTGCCTACAAATTCCGCGATCTGTGTATGCGTCAAAGCCAAGTGGTATCGCGTTTGTTCACCGACCTTTTGGCCCTGCTCGCCCCATGCCAAGAGTTGCGACGCCAGCCTTTTGTCTGCAGAATACGACAGCCCCACGATGCGTAACGTTGTACAAGCGCCCTTCATCTTCTGGATGAGATGGCTCACAGCAATCGGATATACCTCCGGATGACGCTCCGCAAAGTCAATAAAATCGCGGCGCTTGATGGAGGCTATCCTGGCTGTATAGAGGACCTCCGCTGACCACTGAGGTCGGTTGCCGGTCAAAGCCTCAGACATGCCCAGGACCGCACCCCTCTTTGCCGTATAGAGAGTGATCTTCCTCCCGTTGACATCCTGTAACGAGAGCACTACCTCTCCGGCCAGGATAACGCAGACAGAATGAAGCGGCTGTTGCTCCATGAATAGGATGTCTCCTGCCTCGCAGCAGGCTACCGCCCCGATCGATTCAAGATCACGTAGTGCCTCGCTCGGCAGCAGCTGCAAATCGGAGTTGTCCCCGAGCAGAGCACTGAGTTCATGCGGTGCAGCGGTCGAGGTCCGGGGAATGTGCATGCTTTGGCAGTTTTCAAACGCCTGACCTGCTGAGTTGCCAAACATGGTCTCGTTCTCCCTTCTGGTTGTCGGTTCCCAATCGGCTACAAGCGGCGCGTATCCTGGGGCGGCCTAAAGGGAAACGTGCTCAATATCATCGACTTTGAGCTTGAGCTGCTTCTCTTCAGCGAAATGAGAGAGCCCCGGATCTGCCGCAGGCATCGTCTTGCAATATGCAGCTGGAATGCCAAAGCAAGATCTGCTAAACGAAGTGGAATCAAGAGGTGAAAAGGAGCATGCCGGGGACAAAGTGACGCAGATGCGGCAGCATCTGCCCGAAAGCGCGAAAACGAGCGGCACCCGTGTTCAAACTCGCCGCGGGTTCAGCAGAAGTCTGCCTTGTTTCTCAGGGATGGCTTCGGATGCAGCTGATAATAATGAGGGGAAGCTGTCCTGAAAAACTGGAGACAAGGATCAGAACGCTAGGAAGGGCTTACTTGAAGCGAGATGCTGTCCATATCGGATGATCTTTGTTCGGATCAGATCCTTGCACGCGTAGGCCTCGCGAGTAAAACACCCAGGGCGCAACTGGCCATCCGAGCCAATTCCCCATCGGCGCGACTTGTAAGCACGACCGGAACTCTCGCTCCGACCACAACCCCCGCAGCCAAGGCTCCTGCCAGGTATTGCAGCTCTTTAAAGAGGATGTTGCCGGCTTCCAGGTTTGGAACCATCAGAAGGTCGACATCTCCGGCAACCTGCGACTTGATCTTCTTGATGCGCGCGGCGTCGCTTGAAATGGCATTATCGAATGCCAGGGGTCCGTCAACGATCGCCCCGGTAATCTGACCACGATCAACCATCTTGCAAAGAGCGGCAGCATCAAGCGTGGACGGGATCGAGGGATTGACCGATTCAACTGCGGAAAGAATTGCTACTTTCGGATTCAGGATCTCGAGCGTCCGCATCATGTCGATCGCGTTTTGAAGAATGTCGACTTTGGTCTCGAAATCCGGTTGGATGTTGACGGCGGCATCCGTAACGAACAATGTCTTGTGATAAGAAGGGACGTCCAGGGCGAAGACATGACTGATGCGCCGCCCTGTGCGCATTCCGCCTTCGCGTGAGACCACAGCACTCATGAGCTCGTCGGTGTGCAACGAGCCCTTCATCAGCATCTGCACTTCGTCCTTCCTGGCCATCTCGACGGCTCGGAAGGCAGCCAAACGGCTCCGTTCGCAATCGACAATGGAGATAGAGCCAAGCTCGAGCTGCATCTTCGCGGCGAGCGCGCGGATCTCTGCTTCGGGTCCGAGGAGAACTGGTGCAATCAGATTGTCTTTGAATGCTTGAAGGGATCCGCCGAGAGACACCTGATCGCACGGCCAGACGACAGCAGTCTTCACGGCGGGTTTGGATGTGGCGCGTGCAATCAATCCGAGGTAATGGCGGTAGGGATTGTTCACAATGAGTTGAGGCACGGGCAGGGTCGACCAGCGATGTTTCTCGGTCGGTGCGAGCAGATGGGCAGTACCGGAGAAGATCGGTACGCCAGCCGCATCGTTCGCTGCGCAGTCGAAGAGAATGGTCTTCGTTGAGTCCTCTTTGGCGGCCACTCGCACATTCACGAAAATGCGGTCCCCGATCCGGATCCGGTTCTTAAAGGAGAGTGACACGTGGGTCAATGTGCATCCGGGGCCTGGAATATTCATGCTGAACAGACCGGAGATGAGCGATGCACACCACATATTGGGTCCTGTCGGGGGTATGCCGCCTGCACGTTGAATGAGCTCATCGGAGTTAAGCATCGCGTGAAACCCTGAGATTGAAGCAAAGGCCATCGCGTCTTCGGTTGTGAGCACGTGTTCCGTCGATGCCGTCTCGCCGATGGCTATGTCGTCATAGGTCTTGCTTTCAACGAACCCCAAATTCACACTGGCCTCCTTGGCCTTGATCCGAACTACAAATCGTACGAGATCGGCACGGAACGCAAAGTGACTATAATCACGGCTGCACGCACGGGTTGAACGGAGACCGAACGCACACCAAGGTCCGGAAGAACTATCGACCTGTCCAGTCGAAAGAGTCGTTCGAGCTTTGAAAGAGAGGCTTGGGTCGCGAGCTAGGCAGCCATCCTTCCCAAGGGATCGCGCAGCATGCTCCGTCTGTCAAGAACCGAGCTCAGGTTCATCAATGCCTTCGACGAACAGGCAGGACACTCCTGCCTGGCATCGCTGACGCAATTGCAATCAAGACAGAGTACGGCATGAATAAGAGGGATCACGGATGAGTTCATGAGTGTTTGCATGGCTTTTCCTATTCCAGTCTCTTTGGAGCGTTAAGCAGCCAGATTCGGCAGGTTCGCGCGAAATCCGCTTGCTTAAGCACCTCTTTCACGCTTGGATAGTCCAATAGAGATCAGGCCAGACGTGTCGAGCTCCAAAGATCACGCTGAGATCGTCGGGCAATTCGCCTTCCCCCAAACGGCTCATTGACCCCTATGTAATGCACTGGATGTACCAAATCAGGAATTAGCTATCCTCTTCATCCTCAATGCACACATCTCTGCCTCGTGGCCGCCATCGCGGCAAGTGCCGCAATCGTGGCCAGAGGGAACTGTGACATCGGCTGTGGACGGATGAGACGTTGCAACGGCAAAGAATGAAATTCGTTCCACGAGAGTGATCAGAACATCGGCTTCGAAGTCCGTCTCGGACTCGCCTGTCCTCACGCCTCTACGGTCGCTCTTGATGCGAATTGCCGATTTGGCCCGCCAGCAGTGCGTTCGATGCCGCTCTGGCGGCTCTTGACGCAACTGCGGCAGCATCAGCGAAGCTCATTTGTCGTGCATACTCTTCGCATCCGGCACGTATCCATGTATTGAGCGCCGTGCGCAATTGGCCAGCGACTTGCTAGTTACAGTGCGTAGTCGTGATCCATTGTCGGAAAGAAGTTCAAGTCCCGTTCGTAGTGGGAGAGGGCGAATTGAACAGGCTGTGGATGCAGGAGTCCTTCGACTCGTCCAAGAGGGCAACCGCGATCGAAGTACATCGATCGAACTTCAGGCTTCATGCGTAGGTTCGATAGTTGCAGGAGATTAGTCATGAATGACGATTTCATCGGCCGTTCGACAAAGGACGACGGGAAGCGCTCTTTGCACGATACCCATAGAAACGTTCAGGGCAACTCCAGGGTTCGCGATTATCGCGCAGTCGAGCGCATGGAGCCCGGCATCAAGTCGTTCTCGGCATCCACACCGGGTGATGTGCTGCGGACACGGCGCATCAAACTACAGCTGGCGCTGGAATTCGACCGAGGCCTGACGGACGCAGATCTGCGCTTTTTGCGGAGTTCTGGGATATGCCTCTTTTGATGTTCGGTGCACTGGAGCCGCCGTAGGTTCGCTGCGGGCCACCAGAGAAAGAGTGCCGGCCATTTCGACGCGGTGTTCAAAACTCGCCAGGTGAATCAGTTCGTTTCACGGGGCGGAATGAGAAGGCCGAGGGAGATTAGTTTGAAGGATGTGATCATGAAGTCTCGACTGTTTGCCGCTTTGGTTTTGATTTGTGCAGTTATGGTGGTCCCGGCATTGCCTGGAGAAGAACCACAACCGTCCGCCGATGATGTGGTTGCAACGATGCTCGCTTGGGACGGGATACGCGAAGCGGCCAGTGGTGGCTACACGGGACACCGGCATTACCTTCTGGAAAACCAGCGCTTCGACAAACAAGCACAAATGTTCGTCAATGTGACCTGCGATCAGAACGGAATGAAGCATTTTGAGGTTGTCTCTGAGAATGGATGGAAGTCTGCCAACAAGCGTGTGCTGCGGCAGATGCTGGTCACCGAATCGGACAGTTCGCGTCCAGAAACCCGCCCGAAATCCCGCATCACATCTGACAACTACACGTTTCGAATGATCGACAAGGATGCTCTTGATGGCCGAGCCGCCTACTTAATCGAGGTAACACCGAAGCGGCAGGACAAGAATCTGTTCCGAGGCAGGATTTGGGTCGATGTGCAGGACTATGCGCTTGCCCGCGTCGAAGGTGAGCCAGCCCAAAATCCATCATTTTGGACCAAGAGAGTGCATTTCGTTCAGAGATACCAGAAGAGCGGGAACTTCTGGTATCCGGCGCTGACCACGAGCATGACTGATGCTCGCATCTTTGGCGCCACCAACGTGACCATTCGGTATTTCGACTACTTGCCATTTTCTGATACGCCAACTCTGCCACCCAACCCAGCATTAATGGATGCAAAATATGCAAAGCGCTAGACTCTGTCTGACTCTTGCAGCGAGAAATGACAGCCGCTTAGGCCCTCCGAGGAGAGCTGCAAAGATCTCGTGCGGGTGAAAAAGGGCGACCTATCATCGCACATGCGATGATAGCCGCCCTGCAGTAGGCGCACCGATCCGGGAGTGTTATGAGAGTCATTCCGTCGTGGAACCTAGGTAATGTGGATCGATGGCCGAGTTTCGAAGCGAGATCGACCACAATGTTTCCACCTGTGGTCACGTCGTAAGAATCTCGAGTTGGACGCCTGAAACAAGCAAGTCGCGAACCGTGAGTTCAGTCAATAAACGAGGAGAAGAGAATGCCCGCAAAACTGAGCGTTCTA
>Ga0335069_10013002_pt1 | contig 11702 bp, 12 predicted proteins | sample Lox_Sample_11_FD_206714 | JGI IMG/M metagenome (GOLD analysis project Ga0335069, IMG submission 206714) | Soil microbial communities from Loxahatchee National Wildlife Refuge, Florida, United States - Lox_Sample_1.1 | ecosystem: Environmental > Terrestrial > Soil > Wetlands | place: USA...
CGCGGCGCGATACGCCGGCGCGGAGCCAATGCATAAATAAAAAGCGCTGTTGGATTTCGTCCAACAGCGCTTTTCCAGGCCGGGCACTGAGTGCCTCGATTGTCTCCTCGTTCTCCACCTGCAAATTCGTTTCGCGGTGCATCAGAACTAGGATGAAGATTAAAGAACCTCTCGTCTGACGACAACTAGCATTTACCCCTATGGTGCATCGCCGCACGGAAATAGGGCAGCAGGCGACCACGCGCCTCTGGCCGAAAACCGCTGCCAAACGCCCGGGTGCGCAGGCCGATGCTGCTTCGCAGCAACCCGTCACGAGGCGCGCAGCGGCTTGATTCGCGCGACCATCTCGCCGACGATTCCGCGCCGGAACGCGAGCACGCACGCGATGAAGATCAGCCCCGTCACGATGGTCGCCGATTCGCCGAGCGAATGGAACCAGCCGATGCCCGTCAGCGACGCCAGCGATTCGCCGATGTCGCCGAGGCGGTCCTCGAGCGCGACGATCAGCGCCGCGCCGAGCAGCGGGCCGAACAGCGTGCCCATCCCGCCCACCAGCGTCATCAGCACGACGAGGCCGGACATCGTCCAGTACGCGTCGCTCAGGGTTTCGAAGCCGAGCACCAGCACCTTGAGCGAGCCGGCCAGCCCGGCGAGCCCGGCCGACAGGATGAACGCGAGCAGCTTGAAGCGGTCGGTGTCGTAGCCAAGCGAGATCGCGCGCGCCTCGTTCTCCTTGATCGCGATCAGCACCTGGCCGAACGGCGAATGGACGACCCGCACGATGAACACGCACGCGGCCACCACCACGGCGACCACCACGTAGTAGAGCGCGAGATCCGACGACAGGTCGAGCACGCCGAACAGCGTGCCGCGCGGCACACCCTGCAGGCCATCCTCGCCATTCGTGAACGGCGCCTGCAGGTAGATGAAGTAGACCATCTGCGCGAACGCGAGCGTGATCATCGCGAAGTAGATCCCCTGCCTTCGGATCGCGAGCAACCCGACGACGAGCCCGAGCAGCGTCGCCGCGGTCGTGCCCGCGAGCACGCCGAGCTCGGGCGTGAAGCCGAGCGTCTGCAGCGCGTAGCCCGTCACGTAGCCCGCCGTCGCAAGGAACATCGCGTGGCCGAACGACAGCAGCCCGGTATAGCCGATCAGCAGGTTGAACGCCGCGGCAAACAGCGCGAAGCTCAGCACCTTCATCACGAACACCGGATAGGCGCCGGCGAACGGCGCGACGAGCAGCGCGGCAAGCAGCAGCCCGTAAAGCACTTTTCTCTGCATCATTTTTCCTTGCCGAAGAGGCCCGCCGGGCGGATCAGCAGCACGATCGCCATGATGACGAACACCACCGTCGCCGACCCTTCCGGATAGAACACGCGCGTGAAGCCTTCGATCACGCCGAGCATCAGGCCCGTGACGATCGAGCCAAGGATCGAGCCCATCCCGCCGATCACGACCACCGCGAACACAGTGATGATCATCGGCTGGCCCATCAGCGGCGACACCTGGATCACCGGTGCGGCCAACACGCCGGCGAATGCGGCGAGCGCGACGCCGAAGCCGTAGGTGAGCGTGATCATCATCGGCACGTTCACCCCGAACGCCTCGACGAGCTTCGGATTCTCGGTGCCGGCGCGCAGGTACGCGCCGAGCCGGGTCTTCTCGATCACGAACCACGTCGCGACGCACACCGCGAGCGACGCGACCACAACCCACGCGCGGTAGTTCGGCAGGAACATGAAGCCGAGATTGGTCGCGCCGGCGAGCTGCGACGGCACGTCGTAGGGCTGCCCGGACGCGCCGTAGATCGAGCGGAACACGCCCTCGACGACGAGCGTGAGGCCGAACGTCAGCAGCAGGCCGTACAGATGATCGAGCTTGTACAGCCAGCGCAGCATCGAGCGCTCGATCGCCACGCCGAACACGCCGACGACGAGCGGCGCGAGCACGAGCATCGCCCAGTACGACAGCCCGAAATACGACAGCCCCATCCACGCGAGCATCGCGCCCAGCATGAACAGCGCGCCGTGCGCGAAGTTGATCACGTTGAGCAGGCCGAAGATCACCGCGAGCCCGAGGCTCAGGATGGCGTAGAACGAGCCGTTCACGAGCCCGAGCAACAACTGGCTCAGCATCGCCGGCAACGGAATGCCAAAGATTTCCATCGAATCTGCCGTCAAAGTGAAATTCGTTGTACGCACAACCTGCTCGCGCGGCGGGCGCGGGACGCGGCGACGCCGCGCCGCGCTCACTTCCACATCGCGCAGCGCGACTCCTGCTTCGTCGTGAACGCCTGTTCGCCCGGAATCGTCGCGAGCACCTTGTAGTAGTCCCACGGCTCCCTCGATTCGGACGGCTTCTTCACTTCCATCAGATACATGTCGTGAATCATGCTGCCGTCGGCGCGGACGTAGCCCTTCGCATAGAAGTCGTCGATCTTCGTCTTCTTGAGCTGCGCCATCACCTTGTCGGAATCCGTCGTGCCGGCCCCCTGCACCGCCTTCAGGTAGGTCGTCACCGACGAATAGTCGGCCGCCTGCAGGCTCGACGGCATCTTCCGCATCTTGCCGAAGTAGCGCTGCGCCCACTGGCGCGACGCGGCGTCGCGGTTCCAGTACCAGCTGTCGGTCAGTACGAGGCCCTGCGTCGTGTCGAGCCCGAGGCTGTGCACGTCGTTGATGAACATCAGCAGCGCCACCAGCTTCATCGTCTTCGTGATGCCGAATTCCTTCGCCGCCTTGATCGCGTTGATCGTGTCTCCGCCTGCGTTCGCGAGGCCGAGGATCTGCGCCTTCGACGACTGCGCCTGCAGCAGGAACGACGAGAAGTCGGACGCGGACAGCGGATGCCGCACGTAGCCGAGCACCTGCCCGCCGTTCGCCTTCACGACGTCCGCCGTGTTCTTCTCGAGCGCCTTGCCGAACGCATAGTCGGCGGTCAGGAAGAACCACGACTTGCCGCCCTGCTTCACCACCGCCGAGCCGGTGCCCTTCGCGAGCGCCATCGTGTCGTACGCGTAGTGCACCGTGTACGGCGTGCACTGCTCGTTGGTCAGCGTGTCGGCGCCCGCGCCGATGTTGATGTAGACCTTCTTCTTCTCCGCCGCGACCTGGTTCATCGCCAGCGCCGTGCCCGAGTTCGTGCCGCCGACGAGCAGGTCGAGCCCGCCGCGATCCATCCACTCGCGCGCCTTCGACGCCGCGATGTCCGCCTTGTTCTGGTGATCCGCATACACCACCTCGATCGGCTTTCCGAGCACCTTGCCGCCGAAATCCGCGACCGCCATGCGGATCGCCTCGAGGCCGCCCTGGCCGTCGATGTCCGCGTAAAGCCCCGACATGTCGGTGATGAAACCGATCTTCACGGTATCCGCGGCCTGAGCGGCGCCGGCCGTAAGCGCGGCGCTCGCGAGCGCGAGACAGGCATGCGCGAGGATCTTCATTCTCATTGACGTCTCCTGGTCTTTCACTGCGTTGTGGTTATGTCGGCCGCCACGGCAAGCAGCCGGGGGACGTCAGACGCCGAGCAGGTCGTGCAGCACGGGCATCTTGCTTTCGAGTTCGCCGGAACCGAAGTGCTCGACGATCCGTCCGTGCTCCATCACGTAGAACCGGTCGGCAAGCGGGGCGGCGAAGCGGAAGTTCTGTTCGACCATCACGATCGTGTAGCCGCGCGCCTTCAGCGCGACGATCATCCTCGCGAGGGTCTGCACGATCACGGGCGCGAGGCCCTCGGAAATCTCGTCGAGCAGCAGCAGTTTCGCGCCGGTGCGCAGGATGCGCGCGACCGCGAGCATCTGCTGCTCGCCGCCCGACAGGCGGGTGCCCTGGCTTTGACGGCGCGAAGCCAGGTTCGGAAACATCGTGTAGATCTCGTCGAGCGACATCGCATTCGCGCGCGACCCGATCATCGGCGGCAACAGCAGGTTCTCCTCGCACGACAGGCTCGAGAAGATGCCGCGCTCCTCCGGGCAATAGCCGACGCCGTAATGTGCGATGCGATGCGTCGAGAGACCGATCGTCTCCTGTCCGGCGATCCCGATCGAGCCGCTGCGGCGGCCGGTCAGGCCCATGATCGCGCGCAGCGTCGTCGTGCGGCCCGCGCCGTTGCGGCCGAGCAGCGTCACGACCTCGCCGCGGAGCACGGTCAGGTCCACGCCGTGCAAGATGTGGGATTCGCCGTACCAGGCCTCGAGGCCCGTGATCGCCAGCGCGGGCGTGCCGCTCTCGACACCGCTCAATTCGCGTTCCTCCCGTTCGCTGTGCTTCATGCGTGCGCCCCCGCGAGCGCCGCGTCGGCTCTGCCCATGTACGCTTCGACGACGAGCGGATTCTTCGAGACCTCCGCATACGAGCCTTCGGCGAGCACCTCGCCGCGCTGCAGGACGGTGATCGTGTCGGAGATGCCCGCGATCACGTTCATGTTGTGCTCAACCATCAGGACCGTGCGGCCGTTCGCGACTTTCTTGATCAGCGCAGTCACGCGATCGACGTCCTCGTGGCCCATCCCCTGCGTCGGCTCGTCGAGCAGCATCAGCTCCGGCTCCATCGCGAGCGTCGTCGCGATCTCGAGCGCACGCTTGCGGCCGTACGCCAGTTCGACCGTCAGCACGTGCGCGAAGTCGGTCAGACCGACCTGCGTGAGCAGATCCATCGCGCGGTCGTCAAGCACCTTCAGCGAGCGCTCGCTGCGCCAGAAATGGAACTCGGTGCCGAGCGCGCGCTGCAGTCCGATGCGCACGTTCTGCAACGCGCTCAGGTGCGGAAACACCGCGGAGATCTGGAACGATCGGATGATGCCGCGGCGCGCGATCTGCGCGGGGCGCTCGTCGGTGATGTCGATGCCATTGAAGACGATCTGGCCGGCCGTCGGCGTCAGGAATTTGGTCAGCAGATTGAAGCAGGTGGTCTTGCCCGCGCCGTTCGGGCCGATCAGCGCATGGATCGAACCGCGCCGCACGCGCAGGTTCACGCCGTTCACCGCGGTGAAGCCCTTGAATTCTTTTGTCAGCCCGCGTGTTTCGAGAATCGTGTCGCCGAGAATCATGTTCCCTTCCGTACGAAGTCAGGCGAAGCACTGGGAGGATTCGCGCCAGCGGCCGCGAAAATTTCAGCGGATGGACCGGCTGCCCCCGGCTCGGTGTCGCGCAGCGCCGGTGATCTCCGGTGCCGGCGCGTATTCACACTGCGCAACATTGTCGCGCCGTTGGTGCAGTGCAATCATCGGGATTTGCACTTATAGGGCAGCCCGCCATATCAATCGGATCGGACTACGCTCTTACACAATATTCTTGCGACACGTGCGAACCGCTGCCGCGCGGCCCGCAACGGCGCCGCCGCTTGCCGAATCCATTAATGTGCGATAACGCGGCAAAAACCCGGCGAGCATCACGCAATGCGTATGTCGCGCGATATTCGATATGGAATCCGGTGTATTTGATGCGCTGCACATCCCGTAAATGATTAATACGATCCGCATGTCTTATGCCGGCCCGGCAAACAGGCTGACGAACGAGGGCGTGCCGGATCGCCGTCAGCCGGGCAACGTCACGCAGCGGGAAGGGCCGCATCGGCCGTAGCGCCCTTTCCGGCGCGTCAGGCGCAGCGCGTTCGCGGCGACATGACGGTCCTCGTCGGGTGCAGATAGTTCGGCGCGATCGCAGGCGCGACGCCGGGATCGGCGGTCAGACGGTTCGCCAGCACACAGCCGGCCGTGCCCGCGCCGACGATCACGTAATCGAATTCCCCTTCCAGCGTTCGTTGAACGTTCACGTTCTGTCTCCCGTCGCCTCGATTGTTATCTTTCCGCATCCATTCAGTTCGTTATCCTTAATCTACCGCCAGCAGGATTTCTTCTACGACGTGCCGCGCGGCCGCCTGAAGCTGCGCCAGTTCGACGACGGCACGCCGGCCGAGCTGATCTTCTACCAGCGTGACGACCGCGACGGTCCGAAGGCGTCGTACTACACCCGCAGCCCGGTCACCAACTCGGACGCGATGCACACGCTGCTCGCGACCGCGCTGACCACGCGTGGCATCGTGACGAAAGAGCGGCACGTGTACCTGGTCGGCCGCACCCGCATCCACCTCGATCGCGTCGACGGCCTCGGCGATTTCGTCGAGCTGGAAGTCGTGCTGGCGCCGGACGACGACGAAGCTGATGGCGAAACCGAAGCGCACGACCTGTTCGCGAAACTGGGCGTGCCGCACGACGATCTGGTCGCGGTCGCGTACGTCGATCTGCTCAACGCCGCCGTGCCCGACGCCGGCGCGTGACGCGCCCGCCCGGCGCCCGCCCGGCGCGCGGCCTGCCGGTCAGGCCGCGCCTGGCGCGAGATGCGCGAGCGGCAGCGGCCCGTTGCGCTTGAAGGTCGTCAGCACGATGTTCGAGCGCACGCTGTCGACGCCCGGCACCCGCATCAGCTTCTTCATCACGAACGACGACAGCGCGTTCAGGTCGGGCGCGACGATGCGCAGCAGGTAATCGGCGTCGCCGACCACCGCATGACATTCCAGCACCTCGGGCAGCACGTCGATCTGCTGCTGGAACTGCTCGATGATCGAATCGCCGTGGTGCTTGAGCTTCAGGCTGGTGAACGCGGTGACGCCGAGCCCGAGCTTCTCCGGCCGCAGCATCACCCGGTAGCCCTCGATCACGCCCGCGCCCTCAAGGCGCTGCAGCCGCCGGCCGATCTGCGACGGCGACAGCGGCACCTCCTCGCCGAGCTGCTGATGCGTCGCGCGACCGGAGCGCTGCAGCACCTCCAGCAGCGCCAGATCGAAGTGATCGAGTTCCAACATGAGCATTCCCCGCATTAAATAGAATATTTGCACGCAATTATCGCACCTCAATGGGAATATGCAGATATTTTGCGCCCAAACCGCGCGCCTGACGCTCTACACTTGCGTCCATCCAAACCGCTTCAACGTAGAGCCGCTCATGTCCACCGTCGTCACCGCGAAACTGCAGGAACAGTTCGATGCGGGCCTCGAAACCCGTGCCGATTTCACCATCGACCAGCCGCTCGCGCAGTACGGCCAGGTCGATCACGCGGTGTGGAACCAGCTCTATGCGCGCCAGTCGGCGCTGCTCAGGGGCCGCGCGAGCGACGCGTTCGTCGCCGGCCTCGCGAAGCTCCGGGTGGACGCGCACCGCGTGCCGGCGTTCGCCGACGTCAACCGTCAGCTCAAGCCGGCGACCGGCTGGGAGATCGTCGCGGTGCCGGGCCTCGTGCCCGATCGCGTGTTCTTCGAGCATCTGGCGAACCGGCGCTTTCCCGTCACCTGGTGGATGCGCCGCCCTGACCAGCTCGACTACCTGCAGGAGCCGGACTGCTTTCACGACCTGTTCGGCCACGTGCCGCTGCTGATCGACCCTGTGTTCGCCGACTACCTGCACGCATACGGGCGCGCCGCGCTCACCGTCGCCGGCGATCCGCACGCGCTGACGCTGCTCGCGCGGCTTTACTGGTACACGGTCGAATTCGGGCTGATCCGCGACGCGCGCCATGCGAGCGGCCTCGCGATCTACGGCGCGGGCATCGTCTCCAGCAAGGGTGAGAGTCTCTACTGCCTCGACAGCACCGCACCGAACCGGCTCGGCTTCGACCTGGAGCGCGTGATGCGCACGAAGTACCGGATCGACACGTTCCAGAAAACCTACTTCGTGATCGACGACTTCGCGCAGCTGTTCGCGCTGGCCGACGTCGACGCGCGCGCGCTCGCCGACCGGCTCGCGGGCCTGCCCGAGCACCCGGCGGGCGCCGTGCTCGACACCGACCGCGTGCTGCATCGCGGCACGCGCGAAGGCTGGCCGGCCGGCGCCGACGCCTGACACACAACTATGGAAGAATGACCGGTGCTGCGCGACACGCGCGGCGCCGAGGTTACCGAACGAGGTGCACGATATGATCCACAAGCTCACATCAGAAGAACGCAAGACCCGTCTCGACACGCTGCCGCAGTGGTCGGCCGTGCCCGGCCGGGATGCAATCCAGCGCAGCCTGCGCTTCGCCGATTTCAACGAGGCATTCGGCTTCATGACGCGCGTCGCGATCAAGGCGCAGGAAATGAATCACCATCCGGAGTGGTTCAACGTCTACAACCGCGTCGATGTCACGCTGTCGACGCACGACGCCGACGGCCTGACCGAACGCGACATCCAGCTCGCCCAATTCATCGACGCGGCCGCGAGCCACGCGAAACCCGCCTGATAACGGCCGCGCGCCGATCGCGCGCGGCACGTCAACTTTTCATTTCGCTAAACGTTTTCTAGGATGAATGAAGCGAAAGCCTTCAGCTTTCCAAGCCATCCTTAAGGCAAACGTAAGCGTCCCATGCTTTCCGTGCCTTGGGGTCCAAACCTTCCAGTCCCACGGAGGTTTGGCGCTGTACAATCAGCAGCGCATACGGCTTGGAGAGCGCGCTAGCCTCTTCGCAGAGTTTGAGTTCGTCGCCGCTCGACGGCGAGCGGGCGCGCCAGAAATTGATCGCGGCTTCGAGGTCGTGGATCGAAATATCGGACATGACTGGATTGGTTCGTTCGCTGGCCGCCTTGCTTGACGTCAGGCGTCGCGGCGTCCCTGTGGAAACGGCGTCGTGTTGTCCGCGTGCCTGAACCGCCAACCCCCATTGTACTTGAGCGACCCTCATGCGACTCCTTCTGATCGAAGACGACCGCCCCATCGCACGGGGTATCCAAAGCAGCCTCGAGCAGGCAGGCTTCACCGTCGACATGGTGCACGACGGCATTTTCGCCGAGCAGGCGCTCGCGCAGAACCGCCACGAGCTGGTAATCCTGGATCTCGGCCTGCCCGGCATCGACGGCATGACGCTGCTGACCCGTTTCCGCCAGACCAACCGCCACACGCCCGTCATCGTGCTGACCGCGCGCGACGAGCTGAACGACCGGGTCCAGGGCCTGAACTCCGGCGCCGACGACTACATGCTCAAGCCGTTCGAGCCGGCCGAGCTGGAAGCGCGGATCCGCGCAGTGATGCGCCGCAGCGGCCCGCACAGCGACATGCCGCGTCCGGAAGTGTCGCTCGGTGGCGTGCGCCTGTCCGGCGTCGACCGCCGCATCTTCAACGACGACAAGCCGCTCGAGCTATCGCCGCGCGAATTCGCGGTGCTCGAAATGCTGCTGCTGCGTCACGGCCGCGTCGTCAGCAAGGCGCAGCTGCAGGATCACCTGACGCACTTCGGCGGCGATCTCGGCGACACCGCGATCGAAGTCTATGTGCACCGCGTGCGCAAGAAGCTCGAGCAGTGCCGCGTCGAAATCGTCACGGTGCGCGGCTTCGGCTACCTGCTGCAGGAAATCCGCCAGACCGCGAGTGTCTGACGGCCCGGCGGGCGCGGGTCGTCCCAGACGGGTCGTTCCGAAGCGAGTCGCATCGGAACGGGGCGCCTCAGAACAGATCGTCCCGGCCCGCGCCGCCCGCATGAGCGGCGCTCTTTCCCTCTTTTCGCGCGATGTCTTCTGATCCGGCTGTGACCAGCCTGCGCCGCTCACTGCTGCGGCGCCTCGCCGCGCCGCTGTCGATGCTCGCGCTGATGAGCGGCCTGATTGCCTACTGGCTTGCGTGGCAATACACGCAGCACGTGATCGACCGTTCGCTCGCCGATCTCGCGACCGCGATCTCCAGGCAGATCCAGATCGCCGGCCCCGACGCGCCGTTTACCGTGCCGCCGCTTGCGCAGGCGATGTTCTCCGACCCCGCCGAGCAACTGATCTACCGGATCAGCGACGGCGAGCAGGAGCTCGCCGGCGATCCGAAGCTGCCGCTGCGCGGCACCAGCGTGCGGCGCATGCATCACGCGTACGTGTTCGAGGCGGAATACGACAACCGCGCGGTGCGGGTCGCACAAGTGCGCGTCGAGGAAGTCGACGGCGGCAAGCCGATGGTCGTCGAGGTCGCGCAGCCGGTACGGCACCGCTACCGGATCGCCGCGGAATTCCTCGTCGCGATCATGATGCCGCTGCTGCTGCTGCTGCTCGCCGGGTGGGGCATCGTGTGGCGCGTCGTCAATCAGCAGCTCGGCCCGCTCACGCATCTGGCCGATTCGCTGAACAGGCAGACCCACACCTCGCTCGAACCGGTCGACGAAACCGATATCCCGCTCGAGATCCGGCCGCTCACGAGCGCGATGAACGCGCTGCTCGGCCGTCTGAAAACCGCGCTCGACGCACAGCGCAAGTTCATCGCCGACGCCGCCCACCAGCTGCGTACGCCGCTGACCGCGGTGAAGCTTCATGCCGAACAGGCAGCGGTCGCGCGCGACCCGCAGCAGACGCTGACCGCGGTGCGCGAGCTGCGCGCGGCGGCCGATCGCGCGGTGCGCCTGTCGAATCAGTTGCTGTCGCTCGCGCGCGCCGAGCCGGGCGAGCAAGCCGCGCGCTTCGTCGATGTCGATCTCGCGACGCTCGCGTTCGAAACGGGCGCCGAATGGGTGCCGCGCGCGCTGGCCGCGCACGTCGACCTCGGGTTCCAGCGCAGCAACGATTCCGGCGACGATCCGCTCGTCGTGCGCGGCAACCCGGTGCTGCTGCGCGAGGTAATCGCGAACCTGCTCGACAATGCGTTGAAGTACGTGCCGCTCGCGCGGCCGAACGGCGCGCGGATCACGGTCAACGTGTCGCGCGTGACGCTGGAATCGGGCGCGCCGGCTGCGGAGATCGTCGTAGAGGACAACGGCCCCGGCGTGCCGGCCAGCCAGCAGGCTGACCTGTTCAAGCGCTTCTTCCGCGGCGACGCACAAAACGGCAACGGCGTCGAGACGGGCGCGGGCCTCGGCCTCGCGATCGTGCACGACATCCTCGCCATGCACAGCGGCAGCGTCACCTATACGGATGCGGCCGAAGGCGGCTCGCGGTTCGTGGTGCGGGTGCCGCTCGCCGCGCCGGGCACGCAGCCGGCCAGCCCCGCTCCGGCCGCGGCATCGACCCACTGACGGCACCGGACGCGCGGCGTGTGCCGCCGGGCGTCACTTCGCCTTTTTCTTGCCGTTCGGCGCATCCTTCTTCTTTTTCTTCTTCGATTCGTCGGACGACGTCGCGAGCATCGTGCCGCGGCAGCGCTCCGTGCCGCAGCGGCATGCGTATTCGCGCTTGAGCTTCTTCGTCAACGGCTCGTCGATCACGAGCCCGTAATCGTAGAACAGCTCCTCTTCCGGCTCGATGTCGCGCAGCGTGTGGACGAACACGCGCCCGTCGATTTCCTCGGCCTCGCAGTTCGGCGCACAGGAATGGTTGATCCAGCGCGCGCTATTGCCCTTCACCTTGCCGTCGATCACGCCACCTTCGTCGAGCGCGAAATAGAACGTGTGATTCGGCTGGTCGGGATCGTGCGGATGGCGCCGCAGTGCTTCCTTCCACGAGATTCGTTCGCCCTTGTATTCAACGACGCGCTCGCCGGCCTTGATCGGCGCCACGGCGAACACGCCCTTGCCGTGTACTCCCGAGCGGCGCACCGCGATCCTGCGTGAACTCATCGAACGAATCCTTGTGATGACGACTTGAAACCGGAAACGGCCGCGATCGCGGCCGCACTACGCGCGCGCCCACGTGCGCGTCAAACGAAAACGCGGCGCCGTCGGGCGCCGCGCGCGGACATGCGACGAACCACTCGCATCCTACACGGTCGGGATCGCTTCGTTCAACATCGCGACGCAATCGGCATCGCCGCCCGACGACACCTC
>Ga0335069_10013003_pt1 | contig 11702 bp, 7 predicted proteins | sample Lox_Sample_11_FD_206714 | JGI IMG/M metagenome (GOLD analysis project Ga0335069, IMG submission 206714) | Soil microbial communities from Loxahatchee National Wildlife Refuge, Florida, United States - Lox_Sample_1.1 | ecosystem: Environmental > Terrestrial > Soil > Wetlands | place: USA: Florida...
GCTCGTGATCGTGGTCTTGACCGTCGGAGCCGGGACATGGGCGCCCGAAGCCGTGGTCTTGCTCGCCAGCGACGGCCCAAGGTAGATGAACGTCATCGGGGTGTCGTAGCCGTTGTTGAAATTCCGCGGCGGGTCGCCCGACGGGACGTTGTTCATCAGGTAGGCAAAAGCGTTGTCGACCCCATACCGCTGCCACTGCCGATACTCGGAATTCAGCTTGTCGCTGTTGAGCATCCCGGTGACGGTGTGCTTCCCGAGGAAACGGGTCAGCGTGTTCCGCCGCATGTCGTGGAAGTCGAGAATTCCGAACGCGACGATACGCCAGGACTCGCGCCGGTCGACCCGCTCATTGCCACTGCCGGTGCCGGCGACGAACGGACGACCGAAGTTCGGGTTGGCGGAAGCGTCCAGGAACGCGTTGTTCGCATTGCCGTCAGACATCTGGGTGTTCGGGTCGATCTGGATCGACTGGCCCTGGCCGCCGAGAAGCCCGTACTGGCCGCCCTTCCACCACTCCTTGTTGTACTGGGCCTGGAAACCCACCCGGTCATTCAGGAACGTCTGGGCCAGGCTAAGGTTATAGGTCCGGAAGCCCTGCCATTCCCACTTGTTCGGTCCGTCGAGCAGATGATTGTAGAAGTCGAAGACCGAGGCATCGGTCAGGGACTTGTCGCGATAGACACCAGCCGACGAGAACGGGAGCTTGGCGTTGGACGCGTACTGTGAATACACCGCGATGCCGGCCGGCCGCTGGTAGGGCGTGGCGCCGACCGTGGTGTTGCGGGTATTGATCGTGCCGTCCGAAGCCATGCCATGGTAGCCCTGCGGCTCCCAGTTAACGCCGGTGCCCTGAGCCGTGTTGTTCCAGTTGAAGTTCCAGACGGGATTGCCGAACTCGCCGCCGAGGCTCGGGCCGACCCAGGGCTGGTAATACTGGTTCGGCTGGCCGCCAATATCGGCCGGACCATTGTGGGACGGGCGATTGGTGCCATGTCCCGCGATGCCGGTGTTGTCGTCCTCGTTCTGAATCGGCGTGAACGTCGCCCGGTTCATATTGGGGAACGCGAAGTACGCGCCCGATGAATCGCGACCGAGGTAGCTCCCCGTCTGGAACCACGGCGTGATCTGGTCGATCGGGGGCAGTTGGCGCGGGTTATTGCTGCTGATGTTGCCCACTTCGATGTTGGCCGTGATGATCGTCCGGGCCGAACCCAGCTTCAGCCAGTGGGGCTCGAAGCGGAGGGCGCCAAAGATGCGCTTGTCGAGGTTGAACGCAGGATCCTGCCGGTAGTGCTGGTCGCTGCGGACCGCGTCGAGGCGGATGGCCAGCTCGTCCTTCAGGAGAACCTTGTTGATGTCGAGCGTCGCCCGGGTGGTGCCCCAGCTGCCGACCTGGAAGCTCACCTCGTTCGAGTCCTTGAACCCGGCCACCTTGGTGCGGGTGTTGATGATGCCGGCCGGGCTGCCCTGGCCGAACAGGATCGAGTTCGGGCCGCGCTGCAGGTCAACGCCGTCGATGTTGTACCCTTCCCAGGGAACGCTGGAGAGAAAGTAGTCGCGGGTGTTGTCAGCGTTCGTCAGGCCGCGCACGCGGGTGTTCGCATTCGGGTTCAGGAAGTGCGACGATTCGTCGACGGTCGTGCCGTTGCCGCCGCCGACGAAGTTGCCGAGGACGTTGCCGACCTCGGTGTTGGTCGTGTACTGCAGCAGCGTCGAGTTGTCGGTCGCGCCGATGTCCTTCATGAACTGGTTGGTCACCACCGACACCGCGTTGCCGATGTCCCGCAGTTCGGTGTTGAGGTGGTTGCCGGCCAGCGTCGTGGCGGCGGTATAGCTGTTCGATTCGCTGGTGGCGGACACTTCGAACGGAGACAGCTTGACGACTTCCTCCTCGGTCGTCTCCGCGGCCGCCGCCGTTGTCGGGGCGGGCACGGGACGCTCGGTCGGAGAGGCCGTCGGAGTCGAGGAAGGCGCAGCCGTCTGCGCCTTGATGGTCGGGGCTGCTGACACCAACAGCAGGGCCGAGACCACGAATACCGATGGACGGTACGGTTGCTTTGTTCTCACTGTATACATGGGGGTTGGCCAAACATGCGGCCTAATCGACAGTATTAGGTCATCGCGACAGCACAGGGCCGACGGAAGACACCAAGCATGAGGGTCAGACCACAAAAACTTCGGTCGGAGTTGCTTACGGCAGTGTAGGAAGGAGGACCGGGGACGTCGCTCCGGGGGTTGCTAGGACTCTGACGGGCCGATTGAATTCCTGTCGGCAGGGTGATGGCGCTCCAATTTTTGCTCTTACTATAGAGCTTGGCGGCGCCAGTGACTTCCGTAATTTTCCCGTCCTCGGCCGATCAGTCGCCCGGGCCGCCTCCCCGTCGCGCAACAACCCCTCGCTTTCGATCGCGCGCGGCCAAGCCCGGATCCCGGCGCAACCGCGCCGGCGCAGCGGTCGCCCCGTCCACAGGGGGGAAAGCGCGGCACCCGGCCTTCAGTCCGGCGGATGGCCAAACCGCTCCACGAAGGTCTTGGTCAGGACCTCGCGAAGTTCCGGCACGACCCGGGGCTGCTGTCGCACATGCCGCAGCCACTCGCGCGCTCCGGCCTCGTCGCCGCTGTTGATCGCGTTGTACGCCAGCATCGACAGCGCTCCGGGATGTTCCGGTTCCACCGCGAGCGCCCGGTGGATTTCCTCGAGGCCCTCCTTGATGCGATCAAGTTGGAAGTATGCAGTCGCCAGGGAAAGATACCCCTGCGCCTCGTCAGGGCGAAGCCTGATGGCTTCCTGGTACTCCCCGACCGAATCCGCATACCTGCCGGCCCCGGCGAGCTGGTCGGCCCGGAGCAAATGGAGCCCGGGAGAATTGGGACAGTGGGCCAGGCCATCGGCCACGACCCGCTCGGAACCCGCCTTGTCGCCCTGCTTCATCAGCAGGTCGGCCAGCTGCGCCCAGCCGTCCGCGAAGCCGGGTTCCAGCACCGTGCACCGTTCGAAATAGCGCCGCGCAGACGCCTGATCGCGCAGCCGCAGATAGAGGCCCGCCATTTGGTACTGGAACACCGCCTTGCCGGGCGCGAGCACGAGTGCCCGCTCGAGGATCCGAATGCCCGCGCGGGTGTCGCCGGCGTGATCCGCCGTGCCCGCCGCCGCCGAGATCCGGTACGAGTCGTAGCAATCGTAGATGAGCTCGTCGATCCACGGATCCGGCACGTCGTAGAATGCCCCCGAGGCCTTGTTGCGCGCCCGGATCTCCTCCGCGGCCGCGTTCTGGCCGAGGCGCTCGTAGACCGTCGGCAGCAGGTCGTAGCCGATGCCGTAGTCCGATTCCTGCACGACCACGACGAGTTTCTGCCGGGCCTCCTCCCACCGGCCCTGCTCGACGTCGATCCGCGCCAGCCCGAGCAGTCCGTAGGGATTCCGCGGTTCGCGGTCGAGCACGGCCGCATACACGCGGCCCGCCTCGGCGGGCTGGTTCGTCTTCAGCAAGGTGTCGGCCAGCCGCAGACGGGCCGGCAGGTAGTCGGGCGCACCCTGGACCGCCCGGCGCCACAGCGGGAGCGCATCGTCGAGCTGGCCGTATCCCGCCACAATCGTCGCGAGCAGGTAGGGCCAGTGCGGATCGCCGGGGTCGACCTGAAGCAGGGCCTGGTAGCACTGGCCCGCCTGGGCGAAGAATCCGTTGGCATGGTAGAGACGCGCGAGCTCCCCGAGCGCCGCAACCCGGTCGGGCCCCGCGCGCACCCGCTGCTCGCAGTCCCCCACCCGCTTGGTCAGCTCACCCGGCAGCGCGCCGAGGTCGGGCCGCGCGGGAACACCCGCCGCCGCGATCTGCCGCCGCACGCCGGCGCGCCACCAGCCATAGCCGGCCGCGGCCAGCCCGGCGGCCACCGCGATGGCGGCGATCGCGCCGATCGTCCGGCCGGTCTTCATGGCTCCACGGGTGCGACCGGCCTGGCTCCGGCCGGGCGGACCCGGCGCACCGGTTTCCGGGCCGCCGCCGCCGCGCGCCGCGGCAGCGAATCGCCATCAAACCAGGTGCCTTCCACGAGGGTCGTCGTGGGAAACGGCGGCACGCCCCAGGCATACTGCTGGAGCTGCCCGGCCAGGATCTCGACCGCCAGCTCGCCGACCCGGGTGCAATTATGCCGGACGCCCGCCGTGCGCCCGTCCGGCGCCAGGAACATCTCCACGAAGGCGACGTCCCGCGGCACCACCAGACCCGCCGCCGCCATCTGCCGGCGCACATGCGGCCCGTGGCTGATGATCACCTCCGGGCGATACTCCATGAACCAGCGGGTGAACGTGCCGGCCGGCAGGAGCTCCACGCCCTCCTTCGTCACCGTCGATTCCTCCGAGGGAATCCCGCCGAACCCGCAGATCGGAATCCGGTCCTCCAGCGGCAGCGTCTGCTGCTCGGCCAGGAACCCGGCCGACCAGGAGCGGTCCGTGCAGTAGTCCCACCACAGCGGCAGCACGAAGCCGATGCGCCGGTAGCCGGCGGCGATGATGCGCCGGACCGCCAGCCGGATGATCGCCCGCTGGTCGTTGGTCACCGCGTGCAGCTCCGGCTCGTGCGGATAGTAGTCGATCTTGACCGCGCTGAACCGGTCCCAATCGAGCTCCAGCGGCCAGTCGGAGGCGGGCAGATAGGAGGCGATGATCACGCCGGTGATGCCGCGCGCCCGGAGGATGCCGCTCATCCGCCGGTGCGTCATCCGCACCTCCCCCAGCCAGAAATGCTCGACCCGGTAGCCCAGCTTGCGCGCCTTGGCCACCGCGCCGGCGAAGAACTCCGCATGGGCCGGCGCATCCCGCCAGGTCAGCTTGCCGTCCCAGTTTGTCAAATACGCCAGCGGGGGCGACTCCTTCCGCGGCCGGACCTGCCGCCGCCACGCGACCAGCGCCCGCAGCGCCGGGTCGGGCTGGTAGCCCATGCGCTCGGCCAGCGCCTGGATGCGCCGGCGCGTCGCGTCCGGCAGGCTCGGATGGTTCCGCAGCGCGAGCGAGACCGTCGTCGTGTGCACGCCGGCCTCCCTGGCCACCGCCGCCATCGTGATCCGCTCCTTGCTCTCGCTCATCGTCGGGCCGCCCCGCCAGGGACGGCGGCGGGATTCAAGCAGACGCCGGGTGCAGGGCAAACTTAACCTGTGGGGGCGGCCCGCCGGTTCCCGTTGACATTCCCGGGGCGGGTCCATCCTTGCGTGACGACATGCCCGCGCCTCCTCCCGCCGCGGTCAGCGTGCGCGGCCTGGCCAAGCGCTACGGCCCGGTCGAGGCCGTCCGCGGCGTCAGCTTCGACGTGGCCGCCGGCGAGATCTTCGGCCTGCTCGGCCCCAACGGCGCCGGCAAGACCACCACGCTCGAGTGCATCCTCGGGCTGCGCCGGCCCGACGCCGGCACCATCGCGCTGGCGGGCGTGGACGCGCTCGCGCAGCCGGACCGGGCGAAGGAGCGCGTCGGGGCCCAGCTGCAGGACGCCGCCCTCCAGGACCAGATCACGCCCCGCCAGGCCCTCCGGCTCTTCGCCGGGTTCTACCGCGCCCCGGCCGGAGTCGACGAGCTGATCGACCGCTTCGCTCTGGCCGCCCGGGCCGACGCGCCGTTCGCCGCGCTCTCGAGCGGCCAGCGGCGGCGCCTGTTTCTCGCCCTCGCGTTCGTGAACCGCCCGCAGGTGGTCGTGCTCGACGAGCCGACCGCCGGCCTGGACCCGCAGGCGCGGCGCCGGCTGCACCAGATCATCGCCGGCGGCCGGGCCGCCGGCCAGACGGTCTTGCTCAGCACGCACGACCTGGGCGAGGCCCGGGCCCTGTGCGACCGCATCGGCATCCTCGATGGCGGCCGCCTCATCGCCGTGGCCCGGCCCGCCGACCTGGTCGCCGGCGGCTCCGCCCGGCCGCGCATCGCCGTCCGGACCGCGCCGCCCCTGACGGCGGCGCAGGTCGCCGCGCTGCCGGGCGTCGTCGACCCCCGGCCGCACGAGGACGGCTGGCTGCTTGGCACCGCGGACGCCAGCCGCACGATCGCCGGCCTCGCCCGGCTGCTCGAGGCGGGGGCGCATGCGTTGGTCGATCTGCAGATCGAGCGGCCGTCCCTCGAGGACGTCTATCTCGAGCTGACGGGCCGGGCCTGGGCCGCGCCGGAGCCGGAGGACGAGTGATGGATACCCGGCTCCTGCTGCCCGCCGTGCTCCGGTACTGCCTCCTGACCCTGCGCCTGAATTTCCGCAGCCGGCAGGCGCTCGCCTACGGCTACCTGATGCCGGTCTTCTTCCTGCTGGCGTTCGCGAGCGTCTTCCGGTCCGACACACCCCTGCTCCTGCCCCAGATGGGACAGATTCTGGCGATCACGATTCTCGGCGGCGCCTGCTTCGGCCTGCCCACCGCCATGGTCGCCGAGCGCGAGCGCGGCGTCTGGCGGCGGTACCGCCTGCTGCCGGTCGGCACCGGCGCGCTCGTGGCCGGCGCGCTCGCGGTGCGCGTGGTCATCATCGCCGGGGCGGTCGCCCTCCAGGTCCTGCTCGCCCGCCTGATCTACGGCACCCCGTTCCCGCTGCACCCGGTCCAGGCCGCCGGCGCGTTTCTCCTCGTCACCGCCTCGTTTCTCGGCCTCGGCCTGCTCGTCGCCGCGCTCGCGGACGACGTGCCGGCCGTGCAGGGGCTGGGCCAGTGCCTGTTCCTGCCCATGATCCTGATCGGCGGCGTCGGCGTGCCGCTGGCGGCGCTGCCGCTCTGGGCGCAGCGGATCGCGGGCTTCATGCCCGGCCGCTACGCCGTCGATGTCCTCCAGCGCTGCTTCAACGATTCGCGCGGCCTCGCCGGCGCGGGGTTCGGCCTCGCGGCCCTCGTCGTCATCGGCGCGGCCGCCGGCCTCGCCGGCGCCGCCCTGCTGCGTTGGGACGCGGGCCGCCGCCTCGGACGCTCCGGGCGCACGGGGCTCGCCGCGGCCCTCGGCTCCTGGCTCGCGGTCGGGGTGGCCGCCGCCCTGACCGGTCATCTGCAGCCGGTGCTGCCCTACGACACGGCCTACGAGGACATCACCGAGGCCCAGATCGCCGCGATCACCTACGACGGCCTGCCGGGCGACAACGAGCTGGTCACCCGCCTCGCCCCGCCCTTCCCGAACGGGCGCGCGCCGGCCACCCTGGCCGAATTCGTCTACCGGATCCGCGACTGGCCGCCGGGAGACCTGGACGACCCCGGCCAGAGCGTCCGCAACCTGCTCAGCGCGGCGGGCATCGCCGATCTGCGGGCCGATCCCCGCGAGGCCGAGATCGCCCGCGCGATCTTCGACGAGCTGCAGCGGCGCTATCCGCCCGGCCAGCTGCGCCGCATCCTCGCATGGATCATCCTCCGCCCCGACGACGGCACGGCCCTCGGCTACGCGCCGGAACTGGGCCTGCCCCTGCACGCGCCCGTCCGCCTCGTCCGCGAGCGCAGCGTGCTCTACGCCCAGAAATTCCTCGGCCGGCTGCTGGGGAAGATCCGGGACCCCTGATTTCGCCAGGCCATCTCCATTCGGAAGCCACGAAGCCAGGAAGTCACCTTCTGGTCTTCGGGCTTGTGAGTTGATCAGGGTCAATTCCCGGGTTCGTGGGTTCCTGATAAACCTGGGCCATTGCCATCAGGAAGCCAGGAACCCGGGAATTGGATCTGTCCCGGCAAATCAGGGCCAGGAAGCCACGAGGCTGCTCCTGGTTTCATGGCTTCTGAATTGCCCGGGCGGAACCTCGTGCGGGCGCGGCAGTCCCTGAAACTTCCATTGCTTTTTGGACGAACGGTCATGACCCTTTCCGCCCAATTCGTGAATCGCTGCCGCCCGCTCTCCGTCACGTCCAGCTCATCGCGGCCCGCCGCGCGGCGTGGAGGGCTCGCGGCGCTGACGCTGCTGGCTGCGGCGGCGGCCGCGCAGGTCGCGCCGCCACCGGCGCCGGAGCCGGGCGGGGAGATCGTCACCCTGCCGCCATTTCAGCTCGACGCGATCGAGCCGCCGTGGGCGCGCGACACGCGCACCGCGATCGCCTCCGACGTCCGGCCCGCTGCGGAGGATGTGACCTCGGTGGTCGGCGCCCTGCAGGGCCTGCCCGGGGTGCGCATCGGCCAGCCCGGCGGCCCCGGCGGGCGCTCGTCCGTTTTCATCCGCGGCGGTGAGGAGAACTATGCCGTCGTGCTGCTCGACGGCGTGCCGCTCAACAATTCCACGGATTCGCGCGGCGGCGGGTTCGACTTCGGCACGCTCGACAGCGGCGAGTTCACCCTTGCCGAGGTGCTCCGCGGGCCGGTGTCGGCCCGCTACGGCCCGGATGCGCTCGCCGGTGTGATCAAGCTCACCAGCGACGTCTTCGGGATGCCCGACGGCTCCCGCATCGTGGTCGAGGCCGGCCGCCACGACCTGACCGCGGCGCGCCTCGCCGCCGCCGCGCACCAGGGCGCGCTGGGCGCGGCGGTTTCGGCCGGCTGGCTCGAGGATGGCAGCCGGGCCCGGGGCAACTACGCCCGGCACGCCTCCGCCGCGGCCGCCCTCACCTGGCAGGGACGCCAGATCGAGCTGCGCGCGTCGGTGCGCTACGCCCGCACCGCGAGCGCCGCGTTTCCGGACGACAGCGGCGGTCCGCGCCTCGCCGTGCTGCGCTCGCTCGAGGAGCGCTCGGGTGGCACGACGTCCGCCGAGTTCGAACTGCTCTCGCCGGGAGACCGCGACGCGGGCGTCCGCTGGCGGGTGCGCGCCTGGGGCGCCTGGTTGAACGCCGGCGACAACTCGCCCGGCGTCGCCCCCGGCCTGCGCGATCCGGCCGGGCTGCCGGCGAGCCTCGAGGCGACCGCCCTGCGGCGCGGCGGCCTCGCCGCCGAGGCCGCGGTCGACACCGGCGCCGACGGCACGCTGGCAGTGGGGGTCGACGGCGAAACCGCCCACGGCCTTAGCGACGCGACCCTTCGGTATGGCCCGGTGGCGTTTCCGGGATCGTTCGCCTCGACCCGCGACCGGGTCGGCACCTTTGCCGAGTTCACCTGGCACCCCGTGTCCGGCTGGCTGGTCCAGCCGAGCGTGCGGCTCGACAAGGATCGCGACTTCGGCCCGCGCCTGACCCCGCGGCTCGGGATCCGCGCGCCGCTGGCGCCAGCGACGTTCGTGCGGCTCAACGCCGGCACGGCCTACAAGCTCCCGAGCTTCTACGCGGTCTCGAATCCGCTGGTCGGCAATCCGGCGCTGAAGCCCGAGCGCGCGCAGTCCGCCGATCTCGGCCTCGAACACCGGATCGCCGAGGGCCGCGGCGCGCTCGAGATCGGCGTCTTCGCCAGCCGCTACCGCGACGGCATCGATTTCGACCCGGGACCGCCGCCGCGCCTCGTGAACCGCAGCGAAATCCGCGCCGAAGGCCTCGAGGCGGCGCTGCGGCTCAAGGTGGCCGAGACCCTCGAACTCGCGCTTGCCGGCACCTACGCCGACGCCCGCAGCGAGCCGGGCGGCGGCGCCCTGCGCGGCCGCGCGCGCGCGGAGGGATCGCTCCGGGCCGAGTGGCGGCCCTCGGCCCGGCTCAAGCTCAGCGCCGTGCTGGCCGCGGTGGGCCGGGATTTCGATTCCTCCGTGCCGACCGGTGACGTCTTCCTGCCGTCGTGGCGGCGGGTGGACATCGCGGGACGCTGCCAGATCGCCCGCGGGATCAGCCTCAACGCCGCCGTCGACAACCTGCTCGATGCGCGCTACGAGGAGGCGGTCGGCGTGCCGTCGCCCGGCATCCGCGTGCGCGGCGGCATCGAGACGCGGTTCTAGCGCCGCCGTGACGCCGGGGCGACGGTGCTTCGGCCCCAGTCGAGAGTCGAGGGACGAAAGCCGAGGGCCAGGCGCCTGTTTGCGGCCAGCTGATTTGCCGGCTCTCGACCTTCGACGCTCGTCCCTCGCCTGGCCCCAGCCGGACCGGCGGCAGCCCTTGCCACTGCGTCTGGAACTCCTTTGAATCGGCGCGGTCCCGTGTGACCCGTGGCTCCGCGACCGATGACAGCCCAAAGCAGCCCGCCCGAAGAACCGCCCTCGCCGGCCGTCGGCGGCCCAGTCCGGGAAAACGGTGCCGCGGCGGACGCCGGCGGCCCCGTCGGGGCCGCAGCGGAAGAAGTGAACGAGATCAGGGGTTGGCGGCGGCAGCTGCTTTGGCCGGTGAGCCTGTTGCTGCGGATTTGGTCGGCCACGCTCCGATGGGAGTACACGGAGGGAGCGCGGCTCATCCTCAACAAGCACGACGGGCCGGTCATCTTCGTAATGTGGCACAACCGGCTGGTGCTGGTCGACGGGCTCTTCCGCCGCTTCCGGCTGCGCCCGATCTCCGCGCTGGTCAGCGCGAGCCGCGACGGCGCCTGGGCGGCCGCGTATTTCTCGGTCATCGGCATGAGGGCCGTGCGCGGCTCGAGCAGCCGGGGGGCGCGCACGGCGGCCTCCGCGCTCGTGACCGCGCTGGCCGCGGGGCGCGACATCGGCATCACGCCCGACGGGCCCCGCGGTCCGGTCTACGCGTTCAAACCCGGGGCGTTGGTCGTCGCGCGGCGGGCGCAGGCGCCGCTCCTGCTCCTGGGCGGGCGGATGGTTTCGGCTTGGCGGCTCAGGAGCTGGGATGGCTTCTACGTGCCCAAACCCTTCTCGCGCGTGATCGTCATGGGCGACCTGGTCACGGTCGGCGAACTCCACGATCCGGGCATGACGCCCCAGCGCCTGCAGGAGCGGCTGAAGGCGGTGAATCCAGACTAGAGCGCCCTCCGGGCGCGACGAGCGTCGAGTGACGAGTGCCAGCGTCGAGCGCCGGCAGGCTCTCGATTCTTCCGGTCGACGGCCGGCCCCCGGCTCTCGTCCCTCGACGGATTGTCCTGTCGAGCGACGAGCGTCCAGGGTCGAGCGCCGGCAGGTTGAGCGGCGGTCGACTCTCGTCCCTCGACACTCGACTCTGGTCTGCCTGGAGCGGCCTAGGCGCCCTGGAACGACGGCACGAGGGTCACGGTTTCGCCGGACGCGACCACGTAGTCGTTGCCGACGCACCAGGTGAGGTCGTTGAGCAGGAACTTGAACGTGACCGGGGTGACGGCGTCGCTGAGGGTGATAACCCAGCGGTCGTCGGCTACGCAATCCATGACGACGCCCTTGTCCCAGCTCAGGCCGGATCCCTCGCCGCGGATGTAGAGCGTATTGCCGAAGCCGACGTCAATCTGCGCGTTGATGGTGGTCAGCGTGGGCTTGGGCGCCGGCTTCTTGATCGGCGGCGTGCTCCCCGTCCGGGCGGCGGCCCGGCGAGGCGCCGGGGTTTCGCCGGCGGGTTTTGCGGCTTTGGTGGCGCGGGTGGACGTTTTCTTCATGTTTCAACCTTGGTTTTCTATTTCGTAGGATTAATCAGACAGTCCTCCGAATCATCGGACAGCCGGGCTCGCAGGCAATCCCAGATTGGGCACGGGGCTCAGCGCATTGGGAATCCTCCAGCGCCGGCGCTTTGCAGTCGGCCATTGGAGATCGGCTATTGGCTATCATCCAATGCCTTCCGCATCCAGATCGCCACTTATTGACCGTCGGCTCGCGGCTACTGCCGGTCGGCCGCGGGCAACGGCCAATCGCCGCGGCCTGCGGTACGTCGAGCCTCCGGCCCATCGCCGATGTCCGCGAGGCCATGACCGACAGCCCAAAGCCGATAGAATCCGGATGTCATCGGCGATTGGCCATGGCCGGA
>Ga0335069_10013005_pt1 | contig 11701 bp, 11 predicted proteins | sample Lox_Sample_11_FD_206714 | JGI IMG/M metagenome (GOLD analysis project Ga0335069, IMG submission 206714) | Soil microbial communities from Loxahatchee National Wildlife Refuge, Florida, United States - Lox_Sample_1.1 | ecosystem: Environmental > Terrestrial > Soil > Wetlands | place: USA...
GGTGGCCGAACGGATCGAGACGGCGGCTCGCGGCGGCAGTGGCGTCGGGGCGCTGGTCGATGAACTGCGGGCGGCCTGGGTGGCTACCGAGCGCCTGATCGGCGAGTTCGTCGCAGCGGCTCGGCCGCGCGGCGCCGGCGACCCGCGCCGCAGCCCGTCGCCCGGCGGCTGAACCCGGGCCCGCCGCCCGGTCGATCCGGCCGCGGTCGGCCGCCGCCGGCCGGCATCGGCGCGCCCGGTGCCGCGGCCGAGCGTGTCGGCGGGCCGCCGAACGCGCGTAGAATGACGCTGCGCTCTCGCGCGCCCCCATGCCACCGCACCGCGCTCGCCACGTCTTCGCCGGACCCTACGTCGACCGCGCCAGCGGCCTGCGCAAGGATGCGGCGTGGCTCGAGGCCGCGCTCGCGGCGCCGGCGACCCGCTACGTCCCGGTCTGGCGCAGCCGCAGCCTGCTGCGCCTGGAACCGCTCCCGGGCGCCGTGCTGCTCGGCCGCGAGGCGCTCGGCACCGTGTCGCCCGGCGAGCTGATCCTGCTCGGGCAGTTCCGCGGCGCGGCCTGCTTCGCGGTCGAGCTCGCGGGCGAGGCGCCGCCGTCGCTCGCGGCGGCAGCCGAATTCACGGACCTGCGGCTCAGCGGCGGGCTGCTGCCGCCGGACGAGGCGGGCCTGCTCGCCTACGCGCGCGCGATGGTCTACTGGCGCGAGCGCCACCGCTACTGCGGCGCCTGCGGCGCGCCGACGCGGGCGGTCAGCGCCGGCCACGTCATGGCCTGCACGCGCGAGGGCTGCGGCACGGAGTTCTTCCCGCGCATCGACCCGGCCATCATCGTGCTGGTCACCGACGGCGAGCGCGCGCTGCTCGGCCGGCAGGCGCCCTGGCCGCCGGGCCGCTACTCGACGATCGCGGGCTTCGTCGAGCCCGGCGAGAGCCTCGAGGATGCGGTCGCGCGCGAGGTCCGCGAGGAGACCAGCGTCGAGGTCGCGGACGTCGAGTACCACTCGTCGCAGCCGTGGCCGTTCCCCTCCTCGCTGATGGTCGGCTTCCGGGCACGCGCCGCCGCGACCGCGGTCGCCTGCCCCGACGGCGAGCTCGAGGACGCCCGCTGGTTCACCGCGGCCGAGCTCGCGAGCGGCACGCCGGCGCTGCCGCCGCCGCAGTCGATCTCCTTCCGGCTGATCGCCGACTGGTACGAGCGCCGCACCGGCCGGTCGCTGGCGGACGAGCCAGGCGCGCGGCTCTGGCCCCTGAAGCGCTGACGGTGGCCGAGCCCGCCACGCTGACCGTGCTGACGGCGGCCTTCGTCGCGGGCGGCGTCGACGCGATCGTCGGCGGCGGCGGCCTGATCCAGCTGCCGGCGCTCGTGACGGCGCTGCCGAACGCCGCGCCGCCGACCTTGCTCGGCACCAGCAAGCTGGCGGGCCTCGCCGGCACGGCGAGCGCGGCGGCGCGCTACGCGCGCCACGTGGCCGTGCCCTGGCGCACGCTGCTGCCGGCCGCGGCGCTCGCGGCGCTCGCCTCGCTCGGCGGCTCGGTCGCCGTCGGCTTCGTCCCGGCACGCCTGTTCCGGCCGCTGGTGCCGGTCGCGCTGTGCGTGGTGCTCGGCTACACGCTCGCGCACCGCGATCTCGGCCGGATCCACGCGCCGCGCGCGCTCGACCGGCGCGCCACCTTCACCGGCATCGCGCTCGTCGCCGCGATCGGCTTCTACGACGGCTTCTTCGGGCCGGGCACCGGCAGCTTCCTGATGCTGCTGTTCGTGCGCTACTACGGCTTCGACTTCCTGAACGCCTCGGCGGCGGCGCGCCTCGTCAACGTCGGCACCAACGCGATCTCGCTCGCCTGGTTCGCCAGCCGTGGCAGCGTGCTCTGGCCGCTCGGGCTGTCGATGGCGGTCGCCAACGTCGCCGGCGCACAGTTCGGCGCGCGCGTCGCGCTGCGCCGCGGCGCCGGCTTCGTCCGGGTCGTGTTCGTCACGATCGTCAGCGCGCTGATCGCGAAGACCGCGTGGGACGCGCTCGTGCTGCTGTCGCGGGGCTAGCCGGCGATGTGCCTGGTCGTCCTCGCCTGGAAGGTGCCGGACCGCGGGCGGCTGGTGCTGGTCGGCCACCGCGACGAGTTCCACGCGCGGGCGACGGCGGCGATGGACTGGTGGCCGGCGCCGCCCGTCCTCGCGGGGCGCGACCTCGCCGCGGGCGGCACCTGGCTCGGCGTCGACCGGCTCGGCCGCTTCGGCGTCGTCACCAACCGGCGCGGCGTGCCGGGCCCGCCCGAGCCGCCCTCGCGCGGCACGCTGATCCCGGGATTCCTCGGCGCCCGCGTGCCGGCCGGGGAGTTCATCACCGCGCTCGCCGCCGAGGCGCACCGCTACGCCGGCTTCAGCCTGCTGCTCGGCGACGAGAGCGAGCTCTGGTACCTGTCGAACGGCGACGCCTGCGGGCCGCGCCGGCTCGCAGCCGGCGTCTACGGCCTCAGCAACGGCGCGCTCGACGCCGACTGGCCCAAGGTCCGCCGGTCGCGCGCCCGTCTCGCGGCCCGCATCGCGCGCCCGCTCGGCCCCGCCGCGGAGCTGTTCGGCCTGCTCGACGACCGCGAGCCGGCGCCCGATGCGCAGCTGCCCGATACCGGCATCGGCCTCGAGCTCGAGCGCCGGCTGTCGCCGCCGTTCATCCTCGGTGCCGACTACGGCACGCGCTGCGCGACCGCGATCGTGCTCGCTGCCGGCGGTGGCGGCGAGGTCGTCGAGCGCTCGCACGCCGCCGACGGCCGGCCGACCGGCACGCGCGCCTTCGAGCTGTAGGCGCCGGCCTGCAGCCGCGCGCGCCCGAGCTCCACCCGCGCGCCGCGGTCCACTCGGGCGTCATTGCTTGACAACGCGCGGTGAACGTCAAAGAGTCGCTGCAGGTCGGCGCGACGAGCGTGGTCCGGGCGCAGCCGCGCTGCGCGCCGGTCGCCGGCAGCCTGGGAGAGGCGCGCCGCTCGCGCGCAGTCGCACGGAGGATCTGCGATGACAGCCACGATCCGCCCCCGTTCGAGCGCGGCGTCGCTGCTGCTCGCCGCCCTCGCGATCCTCTGTCCGGCCGTCACCGGCGCCGCACCCGGCGAGTCGCAGCCGCCGGTTGCGGACGCGCCCGCGGCGGCGAGCCGGGCACGCGCCCACGGCCCGCGCGCGCCCGCACGCACCGTCGCGCCGCGGCCGCCGTTCGCCGGCACTCCGGCACCGGTCGCGCCCGGCGCGCCGCTCAAGCTCGCGCTGACGGACGCCGAGATGCGCGCGATCCTGCTGCGCCCGGGCGCCGCGGCGGACGAGGGCGCGCACAGCGCGTTCGACGAGGTGACGGTGACGGCGCCGGCGGCGCTGTTGCCGGCGCGCGACCCGACGCAGGACGTCTGGGGCGGGATCGCGGCGCCGCTGTGGGCATTCCTGCATCCGACCGAGGCGTGGCGGATCTTCCTGCCGATTCCGGCCAAGTAGCGCGCCGGGAGCGGTCGCGCGCCCGGTCCGGCGGCCACGGCGACGCCCTCGCGGGCGGCGCAGGGCCCTTGACCCGGGCCGCATATTTATGCAAGCATGCTGGGAATTTATGCATGCTGGCACGACCCCCTACGGCACCGGCGCGCCGCGCGCGCCCGACGACCGGCGCGAGGCGCTGAAGCGGATCATCCGCGACGGCGTCGTCGGCCGGCAGGCCGAGCTCGTGCGCCTGCTGAAGCGCGCCGGCTATCCGGTCACCCAGTCGAGCGTCAGCCGCGACCTGCGCGACCTCGGTGTCGCCAAGGTCGGCGACCGCTACGTGCTGCCCGAGGACGCGGCCGCGCCCGTCGCCGGGCTCGCGGCGGTCGCCGCCTTCGTGCAGGACGCGGCACCGGCCGGCCCGCACCTGACGGTGGTGCGCACCACCATCGGCTCGGCGCAGAGCGTCGCGCTCGCGATCGACCGGGCACGCTGGCCGGAGGTCGTCGGCACGATCTCCGGCGACGACACGATTTTCATCGCGACCGCCAGCGAGCGCGCCCAGCGCGCGGTGCTCGACCACCTCCGCTCCCTCGCAAGCCGCTGAAGGCTTTCCCATGACCAACGCAAGTCCGGGCGCCACGCCCATCCTGCTCGCTTTTTCCGGCGGCCTCGACACCTCGTTCTGCGTGCCGTGGCTCAGGGAGACCTACCAGCGCCCGGTGATCACGGTCACCGTCGACACCGGCGGCATCGACGCGGCCGCGGCGCGCACGCTCGAGGCGCGCGCCCGCGAGCTCGGCGCGATCGCGCACCACCTGGTGCCGGCCAAGAGCGCGTACTTCGAGCGCGTGCTCAAGTACCTCTTGATGGGCAACGCACGCCGCGGCCAGCTGTACCCGTTCTGCGTCGGCGCGGAGCGGGTGCTGCAGGCGCAGACCATCGCCGAGATGTCGAAGACCCTGGGCTCCATGACGGTCGCTCACGGCTGCACGGCCGCCGGCAACGACCAGGTGCGCTTCGAGGTGGCGCTGCGCACGCTCGCGCCGGGGCTGGAGATCCTGGCGCCGGTCCGTGACCGCGCCTTCAAGCGCCCGGAGCAGCTGGCGTTCCTCGAGCAGCGCAAGCTGCCGGTGCCGCCGTACGGCGCCGCCTACTCCGTCAACCGCGGGCTGTGGGGCGTGACCATCGGCGGCAAGGAGACGCTGACCTCGGAAGGCAGCATCCCGGACTCGGCCTGGGTGCTGACGCGCGACGCGTTCTCGGACCCGCGGCCGCCGCAGCGGCACACGATCGCCTTCGAGCAGGGCGTGCCCTGCGCGCTCGACGGCGTGGCACTCGGCCCGGTGACGCTGATCGAGAAGCTCGAGGCGCTGGCGGCGCCGTACGGCATCGGCCGCGGCATCCACCTCGGCGACACGGTGATCGGCACCAAGGGCCGCGTCGCCTTCGAGGCGCCGGCCGCCGAGGTGCTGCTGACCGCGCACCGCGAGCTCGAGAAGCTGGTGCTGACCGGCCGCCAGGCGCGCATCAAGGAGCTGGTGGCCGCGCCCTACGGCGACCTGGTCCACGAAGGGCACCACCTCGACCCGGTGTGCCGCGACATCGAGGCGCTGCTCGTCTCGTCGCAGCAGCGCGTCAGCGGCGAGGTGCGCGTGCTGCTGCGGCCCGGCAGCGTGTTCGTCGAGGGCGTGAGCTCGCGGTGGTCGCTGCTTGCGGCCTCCAAGGGCGTGTACGGCGAGTCCGCCGGCGAGTGGACGCCGGCCGACGCGCTCGGCTACTCGAAGATGCTGGCGCTGACCGGCACGTTCTACACGCGGGCCGGCCAGCGCGCGGAGGGCGGCGCGTGAGATCGGTGGTCGTCGACAAGATCGCCTCGATCACGCAGGCCTGCGGGCTCGGCCACGAGCTCAGGATCGCCGCCGACATCCCCTGCGAGGAGGGCGTGGTGGTGGTCGTCGAGGTGCTGACCAACAAGAGCACCTACAACACCCTCGAGCTGACGAGCGGCCGCATGGCCAAGGTGTCGAAGGGCGACATCGTGGTCGGCGCGCTCGGCCACCGCAAGGCGCTGTTCGGCTACTCGGGCCACGTGCCGGACTCGATCCGGCCGGGCGACGTGATCCAGATGCTCAACATCGGCGGCGTGCTCGGCCTGTGCGACTCGATGAACGCCGAGCGCGGCCGGCCCTTCGACTGCCGCGTGCTCGGCGTGGTGCTGCAGTTCCCGTACCTCGGCGAGCGCATCGGCGTGCCGGCGCGGATCGGGCAGCGGCCGCTCGACCTCGACGCCGCGCTCGACACGCAGGGCGTGCCGGTGGTGGCGCTCGCCGGCAGCTGCATGGAGGCCGGCAAGACCGCAGCGGCCTGCGCCATCATCGCGCGCATGCGCCACCGCGGCCTCGCGGTGCACGCGTTCAAGGCGACCGGGGTCTCGCTCAGGCGCGACATCCTCGCGATGGAGGACGCCGGCGCGCGCAAGACGATGATCTTCACGGACTTCGGCGTCGGCACGACGACCGCGAAGGTCGGTCCCGCGCTGACGCGCGCGATGCTCACCGAGATGGCGAACGGCCACCCGGACATCATCGTCTTCGAGCTCGGCGACGGGCTGCTCGGCACCTACGGCGTCGAGGCGATCCTCGCCTCCGCCGACATCCGCAACGCGATCAGCGTGCTGCTGCTGTCGGCCAACGACCCGGTCGCCGCGTGGGGCGGGGTCAAGCTGCTGCGCGACAAGTTCGGCATCGAGCCGGCGGTGATCACCGGGCCCGCCACCGACAACCAGGTCGGCGTCGACATCATCCTGCAGCAGATGGGCGTCGCGGCGGCGAACGCGATCACGAGCGGCGCGGAGCTCGGCGACCGGGTGATCGCGGCGGCCGGGCTCGCCGCGCGCTTCCCCGTCAAGCCGACGACCGAGTCCGAATGAGTCTCGAGCAGCGCATCCCGGTGCTGGTGCTCGGCGGCAGCGGCTACGTCGCCGGCGAGCTCTTGCGCCTGGTCGCGGCGCACCCGCGCCTCGAGCTCGCGGCCGCGGTCTCGGACTCGAGGCCCGGCGAGCGCGTGGCGGGCGCCTTCCCGCACCTCGCGCCGGTGTACCCGGAGACGCTGTTTGCCGGCGCCGACGAGGCCGAGCGACTGATCGCGGGCGCGCCGGTGAGCGCGGTGCTCGCCGCCGCGCCGCACGGCGTGTCGGCGTCGCTGATCGACCGGCTGCTCGCGGCAGCCGCGGCCGCCGGCACGCGGCCGCGCGTCGTCGACATCTCGGCCGACTACCGCTACGCCGATCCCGAGGCCTACGCCGCGGTCTACGGCCACCCGCACGGCGCGCCGGGACGGCTGCGCGAGTTCAGCTGCGCACTGCCGGAGCACCTCGGCACGCTCGCGACCCCGCACGTCGCCCACCCCGGCTGCTTCGCGACCGCGATGCTGCTCGCGGTCGTGCCGCTGCTGAAGCTCGGCCTGGTCGAGCCCGCCTTCTACGTCAGCGCCGTCACCGGCAGCACCGGCTCCGGCCGCGCGCCGGTGGAGGGCACGCACCATCCGCGCCGGCACAGCGACCTGTACGCCTACGGCGCGCTCGGACACCGCCACGCGCCGGAGGTGGTCGCGATCACGCGCGCGCTGACCGGCCGCAGCGCCGAGCTCAACTTCGTGCCGCACTCGGGTCCGTTCGCGCGCGGCATCCATGCGACGACGCAGGCGCGGCTGGTCCAGCCGATGAGCGGCGCCGAGGTGCGCGCGGCGCTGGCGGCCTTCTACTCCGGCCAGCCGTTCGTGCGTGTGCTGCCGGACCCGCCGCGGCTCAAGGACGTCGTCACCAGCAACTACGCGCACCTGTCGGCGACCACCAACGGCTCGACGGTCGCGGTGCTGAGCGTGGTCGACAACCTGACCAAGGGCGCGGCCGGCGGCGCCGTGCAGTGGCTGAACCGGATGTTCGGCTGGGACGCCGCGACCGGGCTCGCCGCGCCGGCGCCGGGCTGGACCTGACGCCGCCCGCCGCCACCCGAGAGCACCGCATGGCCCAGCCGAGCGCTCACCGACCCGCCGCCGCCGCCGATCACCTGGCGCACGTGTTCGCGCAGTATCCCTTCGAGGTGGTGCGCGCCGAGGGCGTCTGGCTGCACACCCGCGACGGCCGCCGCATCCTCGACTACTACGGCGGGCACGCGGTAGCCGCGCTCGGCTACGGGCACCCGCGCTGGCTCGCCGCGCTCGAGCGCCAGGCGCGCGAGGTGCTGTTCCAGACCAATGCGATCCCGATGCAGATCCGCGAGCGCGCCGCGGCGCGGCTCGCGGCGTTCGCGGGCCTCGGCCTCGACACGGTGTTCTTCGTCAACTCCGGGGCCGAGGCCAACGAGAACGCGCTGCGGCTCGGCTTCAAGCTGACCGGCCGGCGCGAGGCGGTCGCGCTCGAGCACGGCTGGCACGGCCGCACCGCCGCCGCCGGCGCCGTGACCTTCGGTGCGCGCGAGAAGTGGTACGGCTTCCCGCGGGCGCCGTTCGACGTGCGCTTCGTGTCGCGCAGCGATCCGGCCGCGGCCGCCGCCGGCATCTCGGTGCACACCGCCTGCGTGATCGTCGAGCCCGTGCAGGGCCTCGCCGGCGCGTACGAGGTCCCGGTCGGGGTGCTGGCCGCGCTGCGGCGCCGCTGCGACGAGGTCGGCGCGCTCTTGATCTTCGACGAGGTGCAGTGCGGCGTCGGCCGCAGCGGCGCGCCGTTCGCCGCCAACCGCGCCGGCGTCACGCCGGACCTGCTGACGACCGCCAAGGCGCTCGGCGCGGGCTTCCCGGTCTCGGCGCTGCTGCTCGCGCCGGCGGTCGCCGCCCGGCTGAAGGTCGAGGACATGGGCACGACCTTCGGCGGCGGGCCGCTCGCCTGCGCCATCGTGGAGGCGGTCATCGACATCATCGAGTCCGAGGGCCTGCTCGAGAACGTGCGGCGCATGTCGGCGCTGATCCGCGCGAGCTGCCTCGTCGGTCCGGTGACCGCGGTGCAGGGCGCCGGGCTGCTGCTGGGTCTGCGCACGACGCGGCCCGCCAAGGTGGTGCAGCAGGAGCTCCTGGCGCGCGGCATCTTCGCCGGCACCGCTGCCGACCCGCACATCGTCCGGCTGCTGCCGCCGTTCACGCTCGCGGAGCCGCACGTGGCCGCGCTCGCCGCCGCGCTCGCGGAGCTCGCGCCGTGAGCCTCGCGCGCTTCCTCGACCTCGCCGACTTCAGCCGCGCCGAGGTCTGCGAGCTGCTCGCGCTCGCCGAACGGCTGCAGCGGCACCCGGAGCCCCGGGCGCTCGCCGGCCGCATCCTCGGGCTCGTGTTCCTGAACCCGTCGCTCAGGACGCTGGCCTCGTTCCAGGCCGGCATGGCGCGGCTCGGCGGCACCTCGTTCGTGATCACCCCCGGCCAGGGCACCTGGGCCCTCGAGACGCGGCTCGGCGTGCGCATGGACGGCGGCGCGGCCGAGCACATCCGCGAGGGGCTGCCGGTGCTCGCCTCGTACTGCGACGCGCTCGGCATCCGCGCCTTCGCCGAGGGCAAGGACCTCGCCGCGGACGTCGCCGACACGAGCTTTCGCGCCATGGCCGCGCTGGTCGACAAGCCGCTGATCAACCTCGAGTCGGCCATCAACCATCCCTGCCAGGCGCTCGCCGACTGGAAGACCCTCGACGATGCGGCGGTGCCGGAGCACGCCAGGTTCGTGCTGTCGTGGGTGCCGCACCCGCGCGCCCTGCCGCTCGCGGTGCCGGCGGCGACCGTGCACATGGCGGCGCTGCGCGGCCACGAGGTCGTGGTGCTGCGGCCGGAGGGCTTCGCGCTGCCGGCGGCCGTCATGGACCGGGCGCGCGCGGCCGCGCGCCAGGCCGGCGGCTCGGTGACCGAGACCGCCGACCGCGCCGCCGCGCTCGCGGGCGCCGCCGTCGTGTACGCGAAGGAGTGGGGCTCGACGGCGCACTACGGCGACGCGGCACGCGATGCGGAGCTGCGCGCGGCGCTCGCCGACTGGCAGGTGAGCGAGCAGACCTTCGCGCCGAGCGCGCCGGGCTGCCGGCTGATGCACTGCCTGCCCGTGCGCCGCAACGTCGCGGTCGCCGACGCGGTGCTCGACGGCCCGCGCAGCCTCGTGCTGCGCGAGGCCCACAACCGGCTGGTCGTGCAGATGGCGGTGCTCCACCGCCTGCTGAGCTGAGGCCGCGACCGGCGCCGCCGGCACCCATTCCGATCACCCGCCAGAGGATCCCCATGAGCTACCGCCCCGAACAAGCCGCCGCGATCCGCGCCATGCGCAACGCGGCGCCCTACCTGCGCATGTACAAGGGCAAGGTGTTCATCGTCAAAGTCGGCGGCGCGGTGTTTGCCAACATGGCGGCGACGCGCTCGATCGTCGAGCAGGTCGCGATCCTGCACCAGGTCGGGGTGCGCGTCGTGCTGGTGCACGGCGGCGGCCCGCAGCTCGACGAGATGCAGCGCTCGCTCGGCATCGAGCCCAGGATGGTCGACGGCCGCCGCGTCACCGACGACAAGACCGTGGACGTCACCGTGATGGTGCTGAACGGCCTGCTGAACACGCGCCTGCTCGGCATCTGCCGCGAGCTCGGGCTGCGCGCGGTCGGCGTCTCCGGACTCGACGGCGGGCTGGTGCGGGCGCGGCGGCGGCCGCCGGTCAGGGCCGCCGACGGCAGCACCGTCGACTACGGCCAGGTAGGCGACATCGACGAGGTGGACCCGGACGTGCTGCAGAAGCTGCTCGACGGCGGCTACATGCCGATCGTCAGCCCGCTGTCGTGCGATGCGCAGGGCACCGTGCTCAATATCAACGCCGACACGGTCGCGGCGCGCATCGGCGCGGCGCTCGGCGCCGAGAAGCTGCTGCTGTGCACCGGTGCGGCCGGCATATTCGAGGACATCACCGACCCCTCGACGCTCGTCTCGTACACCGACCTCGCGGGGCTGAAGCGCCTCGAGGCGGCCGGCAGCTTCGCCGACGGCATGATGCCGAAGGCCGACGCGATCGAGGCCGCGATCCGCGGCGGCGTGCGCCGGGTGCACGTGATCTCGTTCAAGTCGCCGGACGCGCTGCTCGCCGAGGTGTTCACCAACGAGGGGCTCGGCACGCTGATCGTCGCCGACGTCAAGGCGTTGTCGCCGGCCGAGCAGCACCCGCCGGGGCCCAAGCCGTGAGCCGGCTGTGGGACAAGGGCGCGCCGCTCGATGCGCGCGTGCTCAGCTACACGGCCGGCGAGGACCACGCGCTCGACGACCGGCTGGTGGCCTACGACGTGCGCGCCTCGATCGCGCACGCCGAGGGGCTGCACGCGGCGGGGCTGCTGTCGGCTGCCGACCTCGAGGCGCTCTCCGGCGCGCTCGCGGCGATCGGCGCGGCGCACGCGCGCGGCGAGTGGCGCGTCGAGCTCGAGCAGGAGGACGGGCAGACGGCGCTCGAGCAGCAGCTGACCGCCCGCGTCGGCGCCAGCGGCGGGCGCATCCACCTCGGCCGGTCGCGCAACGACCAGGTGCTGGCGGCGCTGCGCCTGTACCTGCGCGACGCGGTCGAGGAGCTGCGGAGCGGCGCGCAGGCCGTGGCCGACGCGCTGCACGCGCTCGCGGCGCGCCATCCCGGGGTCGCGCTGCCCGGCTACACCCACATGCAGCAGGCGATGCCCTCGAGCGTCGCCCTCTGGGCGCAGGGCTTCGCAGCCGAGGTGCACGACGACGCCGAGGGCCTGCGGCTCGCGCACCGCCGCATCGGCAAGAACCCGCTCGGCTCGGCCGCCGGCTACGGCACGCCCGGCCTGCCGCTCGACCGCGAGCAGACGATGCGCCGGCTCGGCTTCCCGGCCAACCACGAGCCGGTCACGGCGGTGCAGCTGTCGCGCGGCAAGGCCGAGGCGCAGGTGCTGTTCGAGGTCACGCTGCTGATGACCGACCTCGGCCGGCTCGCGTCTGACCTCGTGCTCTTCTATACGCAGGAGTTCGCGTTCGTGAGCCTGCCGGAGGCGTTCACGACCGGCTCCTCGATCATGCCGCAGAAGCGCAACCCCGACGTCTTCGAGCTGATCCGCGGCCGCGGCGCCACGGCCTCCGCCTGCCTCGCCGAGGCGCTCGGCCTCATCGCCAAGCTGCCGAGCGGCTACCAGCGCGACCTGCAGCTGTTGAAGGCGCCGCTGTTTCGCGGCATCGACTGCGCGGCGCAGACGCTCGACATCCTGCCGGCGGCGCTCGAGGGCGTGCGCTTCCGGCCGGAGC
>Ga0335069_10013006_pt1 | contig 11701 bp, 12 predicted proteins | sample Lox_Sample_11_FD_206714 | JGI IMG/M metagenome (GOLD analysis project Ga0335069, IMG submission 206714) | Soil microbial communities from Loxahatchee National Wildlife Refuge, Florida, United States - Lox_Sample_1.1 | ecosystem: Environmental > Terrestrial > Soil > Wetlands | place: USA...
GCCGAACCTGTTCATCTACAAGCACCAGATTGAGACCATCACAGAGGTGGGGAGGCGGCGGGGACTGCGCTCGGGCCTGGATGGATCGGCGGGTCTGGGAGCTGCGAAGGCAAGAGAGTGAATGATCAGGTCGCAGGAAGCAACTTAAACAAGATGAAGTGGACGCCGAAGGCTGTGGAGATTGCGCGGGAGGCGGGAGCACGGCTGCGCGAGTTCTTTGCCCAGGGCGTGGTTACGGAGTACAAGGGCGATGTGGACCTGGTGACGGTGGCGGACTGGACGGTGGAAAAGCTCATCCGGACGCGGTTGGGCGAAGTGTTTCCGGAGCACGGGATGTACGGCGAGGAAGGCACACGCGAGCGGATGGAGCAGGAGTTCCGGTGGTATATCGATCCGCTGGATGGGACGACGAACTTCGCGCACGGATTCCCGGTGTTTTGCGTGTCGCTGGGACTGGAATTCCGCGGCGAGTTGATTGCCGGAGTGGTTTACGATCCGACACGAGACGAACTGTTCGCGGCCGCGAAGGGAAGCGGCACGTTCCTGAATGGCGAGCGGGTGCAGGTGTCGAAGGTGAGCAACCTGGCGGAAACACTCACCGGCACGGGGTTCCCAAGCCACAAGCGGCACAAGAATCCGAACATCTACTTCTATCACGTGATCACACTGAGGACGCATGGCGTGCGGCGTGCAGGGTCCGCGGCACTCGACTTGGCGAACGTCGCGTGCGGACGGCTGGATGCGTTCTGGGAGTTCAACCTGAATCCATGGGACACTGCGGCTGGGGTGGTGCTGGTGGAAGAGGCCGGAGGCAAAGTCTCATGCTACGACGGCAGTGAGTGGCGATTGGATTCGAAAGAGACACTGGCTTCCAACGGGCTTGTGCACCAATCTATGATTGATGTCATGGCGCAGATTTTCGAAGGGCGCGACCTGCCGCAGTTGCCCAGCCCTGTGGAGTACAGGTAAGGACCTCAGCCTCTCGCTTTCCATTCCGACAGTGCGTCGGAATCCTGCCACTCGCGATTTCGTGCAGGAAAATCGCGGCCGCTCGGCTTAACCAGGTCAAGCTGCGGTACCATTTGACAAACCATCTTCCCTGAAGGCTTAATCCCGTAAGAGGTACTGCAGTATGCCGAGCAGCAAGCGGCTCCTCCTCACAATCCTTGGCTTGGGTTGCGCCGTTGTGTGCGCAGGCCAAGACCGCTCCGTTTCTGTCCCCAAAGGGAACATCCTGAGCGTTCAAGTCGAGCGCGACATGCCGATGAAAGTCGGTGAAGCCGTACGCGCGCGAACCGTTTACCCGCTCTACGTGAACAACAAACTGGCGGTGCCGGCCGGAGCCGAACTGGAAGGCAAGATCGTAGCCCTGGAAGCGGCGTCGAGGAAAGCACGCCGCGAAGCGAAACTGGGTGGAGATTTCACACCTCTGCATAGCCCGAGGATTCAGTTCAACCGGATCGTGGAGTCAGACGGAACGGAGTCTGCGATTCGCGCCCTGCCGGCTGCCGGCGGCGTTGAGGTCGTGCGCTTCCAGTCCTTGACTGCGGGGCAGCGTCAATCGCTGAAAAAGAAGCTGTGGGCAGAAGCACTCGGCCGCGAAAAGGAGGCGATGCGCACGTTTACGGCTCCGGGGAAGAAGGACCGGGCGCGACGGATGCTGTATTCCGAGTTGCCATACCATCCGGAGCTGCTGAATGCGGGCACGCAGTTTGCAGTGGAACTGGCGGAGCCTGTGGAGGTGCGGACGCTAAATACCCCATTCTCGCCAAAAACGGACGAGGATGGGCCACCCACTTCAGAAGGGAAGGACGGGGCACCCGTCTCCCTCCGTTCAAATATTAACGGAGATGTCACACTTGTGGCGTAGCTGATGGATGAGATCAGCTCGGCGCAGGCGGTGCTGGGCATGAAGATTCGGGCGGTGGTCACCGAGCCCCTGTTCGACAAAGATGGTCAGTTGAAGGTTCCACAGGGGGCGACGCTGATTGGCGAGATCACGCAGGCACAGGCAGCGGGTAAGTGGGGCAAGGGCGGAGTGCTGCGATTTTCGTTCCGCGAATTGCAGTATCCGGCAGGATTCGTGCAGAAGGTACATGGAGCGCCGGTATCGGTTGATTCCGATCAGAAAGCGAACATTCAACTGGACGCAGAAGGCGGCGTGAAGCCGGGGCCGAAGGGTGTGGCGGCTCCGTTAGTGATGGGGTTATTGGCGGCTTCGGCCGTCCATGAAGATGAAGCATCGGTGTTGCATACGGGCGGCGCCAGTAACGGATTTGCGCTGATTGGGCGCCTGGCGGCGTTGGCGGCGAAGTCGCCTTACGTCGGCGCGGCGTTTGGGTTCTACGGCACGGGACGCGCGGTGTACGGCCGGTGGATCGGGCATGGCTCGGATGTGATTTTTCCGAAGCACACGCGCATTGAAGTGATGCTTGGTCCGGAGCAAGCGAATGCGCTGCAGCCAGCAATGAAGTAGATAGCGGCTCCTGCCTCCGCGAAGCCGTATACTTCCCACACCTGCCAAGTAAGAGCAGATGTGGGGCACCAGCCTCCAAGAGGTATGTCTGTACAATCCCGAGCACTTTGTCGAGAACGATTTAGGAAAGCTGCACGCAGCGATCGAGCATGTCGGTTTCGGTGCGCTGGTGCTGGCCACCGAAAGCGGCCTGGAAGCCAATCATGTGCCGTTCCAGCTAGATCGTGCAGCCGGGGAGTTCGGCACGCTTCGATGCCACGTCGCGCGCAACAACGATGCGTGGTGGCACCCGGGTGCAAAGTGCCTGGTGATCTTCCAGGGGCCGAGCGCGTATATCTCGCCGAGTTTCTACGCCAGCAAGAAAGAGCATGGAAAGGTGGTCCCGACGTATAACTACGTCGCGGTGCACGCCCACGGCCGCATCACGGTTTACGAGGACCACAAGTGGCTCCGCGCCCTGGTCGGGCACCTCACGCATAGGTACGAGACGCCGCGTCCCCAGCCTTGGAAAATGGGCGACGCGCCGCAGGATTACCTGGAGGAAATGTTGGGGAAGATTGTCGGACTTGAGATCCCGATCGCGCGCCTGGAAGGCAAGTGGAAGATGAGCCAGAACCGGTCCGCGGCCGATCGAGTTGGCGTGGTGGAAGGACTTGGTGATAGCGAGAAGGCGATCGAGAGGGAAGTGGCGGCTATTGTGAAGGAAAGAAAAGTAGGGAATTGAGAACTGCCGATCCCTCGGAGAGACTGGCGTCTCCTCGCGACGACAATCAGGAATATTGATTTGCCTGCCGTAAGCATCTAAGTTGATGTGACTGTCCGTTGTTACCCCAGCACAAGGAAGTTGACATGATGAATTCGCTGCTCGAGCGAAAGATCGAAAAGCGTCCGGCCACAGTAAAGCTGCATGGGCGCGTGCTGTTTCTCACCGAAGATCCTGAACTGATCGAAAAACAACTGAATGGCTGGGATATGCCCTGGGATGCGGCGAGCCCCGCGAATAATCCGAAGCTGCGGGATGACATCTCGACCGACGAGATCACACCGGCGCACGTCTGCTTCTACTTCGACGAGACGCTGGGCGAGTTTCCGTACGTTGGCCTGAAGTGTGGGAGCGAGACGCCAATCAAGCGCGGTGACGTGAAGCGCGGCGGGTTTGTCGCGTGCGTGAGCGGCAAGCGGCGCGGAAAGGGATCGAGCCGGGAGCACTCTCCGTATGCGGAGTTGAAGGCCGGAATTCAGCTGGTAATCGCGGAGAACATCGAGCGGATCTACAAGCAGAATTGCCAGAACCTGGGATTGCTGACCGCAACGGATTTTGGTTTGATCGACAAGATCCGATGTGGTGAGGCGATGCCCTTATCGGCGTTTAGCGCGGGCGAAGATGAGATCACTCGGCAGGTGATCGAGTATGGTGGGCTCTTCCAATTCAACATTGCGCGCATGCAGAAGAAGGTCTCGCTGCCGGCGATCGAGACGAAGCCGCGGCCTATGACGCTGGCGGAGAAGATCTTCGCCAAGCACATGGTGAACGCAGATGGATCGGTTGGCGTCGCGGCGGTGAAACCGGGCGACACGGGCTTTGCTCGTACTGATTTGCGGTTCTCCCACGAGTACGTAACGCCTATGGCGGCCATCTTCTACGGCCACAACGTCGGTAAAGATGTGCCGATCAACGATCCGGCGACGGTGAAGTTTTTCCGCGACCACCTGACGTTTCTCGACGAAGTGATGTCGGAAGAGAAGCGGAAGATGGGGCTGCTGGACCTGGCAACACAGTTGAAGTTCAAGCAGGAGGAGTTTGCAAAGGAAAAGGGCGTCCAACTACATGGTGAATTGAAAGACCGCAAAGGGTCAGAAGGCATTTGCCATTCCGTGATGCTGGAGACCTACGCGTTGCCGGGGCAGGTGAATGTCGGGTCGGACTCGCACACGCCGCATGTTGGCGCGATGGGGTGCATGGCGTTCGGCATCGGAACGACTGACGTGTTCAACGCTTGGTTTACGAAAGACATTCGAGTGCGTGTGCCGGAGTCGGTGAAGGTAGTAGTGCGTGGCGCGCGGAAGCCGAATGTGACGGCGAAGGATTTCATCCTGAAGATACTCGCTCTGGATTACGTCCGGTCGGGCAAAGCGCTGGCGAAGGTGATCGAGTACGCGGGCGACGCGATCGAAGAGCTGAGCGTAGATGAGCGGGCGACAATGACGAACATGGCCGCCGAAATTGGCGGGTTTACGGGAATCGTGGCCCCGGACGAGAAAGTCGCGGAATTCCTGATGGAGCGCCGCGGAATGCCACGGGCAGAAGCGGCAAAGCTGATGGAGGGGCTTTACAGCGACCGCGACGCGAACTATGCCGAGGTGATCGAGCTTAACGCAGACGAGATATATCCCATGGTGGCAACGCCGGGCGATCCGGGGAACGGGAAGTACGTACGCGATCTGAACACGCCGGTTCCGGTGGAGATCGCGTACGGCGGAACGTGCACCGCGGGCAAGAACGAGGACATGGACATGTATGCGCTGGTGTTGGCCGACGCTTTGAACCGAGGGAAACGTGTTGCCGACTCGGTGAAGTTTTACATCCAGTTTGGGTCGCAGGAAACACGAGAATATTGCGAAAGGCGCGGGTACCTCGGCGTCTTTGAACGTGCCGGCGCGCACGTCATCGAGCCGAGTTGCGGAGCGTGCATCAATGCGGGACCAGGTGTTTCGACGCGACCGGACCAGATCGTCATTAGTGCGCAAAACCGGAATTTCCCTGGGCGGAGCGGGCCGGGACAGATGTACCTGGCGTCACCATTGACGGTGGCGGCAAGCGCGGTAGCGGGCTTTATAGCGGAGTATCAACCGGCAACAGAGAGTGTAGAAGCCTGATCTCGATCATGTTTAGGGTCATAGGTTTGAGCAAGGGCGACGCAGGAAGCCATAAACAATCGTCCGTTCGGGGTTGATTTCGGCCCAAACAGCGCAGTTGGGGCGCCGCTCCTTGAAAAGCGTGTCAGGCGAATCACCTGTTTGCTAGAATAGCGGCAGTTATTTTCTGTATTTACCTATCCAGCTACAAGCTACGGGGAGATTAGAGGGTTATGGCATACGTGATCGCTGAACCATGCATTGGCACCAAGGACACGGCCTGCGTCGATGCATGTCCGGTGGACTGCATCCACCCGAAGAAGGATTCGGAAAAGTACGCGACGGCGGAGATGTTGTACATCGATCCGGTGGAATGCATCGACTGCGGCGCGTGTGTGCCGGTGTGCCCGGTGTCGGCGATCTTCGCCCTTGATGATCTGCCGGAGAAGTGGAAGGCGTTTACGGAGAAGAACGCGGAGTACTTCGGGCGGACGACGGCGTAAATACGAGATTTCGAACAGAAGTTTAGGGCGCGTGGTTCGGATGAGCTGCGCGCCTTTCGTTTTTACTTCGTACTTGACTAGTCATCTGACTAGTCATATGATGACCGCAGTGGTGAGGTGCAGAATGCCGTCATGGCCGCTGCAGGATGCGAAAGCTCGGTTCAGTGAATTGGTGGATGAGACCTTGAAGAAAGGGCCGCAGGTGGTGACCAGGCGTGGTGTCGAGACTGTCGTTGTTGTGCCCGTCGATGAGTGGCGGCGGCTGAAGGACTCCGCCAAACCGACTCTGAAAGAGCTGTTAGTTGATCTTGGTCCCAAGTTCGACGATTTCGAGAAGATGATCCCTCCGCGTGGACGACTTAAGATGCGTAAGCCACCAGAGTTCGAATGAAGAGATACTTACTCGATACGAACGTAATCTCGGAACTAAGAAAGCAAAGACCGCATGGGGCAGTCGTGGCTTGGGTCGATAGTGTGCCGAACGAACAGCTTTATGTTTCGGCTGCGACCATCGGCGAACTGCAGCGCGGGGTCGAGAAAACTCGGCGGCAAGATCCTTCCAAGTCCTTGCAAATCGAGAGCTGGATTGATCAATTCGCAAGAGATTCGCAGGTGATAAGCATGGATGGACATTGCTTCCGGGAGTGGGGACGATTGATGCACGGGAAATCGGATGATTTGCCTGAAGACGCGATGATCGCGGCCACCGCTCGTGTACACAACCTGGTTCTTGCAACCAGAAACGAGGCTGACTTCAAGCACTTCGACGTTGAGCTTTTCAATCCCTTCAAATTCCCGAAGCCTTCCTAGCTCTGGATCAACTACCTCTACATCTTCACCGCATCCGCCACTTCCTTCTCGAAGACCTCCGGAGCCGTCTCACCAGTGTGCTTGGCGACGATGTTGCCGTTGCGGTCAATGAGAAAGGCGACCGGAAGGCCTAGAACGCCGCCGTAAGCGGAGGCGAGCTTGTCGTCGCCGATGGCTACCGGGTAGTTCATCTTCTTTTCGACATAAAACTGGCGAACCGGCTTGGCGTCATCGTCTAACGAGATGCCGATCATCTGAAAGCCTTGTGCGCCGTACTTGTTCTGCAGTTCAACGAAGTGCGGAATCTCGGCACGGCAGGGAACGCACCAGGTGGCCCAGAAATCAAGCATCACAACCTTGCCGCGATATGAAGAAAGCTCGAGTTTCTGGCCGTTGATGTCGGTTAGTGAGAAGGCCGCCGCCGGCGGATGGTTAGTCGATGACGGGGTCATCGACTGACGCGGTTTGCACCCGGCGATCATCAACAGCAAAACGAAGCTCAGTGCGCGTGACTTCATTGGGCGGATGCTGGCGCCGGCGGGGCAGGTTCTCCCTTTTGGACCGGCAAGCCCTTGCTGACCCAATCCTCGCCGAAATTTTGCGCAATGTGCAGCACCTTTATATTCGCGAACCCAAGTCCCCTGAGCAAGCTATAGGCCGGACCCACATTGGGACATTTGTCCCAGGGACAGCACCCGCAGTAGAGGACGATGAAGCGCGTCTTGGCAAGCTGACGAACCCGGGTGCGAAGGGCCTTCACCACTTCTGGATCCGTGGTCATGCCGATGTATTCGGCGCCGGGTATGTGGGCCTGCGTGTACAGCGTCCGTGGACCGACGTTCAGAACAAGCGGACGGGCGGTGGTTAGCAGCTTCACGAGATCGGCCGGTTCAATCGTCTGTTTCGGAGTCAGCGTGGTCGCAGACTGCGCCTGAGCCAGAGTTGCGACAAGCAAGACTATAAGGGCGAGTACGGGTTTCTTCATGGGGAACAATCTTCTACGAGAAATGGGATTGGGGCAAGGTCAGCAGAACATCTGATGATCAGGCGATGTAGTGATCGGTTGATTGGACCCGGCCCTCCAGCCAAAAGATGGGCTTGATTGACAGGCATCAGTGTGATTGCTAATCCCTTCCGCACGAGGGGCTTACGTTGACTTTGAGGGCGGCGGGGGAGTAGCTTTGTATAAGGCATCTTTCGGCGTGGAAAAGTTCGTCTCGGACTAAAAGGGGATGGCATTGTCAGAAGGTAAGAACCTGCTTTTGTTGAAACCGCGCGGCTTCTGCGCCGGAGTGGTGAGGGCGATTGATATTGTCCGGATTGCCCTGGAAACGTTTGGAGCTCCAATTTACGTGCGCAAGGAGATCGTCCACAACCGGTTCGTGGTCGAGGAACTCCAACAAAAGGGCGCTATTTTCGTAGAGGAGATCAGCGAAGTGCCTTCTGGCGAGCGCGTGATCTACAGCGCCCACGGAGTGTCACCCGAGGTCCGGGAAGCCAGCAGACAGCGCAAGCTGCGGGTGATTGATGCCACTTGCCCGCTGGTGACGAAGGTCCACGTAGAAGCCGTGAAGTTTGCCAAGGAAGGGTATTCGCTGATCCTGATCGGGCACCGCGATCACGACGAGGTGATCGGCACACTGGGCGAGGCGCCGGCCGTGACGCAGGTCGTGGGATCGGTGGAAGAGGTTGAAAATATTCATGTTCCAGATCCCGAGCATGTTGCGTATTTGACACAGACGACGCTGAGTCTGGACGAGACCCGGGACATTATCGCCGCGCTGAAAAACAAGTTCCCACTCATTAAAGGACCGGCTGCGCAGGACATCTGTTACGCGACCGAGAATCGCCAGACGGCCGTGAAACAGACATCAAGCAAGGTAGACCTGCTGCTGGTGGTGGGTTCGACCAACAGCTCGAACTCGAAGCGCCTGGTGGAAGTGGCGCGGACACTAGGTACGAATTCGCATTTGATCGAGAACTTCCGCTCGATTGCCCCGGAATGGCTGGAAGGTGTGCAGACGGTTGCACTCACGGCTGGGGCATCAGCTCCTGAAATTCTGGTGGAGCACGTGATCGAGTTCCTCACCAGCCAGGGATTCACGAACCTGCAGGAAGTGGAAGTAATGCCGGAAAACGTCCGGTTTGGTTTGCCGCCAGAGATCGTGGATGCAGTCAGCTCGCACCCCAGCCCGTTGGTGGGGATCGAGAGTCTGGCGGGGCGGTAAGTCATTCGGAGTCAGCACAGTATGGATGAACATTCGGGCGCTGTTCCCCCGGAAGCCCCGATCGGCACGTTCACAAGCGAAACGGTTCGCAAAGGCCCTTCCGACGTGATGAGCCGTGTGGCCGCCGCAATGGATGCGGCGCGCAAATATCTCTTCTCGACACAACACGAAGACGGCTACTGGTGCGGCGAATTGGAAGCCGATACCACCTTGGAATCGGAATACATCCTGATGCACCGGCTATTGGGTACGGGCGATGAAAACAAGCTCCAGAAGGCTTGTCTTTGGATGCTCGACCGGCAAAACGAAGACGGCGGCTGGCCGATCTTCGAGGGCGGGCCATCGGAAATCAGTTGTTCGGTGCTGGCTTATTTCGCATTCAAGATGTGCGGATATTCCGCCGATCACCCTGCGCTGATGAAGGCGCGCAAGAAGATTCTTGAGATGGGTGGAGTCGCGGCAGTCAACACCTACACCAAGATCTATCTCTGCTTCTTCGGACAGTATGACTGGGACGCCGTGCCGGCAATTCCGCCGGAGATCGTGCTCTTCCCCAAGTGGTTCTGGTTCAACATCTACGAAATTTCATCGTGGTCGCGCGCGATCTTTATTCCGCTGGCGATCGTCTACGCGAAAAAGCCGTTCAAGAAAATTCCCAATGAGCATGGAGTCGACGAACTGTTCGTCGGCGGCAAAGAGAATGCCCAGATGCACCTTAACTGGGCCGACATATTCTTCAGCTGGCGCAATTTCTTCCTCTTCTTCGATCGCCTGACGCACTGGTTTGAGTGGGTACACGTGCGGCCCCTGCGTTCAATTGCGCTGCGAGCAGCGGAAAAGTGGATGCTCGCGCGCCTGGAGAAGAGCGACGGACTGGGAGCAATCTTCCCCGGCATTATGAATTCGATCATCGCGCTGCGCTGCCTGGGGTATTCGGTGGACGATCCGCAATTTATTCGGGCGATGGATGAACTGGAAGCCTTGGGCATCGAGGAAGAGCGCACATTCCGCATGCAGCCGTGCAAGTCTCCGGTGTGGGACACCGGGTATGCGATGTTCGCGCTCGGCGAGGCAGGAGTGCCGAAGACCGATCCGCGAATGGTGAAGGCGGCGGATTGGATCCTCAGCAAACAGGTTCGCGAGTACGGCGACTGGGCGGTGAAGAACCGCAAAGGCAAGCCCGCCGGCTGGTACTTCGAGTTCAACAACGAGTTCTATCCCGACGTGGACGACACCGCCCAGGTATGCATGGGGCTGAACCACGTGGCTACTGCGAATGAACGCTACCAGCACGACTCGGTGCAGCGCGCCATCGACTGGATGTTCACCATGCAGTGCAAGAATGGCGGGTTTGCGTCTTTCGACAAAGACAACACCAAGATGGTGTTTCAATACATCCCGTTCGCCGACCACAACGCCATGCTCGATCCGCCGACCGTAGACATAACGGGGCGCATCCTCGAGATGCTGGCGCTGCATGGCTACACGCGCGACGACAAACGGGTGATGAAGGCGATTGAGTTCGTGCTGAAGGAGCAGGAACCGGACGGCGCCTGGTTCGGACGTTGGGGATGCAACTACATCTACGGAACGTTCCTGGTGCTGCGTGGCCTGGAGGCAATCGGCGTAGACCACAACGAACCCTATGTGCAGCAGGCAGCCGAGTGGTTGCGGATGGTCCAGAATCCGGATGGCGGCTGGGGCGAGAGCCTGTGGTCGTATCACGATCCCAACAAACGCGGTGTCGGCGAAAGCACGTGTTCGCAGACGGCGTGGGCGTGCTTGGGCCTGATGGCCGCGGGCGACACGCGCAGCGGTTCGGTAGATCGCGGGATCGCGTATTTGCTGAAGAATCAACGCAAAGATGGTTCGTGGTGGGAGAAGTACTACACCGGCACGGGCTTCCCGAAGGTTTTCTATCTTAAGTACCACATGTACGCCGAATACTTCCCGCTGCTGGCGTTGGCAACGTACAGCAAGTTGATGAGTAGCGGAGACAGGGCGCGGCCGGTGGAAGAGGGAATTCGCTAAACGTTGACGATTACAGCAGACATGGCCGGGAAAGTTGGCAGTCCAACCGGGCGCAGTACCCTGACGGCATTCGTCACGGGTGCGACCGGATTTCTCGGCAGTCATGTAGCACGCATGCTGGCGGACGGCGGCGCGAACCTGCGGCTCCTGGTGCGGGAATCGAGCGATCCAAGGAATGTTGCGCAATTCACAGCCGCCGATCGGGTTACGGCCGATATCGCGGATGCCTCAGCTTTGAAGGCTGCCATGTCAGGCTGCGATGTCGTTTTTCATGTCGCGGCGGACTACCGCCTTTGGACCCCGACGAAGGCCGATGCGGACCAGATGTATAGGACAAATGTCGAAGGGACGCGGGCGATCATCGCGGCGGCGCAGGAAGTGGGAGTCAAACGCACAGTCTGCACCAGCAGTGTGGCGACGATGGGTTTCCGCACCGATGGCACGCTGGTGGATGAGTCGGCGCCGGTCACGCTCGGCGACATGATCAGCCACTACAAAAAGTCGAAGTTCCTGGCGGAGCAAGTGGCGCTCGACGCTGGCCGCAAAGGTGCGAATGTGGTCGTTGTAAATCCAACGACGCCTATCGGTGAGCAGGATGTCAAGCCAACGCCGACAGGGAAAATCATCGTCGACTTTCTGAAGAAGAAGTTTCCGGCGTACGTGGAGACGGGACTGAACCTGGTTGACGTTCACGAGTGCGCGCGCGGACATCTGCTGGCGATGGAGAAGGCTCGCCCGGGAGAACGGTATATTCTCGGCGGAGTAAACCTGACGTTAAAGCAGATTCTCGATAAATT
>Ga0335069_10013007_pt1 | contig 11700 bp, 12 predicted proteins | sample Lox_Sample_11_FD_206714 | JGI IMG/M metagenome (GOLD analysis project Ga0335069, IMG submission 206714) | Soil microbial communities from Loxahatchee National Wildlife Refuge, Florida, United States - Lox_Sample_1.1 | ecosystem: Environmental > Terrestrial > Soil > Wetlands | place: USA...
CCGGCCTGGACATGGCGGTAGACGTTGTCCACCACGAAGAGGACCTCGCTTCCAGCGGAGTCCCGGAAGTACTCCGCGACGCTGAGCGCGGCGAGTCCGACCAGGAAGCGTGCTCCCGGCGGCTCCTTCATCTGACCGAACACGAGGACCGAGCGGTCCAGCGCGCCGCGCCGCCGCAGCTCCTGCCACAGCTCCAGACCTTCGCGCGAGCGCTCGCCGATGCCGGCGAAGACGGCCACGCCGCGGAGCCCATCGACCGCATTGTGGATGAACTCGGTCAGGACGACCGTCTTGCCGACGCCCGCGCCTCCGAACACAGCCGTACGGCCGCCGCGAAGGACGGGACAGAAGAAGTCGACCACCTTGATCCCGGTGGCATAGACCTCTCCCATCCCGCGGCGTGCGGCCGCTGGCGGAGGGGGCCGGCGGAGCGGACTGCAACGCGATCGATCGAGCGACGGCCCTCCGTCGAGTGGATTCCCGTGAAGATCGATGACTCGTCCCAGGAGCTCCGGTCCGACCGGCACCTGCAGAGGAGCTCCGTCGGAGACGACTCGGTCGCCGCGCCGGAGACCACGCGTCGATTCGATCGCGATGGCACGCGCGCTCTGTGGATCGGTGTGTCCGTAGATCTCACCGGTGATGATTCGACCGCTCGCGCTGTGGCACGTGATGCCGGAGCCGATGCTCGGAGGGCGTCCCTCGAAGCGCGCCTCGAGCACCGTTCCCCGCACCGAGACCACCGTCCCGTTCACCGTACTCACATTCGCGCACCTAGATCGGCACGCGCCGCCCGCGCTCCGGTCGCGATCTCCACGACCTCCTGCGTCGATGTCTCTCGCTGCAGCGCCGCGACCATGCGCCGCGTTGCCTCCATGCGTTCGGCCAGCCACGAACGCGCCGATTCCGCCGTCACCAGGCGCTTGCCGTGCTCCGCGGCGAGCGCGTCCACGAGCGTCTCGTAGAGCGTCGCGTACACGTACTCGCGGACGACGACGGCTCGCAGGCGGGCCGCGTCCGAGTACGGCGACACGGAAAGGACGGGGGTCTCGGGTCGCGGCGCGACGGGCAGCACCGGGACTCGGGTTGGTCGAAAGCGGCCGGCTCCCTCGAACCGCGCCGCAACCAGCCACAGCGAGGCGAACTCGCGCGCGCGGCGAAGAACCAGGAGGTGCTCGACCAGCGGCAATAGCGGCTCCACCAGCCCCGCCACGCTCGTCGGTGCGGGGTCGACGCGGTCGGGGCGGACCGCGGCTCGCTCCAGGGGAGCGAGAGCGCGACGTCCCAGGCAGACCAGCGGGCCGGCGCCGCGTTCCGCGCGGAGGTCCAGCGCCTCTCGCACGAGGCGGGGCGTGTAGTCCCCGACCAGTCCGAAGTCGGCGGTCACGAGCACGATGGCCGTCGGTCCTCGCGCGGACCCCTCGGACGGGGGCTCCATCCGGTCGAGGACGCCGAGGAGCGAAGCGATCTCTTCGCGGTAGGCGCGTGCGGAGGGGAGCAGCCCGCGCGCGCTGCGGAATTGCTGCGCGGAGAGCGAGCGGAGCGCCCGCACGGCCTGCTCGAGCGTCCGCAGCGTGCCGAGGCGCCGCTGCAGGATCCGCTCTCGGCTCACGGCGGGGCCTCCGATATCCCGCGCATGCCCTCGCAGAGCCGCCGCAGTGGGGCGAGCGAGCTGTCGTCGGGAAGCGTTCCGCGCTCGAGACTTTCCATCAGATCCCGCTCTTCGGAGCGGCTCCGGGCGGCGAGACTCTCGACGAAGGCGGGGGCGTCCTCGGGCGCGAGCCCGTCGAGCCAGCCGGAGCTCACGGCCAGCACCGTCACGACCTGCTCGGCGATGCCGCGGGGCGAGAGCCGCCCCTGGCGGAGCAACGCCCGCAGCAGTCGGCCCCGCGCGATTTCGCGCTCGACCCCCTCCTCGAGCTCGAGGCCGACTCGCGAGAGGGACTCGAGCTCCTCGAAGCGGGCGTGGAGGACGCGCAGGTTGCGTGCGGCGAGGCGCATCGGCACGGGTTGCGCAGCGCCTCCGATCCGCGAGACGCTGCGCCCGATGTCCACGGCCGGACGCTCGTTGCGCGCGAAGCGGGCGGTGTCGAGGTAGATCTGGCCGTCGGTGATGGAAATGGCATTCGTGGGAATGTAAGCGGCGATGTCGCTCTCGGTCGTCTCGACGATCGGGAGCGCCGTGACGGATCCCCCGCCCGCGGCTGCGTCACGTGCCGCCGCGCGTTCGAGCAGCTCCGCATGGATGTAGAAGACGTCCCCCGGAAACGCTTCCCGCCCGGGAGGACGCCCGAGGAGCAGACTCAGCTCGCGGTAGGCATCGGCGTGCTTCGTCAGGTCGTCGTAGACGACGAGCGCGTCGCGTCCCTGGTCGCGGAACCATTCTGCGACCGAGGCTCCGGCATACGGTGCGAGATATCGCATTCCGGGGGGCATGGACGCGTCCGCCGCCACGATCGCAGTGTTCTCCAGGGCCCCGGCGCGGAGCAGCGTTTCGCGGAGAGCGAGGACGCGCGATCGGGCCTGACCGATGAGGACATACACGCAGGAGACGTCCCCCCGCTTCTGCGCCACGATCGCATCTTCGACGAGCGCCGTCTTGCCAACGTTGCGATCTCCCACGACGAGCTCGCGTTGTCCGCGCCCGATCGGGATCGCGGCGTCGATCGCGAGGACGCCGGTCCACAGTGGCTGATCGACGCCCTTTCGTTCGGCCAGCTCCGGCGCCGCGCGGAAGAGCGGAAGCCGCGGTTCTTCCGGCAGCGGTCCCGCATCGTCGAGGGGGGATCCGAGCGGGTCGAAGACTCGACCCAGTGAGGCGGGTCCTACAGGCAGCTCGGGCAGCCGTCCGAGTCCGACGACCCCCTCGCCGGCGTGAACCCGCTCGGCGCCGGAGAGGAGCAGGATCCCCGTCCCGTCGATGCGGAGGTCGAAGGCGATGCCGAGCGCACCGGAGTCGAAGCAGACGAGTTCCTCGTGGGCCACGCGCTCCAGACCCGCGACGAACGCCACGCCGTCCCCGGCGCTCCGGACGACGCCGCGGGGTCGCAGCGCCGCATCGAGATCGATCCGGCGGGCGGCCCGAGCCAACCGATTCGCGGCCGACTCTTCAGCCATGCTCCGATTCCTCCGTCTCGAGCTCGATGACGAGCGCGCGCTCGGCTTGGGCAGCGAGGCCGACGGCAGACGCATCGACGAGACCTCGCGTCGTCAGGACGCGGAGCCCGGCTACGAGGCTGGGGACGAATCGCTGAGTCACCTCGGCGGCGGAAACCTTCGCGGCGTCGGCGAGGGCGGCGAGGGCTTCGGGAGCGAGCCCCGCCGCCGCCTCCACGATCAGGGGGCCGAGCGGGCCGCCTGCAGCCAGCTCGGTGATCTGGCGGCGCACGGTCGCGAGGAGCGCATCCTCCAGTCCAGGCGCGTCGATCCGTTCGAGCAGGCCCACGACGATCTCGCGCGCGGCAGCTGCGGCGTCCAGGGCGATCGCGTGCGCCTGATCCAGCCGGAGGGCCACCAGCTCCGCCTTGAAGGTCTCGCGCTCTCGTTGCGCCTGCTCCCGCGCCGCCGCGATCAACCGCGCTCGCTCGTCCTCCGCTTCACGGAGAGCGCGCTCCCGCAGGTCGGCGAGCGAGGTCTCGAGCGCTCGGCGCCGCGCCGTCGCCTCGGCCAACGTGCGCTCCGCCTCAGAGCGCTTCTCGGCCGCTTCACGCTCCTCCGTCTCCAGGGCAGCCCGACGCCGCTCGAGCGCATCCCGCACCGGCCGGAAGAAGAGCCAGCCGAGCAGCGCCGCAAGGAGAAGGAAGTTCGCGGCTTCGAACAAGAATGTGGCCCAGCTCGGCGACACCGCCGCGCACTAGCCCGTGGCCGCGGTCGTGAACGGGTTGGCGAAGAGCAGGATCAGCGCCACGACGAGACAGAAGATCGCCGTCGACTCCACCATGGCGAGGCTCACGAAGAGCGTCCGCGTGATGGAAGACGAAGCATCGGGCTGGCGAGCGAGCGCGTCCAGGGCGGCCGCTCCGATGCGACTCTCCCCGATTGCGGCTCCTACCGCACCCGCGGCCATGGTGATCCCCGCCGCCGCCACCGAGATGACGATCAGCCAGTCGTGCCCGGTCATCGACCCTTCCTCTCGCGAACGCGCAACCTCTCCACGACCCAGACCTCCGTTCGACGATGCGCGGGAGAGCCCATCGCTCACCCAACGTCTCAGGCGCCCGCGACTTCTATGGATGGGTCGCGAATGCCTCCGCGGAGCGTTCTTGCGGAAACCGACGGCGGACCGCATCGGCGACCAGATCCGCGGCGACGTCTACGGAAAGACCACCCGTGTTGACCACGAGGTCGTAGAGCATGGGATCGTCTTGGCGATCGATCCCGAAGTGATGGCGCAGGAACTCGCGCCGATTGCTCTCATCCTGCTCGAGCCTCTTCGCCGCGGGCACGAGATCCAAGCTCAGCTTCTGCGCCAGCCGATCGATGCGCTGGGGAGTCGGCGCCACGACGAGCACGCGCAGCGCCTGCCTCCCGGAGAGAACGAAGGGAGCTCCGCGCCCGAGCACGACGGCGGCGCCCTCGTGTCCGAGCGCCTGGAGCACGCGGATCACGCTCTTCAGGTAGTCACTCTCCGTGAAGTTGCCCCCGCGAAACGCGTCGAGGAGGTATCGGTCGATGGCGCTGCGGACGTGTTCGTCGAGCTCCCTGACGAGTCGCTGCTGGACGCCCTCATCCCGCACGATCTGATCGATGATCTCGCGGTCGAAGAAGCCGTAGCCGAGGAGATCTGCCACACGGCGGCCCACTGCGTGCCCCCCGGAGCTCGGGAAGTGCGAGATCGCGACGCACGGACGACGCATACCCCGAGGCCGCCCCAGTTCCCAGCGCCGAACCTGCTCGGCGACCATCGACTCGACGGATCGTGATCGCACCACGCCCCTTCCTCGTTCCTGCCCAACCGAAGTAGGCCAGCAAAGAGCGTGCCGGGAGTCCTTCGCGAGCAAGACCGCTCGCGTCGGGCTCAGCCGGGAACGGGAGGTTCGTCAGCCTCGCGAAGAGATCGATCCGATGTCTCGCCGCTGGCAGTCTCGGTTCGGAGATGTGGCATTATGCCTCGGCGCGTGCCCTTGCGTCGCAGAGCGCCGAGCCGCGAGCGCGTCAGCGGCGCTGCGCGTCGCCCCAGCCGCCAGGCATCGCGGCGTCCATCGTGATCTTGCGGCGCTGGAAGAGCCAGCGGCCGTCGAGCCGGCGGTACTCGTCGAGGTACAGGCCCCAGTGGTCGAGCCCGCGCTCGGTGAGGACGGCGTAGTAGCAGCGGCCGCGCGCCTCCCGCTCGGAGAGCACGTCGATCTGGTGGGTGGCGGTGAAGTGCCGGACGAAGGCGGCGGCGCGCCCCGCGCCGGTCCGCTCCGCCACGCGCTCGAAGAAGGCGCGGATGGCGGGCCGGCCGTGGAGCCTCTCTCCTTCGACCTCGAGCGTCGCATCCTCGGCGAAGAGCGCGAGCATCGCATCGAAGCGGCCCGAGTCGCCGGTCGCGTTGTAGCGCGCGACGAGGTCGCGGATGCTCTCGCGGGCGGCGACCTCGATGGGCTCCACGCTCCTCACCCGCCCGCAGCGAACTCGAAGTCTGCGAGCATCGCCTGGAAGCGGGCCTCGACGAGCGGCCGCGCACGCGGGTGCGTCAGCACGTGGAAGCGGTTCGCCCGGATCGCGCGGATCACGATCGGGCCCACGTCCTCGGCGGCCATCGCCTTCGGCGGAGGCGATGGAGCACTGGCGCCGCCGGCTGCAGCGAGCTGCGGGGTCGCCTGCTCGCCGAACGCGCCGGGTCGGTTCTCGGCGGACGTCTCCATCAGGTTCGAGGCGACGACGCCCGGGCAGAGCACCGAGACGCCGATGCCTTCGCCCTCGAGCTCCGCGCGGAGCATCTCGCTGTAGCCCACGCACGCGTACTTCGATGCGACGTAGGCGCCGATCGGTGCGCGCACGTCCGACAGCAGACCCCCGAGCGAGGCCGTGGTCACGATGTGCGCGTCCGGCGCGCTCCGGCGCAAGGCGGGCAGGAAGGCGGCGACCGTCTTCACGATGCCCAGCACGTTGACCGAGAGCGTGTACTCCCAATCGTCGATCGTGTGCTTGGCGAGCGGTCCGATGCGCGCGAGCACGCCCGCGTTCGCGCACAGCAGGTTCACGCCGCCGGCCCGCGCCAGGGTCTCGTCGGCCGCCGCGGCGAGCGATGCGACGGACGTCACGTCGACTTCGCTCCCGAATCCGCGACCGCCCCGGCCTTCGATCTCCGCGGCCACCGCCTTGGCGTTCGCCCGCTGGATGTCGGCGACCGCGACGAGCATCCCCTCGGCAGCGAGCGCGAGCGCGATGCCGCGCCCGATCCCGCTTCCGCCGCCGGTCACCACGGCCACCCGCCCCTTCAGATCGTCCATTCGGATCTCATCCCTTCTTCCACAGATCGGGATCGTCCCAGGCGCGGTCGAGCGGCCGCATGCCTCCGCCGTAGGGGGTGAACTGCGTCATGCCCAGGATCTCCATCGTCTGCCCGTAGCCCAGGTCGTTGACGGCGGCTCGCTTGAACTCCTGGACGAAGGTGCGGCGCGTATGGCGCAGGACGATCGGCGAGAAGCGGAGGAGATACCGCGCGATCTCCCAGGCCCGATCCAGGAGCGCAGCCTTCGGCAGCACCTCGTTCACCGCGCCCCAGTCGTGCGCCATCTGCGCCGTGATCTTCTGGCCCATGAGCTGCGCGTAGCGGAAGCGATTTCGCCCGAGCACCAGCGGCCAGATGTTCTGGATCCCGTCGCCCGGAGAGAGATTGCGCGGGAAGTGCGCCAGGTCCTGGAAGTACGCGTCGTCCGACGCGAGGACGATGTCGCACATCAGGGCCAGCTCGGAGTGGATGTTCGAGGGGCCGTTCACCGCCGCGATCATGATGGCGTCGATCTCCAGCATGTTGAGGTGCCGGTGCCTTCCGTACCATCCCATCTCCTCCGCCCATTCGGCCGGAGCCTTGAACGAGGGCCGCTTGCCCTCCTGCCCCCAGTTGGCGTTGAAGTTGTTCCCGGTCCCCGTGTAGATCACGACCCGGACGTCGCGATCGCCCGCGACGTCGTTGAAGAGGTTGGCCGTGTCGTGATGGGTCCGCTCGTCCCAGACCGCGGGACCGCCGTCGCGGTGCATCCTCATCAGCAGGATGCCGTCGTTCGTCTTCTCGAGGGCGAAGTCCGGGTACCGGTCGCGGTACTCCTCGAACCGGGTCAGGCGGGGCATGCTCGGCCTCCTTGGCGGCGACGACGTCAGGGACGGGGCTCCAGGACGCGATCGATGCGCGCGGACCCGGAGTGGATCACCTCGGGCTGCTTCCAGACCTCGACCGCATACGACACCAGGAGCAGCGAGTGCAGGAGCTGCAGCAGACGCTCGGCGTCCGCGGGCATCGCGTCGAGCGGGAAGCGGTCGCAATACGCGATCGCCTGCTCGGCCCGGGGAAAGAAGGCGTCGTAGAACGCCCGCAGCTCCTTCATGGAGCTCGCGAGGCGCTGCGACCAGCGCTCGGGCTCCGTCCGCAGACACCACGTGGCGGCCCACGGCTCGAGCTCGGCGAACTCCGACGGAAGCAGCTTGTGGCTCACCGGGGCGGACCCTCCGCCCGCTCGCGGGCGCGGGCGGCGTCGACCCAGTCGCCCACCGTCTTGTGGAAGTGGCGCACCAGGATCTCCTGGTCGTTCAGCGGGAACTCGCGGAACGCCCCCTGCTCGAGGCCCATCTGCGTGCCGTCGAGTGTGCCGCAGTCCTGCAGGCCGTACTCCTTGAACGTGATCGCGGCGTACTCGTGCGCCAGGCGCTCCCTCGGGCTCCGGGCGGGCACGAAGTGGAGATCGGCCTCGTACACGTGCGTGTTGTGGGACGTGGGCCAGTACCGATAGGTGACGTACCAGCCGCGCTCGTAGATCAGGATCTCGAGGTTCGGGAAGACCTGGAAGTTGTCGATGCCCCAGCGCGAGATCCGAGAGGGGTTGACGCCAGGAAGTGTCGCTCCGAGGTCCGGCGCGTCCCAGGGTCCGGTGCTGCCGCTGCGCGTCAGCGCCTCGGTGGGATAGAGGTGCTTCGCCGGCCAGGTGTGCTTGTGGGTGCCGCTCGTGGTCACCATGCGGTGCGGCCCATCGATCTGGTAGTGCGCGGCCTCGAACTCGTATTCGGGGTTCTGTGCCTCTTGTGTGGGGCCGAGCTGATGCGTGTGGAGTGGCGGGACGTGGTAGTACTCCTGGAACGCGTCGCTGAACACCTTCCAGTTGCTGTTGTTCTCCGCGCGGAACGAGTAGCGCTCGGTCATCTTCTCGAAGGGATAGCCCTCCAGCGCCCCGACCATCGGCCCCAGGTACTCCCGCAGCGTCTGCCCGGGCTCGCGGGCGAGGTTCACGAAGACGAAGCCCGCCCAGGTGTCGCAGTGCAGCGGTGCCAGGCGGAGCTCCTCCTTGCGCAGGTCGAAGAACTCGCCCGCCTGATGCACGTAGGTGCACGCGCCGTCGAGGCCGTAGCGCCAGCCGTGATACTTGCAGACGAACTGCCGCGCGTTGCCTGAGGACTCGCCGCGAGGCGTGCCCTCCCACAGCAGCCGATTCCCGCGGTGTCTGCACACGTTGTGGAAGGCTCGCACGCGTCCCTCGAGGTCGCGCGACACGAGGATGGAGGTCCGGAGCCCGGTGAGATCCTTGGTGAAGTAGCTGCCGTTCCGGGGAAGCTGCTCGATCCGGCCGATGTTGAGCCAGGCGCGCTTGAAGATCGCCTCGCGCTCGAGCTCGTAGAAGGCGGGGGAGATCGAGTCCTCGAACGAGACGAGCCCCGTGCCGAGCTCCGGATGGTGCTCGGTCCAGGTCCCCTCCGGCGGCCTCTGGAAGCGACCCACGGGCGAGCCCTCTGCCTCTCAACCCTCGCGTCCTGCGAGGGGGAATCGCATTCTCCATTAGCGAGAGTGAGCTTGCAAGTGGTCCCGGGCCTGGTCCATACTGATTGCCGGTGAACCCGCGAGGGAGGACTGGCGATGCAGTCGGTATCGAGCGGAAAGGCCGCGGTCCTGGAGGTCCGGACCGAGTCGTGGGCCGCCCAGGCACAGTCCTCGGTCCAGCCCGTCCAGGCGTGGGCCCTCGCCGGAGGCGCGATCCTCGCCGTGCAGCTCTACGTCTGGGCCCGGTGGATCACCGGTCCGAACTTCGTGCGGGTACCTCCCGGACCGAGCGATCCGCCGACCTGGATGAAGATCGCCCTCGTCACCTGGACGAGCGTCATCATGCTCGGGTTCCCCGTCGCCATCTACTACTTCATCATCCGGCCGTGGCGTCGGGAGCGGCGCATCACGACCGACGGCATGCTGATCGGCGCGTTTGGACTGGTGTTCTTCCAGGACCCGCTGCTGAACTACTTCAACACCTGGTCCACCTACAACACCTGGATGTGGAACCGGGGCTCGTGGGTGTTGGACGTGCCGGGCTGGGTCTCGTGGGGCAAGCCCGGTCGGATGATGGCGGAGCCGCTCCTGATGAACGCCCCAGGCTACGCATGGGGCGTCCTCATCTGCACGATGCTCGGATGCTGGGTCATGCGGCGTGCCAAAGCGCGCTGGCCGGACATCGGTGTCCTCGGATTGCTCGGCGTCCTGGTGGTCTTCACCTTCTTCTTCGACATCGTGATCGAGGGGCTCTTCTTGATGCCGATGGGCCTCTTCACCTACCCCGGAGCGATCCGGTCGCTCTCACTCTTTCCCGGCACCTACTATCAGTACCCGGTCTACGAAGGAATATTGTGGGGTGGCGTCCAGGCCGGGTTCTGCTCTCTGCGCTACTTCACGGACGATCGAGGGCGGACCTTCGTCGAGCGCGGCTTGGAACGCGTCCACGGGGGCTTCGCGAAGCTGCAGTCGATGCGCTTCCTGGCCATCTTCGGGGCGGTCAGCATGTTCTTCTTCGTGTTCTACAACATTCCGGCCCAGTGGCTGGCGATGCACGCGGGCCCCTGGCCGGAGGACATCCAGAAGCGCTCGTACTTCACCATGGGCATCTGTGGTGAGGGCACGGGGCGACTCTGCCCCCATCCCTCCCTCCCCATCGATCGGGGCACGACCTCCGCCTACATCGGCCCGGATGGCACCGTGGTCCTTCCCGAAGGGACGGAGCTCCCGAAGATCGTTCCCTTCGACCGAGCGAACTGACCGTTGGCCACTGCACAAAGGCCCATTCGTCCTGCGGCGGAGGCGCCGTTCTACCGGGCCGTGGCGAACGAGGTCGAGGTGTTTCGCGCGGCGGCTCGCCGCGGTCTGCCCGTCTTGCTGAAGGGCCCGACGGGGTGCGGGAAGACTCGCTTCGTGGAGGCGATGGCCCATGAGCTGGGTCGGAGCCTGATCACCGTCGCGGGTCACGAGGACCTGACCTCGGCGGATCTGGTCGGGCGGTACCTGCTCACGGGTGGAGAGACGACGTGGGTCGATGGACCCCTGACTCGAGCGGTGCGCGAGGGCGCCATCTGTTATCTGGACGAGATCGTCGAGGCCCGCCAGGACACCACCGTGGTGATCCATCCCCTCGCCGACCATCGCCGCGAGCTTCCGGTCGACCGGCTCGGCATCACGCTGAAGGCAGCGCCCGGGTTCCAGCTCGTGATCTCCTACAACCCCGGCTACCAGAGCGTCCTCAAGAACATCAAGGAGTCGACCCGTCAGCGCTTCGTGGCCATCGAGCTCGACTTCCAACCCGCCGACGTCGAGACCGAGGTGGTCGCCCACGAGGCGGGCGTCGAGGTCGAGACCGCGCGAGCCCTGGTCAGGGTCGGCAACGCCATCCGAAAGCTGCAGGGTACGCCGCTTCAAGAGGTGGCTTCGACGCGGCTGCTGATCCTGGCCGGCGGGCTCGTCGCGGAAGGGCTCGGCCTGCGCAGCGCGGTCCAGTCGGCCGTCGTCCAGACGCTCTCGGACGACCCCGACGTGGTCCGCGCGCTCGGCGAGCTCGTCGACGCGGTCCTCCCCCGAGCGTGACGGCCTCGGACTCGGGGAGCCCCGATCGATTCCGGCTCCTCGCTGCCTTCCTCGCGGGTCGACCCCTCGGCGTCGTCGAGGCACCTGCCGGCGAAGCCGCCTACACGGACGGACGTCTCGTGTTCGTCTCCGCGGGCCGCTCCGTCGCGGAGCAACGCCGGGAGGTGCTCGTCCAAGGCGCTCTCCTCGGCGCCGGAAGCCTCGATCACCGCCGGATCCGGGCGCTGCGGAGACGTCCGAAGCTCGCACGGCGGTACCTGGCGCTCGAAGGTCGCCGGGTGCTCGCCGAGCTCGCCAGCCGGCTGCCGCTGGCGCAGGCGCTCGGTCCGATCGGTGAGCCGACCACGTCGACGGCCGACGAGTCGCTCGCGGTGGCCGGTGGTCGAAGCGCCGTCGCCGATCCGCCGGAGTGGTTCGGCGTCCTCCGCCCCTCCCGGCTGCTGGATGCGCCGGCGGTGGGGCCGGGCGCACAGCCCGGCGATCGCGATCGCCGCGTCGAGCGCGAGCAGACCGGTGTTCCCGACGCGCACGACGAGGGCGACGAGCGGGAGGGCGAGGAGAGCAGGATCCTCAAGCTGTTCGAGAACCCGCTCAGCTCGAGGGCTCTCGCGGACTTCTTGTACAAGCTCCTCGGCATGTCCCGCTCTCCGGGTGACGGCCCGGCCGGC
>Ga0335069_10013008_pt1 | contig 11699 bp, 8 predicted proteins | sample Lox_Sample_11_FD_206714 | JGI IMG/M metagenome (GOLD analysis project Ga0335069, IMG submission 206714) | Soil microbial communities from Loxahatchee National Wildlife Refuge, Florida, United States - Lox_Sample_1.1 | ecosystem: Environmental > Terrestrial > Soil > Wetlands | place: USA: Florida...
CGCCGAGCTGTGCCCGCGCCTCGACCTGCGTGAGGAGCTGGCACTGCTCGGCGCTGATGTGCGCGCCGGTCTGGACGCCGACGCGCTGGCGACGTGGGGTGGCAACGCGCCGCTCCTGACGTCGCCCTTGTTGCGTCCGAGCGCCGCCGCTCTGGTGGTCCTGCTGGCTGTGGCTGTGCTGTTCTGGCTGGTGGGTGGCGCCGGGCCTCTGCCCGTCGCGGTAGTGCTGGCGGTCGAGGCAGTCTTCGTCCTGCCGCTGCGTCGCCGGGTCGCGCAGGTGCTGCACGCGGCGCAGCATCCGGACCGCGACCTCGACTTGCTCGGTCAGTTGCTCGCGTGTCTCGAGCGCGAGCACTTCGAGGCGCCGCGCCTGCAGGCGCTGCGCGCGGCGCTCGACACGGCGGGCGAGCCGCCGTCGCGGCGTATCGCGCGGCTGCATCGACTCATCCATTTGTTGGACGCGCGCAAGAACCAGCTCTTCGCGCCGCTGTCGGCGCCGTTGCTGTGGGGCACGCAAATCGCGCTGGCCATCGAGGCGTGGCGGGCGCTCACCGGACCGAGCATCGGTCACTGGGTTTCGGCGGTCGGCGAGTTCGAGGCGTTGTGCGCCCTGGCCGGCTACGCCTACGAACATCCCGACGATCCGTTCCCGGAGATGGTGGCGGAGGGGCCGTGCTTCGAGGCCGACGGGTTGGGGCACCCACTCATCCCCGCGGCGCGCTGCGTCCGCAACGACGTGAGCTTGGGTGGAGCGCTCCGGCTGTTGGTGGTGAGCGGCTCGAACATGTCGGGCAAGAGCACGCTGCTGCGCAGCGTTGGTACGGCCGCCGTCCTCGCCCAGGCCGGTGCACCGGTGCGGGCGCGACGATTGCGGCTCTCCGCGTTGCAGGTCGGCGCCTCGATTCGCATCCTCGACTCGTTGCAGACGGGAACCTCGCACTTCTACGCCGAGATCACCCGCCTGCGGCAGCTCATGGACCTCACGCAGAGCCGCCTGTCGTTGCTCTTCCTGCTCGATGAGATTCTGCACGGCACCAACTCGCACGATCGCGGCATCGGCGCGGAAGCGCTGATGCGCGGCTTCGTGGCGCGCGGCGCCATCGGTTTGGTGACGACGCACGATCTGGCGCTGGCGCGGGTCGCGGCGGCGTTGGCGCCGCGCGCCGCCAACGTCCACTTCGAAGATCATCTCGAGGCGGGGCAGATGACCTTCGACTACCGCATGCGCCACGGCGTCGTGGAGAAGAGCAACGCGGTGGCCCTCATGCGCGCGGTGGGGCTGGAAGTCTAGCCGCGTCGCCGCAGCGGCAGCTCACGGGGCCGTGGCGGTGATCGCCACGATGGTTGCGGTCACATCGTCGGCGTCGAGAACGCCGTCACCGTTGGCGTCGGCGCCGCATCGTGGCGCCGCGCCGGCATCGATGAGCGTGAGCAACGCCGTGAGGTCCGGGGCGGACACGTGCGCGTCACAGTTCGCATCCCCAGGCAGGTAGCGCGGCGTAGGCGACGGACTCGCCGACGGTGTGGCGGTAGCTTCCTTCGTCGCAGTTGCGGTGTGGGTCGTGGTAGACGTTGGGGTGGGCGTCGGCTGCGCTGTGGCTGTCCGCATCACTGTTGGTGTCAAGGTGGGTGTGCTCGTCTGGGTTGGGCACGTTGGCGGGAGGGCCACGACCTGGCACAGTGCTGAGCAGCCGCTGCACGCCGCCGGCGCGCCGGCATCGCAGGTCTCCGGAAACTCGACGACCCCGTTGCCGCAGGCCGGGCACGCCACGACGCAGTCCATCTGCGTCGCCGCGTTGCATGTGGGCAGTGGTTGGTTGGTGCCGGGCGGCTGCACCGTGGTGGGCGAGACGACCGCCGGCTTGCGCTCCGGATACGTGAGCAGGTTGAGCCCGTTGGCGGCTGTGTCAGACGTCGGCGTCGCGTTCACGGTTCCGAGGATGACCAGCTGCTCATGGGCGGTGAGGTGATTGGTGCCGCCGCTGTTTCCGCCGCGCGCGCGGACGATTCCGGCAGCGGGAATCGTCACGTTGCACCCTTCGAGGTCGGTGTCGCCGCCGCTGCCGCACATGTTGTTGCGGTCGCATCCGCCGCCACTCACATCGACGGTGCCGCCGATCGACAGCAGGCCCTGGTTGCCCGTCTGCACCATGCCGGCGGCGATCGACACGCTACCGCCGCCGCTGCCGGTGCTGCGTCCGGTGGCGAGGAGCATGCCGGAAAGGTTCACGTCACCTCCGGCATCGACCTCGACGCGACCGCCGAAGGCGCCGCCCGACGCATCGAGGCGACCCGCCAGTGGGGCGTCGGTCGCCGCTTGCAGAAGGATCGAGCCACCGCTGCCGGTGACGCCGTCGGCGCGTGCGGACAAACGTGCCGCAGCTTGCAGCGTGACCGCGCCCAGGGTCGATTCCAGTGAGAGGCTGCCGCCGGTGGCGTCGGGGATCGAGCCGGTCGCTTCGAGGTCGCCGCTCACCGTCAGATCGCCGTCCGCGGAGAGCGAGACGCTGCCACCACTCCCCCCATTCATCCCACTGGCGAACACCGTGCCCGTCAGCTGCATCGCGCCACTGCTCATGATCGACACCGTACCGCCGTCGCCGAAGGCGCTGCGGCCGGTCGCGATGATGGTGCCGGTCAGCGCCAGGCTGTCGTCGGTGCTGATATTGGCATCGCCGCCGCCGGCGCCGCCGGACACGTCGAAGAGACCGGCGATGGCGATGGCGCGGTCGGCGCACAGACTGATCGAGCCGCCACCACCATCGGTGCCGTCGGCGCGCGCCGACAGTACGCCCGTCGCCGACAACGCGATCCCGCTCTGGTCGGCCATCAGCATGATGCTGCCGCCGGTGCCATCCGGTGCGTCGCCGTCGGCTTGCACGGTGCTGGTGATCGTCAGTGTGGCGGCGCCGGAGTTGATCGTGATGGAGCCGCCCCCACCGCCGCTGATGCCGTTGGCGGTGATCGGGCCGGTCACTTGCACCTGTCCACCCGCGTCTACTGAAACCGAGCCACCCGTGCCGGCATCGCTGCCGACGGCGCTTGCCTGAATGGTGCCGTGCAGGCTGACGTCACCGGCCGCGGTCAGCATCAGTGTGCCACCATCGCCGCCGCTGCTACCGCGCACGTTGACGTTGGCCAGGTCGACGTCACCGGTGGCGTCGATGTCGATCTCGGCGGTATCACCCTTGGCGGAGATGGTGTTCGTGGCGCCGCTGACGATGCCTTGGCCGGCGGTGATCGTGATCGTGCCGCCCTCGCTGTCGCTGTTCAATCCTTCGGCGAGCAGATCGCCTCCGAGCGCGACGGCGCCGCCGGCGTTGATGTCGAGGCTGCCCGGCGTGGCGTCGGCGGAGACGTCCATGCGCGCTACTGCGGTGCCGGACTTCTGCAGGCTGACCGCGCCGCTGGTATTGATGGTGATGCTGCCGCCGCTTCCGTTCTGGCTCTCGACTCTGCCGGTGATGAGCCCGCCGACCACGGACAGGCTGCCGGCGTTGATGGTGAGCGAGCCGGCGCCGACGTCGACCTTTCCGGTCGGCGTCACCACGACGGCGCGTTCTCCGAACCTGAGTATGCAGCCGTCGCCGACTTCGTACGCCTTGGCGATGTTGCACGGCGCGCTGCTGTCCGGACAGTTCACGGGATCCTGGGCGATGATGTCGGCCGCCGAGCATGCGGGGGAGCCGTAGGCAGCGCCGCCCGGTAGGGCGCAGAGGATCGGTGTCACGGCAAGGATCGCCCTCGCGAGTCGCCCATGGCGTCGAGCGGTGGGCGACGACGCCCGCGATACGAGTGATGGCATCAGTGCGGAGCCCACTCAGCCGGTGGTGAGGGTGACGCGCACGTGTCCCAGCGAGCCGATGCCGAGACGCACGTGCCACAGTCCGGTGGCGTCGTCCCAGCCCCACGTATCGGGGCGGTTCGTCCCTAGGGTGGTCTCGGCCAGCGGCCGCGTGCCGCCGGGACTCCACTGCGTCATCGCGCCGGGTTTGGTGGCGGCGTAGCCATGCACCTCTACACAAGTGCGCGGCATACCGAACACAGTGAAGTGCAGAGCACCGTCTCGTTGCGTGATGTGAGCAACGCGGCGATCGCCGACGGTGGCGTACTTGCGGACGTCGCCAAAAATGGTCACGTCGCCGGGCAGCAACGGGCAGACGACACGGTAGTCCCACTCCTGAAACGCCAGCGTCAGGTCCCATCCCTCGTGCGCCGCGCACCGACTCCACGTGTGCCGCCGCCAGTCATAGACCAGCGCGGGCCCGGTCGGGCACAGCGCGCCGAGGTCGGCGAGGTTGACGCGCCCGCTGATCGGCTGCTTGCCGCGATACGCGTTGAAGCTGGTGACGTACAGCCAACGCCCGGCGGGGTGGAGCGAATGCGTTTCGCCGACGAGCAGCGCGGGCTCGAGAAAGCTGTTGGCGAGGAAGCAGCGATCGAGGGCGGCGAGCGGCACGTCCGGTTTGACCAGGACGCCATCCTCGCGGCAGCAGCGCAGCACCAACTCGCGATCGGAATGACCGAGCTGATCACCGATCGCCACCGGCCCGCTGCTCAGGCTGGCCAGCAGGGCCTCGACCTCGGCGTACGGCTCGCCGGGGCTGAGCTCCGTCGGGCCGTGCGTGAGGAACACGTCCTTGAACGGGTGCAGGCCGAGGGCGCGTGCCAAGGCGTTGGTGTGCAGGAACCACACCCAGTTGAGACCGTTGTCGAACAGGTAGCGGTAGTCGCCGCTGGTGCGAATCGAAGCGACCTGACGCAGCGTCACGCTCTGAAGGAAATCGGCGGGCGATGCCATGCACCATTGCAGCGTCAAGCCGCGATCGCGTGCGGCCCCGTCCAACTGCTCCTGCCAGGCGCGCGCCCGGTCCGGCGCCGCCCGCAGACCGCGGACGCCGAGGAAGGACTCTACCATCCAGTCCTGCTCGTAGGTGATCGCGCCCCATCGCGCGGCTTGCTCCAGCAGCAGGGCGTACAGCTCGCCGTCGACTGGATGCGCGTAGTCGCCGTCGCGCCACGCGGCGTGCGCCTCGAAGTATGGCGAGGCGCTCGAGAAGTGCCGGCTGTGGAACGTCAACGGCCGGCCCGACACCCGCGCCGACAACACCTCGAATCCATCCGGGAACAAGTCGCGCCGCGGCGCCCATTCGAGCATACCGCTGGGCGGCACGATCGGCGCGCCTTCCGGGCCGACAGGGCGGAGATGCTGGTGCGGGTAGAACCACGAGTCGAGCTGCAGCGAGCCGACCGGGATGTCACGCGCGTCCAGATCGCCGAGTACGCGCTCGAGGGTGGTGAGATAGTCGCAGTCACGTTCGGTGCGATAGTAGTACACCGCGCCGTTGTCCGTCCAATACGAAAGCTTGCCGAGGAGGTCGTCGACATAACGCCCGGGGCGCTGCGTCGCGGCGCCCCGCCGCAGGTACCCCGCCCATTCGTCGAGCGCCCGTCGTGGTGTCTCCGCCGCCCACACCGCCAGCTCGGTGGCGAAGCTGGCGGGCACGTCGGCAAGGTCGCCGTGCCAGCCACAACGCAGTCCATCACCGGCCGGCTCGTCGGGGTCGGGCGGCGCGATGATCTGCTCGTGAAACCGGTCCAGTGGCGCCAGCAGCAACGTGCGACCGTCCGGGGCGATCAGCAGCAGCGGCTCGACGACGTGCGGCCGGTGCGGTGCGAAGACGAATCCGGTGCATCCGGCGTCGCCGCTGACGGGCAAGGCGAACTCCGTGTACTGGTGACCGTAGGATCGTGTCGCGGCGGGCACGCCGCCGACACGGCGCTGCGCCGGGCGGGCGACCGGCCAGGCGACGGAGGGCACGGCGAACCGGCCGGTGCCGAGAGCGGCCAGTGCGGTCGCGGCCTCGATGCGAAAGACGAGGACAGACACGTCGGCGTAGGCACGGACGCTGGCGCGCACCGGCAGCGGCGCAGCGGGCCACGACAGCGTGACGCCATGGTAGTGTCCGAGGGCATCGCGACCATCGAACCCCTGTCGTCGCGGTTCGAGTCGGTGCGTTGGGTTGGCGGCCGCATCGCTGCTGTGCGAGATACCCTGGTGCTGGATGAGGAAGCTGATCGGGCCCAGCCAATCGGGCTCGCGCCAGGCGACGCGCCAGTGCGGCGCGTCGTCGAGATGCAATCGCAGCTCGCCGGCGGCCTCGAGAACCTGGTGCGGCGGAGTTGGCATCGTGCGCGCGGCGGCGCGCTCAGGCGCGTGCGGTGAGCTGGCTGATGGCGTCGATGAGGCGCGGCCAGAGCGCGCGCGGGAGGTCGTGCCCCATGCCGTCGATGATCAGTCGTTGCGCCCCCGGGATCGCATCCGCGGTGTCGATGCCGCCTTCGAGCGGGACCAGCGGATCGTCGGCGCCGTGGATGACCAAGGCGGGGAGCCGCACGGCGCGCAACGCCTCGGTGCGGCTCCCCGACGCGAGAATGGCGACGAGCTGGCGCACCGTGCCGTCGGGGCTGAAGCCGCGGTCGTACGCGCGGGTGGCGCGCTCGCGAACGTACGCTTCGTCGAACGGGAAGCCGGGGCTGCCGATGGTGCGAAAAACGGTGACCGCGCGCTCGATGCTTTCGGCGCGATCGGTCGGCTGCGGCGCCAGCAGCACGTTCATCGCCTCCGGCTTCGCCGGCGGCAGGGCGCGGTTGCCCGTGGTCGACATGATCGACGTGAGGGTGCGCACGCGTGCCGGATGCTCGATGGCGACGGTCTGCGCGATCATGCCGCCCATCGAAGCGCCGACGACGTGGGCGCGGTCGATACCGAGCGCGTCGAGCAAACCGACGCTGTCCGCGGCCATGTCGCTGAGTGTGTACGGTGCGTCCACCGTGCCGCCGCTCAACACCGCGGTCATGGCACTCAGGACGTTCGGCACGCCGCGGTCGTCGAACTTCGTGGAGCCTCCGACGTCGCGGTTGTCGAAGCGGACGACGTAGTGGCCGCGTCCGGCCAGCTGCGCGCAGAACGCTTCGTCCCACAGGATCATCTGCGCGCCGAGTCCCATGATCAGCAGCAAGGCCGGGTCACGCGGCGTCCCGAAGGCTTCGTACTCGATGTCGAGTCCGTTGGCTCGTGCGATTGGCATGGCGGTATCCTCATGAAGCGGGGTTGATGTCGACGGCGATGACGGTGGCGTAGGCGTCGACCACCGCCTCGGGGACGGTGATCGTCAGCTCGCCGGACGGGTCGGCGTTGAACATCGCGTCGATCAGCGAGCTACGCGTCGTGAAGGGGAGGGCGGCGCCGCTGCCCAGCGCCTGCACGGCACCGATGCGCTTGATGGGCACGCCGCGCACCGCCACGCTGTCGTAGGGCTTCAGCAAGAGGTGGAGATAGATGCGGTTGCCCCGGCGCGTCGACGGGCCGTAGAATTGCCACGGCTCGAGACCGGGCGTCGTCCCGACAATGCTTTCGGCGTGGCGTGCCATCCAGTCGGCGACGATGTCGAGCCGTTCGAGCTGCTCGGGCGCGATGTTGCCGTCACCCATGGGGCCGATGTTGAGGAGCAAGTTGCCGCCCTTGCCGGCGACCTCGCACAGGGTATGGATCAACTGGCGGGCCGACTTGTAGTGCGTGTCGCTCGGGTTGTACCCCCAGCTTTCGTTGAGCGTCATGCAGGTCTCCCACGTTAGCGCTGGCGGCTGTGGCGGGATGAACTGCTCCGGTGTATCGAAGTCGCCGCCGCCGGGGAGGCGGTCGTTGATCAGGATGCCGGGTTGCAGCGAGCGGATCAGCGCCCGCAGCTCGGCGGGTTTCCACATCTCGGGCTGGCGCTCCCATTGGCCGTCGAACCAGATGACGTCGATGCGGCCGTAGTTGGTCAGCAGCTCGCGGACCTGGCCGAAGAGCAGCGCGAGGTAGCGTGACCACTGTGCCGGCGTCGGTTGCGGCAGCTTCATGAAGTTGTACGGCTTGTAGGCCTCGGTAAAGGCCGGATAGTCGGGGTGGTGCCAGTCGCTGAGGGAGAAGTAGACGCCAATGCGCAGCCCTGCGGCGCGGAACGCTTCGACGTATTCGCGGACCAGATCGCGGCCACACGGGGCGTGGACCGCGGAGAAGTCGGACAGCTTGGTATCGAACAGGGCGAAGCCGTCGTGATGCTTGGTGGTGAGGACGGCGTACTGCATGCCGAGACGCTTCGCCACCCGAGCCCAGGTCGGCGCGGCGTCGCGCTGCGGGTTGAACGTCGCGGCGTTGGCGTAGTAGGCGTCGATGGTAACGCTCTGGCCGTGCGGCAGCGCCACGGTGCCGCCGACCAGGGGCCAGGACAGCTCCCAACCGGGGATGCTGCTGAGCCCCCAATGAATGAACATGCCGAAGCGCGCGGTATCGAACCAGGTCGCCATGGATCCTCGTATCGGTGGCACGCTCCCTATCGCGCAGCGCGGCGCATGGCAATCGGAAAAGGGCGGCGGCGCTGCCGGCCCTTCCCACAGTGCCGCACCTGGGACATGATTCCGGGCACGGGAGACGCATATGAGCGGCATCAGGATCGGTATTGGTTTCGGCGCCTCGCGGCTCGGGTTGCCGAGCCCGGAGGTCATTTGCGCGTATGCCGAGCGCGCTGAAGATCTCGGGATCGATTCCATCTGGCTGTCCGACCGCGTCGCGTCGCGGCAGCCGCAGCTGGACATCGCCTGTGTCATGGCGCTGTTCGCGGCACGCACCAAGCGCATCAAGATGGGTCCCAGCGTGCTGACGCTGCCGGCGCGTGATCCGGTGCACGTGGCCCGGACCTATGCGACGCTCGACTATCTGACCGGCGGGTGTGGTCGGGTTATCATGGCCGTGGGGTTGGGGAGCGATGCGCGCGATTGCCTCGCCTGCGGCGTGCCGGCCAACGAGCGCGCCGCCCGCCTGGAAGAGGGGGTCGAAGTGTTGCGCAAGCTGTGGTCGGCGGCGGGCGTGACGCACCACGGGCGGTTCTATCGCTTCGACGACGTCACCATCGAGCCGCGACCGGCGCGCGGCCCGCTCGACGTCTGGATCGGCGGCCGCACCACCGCGGCGCTGCGTCGGGTGGCCAAGTACGGTGACGGGTGGTTCCCATCGTTCATCTCGCCGGCCGAGTTTGCCGCCGGCTTGCAGCAGTTGATCGCGTTGGGCGCACAGCATGAGCGCCGCATCGATCCACGCGAAGCCGGTGTGGTTCTGCTGACGCACGTGACGCGCGACCCCGAGCAGGCTAACGCCGTGACGCAGTTGGTGGCGGCCAACTTCAAGGAGCCTGCGGAAGCCATGGCGGCGCGTTGCGCGGTAGGGACGCCCGAGTCCTGCGTCGACACGATCCGCGCCTACGTCGCGGCCGGGTGCACCAAGTTCGTCCTCTTCCCGATCGTGCCCGCGGACGAGCTGCTGGCGCAGATCCAGCTATACGGCACGGAAATCATTCCGCGCTTCAGCTGATGAAGCGTTATTTCTTGGGTGCGAAATCGAGGCTCACGGAGTTGAGGCAATAGCGTAAGCCCGTCGGTGCCGGGCCGTCGTTGAAGACGTGACCCAGGTGCGACCCGCAGGCCGCGCAATGCACCTCGGTGCGCCGCATGAACAGCTTACGATCCTCTTCGGTTTCGACGCTCGCAGGCTCGATCGGCGCCCAGAAGCTCGGCCAGCCGGTCCCTGACTCGTACTTGGTGTCCGAGCTGAAGAGCGGGTTGCGACACGCGACGCAGTAGTAGGTGCCTTCCTGATGGTTGTCCCAGTACGCTCCCGTGAAGGCGCGTTCCGTGCCCTTGTCGCGGCATACGGCGAACTGCTCGGGGGTGAGCGACTGGCGCCACTCCTCCTCGGTCTTGACGATCTTCGGTGGCATCGATGTGCAATCAATCATCACAGTGGCGCGGCTACAGTCAATAGACCGCTGGCGCGCGTCCAGCGAAACGGATAGGGAACCGTTCCGCAGGCAGCAGCGATGAACGAGCCAACGGCAACGCCCGAGGACCGCACGCTGGGGCACGTCACCGTGCGCTTCGGCGCACGCGGCGGCAAGTATCCGCACGGTAACTCCTTGCTGATCGAGGGGCGCGATGAGACCATCGTCGTCGATCCGTCGCTGTCGCTGATTGCCCGCCGCGCTCACCTGCCGCGCGTCGATCGCGTGCTGAACAGTCACTGTCACGAAGACCACATCGCGGGAAACCATCTGTTTCCCGACGCACCATGGCATCTTCACGAGCTGGACGTTCCCGGCCTCCGCTCGCTCGACGACATGATGGCTATCTACGGCTACGCCGGGCCGATCGACACCGCCTTCCGCCAGGTCGTCGTGGACGAGTTCCACTACACGCCGCGACCCGATGCGATCCCGTTTCGCCACGGCGACGTCTTCGATCTTGGCGGCGTCCGACTGCGGGTGCTGCATGCTCCGGGGCATACGCGCGGGCATTGCATCTTCCTCATCGAGCCCGACGATGTGGTGTACCTTGGCGACATCGACCTCTCGAGCTTCGGGCCGTACTACGGTGACGCGTGGTCGTCCCTGGAAGACTTCGAGCGTACCTTGGCAGAGGTGCGGCAGATCGAGGCGCGCTGGTACGCAACGTTTCACCACATCGGTGTGCTCGAAGGGCGGGCCGCCTTCCTGGAGCGACTCGACCGGTTCGCGGCGGTGATTGCCGGCCGCGAGCAGCGGCTGCTCGAGTTTCTGCAGCAGCCGCGCACCCTGGATGACGTCGTGACGCATCGGTTCGTGTACCGGCCGCAGGATCCCGTGCCGTTTGCGGATGCCGTCGAGCGCCGCAGCATGAGCCAGCACATCGAGCGGTTGCTAGGCGACGGGCGCGTCGAGGCCGTCGACGGCGGGCGCTACCGTGCGGTGCGGTGATTGATTCCACGACGCATTGGACGGATAAGGGCGCGCATGACCCTGTCGTTCGATGTCTTCTGGTCGTTTCGTAGCCCGTACTCCTACCTCGCCACCCATCGCTTGGTGCGTCTGGCCGCCGAGTACGACCTCGACATCCGGGTGCGACCGGTGTTGCCGATCGCCGTGCGGTTGCCCGGGTTTTTCGAGCAGGTGAATCCGCTGTGGCCGCCGTATCTGCTGCGCGACACCATGCGGCTGGCGCAGTACCACGGCATCGACTACGGGTGGCCGCGCCCCGACCCCATCGTGCAGGACTTCGCGACGCGCAAGGTGGCGTCCGAGCAGCCGTACATCTACCGTCTCACGCGTTTGGGGGTGGACGCGGTTGAGCGCGGGCGCGGCTTGCCGTTCATCGATGAGGTGTCGCAGATCATCTGGAACGGCAAGGTCGACGGCTGGCACCAGGGATCGCACCTGGCGGACGCGGCGGCCCGGGCTGGGCTGGACTTGGCGGCGATGGACGCGGCAGTAGCGGCCGATCCGGCTGCGTACGATGCGAAGATCCGGCAAAACCAAGCCGAGCTCGAGGCCGCCGGCCATTGGGGCGTTCCGACGATGGTCTTTGAGGGCGAGCCGTTCTTCGGCCAGGATCGCATCGAGTTACTGGTGTGGCGGTTGCAGCAGCACGGGCTAGAGAAGCGAACGAGCGCCTAGTTCGGTGCGCTCGGTGCCATTGGTACTGTGTCCTAGGACAGTACCGTTGTGGGCGCTTCCCTCCCGCATTGATTTTGTGCTATGGGTCAACGCGCGGAATGGAACCCGAGGAGAATCGCTAGGTGAGGCTACCACTTCTGGCTGCTCGTTTGAGCGGTGATGCTCACGTCAAGG
>Ga0335069_10013009_pt1 | contig 11698 bp, 2 predicted proteins | sample Lox_Sample_11_FD_206714 | JGI IMG/M metagenome (GOLD analysis project Ga0335069, IMG submission 206714) | Soil microbial communities from Loxahatchee National Wildlife Refuge, Florida, United States - Lox_Sample_1.1 | ecosystem: Environmental > Terrestrial > Soil > Wetlands | place: USA: Florida...
GCGGTGGTCTGGCCCGAGACGGCGCTGCCGTTGCTCTTGTACCACTGGTAGGCCAGCGTGGGGCTGCCCTTGACGGTGATAGGAATCGCAACCACCTGGCCGGCGTTGGCGGCTACGCTCGCCGGCGGCTGGCTCGCGATGTAAGGCGGCACGCCTGCGGCGCTGTAAAGCTGCTGGACCTGCGCGCCGGTCAACGCGTTGGTGAAGAAGGCCACTTGCGCAATCTGGCCGTCAAAGTAGCGGATGGCCGTGCCGGAGCTGTTATACACCGGCGTGATGTTGTCCGGGTCGCCGCCAAGCAGGAAATCGTAGGTCGCACCCGCGAGGGCGCCCACGCCAGTATTGGTCCGGACGGGCACACCGTCCACATAGAGGGTGGCGCTGGAGCCGTCTGACACACCGGCCATGAAATGCCAGGCCCCATCGTTGACCAGGGCGTTGTTCGTGAGGACGTCAGAGGTGCTCACGAACTGAACCTCGGGGCTGGCGCCCGGGTTCCAGCGCGGGCCGGCGGCAATATTGTCCACAACCAGTCGTGGCCCGTTGTTGCCATGGCTGGCGACAGCCTGGAAGCGAGCGGGCGCATCCGCCGGATTGCCCTGGAACCACGCCGTCAGCGAGATCGGCTGAGTGCCGGTCGGATTGAGCGCCGCCGGGACATACCCGCCGCCGACGTCCACGCCGCCGCTGTAGCCGTTAATGGCCACGGCGTGGCTCCCGCCAAAGCCGGTAAAGCTCGGGCCGGGCACGCCCGGCACCGTGCCGGGCTGGTACGCGCCATTGCCGGCGGCGCCCGCCGAGCCGTAGTTGTTCGCCACGGGATAGCTGCTCGGGCTCGGATAGCTGTTAAAGGCGGGCTCACCCAGGCGCACGTAAATGAGCGGATTATCGCCAATGACGGTGTTCTTGTAAGTGGCGTCGGATGCCGATGCCGCCGAGTAGTGGGCGGAGATGGTGCCCGGGTCGAGGATGTTGGTGTAGATGGCGACTTCGTCAATGCCGCCGGCGTACTCCGTTGCGCCATTGCCGGCAGACAGGGTGCTGCCGGTACCGATGAGCAGGGGCGAAACCACGTCGGGCATGTAGAGCTGGCCAAAGGCGTTCGTGGCGGAGGCGGAAATGGCCCTGGAACCTGCGGGAGAGCCATTCCTATACCAGGCCTGGTTTACACCATCGAAGGTAACAACCATGTGCTGCCACACGTTTGTGGTGATGGCCGTGTCCAGCTCCTGCTTCGTCGCGTCCGCACCCGACCCGTTGTAGGTCGCGAAGAACGCGTTGCCTCCATACTGGCCGATGCTGAAGCCATCCCAGTTGAGGGTGGTGTAGCCATTCCGCGGATCGAGGACCGGTTCACGCCCTTCATTGACAATCGGCATCACGGAGGCAGTCACGCCGGACGGGTTAACCCAGAACTCGATGGAAAACGGGGGCGTGAGCGTCAGGGCGGAGTTGGCGACGCCGTTGGTGAAGCGAGGGAAGACCACATACGAGCCCGCGCCCGCCGCGCTGCGCTGGCAATAGAGGGCGGTGTCGCCGTCGCCGATCGCGCCTGCCGTGTGCGAGACGTTATTGGTCTGGTAGTACAGGTTGGTGATTCCCACGGTGTACTTCTGGAAGAAGGTCTGGTAGTAGCCATTGGCAGCAGCCCCCGCCGTGCCCAGGTTATTGGCAATGTAGGCGCCCGCAGGCGGCTGAGCCGTTTCGTCCAGCGGCCAGTAGCCGACCGGGTTCAGGGCCTGGACGGCCGAGCCGTAAGTGGTGGCAGTATGAACAGCGATCGTTGCGGTCGCGCTCACCGTGCCGCCGTAAGCGTTGGTCACCGCCAGGTAATAGCTGCCCGCATTACCCGTCGCGATCGGGTTGAAGGTCAGCGTCGCGCTCGTCTGGCCGGACATCATAGACCCGTTCCGGTACCACTGGTAGGTGAACGGCGTGGAACCGGAGATCGTGGCGCCGAGCGTCACTGCCTGGCCGACCAGGGCGCCCTGCGAGAAGGGCTGCACGCGGACCAGCGGCGGGACTCCCGCAGCGGAATAAATCTGCTGAATCTGCGTGCCGCTAAGGGCGTTGGTGAAGAAGGCCGCCTGGGCGATGCTGCCGTCGAAGTAGCGGCTGCCGCCCGGGCCGAGCGCCGGGGGCGTGTACTGTGGGTCGCCGCCCAGGATGACATCGGAGTTGGTGCCAATGATGCTGGCAACGTTGGTTCCGCTCTTGGCCAGAAGTCCGTCCAGGTAGAGGAAGTTGTTGGTGCCGTCCGACACGCCCGCCACGAAGTGCCACTTGCCGTCATTGAGGAAGAAGCCGGTATTAACTTCCTCCGCGACGCTGCTGAAGAGCAATTCGGGACCATTACCGGGGTTGAAGCGGTTGCCGGCGTTGTAGTCGTAGGCCAGGCGCCAGCCTAGATCGCTATGACCAAGAATTTCCTGGAAGCGCCCGACGCAGTCCGCCGGGTTGGCACGGAACCAGGTCATCACCGTCAACGGCTGGTTGGCCGTCGGATTGAGCACCGCCGGGACGCTGCCCAGGCCTACATCCACACCGGCATTGAACCCGTTGAGGGCTACGGCAGTGGCGCCCGATAAACCAGGATAGCCGGGACCGGCGACGCCCGGCGTTGTGCCCGGCTGGTAATAGCCGTTGGCGGTTGAGCCCAGGGAGCCATAATTATTGGCGACCGGGCAGGTGCTCAAGGCCGGCGCGCCGGAATAGGCGGGCTCGTCCAGGCGAAGGTAAATTGTGGGGTTGTTCGCGAGGACAGCGTTGCGGTAATTGGAGCCGTACGTGGCATTGGTTCCGTATGCAGTCTGGAAGTGATTGGTGACGTCGGTGGCGGCCAGCACGTTGGTGTAAATGGCCACTTCGTCAATCGTCCCGCCGAACACGCTGTTTTGATTGCCGCCCGAACCGATGAGCAAAGGCGTCACCAGGTCGGCCGCATAGGTGTGTCCCAGGGCATCGGCCGGAGGGACCTTTGTGCCGACCAGCAGCCCATTGTTGTACATCTTCATCGTCGTGCCGTCGAACGTCCCCACGATATGGTGCCATTGGTTGGCCGCATAAGCCGCCGTATCAATCTCGCTCTTGGTGCCAGCCCCGTTGAAGGTGGAGAAGTAAATGATGTTGTTGTAGGAGCCGACGGTGACGCCCTGGGAGACGGCCTGGTTGCCCAGACCCGGCCCGTTGAGGGCGTTTACAAATCCCTCGCTCACCAGGGGCTTGATCCCACCAACCGCCGAGCCGTTGGTCGGATACACCCACACCTCGATGGAAAACGGCGGCGTGATCGTGATAGCCGCGTTGGATACTCCGTTTAGCACGCGCGGGATGACGACATGCTGGCCGATCAGCGATTGCTGCATGGCCATGTCGCCGTCCGCGGTGATGCCGGGCACATGCTGGATGACGTTGGTGGGCAGCAGCGCGGTGCCGCCGAAGGGCTGGTACCAGGTCTCGTAGTAGCCGTTGCCGGTCGCGCCGAGCGTGCCGGAGTTAGTGGCCACGTAAAGGCCGGGCGTGGCGACGTTCTCCGACAATGGCCAGTAGGCCGCCGGGTTTAATGCCATGACGGCGTTCGAGTAGGTTTGGGCTCGCGCTGCGGTTCCGCCAAGCAGGACCAACGAGGTGAAAGCAGCATGAATCAGGGTCTTGTTTCGCATGGGTATCATTGAGGGGTGTGTGTTCTCATCGTTCTCCTTCGGGTAGGTGTCCCGGGGCCTTGTGCGGCGGCATGGAGAGCCTCTGCTCGCCAGGCCTCCGCTCTGGAAGCCCGGCGTGATTAACAGCATTAGCTAAACGCTTCACGCGTTGGGTTCGCACAAGGCCCCTCAGGACCGCGCACGCTGCGACCAGCGCCGCACCCGAAGCCTTGTCCGCAAAGCCTGACAGAAAGCCCCCGCCGCGCGTAATCGTAGGTTTATATGAGGGCCGACGGGGCGGGGAAACTTGTCGCGTGGTGCGTGTTCCGTGTTGCATGTTCCAGCCCGACACGCAATACGCAACACGCAACACGTCCCCCACGCTTCAACGGCTTGGGCTTGGCAGGTTATACGCGCTCTCCTAGACTGGTACCTTGATGCATTGGCTTGGTTCCCGCCCGGCCCTGCGTGCCGCTCATGCTGCGCTGCTGGCCCTGGGGCTCGCCGTCCCAGAGACGGGCGCGGCCGATGCGAACGCGCGCCTCCGGCTGACCGAGCCCGTGGCCGCCAGAAACGCTGACGGGCACCTGGAAGTCTTCTGTGTGGATGCCGAGGGCCAACTACGGCACCGCTGGCAGAAGCTGTCCAACGGCGATTGGTCGTCCTGGTCGAGTCTCGGCGGCCCATTCGAGCCCGGGATAGCCGTTGTCTTCAATGCCGCCGCGGAGCTGGAGGTCTTTGCCGTCAATTCCGAGCGTGGCGAATTGTGCTATGCGCACCAAACCGCCGCCAACAGCGCCGATTGGTCTCCCTGGTTCAGCCTGCGTGGAGCGGTGCAAGGACCCGCAGCCGTTGCCTCCCAGGCCAACGGCCGGTTGCACGTGTTTGCGGTCGCCCCCGGGGGCGCGGCGAAGCACCGCTGGCAGACCAACGCCGCCGGCGGCTGGACCGGCTGGGCGGACTTGGGTGGCGAGCTGCTGCCGGGCCTGGCGGCCGCCCGCAACCTCGATGGTCGCATCGAGATCTTCGGCATCAGGGCCGCCGACAGCGCTCTGGTCCATTGCTGGCAGCGCGACCCAACCAACCCCGCCGAGTGGACATCATGGACCAGCCTGGGCGGCCAAGTTCTGCCCGGCTTCGCCGTAGGCCACAATGGCGTCGGCCGTCTGGAAGTCTTCGCTATCGCAAGACTCGACCGCGCCCTGCAACGCAGCATGCAGGTCACTCCCGGCAACAGCTCGAAATGGACCGACTGGCAGGACTTCAACGGCAGTGTGCCGCCCGGCTTGGGCGCGGTGCCGTCGCCTGCTACGCGGGCCGACCAGGGCCTCCCGGAAACCGAGATCGCCGGGCGAGGCTCGGCTGACACCGTCCACCCCGAGGTATCGGCGCTGGAGCCCGGCCTGGTGCTCGGCCAAAGCGCCGACGGGCGCGTCGAGGTCTTCGCCGTGGACAGCCACGACCATGCGCTGCTCCACCGCTGGGAGATGTATGCGGGCGGCACGGATGCCTGGTCGCGCTGGGCCAGCATGGGCATCGCAGCGCAGCCTTACCCGGCCGTGATTGCCAACGAGGAGGGTGACCTGGAAGTCTTTGCCGTGGACGCCAGGGACAGCTCCGTGCTGAACCACCGGCGCCAGATCAGCCGCGCCAGCGATTGGCTGGACTGGTCCAGCCTCGACCAGCCGAACTTCCGCTACAGCTCGCGCACCTGGCAAACCGACGACGGCCTGCCGGACAACGTCGTCCAGGCCCTCGCGCAGAGCTCCGACGGCTATCTTTGGGTCGGCACGCTCGCCGGCCTGGCGCGTTTCGACGGCCTGACGTTCACCGCCGTCGCCCCGCTCACAGCGCCCGAGCTGCAGAATGCCTCCATCACCGCCCTATGCGCCGACCGCTCGGGCGCGCTCTGGATCGGCACCGATGGCTACGGCCTCGTCCGCCTGCAGGCCGGCACGTTCTCGCACTTTGGCAAAACCAACGGCCTGGCGGGCGACTTCCTGCGCGCCATCTACCAGACGCGCGACGGCTCGCTCTGGATCGGCACCACCACCGGCATGAGCCGCTACTCCCAGGGCGCCTTCACGACTTACACCCATCACCAGGGCCTGCTCTCGGACGTGGTCCGCGCCCTTCACGAGGACCGCGCGGGAAACCTGTGGATCGCCACAGGCGCCGGCCTGAACCGGCTCTCCCCAGTCTCCGGTCTTGAGTCTAACGTCTTGAGTCGAGCCGCCATAGATGCAACTCCAGGCGCGGGAACCCGGACTCAAGACTCTAGACTCCAGACTCAAGACTTTCGGATGGACGCCTTCCGCATGCCGAACAATCTGCCCAACGATTCGGTGCGCTGCATCTGGCAGGACAAAGGTGGCCGCGTCTGGATCGGCTCCAACAACGGCCTGCTCTGGTACAACTGGTTTTGGATGCACAGCTTTTACGCCTACAACACCAAGTACGGCCTGTCCGACCCGTTCGTGAGCGCCATCTGCGAAGACCACGAAGGCAACCTATGGGTTGGCACCTACAGCGGCCTCAACCGCTTTCACGAGGGCCGCTTCTACTCCGAGCTGAACGACGAGGGCGTGCCCTTCGACCGCATCAACGCCCTGCTCGAAGACCACGGCGGCAACCTATGGGTCGGCTGCCGCGACGGCCTGGCCCGCCTCACGCCCAAACATTTCCGCACCTACACCCGCCAGCAGGGCCTCACGCATAACAACGTGATGTCCGTGCTGCAGGACCGCTCTGGCAGCCTGTGGCTGGGCACTTGGGGCGGCGGCCTCAACCAACTCAAGGACGAGAAGGTCACCGCCTACATCACGACCGGCACCAACGCCGCCAACGTGGTGACCGAAACCGCCGGCACTAACCGCTTCCCCGAGTCGCTGGTGCTCTCTTTGGACGAAGGACACGATGGCAGCCTATGGGTAGGCGCCGATTACGATGGCGGCCTCACCCGGCTGAAGGACGGCCAGATGACGCGATTTACCTGGCCGGGTGGTGTGGTCAACGCCCCGGTGCGCGTCATTCATGAAGACCGCGCCGGCGCGCTCTGGCTCGGCACCAGCCGGGGCCTGTATCGGCTGCAGGACGGCCAGTTCGCCCAGTTCACCACGACGAACAATCTGGCGGGCGACCTCGTCCGTGCCATTTGCGAGGACCACGCCGGCAGACTTTGGATCGGCACCGACGCCGGCCTTAGCCTGTGGCAGGGAGGCAGGAGTCCTCAGTCTAAAGTCTTGAGTCTTGAGTCTAAAGTCGCGAGTCAAGCAGCGGGACCAGAGGACGGGGGCGCTCCGTCCTCCGTCCTCCCGTCCCGCTTTACTACCATTGAGGGCTTATCCGACGACCACGTGCGCGCTCTTTACGAGGACAAGGAGCACAACCTGTGGATCGGCACGAGCACGGGTGGGCTGAACCGCATCAACCTTTCCGAAATCCCCGACGGCGCAGCAGCAGGCTCGAACGCCCCTTCACGGATCACGTGTCACGTATCACGCTTCACGACCCACCAAGGGCTCTTCAGCGATGAGGTGTTCGAAATCCTTGAAGACGACCAAGGCTGGCTCTGGCTGACGTGCTCCAAGGGCATCTCCCGTGTCCGCAAACATGACTTGGAGGCTGTTGAGCACGGCGACCTGCGAACCGTCGCCAGCCCTTCGTATGGCAAGGGCGACGGCCTGGAAACCACTCAATGCAATGGCGCCGCCAAGCCCGCCGCCTGGAAGGCGGGCGATGGCCGGCTCTGGTTCGCCACCAGCAAGGGTGTGGCGTGCGTTGACCCCGCTACGCTCGAGGCCAGCTCGGCGCCGCCGCGCGTTTTCATCGAGCAGGTGCTGACGGATAAGAAGCCCCTGGTTTCTTCGAGCAGCCCCTGGGGCGCCGGGCCCTTGCCAGCGGATGACCCGGAAGCCGGCCCGCTCACCGTGGCGGCTGGCCGCGGCGAATTGGAATTCCATTACACGGCGCTGGATTTCCAGGCGCCGGAGGATATCCGCTTCAAGTATCGCCTCGAAGGCGTTGATTCCGAATGGGTTGACGCCGGCACGCGCCGCACCGCTCACTACAACTACGTTAGCCCGGGCACCCATCGTTTTGAAGTCATCGCCTGCAACAAGGACGGCCTCTGGAACACCGAAGGCGCCTCCATCACCCTGCTCCTGCGCCCGCACCTGTGGCAGACATGGTGGTATCGAGCGCTGGGGGGCCTGCTCATCGCCGCCGTAGCCGCCGGCGCCGCCCTGTATTTCACGCGCCGCCGCATGCGCCGCCAGCTCCAGCTCCTCGAGCAGCGCCACGCCATCGAACGCGAGCGCGGCCGCATTGCCAAGGACATCCACGACGACCTCGGCTCCAGTCTCACCCGCATCCTGATGCTCGGCGAGCGCGCCGCCGACGGCCTCGGCAAACCGGACGACCTGTCCGCGCACGTCGGTAAGATCGTCACCACCGCTCGCGGGACCATCCAGGCGCTGGACGAGATCGTGTGGGCCGTCAACCCGGAGAACGACAGCCTCGAAGGCCTGGTCGAATACATCAGCCATTACGCCGATGAGTTCTTCGAGAACACCCCTGTCGCCTGCCGCCTCAAGTTCCCCGCGCAACTGCCGGCCTCGACTCTCACGGCCGAAGTCCGACACGACCTGTTCCTCATCGTAAAGGAAGCGTTCAACAACATCCTCAAGCACTCCCGCGCCTCGGAGGTGCACGTCGAGGTTTCTGCCGCGGATTCGAAACTGCAGGTGATCATCGAGGACAACGGCCGCGGCTTCGACCCAGCCAAACCCGCCAGCGCGCGCAAGGGCAACGGCCTGCACAATATGCGCCAGCGCGCCCAAAACCTCGGCGGCCAGTTCGCCTTCACCTCCAGCCCCGGCCGGGGCGCGCGGATCATGATCCACACGCCCCTGAAGCCGAATGCCAGACCCACGCGCCTCCCGAGAACAAGGATGGAGCATTGATGATGGTGGGAGCCTCAGTCACACACCACGCTCCACGCACCACGTGGCGGCGCCTCCCCGTATATTTATACGAATGGCCCGTCCTTTCCCTGCGCGATAAAGTCATCGCGTGATTAGCACAGTTGCTGGCATGCCGATTAGGGTTTCTATAGTAGAAGATGACGAGGAGATTCGCGCCAACCTGGGCGACCGCATCGGGGGCAACAACTCCTTCCGCCTCATGGGCAGCTATGCCAATGCCGAAGCCGCGCTCGCGGACCTCCCGCGCCGCACGCCCGACGTCGTGCTCATGGACATCAATCTGCCCGGCGTGGACGGCATCGAATGCGTCCGCCAGTTGAAGCCCAAAATGCCGGACGTCCAGTTCGTCATGCTCACGGTTTACGAGGACAATAATCGCCTGTTCAAATCGCTCGTCGCCGGGGCCAGCGGGTATTTGCTCAAGCGCACTCCCCCGGCCAAGCTGTTGGCCGCCATCCGCGAAGCCCATGCCGGCGGTTCGCCCATGACGCCCCAGATCGCGCGCCGCGTCGTCCAGCACTTCCAGCAGGCGCCCCAGCCCTCGTCCGAGTTGCAGCGGCTCACCCCGCGCGAACAGGAGGTGCTGGACCAACTCGCCAAAGGCTTCCGCTACAAAGAAATCGTGGACAACCTCGGCATCAGCTCCGGCACCCTCCACAGCTACATCCGCAGCATCTACGATAAGCTGCACGTCCACTCGCGCACGGAAGCGGTGGTGAAATACCTTGCGGATAACCGGACCATGACCGCGTAGTCGGCAAAACCCGAAAGCCAGCAGCAGCCCGAATTGGCCGCCAGGCAAAATGGCCGACTACCTTTACGAGGAGGACTACGACACGCGGGGTCTTCGCAGGACTACTTCGGAAAACACTCGAGGATAGTATCTGCCTTGCTTGATGCCAGGTACAGCGGGGACTCGCTGAGCAGCACGTCGCCTTTCGCGAGGCGATTACCCATGATGTCGCAGGCCTGGACTGCTCGGCTGAGCCGGACATTTCTAGCGTGGCCGGGCGTGCACCAGGCTACGGCTACGGCCCTGTCTTGCACGTTGAAGACATAGGCCAGCAAGCCGTCTGAGCGCACGATCTTCACGCATTGGTCCGGAATACCCAGCAGCCGGCTTAGGACCGCCACGCCGGGATACATCTTGCGCGGCGCGCCGCCGTATTCGAAGAGCACGCCGCCGGCATCGGGGCCGTTGATCGTGCCGCACGTGCCGGCGTGGAAGAAGATCTTGCGCAGCCCGTGGGCGAACGACACCGCGGTGAACTTGACGATGTGCTCGGTCGCGGCCCGCTCGCTCGGCCAACGGCAGCGATTCATGGTCGCATCGCCGACGGCCTCGGGCACGCAGGCGGGGTCGTCGTCGGCGTAGCAGCCCCACTCGGTGATCCAGACAGGTTTGGGGCCGCCGTTGGTGCGCATGAGTTGTTCGAGCGCGGCGAAGGGTTCTTCGAAGCTCTCGGCGGGGCGCGCGGCGTCGTACATGTGCAGGTCGAACACGTCCACCCAACGGAGGCCGCCCTGCGCCACGAAATCATGCGTGAGCCCGGCGGTGAGGTTTGCGCTGATACCGCCCACGACGCGGCATTGCGGGTCGGCGGCGTGAAGGGCGCGGCTGCCGGCTTCACACAGCTTGAGATAGTCGGCAAGGGTATAGCCGAATTTGCGCGGCAGGGCGTAGTCCGTATAGACGGGCTCGTTGAGTATCTGGAAGTGCGTCACCCCGCGGGGCCGCATGGCCTCGTAATGGCGCGCGACGGCGGCGGCGTAGGCGCCAAAGTCGTTCGCATCCGCAGGGGCGTAGCTGCAAGGCAACCTCTCGAGCAGGTAATCGTCATTGCCCGCGGCCTCTCTCACCTGGTCTTCGCGCGCCGTGGTGGACCACCGGCTGGAAGGGAACGGCAGCAACACTTCCGCCTGGCAACCCAGGTCCAGCACCCGCCGGATTTGGATGTCGGGCACGGTGAAATCGAACTGGCCTTTAGCCGGTTCGACCGTCTGCCATTTGGCCGACCAATCACGCCACCACACGATGCCCGCCTCGCGCGCAAACTGCACCAGGAAGTCCCAGGGGTAAGCGTGGTTGAAACCGAAGGGCGAGTCGTCCAGTCCTGCGGGCGCCGGGGTGATGATAGCACAGCGCAGTGACTGGGTGCAGACGCCGGACGTCCATGTCGCGCGGAAGAAGCCACTCTTGCCCGTGGCCAGCCCCGGATACAGCGTGCTGGCACCGGAGCGCGCCGGCACCTTCAGAGCTGTGGCACTCGAGCCCGCGGCGCGGTCGAAGAAGTCCGTGAGCAGGAGTTGGCCGCGGACGGTCTGCGCGTCGTCCGTGTTGTTGAAGGCGCGCAGACGCACGTCCAGACCGCTCGCCGGGTTGGTGAAGATGTTCCCGGGCTGCGCCGTCTCAATGAAGGATTCGATGGGCTGCCTGGGCTCGTAGGCCGTGGCGTGGTCGCCGCGCTCCAACTGGACGGCGTCCACCCACAACGTGGCGGCGTCGCGTCCCGAGGCCTCCAAGTCCAGCCCCACGGCGATGAACAGGAACGGTTGCCCGGGCACGAACGTAAACTCCTGCCGCTGCCACGTCTTGCCGACCGTCACCTGCTTCCGGCGCAAGTGGCTGGGTGCCTCGTTCGCCGCCAACTGCGCGGCGACGCCTTCGGAGTCCGCGCGCAGGAATGCGGACAGGGTCAGCGCCTCGCCGGGCCGCACGCGGAACCAGCCCTGGTTGGCGGCCAGCACGCGGCGCACGGGCTGGCGGACGGGATCGTAGTAGTCGAAGTAGAAAACCGGCAGCGTCCCGGGCGAGAGCGCGATCTTAAGGCTGGCGTGGCCGTGCTGCGAGTTGGAGCCGTCCACTTCTCCTTCCAGGCGATACAGGTTGCCGGCCCAGCCGGCCAGGCCGTAGGTGAAGCTGCCCCAGTTGGCCGCGCCGCACTCGAAACTGCTGTTCGGCACGAAATTCTTCACGCCCTCGGTCGGGATTTGCGGATACCATTGCTGGCCTTCGCTCGATTCGGCCAGCACGACGTCGTCCAGCCAGAGCGTGCCGGTGCTCTTGAACCA
>Ga0335069_10013010_pt1 | contig 11698 bp, 10 predicted proteins | sample Lox_Sample_11_FD_206714 | JGI IMG/M metagenome (GOLD analysis project Ga0335069, IMG submission 206714) | Soil microbial communities from Loxahatchee National Wildlife Refuge, Florida, United States - Lox_Sample_1.1 | ecosystem: Environmental > Terrestrial > Soil > Wetlands | place: USA...
TCGACTTTTATTTAAGCGTCTTCCGGAACTCTCGGCTCATCGCCAAACAAATACGTGAAGTCGATGACCCAAGCGGGCCAAAGGGTTCGGTTCTGACCGTTTCCTTCGAATTGGAAGGGCAGCGATTCACCGCTCTGAACGGCGGGCCGTTTCAGAAATTCAGCGATGCGATCTCATTTGTCGTTCGCTGCGATTCTCAGCAGGAGATCGATGAATACTGGTCCAAGTTGACAGACGGCGGGCACGAAATTCAATGCGGGTGGCTCCGCGACAAATACGGGCTGTGCTGGCAGATCGTACCCGCGCAACTGGGTGAGTTGCTGAAGAACCCGCATGCGATGCTGGCAATGATGCAGATGAAGAAGCTCGACATTGGCGCGCTGGAGCGCGCCGCGCAGGTGTGAAGCTCAGAAGGTCAAACCCTTCCACGTGAGGCCTAGCGTCGGTGCGAGCGTGTCGTCGGGGTTTGCAGTGTCGGGTGTGCAGCGGTGTCGGGGTGCCAACATATTCGAATAGGAACGCGTCACGTGAAGGCGATCCATCATGATGTAACGCGTCCGCAGGCCGGCTACAACCGATGGCAAGTCGGCAGGAATGCGATTGCGATCGACATAAATCACCAATGCTGCCTCGCGAGGGTTATCGAGACTCTGGCCAACGCCCACCGCGAAGAATGCCGGGTTTTGCTGCATGAGTTTGCGCGCGATTTGCCGTTTGGCGACGAGCGCCTGGGCAAGGGATGCAGGAGAAAGAGCTGGAGCGTCGTGAAGAGCATTGAACAAAGGCGCGCTGCCCACCGCGACAGCGTGGATGGTGGTAGGAATCACGATCGAGCGAACGCCGCCAATGATCTGGGGAACCTGCTGCGCTGAGTTCTCATCCACGTAAACAATCACAGCGGCTTCCCCGGGCCGATCGCTGCTCTTTGACGGGGCCACGCCGAGAATTCCGAGTGATGGGTTAACCAGCATGCGGGAGAAAGCGAGCGCCTGCTGTGCCCTGATAATCTCGGCATCCGAGAGAGAACGTGTCTGGGAGGCGGCAAGTGTGCTGTCGCCATAGCTCAGGCAACTGACAGGATGATCCGAAGTACCAATGAAGGTGTATGCCGCGCCGGCCCCGGTTTGCGCCGCCAACTCGTTCAGAACCTCCCCGGCAGGGTTGGCCATGCCCTGACCGACACCGGAAACATCGGTGCCGCCGGCAAAGAACAGTCCCACGGGTTCTGCATTGGCCGTATCCACGACGAGCGCTCCCGAGTCGCCTGCATCGCTGAAGCGGTCGCCGCTGAGGCCAATCTGGCCGGTGAAGGACTTGGTGAGATAGGGCCGCGTCTCGGCGCAGTCGTGGTAGTAGTCGACATCGACGTCCACATCGAGCGCGGTTATGCTTGCACACGTCAGGCCGGTTGTTCGACCGCTCTTTGCGACGCGCAACTGGAGGGATGCATTTTCACCCTTTCCTCCCGTGGAAGAGGTCCCGGGAGGAGCAGAGGTCAAGGTGCCATCCGATTGTCGAACGCCGAGTTCGAGGATGCTTCCCGATGAATCAACGCTCCGCGACGTGACCTGTGCGATCGCCGCGTCGACATTGGTAGACGGCGCATTCAACGGAGGCCATGCGGTCAGCACACCTACCGGTATCGTCCCAGGTCCTTCACCATTTGGCGTGCAGTTGTTGTCGATCAGTCCCGGCTGCACGATCGCGTCGCCTACCGCGGCGTGATCGCTGCGCGCGAGAACGTGGTTATTCCCGAGCAGAAACTGCCGGCCGGTGGAATCCTGAACGAGTGCTCCCAGCGTGCCGCTGCAGCAGTCCGCGATGACGTTGCCGTGCGCATCGAAGTCGCTGTTGTTGCCTCCCGAGCTTCCCAGCGCTATGGGCGCGGGGAGTTCGCTCTGGTGGCCGGCGGGATTGCTGTTGACGCCGGAGGTATTCAGCAGCACGGCGGCTTCGGTTCGGGCGAAGGAGTCGGCTGTCGAAGCGACGATATAGGCCACACTCGTGGATTGCACGACCGGGGGCGCCGTGTAGGTGACGGTGCAGGAGGTAAAAGCCCGGGCGAGGTGCCTGCAATCGGCGGGGCTGAGTGTGCCTTCTCCGCCCGTCGAACCTGCGGGCGTGTCAGAGACCGCGAACCGGATATCGCGGGTGCCGCCGGCCTCAGCAAGATAGGCTGTAATCGAGGCCGTCCCATTGGGGCCGAGTGCCACGTTCTCAGGTGTCAGCGGTCGCAGGAATCCCGGAGTTACCGTGATTGTTGATGTCGCACGAACAGCAGGGTCAGCCTTGAGCGTCGCGGTGACCTGGACCTCGACTCGATCTGCAGTGAGATATCCGGGAGGGGTGTATTGGCCGGCTGCATTGATCGTGCCCGGGCCGGCAACCACGTCCCCACCGCTTAAGGCCCAGGCGACTGGAGCTTGACTTCCGTCGTTGAGGCTCGCGGAGAACTGGTGGACAGGGCCTCCACGGACACTGAGCGCATTGCATCCGGTGCAATTCGTGTCGATGATCGCCTTACCGGGCGAGATCGAGAAGACTCCGCTCTTCGAGACAGCGGTTACGGTATTGGCGCCACAACCTGCCAGCAGCGCGAAACACGCCCCCAATAAGTACGGGATCATCCGCGGCATCAGGCGGAACGCACTCCTGCCAGGGGGGTGAGCATCCGAAAGTGACTGTCCTGCCATAACTTGCGGATTACCCTGCAAATCACACCTGGCTTTCCGGAGATTGAGCGTTGCCCGATCTCGATCGGGCCCCTTCCTCAAGGTTAGCGATTCTGGTTCCTGATAGGTGGGGCCGACGCTTGAGGGAGGGCCATTTCAATGTATTGGCTACGATAGCACCGCTTTTGTAATCGCGCGCATGTCTTTGGTCATACGGAGGATGCGCGGAAGGCGTTGAACGATTCTTCAGCCTACGAAGTCTATTCTAAGGGATCGTTCCAGGCATCTCGGGCGTTGGTTGGCGTCGTCAGAGGCGGATGGAGAAGGGGACATGACAGAACTGATTGCCGTTCAAGGAGACATTACGAGTCTGCATGTGGATGCAATCGTGAACGCGGCCAATTCGTCGCTCCTTGGCGGTGGGGGAGTGGATGGAGCCATCCATCGGGCTGCGGGGCCGGAACTGTTGACCGAATGCAGAAAGCTGGGAGGCTGCGCGACAGGCGAGGCAAAGTCTACGCCCGGATTTCACCTTCCGGCCAAGTGGGTGCTTCATGCCGTCGGACCAGTCTGGCAGGGTGGTGGAGCGAAGGAAGATGAACTGCTTGCGAGCTGCTATCGACGCTGCCTTGAACTGGCAAAACAGCACCAGGTGCGCACGATCGCATTTCCGGCAATCAGTACGGGCGTGTATCGCTTTCCGCCAGAGCGGGCGGCACGCATCGCCATCAGCACCGTCAGGAAGCACCTGGAATCGAGCGGGGTGAAGGTGGTGCAGTTCGTGTGCTTTGGCCCTGAGATGCTGAGTATCTACGAGAGGCTATTGACCCAACTCTCGCAGCCGTCGGTTTCGTAATGAGACCGTTCGAGACCTTCTAATCGACTTTGACCACAAGTTTGCCGAAGTGCGTGGCAGACTCCATCTGCCGCAGGGCTTCGCGCGCCTTTGTCCATGGTCGACTTTCGAACACCGGACGCAAGCCCGATGACGCGATGGCCTTATTCATCGCTTCAAAATTCTGTCGCGATCCAACATAGATGCCCTGGATGCGCAGCTGCCTGTGCAGAATCATCGGGATGGGAATGTGCTCGGCGTGTCCTGAGAGCACGCCGATCTGCGCGATCATGCCCCCCATCTTGAGAGCGCGCACCGACCGCGGGAGAGTGCCAGCGCCGCCAACTTCCACGATGAGGTCGACGCCGTCGCCGCCCGTCTGGTCGAGGACCCACTGATCCCACTCGGAGTTGGCTCCGTAGTCGAAGCCTTCGTCGAGGCCGAGTCCCTCGGCCCGGTCGAGCTTGGCGGCGCTGCTCGAGATACCCAGCACACGCAATCCTCTGAGCTTTGCGAACTGGAGGGCGAAGATGGATACGCCGCCCGTGCCCTGAATGAGGATTGTGGAGTCGGATCTAAGGTTGGCGACCGCGAGCGCATTCCACGCGGTAACTGCGGCACAGGGCAGTGTGGCGGCCTCTTCAAAACTGAGACCCTCGGGGATCGCGACCAGGCCTGTTTCCTTTAGGACAACGTGCTCTGCCAGCATGCCGTCGATGTCGCCACCGAGCGCGCCCTTAACCTTGGCAGGGGTGGGCGGGCCGTCAAGCCAGTTCTGCATGAAGATTCCGGCCACACGATCGCCGGTCTTCCAACGGGTGACGCCATCGCCGACGGCCGCGACTTCGCCCGCGCCATCGGAACAAGGGATGCGAGGGAGCTTCAGTTTGGGGTTGTATTGGCCCTTGACCATCAGCAAATCGCGAAAATTGAACGAGCAGGCGTGAATTCTGACGAGAACCTCGCCGGGGCCCGGCTGAGGCGCCGGCCGCTCGACAAGCTCTAGAGAATCAATGCCGAAAGAGGGAATCTGCCAGACGCGCATGGGAAGACCTCCAGCGGTTGATGGCATTGTTGCACGACAGGCAAGGTGAGGAAAGCCGCAACGCCCGTAGAATGAAAATATGGCTCGCGGGTGGGAAAGTAAATCGGTCGAAGAGCAGAAGGCAAATGCCGAAGCGCGACCAGCATCGCGGCCAGAGGAGAGTCTGATGAGCGAAGAAGCGCGAAGAGCAGCCGCCCAAAAGCGGGCGGCCAACGAACGCCTGAAGCAGTCGTTACATCTTCAGAGGGAGAGCATTCTCTCGCAGCGGACCTCAAACCCGTCGCGTCGCGCCGCGCTTGAGGCTGCGCTCGAACAGATTGAGACCCAGATCAGAGCGCTGGAGTAAGCAGGCTCCTAACGTCTTGGGCGGAATTCACTCGCTGCGGTGAAACAGGATGGAGTTGGCCTGGTCCACCGTTGTCATGACGACGCGCGCGATGTTGACGTGCGCGGGTCGGTTTGCGGCCCAGACGATCGTCTCGGCAATGTCTTCCGCAGTGAGGGGTTTCACGCCCTTGTAGACCTTTGCGGCTCGTTCAATATCTCCGCGGAAGCGCACGAGGCTGAAATCCGTCTGCACCATACCCGGATCCACGCTGGTGACCCGAATGGGCGTTCCCAACACATCCTGGCGCAACCCGTCGTTGATGGCACGCTCGGCAGCCTTGGTCGCGCAGTAGACCGCACCGTTGGGATAGGTGAGTTCTCCTGCCGTCGAGCCGAGGTTGATGACGTGGCCATGCCCGCGCACTACCATGCCCGGCACGACCGCGCGCGTGACATAGAGCAGGCCCTTGACGTTGGTGTCGATCATCTCCTCCCAGTCCTCGATCTTGCCCATGTAGAGCTTGTCGAGTCCGCGGCTGAGGCCCGCGTTGTTGACGAGGATGTCGATTGCAGACCACTCGTCAGGGAGGGAATCGATGGCATTCTGCACTGCGCGATGGTCGCGCACGTCAAGGTCGATGGAGTGAACAGCGGGCGCACCGCTCGCCTTGGCTCGCGAGGCCACTTCGGCGAGCCTTCCTGCGCGGCGGGCGGCAAGCAGCAGGCGGGCGCCTTCCGCAGCAAAGGCCAAAGCAGTGGCAGCGCCGATCCCGGCGCTTGCTCCGGTGACAAAGACGGTTTTTCCCTTGAGACTCATGAAACTATCCTAGCGAAAGGCTGATGTGGATTACGTGACGGCAGCTACGTTCGATGGGTTATGCTGGGCCGTTCCTCGTTGACTGACTGTCAAGCGTTCCGCGTCGCTGGGCAATGCGGTACAGTCCGACGGCCCAATCTTCGTTCCCGAGCCCGGCTTGCTTGCCTTCGGCGAAGATGCCGGCAAGGTGATCGGCGAGGGCGAGCCGGGTCTGTGTGCTCGCGGCGGCTTCGCGCAGCAGGCGCAGGTCCTTGGCGCCGAGCTCGATGGTCGCGCCCGGGTGCTCAGGAGGGTGAAGCATGACGTTGGCATAGGAGGCATAGAACGGCGACTGGAACAGGGCGTTGTTCACGGCCTTGAGAAATGCCTCTGGGGCAATACCCTGTGATGTGGCATAGACGAAGGACTCGCTCAACGCGTTGATCATTGCGCTGATGAGGAAGTTGCCGCCGAGCTTGACGGCGTGGGCCATGCGCGGCTCGGAGCCGATCACCGAGATACCCCGTGAGAAAGCCTCGAGCAAGGGATGCGCCTTTGCAATGGCTTCATCGGACCCTGCGGCCACAGCCCAGAGGCTTCCTTCCTCGGCAACATTCGGGCGTCCAAACACGGGAGCAGCCACGAACAACTGGCCACGCTGGGCGTGTTCTGCGGTCAGGCGCTCTGACAGTGCGACGCTGATGGTGCTGCACGCGACGTGAAGAGCACCCGGAGAAAGCGCATCGACCAGTCCGTTTGCGCCAAAGAGCACCTCTTCGTTGGCCGCATCATCGAAGAGCATGGTGATGACGGCGTCGGCGCCCAGTTCTGCTTCGGCCGGGGTGGCCGCAGCGATGGCGCCTTCGCGGATAAGCGGCTCGGTGCGCCCCTCGGTTCGATTCCACACCGACAATTCGTGGCCCGCGGCGAGCAAGCGCAGCGCCATCGGAGCTCCCATCTTTCCGAGCCCCAGAAATCCAACCTTCATCCTTTTCACTCCTCGCAACCATCATTTCATTTAAGAGCGCTTCCAATACAACTTCCGGAGTGCCTCACGATCGAACCATTACACTGGTCCTTTGATGCTTCGAAGTGCGAATGCGACGCGGTACGTGGTGCCCATGCGCGAGGGCGGCTCGCTGCCCGCGATTGTCGAGGCCGATGACTTGGGGCTTTACGTGGTGAAGTTTCGCGGGGCGGGTCAGGGAGTTCTGGCCCTCATTGCGGAACTGACTGCCGGGGAAATCGGACGAGCGCTGGGGCTGAGGGTGCCGGAGATCATCCTCATCACGATCGATGCCGCGCTCGGACGCAACGAGCCGGACTACGAGATCCGACAGCTTCTGAAAGGGAGCGCGGGGCTCAACCTTGCGCTTGACTATCTGCCGGGGTCAACGATGTTCGATCCTGCGGCGCGCGATGCTGTGCCGCCCGAGGAAGCGTCCATGGTGGTGTGGTTCGATGCTTTCGTGCAGAATGTAGACCGCACCCCGAGAAACGCGAATCTGCTGGTGTGGCATCGTAAGCTCTATCCCATCGATCACGGAGCGGCGTTGTACTTTCACCACGACTGGCCAAGCATCGAGAAGAAGATCGCGTCGCCGTTTCCTGAAATTGCGCAACACATACTTTTGCCATGGGCCGGACAGATTGCGCAGGCCGGGGCGATCGCGCGCGAGCGCCTCTCTCGCGAACTGCTGGCTGAGATTGTCGGCAGCGTTCCGGACCTCTGGCTGGAAGATGCCGGGGGCGGAGTGAGTGCAACTGAGCGACGCACGGGCTATCTGGATTTTTTGACGCGGAGGCTTGAAGCGTCGGCGATCTTTGAAGAGGAGGCTACGCGTGCCCACTCCCGCCTCGTTTGACTACTCGATACTGCGTGTTGTGCCGCGCGTGGAGCGGCAGGAGTTCATCAATGCCGGCGTAGTGGTTTTTTGTCCGGAGAAGCGCTTTCTGGGGGCCCGAATCCGGCTTGACGCTCAGCGTATGAAGGCACTTTGGCTCGAAGCCGACGTGGAACTCGCGCGGGAACATCTTGAGGCGGTCCGCCGCATTTGCGAGGGAGACGCCGACGGAGGCCCAATTGCCAGGCTCTCGCAACGCGAACGCTTTCACTGGATCGTCTCCCCGCGAAGCACCATCATCCAGCCATCGCCGGTGCACACAGGCGTATGCGATGCGACGGATGACTTGCTCGACCGGCTGGAGCGGCAGTTCTTGAGCCCGTAACAGGCATAGTGGCGAGGCGCTGCCGGCGAATTCCAAAAGACAGAAATTCCACCCGACAGGAGCCGGGTGGAATTGTGGTATGTCTGCTATTGCTGCGGGGTGACGAGCTGGTGGGCGATTGCGAAAAGAGCCAGCTCGAGCCGGGTTGAGACGCCCGTCTTGTCGAAGATATTCGAGAGATGGCGTTTGACCGTTTCCTCGCTCAGATTGAACTGCTTGGCGATGTCGCGATTGCTGCAGCCCTCAACGATGCAGCCGACGACGTCGAGTTCGCGCGGCGTAAGCCCGTAGGTTTTGCGCTGCGGCGTGGCGGCCTGACGCATCAGTTCGTGCAGAGCCGAGACAAGGTTGACCACACGCTTGCCGCCAATCCAATAGTCCCCGGCATAGACGGTGCGGATAGCGGTATGCAGAGCCCCGGCGAGAGCGTCCTTAAGGACGATCCCTCGCGCCCCGATGTGAAGCGCCTCGATGATCTGCTGCGTCGTGATCGTTGAGGTGAGAAGGAGAATCTTCACTGTGGGCGAGCCGCTCATGATGGCGCGCATGGCTTCGAGGCCGGGCAGGCGCGGCATCTGCACATCGAGCAGCAGGATGTCGGGGGTGAGCTCAAGGGTCTGGGTAATGGCTTCGTCGCCATCGTCGGCTTCTCCTACAACTTCGAAGCCGTCCATTTCGTTGAGCATGTTGCGTACACCGATGCGAACTACCGGGTGGTCGTCCGCCAACACTATGCGGATTGGTTGTTCCACGTGAGCGCTAAACCTCCCCAATGCGTGCTTGCATCCCGGACGGCTGGTAGGCTGCCCGTCGTGCGGTCTTTAAGTCAAACCCCGCCGGCGTACTCAAACAGACCTGCTCTATGCGGGAAACTCCTTTTCCAGCATACGCTCCAGTTTTCCGGTGGCAGTGTATAACTCTTGCAATGCAGTTGCACAGTTATCCAATTGGTCACTCTTGGACTCAAGAAACTCACCCAGGCGCGCCACCTGCTGAGCGCCAGCCATGCCGCAACCTCCTTTAATTGCGTGGCCAAGGCGTCGCACCTCGTCTTTGTTTCCTGTAGCGATGGCATTTTCCAGCGCAACCAGCCGCTTTTTGAGGTCGGTTACGAGAGTCACATAAATTTCGCGGACGGTGGACGGATTCATGATCTGCCGGAACTGGGCCAGGGTCTCGGGACTGACAACGGGCTCAGCATCATCGGCCGGAGCGGTCGCCTTCGAGGTACGCCGTCCTGCGAGGAGACGATTCAGGTCCTCCGGGCCGAAGGGCTTTAAAAGAAATCCATCGGCCGCCGCAACGAGCCCTTCCGGGGGCTGACTGCCGCTAATCAGAAAAATTCCCGCAGCACCGTGCTTGCGCAGTTGTTTGAGGAGCGCAATACCGCTGAGCCCGGGAAGCTGCGCGTCCACCAGGATTGCTTCTGGAGATGCAACGCCGGATGCGAGCATCTCGAGCGCTGCTTCGCCATTGTCTGCCGTGTGAACGGCGTGGCCGTGAAGGGTGAGAACCGTTGCAATGACCTCGCGGCTGACGATGTCATCGTCGATCAGAAGAATCGTGGGCAGTTCTTTCTCTTTGCCGATACCGAGCATAACTTCAGGCTATTATGCGCCCGCGCGCGAGAACTACTCCTCTGCAACGCTGATTTCGTGCAGCCAGCCAGGTGCCTTGAGTAACTCGCGGGGCCGGGAACCATCGGCCGGACCGACCAGCCCATCGCGTTCCATCAAATCGATCAGGTGAGCTGCACGGCCGTATCCGATCCTCAGGCGGCGCTGCAGCAGCGATGTGGATGCCTTGCCGAATTCGAAGACGAGCCGCACGGCGTCATCGAAGAGAGGATCGTTTTCATCTTCGTCGCCGCTTCCGCCCTCCATGCTGGGGCGCTCTTCGCGCGGCGACTCGAGGAAGCCTTCGACGTATTCCGCCATGCCCTGTTCCTTCCAGAAGGCGACGACAGCGGCGGTCTCCTTCTCGCTTACGTAGGGTGCATGGAGGCGCATCAGCCGGCTTGTCCCAGGCGGCAAGAAGAGCATGTCGCCGCGCCCCAGCAGGGCCTCGGCGCCGTTGGTGTCGAGGATCGTGCGCGAATCCACCTTCGTAGCCAGGCGGAAGCTGATGCGTGTGGGGATGTTGGCCTTGATGAGACCTGTAATGACATCGACGCTCGGCCTCTGCGTGGCGAGAACCAGATGGATTCCGACCGCGCGCGCCATCTGCGCAAGCCGCGTGATCGATTCTTCAACATTGGCCCGGTCAAGCATCATCAGATCGGCCAGCTCGTCGATGATGATGACGATGTAGGGCAGCGGCTCTTCCGGTTCATTCTCGTCGAAGAGCGAAGGCATGGTGCCTTCAAAGAGCTTGTTGTACTGATCGATATTGCGCACACTGCGGCTGGCCAGCAGTTTAAGGCGGCGCTCCATCTCACGGACCGCGTTGCGCAGGGCGTTTGCGGCGAGTTTGGGCTCGGTGATGATCGGCGTGAACAGGTGGGGAATGCCTTCGTACATGCCGAGTTCAACACGCTTGGGATCCACGAGGATGAGCCTGACCTGCGAGGGCGTGGTGCGGTAAAGCAGGCTCATGATCATGGCGTTGATGGCCACGGATTTGCCGGAACCGGTCGAACCGGCAATCAAAACGTGCGGCATCGATGAGAGGTCCGCAGTGACAATCCGGCCGTTGATGTCCTTGCCCATCGCCAGGGTGAGTCGGGAACGTGCCTTGGCGAAGGTTTCCGACTCAAGCACATCGCGCAGATGAATGGTTTCGCGCTCGTGGTTCGGGACCTGGATGCCAACCGTGCTCTTGCCGGCCATGCGTTCGATGAGGATGCTCTCGGCTCGCATGGCCAGGCAGAGGTCCTCGGCGAGACCGGTTACGCGGCTGTACTTCACGCCGGCTTCGGGTTTGAATTCGTAGGTAGTGACCATCGGGCCGGGATTGATCTGCACCACTTGGCCGGTGACATCAAACTCTGCGCATTTCTCGACGAGCACGCGGGCCTCGTCGCGCAGAGCGTCTTCGAAAACAATCTGCGGCCCTGAGCCGGAGTTGAGCAGAGTGCTCGGCGGCAGTTTGAATCCGCTGACGCTTTTGGGAGCGACTGTAACGGTGCGCTCGTCGATGTCGGCGCGCTCGTGGATCGCAATCTCGGAGCCAGCCGGGGCCGGTGCGGAAGGGTGCGCTGTCGGCGGATGACTCAGCGCGGCTGCCGGGCGCATTTCAACCACGCTCTTCTGCGCGAGCGGTGCCGGGATCGCTGCGGCAGGGGCCGGAATGGGCGCGGCCACTGGATGAGCAGCCGGCGCATTTGCGGTTGGAGCGGCTGGAACCGTCTGTGGTGCGGTTGGCGACTCTGCAAGGGCACGTTCCCAGGCGCTGGAGCGCCGGGGTGGAATGGATTCGTCTTCAGGCCTGGCAACAGCCCTCTTGAATGCCGGGATCTCGTCGACGGGATCCGGCTCAGCGACGCGATTCCTGCGGGTGAAGAAAGCTGCAATGCGACTCAAGCGGGGAGTCGCGGGCTCCGGTACGGGTTCAGGGGAGCCGGAGATGTTACCGGAGAACAGGCGCTGTGCGGGGCCGGGCTGGGTCTGCTCGACGAGCCGTTCTTCAAGTTCGCGCTTGCGCTCGGCGCGTTCCTCGCGCCAGTTCTGCCAGCGGTCGCGCCAGGCCATGAGGCTGATCCAGCGGTCTTCAATGCCTGACTTGAGCGCCCAGAAGTTGATCGCTGAGGCAAGGTACAAGCCGGCCGCCGCCAGCACGGCGGCAACCAGCCACGC
>Ga0335069_10013011_pt1 | contig 11698 bp, 8 predicted proteins | sample Lox_Sample_11_FD_206714 | JGI IMG/M metagenome (GOLD analysis project Ga0335069, IMG submission 206714) | Soil microbial communities from Loxahatchee National Wildlife Refuge, Florida, United States - Lox_Sample_1.1 | ecosystem: Environmental > Terrestrial > Soil > Wetlands | place: USA: Florida...
CCGGACCATGCCGGAAATTGATGCAGCTATGGTCCAGCAGATCACGCGGTGCTTTGGGTTTCGCATGGGACTTGAAGTAGTCCGGTGACCCCACGATCGCCGGCCGGTGATCCGGCGTAAGCCGGACCGCGATCATATCCTTCTCAATGAACTCGCCGAAGTGAATACCGGCATCGAAGCTCTCCGCGACGAGATCTCGCCGGCTGTTATCCGTTGTCACGTCGAGTACGATCTCGGGATACTCCCTGTGCAGTCTCCCCAATTTCGGAGCCAGAACGAAAGGAACCGCGAAACGCGGAATCAACAGGCGGACACGTCCTGCTGCTCGATGAGTTTGGCCGGCGATCCGGCCGAGCGTATCCCCCACTTCCGTGAGCGCCGGTTTGAGACTGGCAAGCAGCCGTTCCCCAGCCTCGGTCAATGCGACGCTCCGAGTGGTTCGCGCAAGCAGGCGGACACCAACCTCTTCTTCCAGTGCGCGCATGGAATGACTGACAGCGGAGGGCGACACGCCACGCTGCTTGGCTGCGCGCGTAAAGCTGCGCTCCTCGGCAACTGCAAGAAATGTCGCCAGTGAGGTGAGGTCTGTCGGCAGCATTGTTGAATTATACTCACAAGCCTTTGCAGATTATTTGGGATTCTCAACGTTTGAGTTCTCGCTCAAACTGAATGCACGCTCAATTCCGAGGGTGACCTGAGGAGGAGAATCCCATGAAAGGAACCGTATTACACGGCGCGCACGATGTGCGCTTTGAAGACCGGGAAGATCCGCGCATCGAGAAGCCGACCGATGCCATCCTCCGCATTGCCGCGGCCTGCGTTTGCGGTTCCGACCTGTGGCCTTATCGCGGCATTCAGAAGATCGACCAGCCTGTGCCGATGGGGCACGAATACTGTGGCGTTGTTGAGGAAGTTGGCCGCGACGTGAAGAACGTGAAGCCCGGCCAGTTCGTCATCGGATCGTTCTTTGCGTCCGACAACACCTGCCCGCACTGTCGGCTGGGATACCAGTCCTCCTGTCAACACCGCGAGTTCTTCGGTAGCGCCCAAGCGCCGTTCCTGCGAGTTCCGTTGGCTGACGGCACCCTGGTGTCTACACCGGGAATGCCTGCCGAAAACACCGTGCCAAGTCTGCTGGCAACTTCGGATGTGCTGGGGACTGGATGGTTCGCTGCCGATGCGGCGGAGGTGAAGCCAGGAAAAACGGTCGTCGTAGTTGGCGATGGCGCCGTGGGTCTTTTGGCGATCCTCGCGGCCCGACAGATGGGAGCCGAGCGCATCATCGCCATGAGCCGTCATGAAACGCGACAGAAACTGGCGCTCGGTTTTGGCGCAACTGAAATCGTTGCCGAGCGCGGCGATGACGGCGTCGCTCGTATCAGGGAACTCACGAAAGGCGTAGGCGCGGACTCAGTACTCGAATGTGTTGGCACTCAGGAGTCGATGATGCAAGCCATTCAATCCACCCGGCCGGGGGGCCATGTCAGCTACGTAGGCGTTCCACACGACATGAGTCTGAATGGCGAGCAGTTGTTCTTTTCTCATGTGCATCTGCATGGAGGTCCAGCTCCCGTCCGCCGCTACTTGCCCAACCTGATTGAGCTGGTGTGGACCGAGCAGATCAATCCCGGCAAGGTGTTCGACCTCGTCCTCCCGCTCGATCGGGTTGCAGAAGGCTACCGCGCCATGGACGAGCGCACCGCCATCAAGGCACTGCTGCGTCCCTGACTTTCTCGTGACCGCAATACGAGATCTCCCGAACTGACACAAGGACGATAGATGTTCCATCACCTATCCAAAGCTCGACGTGTGTTCTTGCTCGCTGCATTGCTTGGAGCGGCGACGGCCGGGAACGCGCAACAGCCGGACAGCACGCCAGCTGCGGCAGCCCCCGCGCCGGCAGCCGACTCATACCCGGAGAACTTGAACTACATCGGCGGAGATACTTCCATGCCGCCAATGTCCGACAGCCCCATCCGGGCTGACAATCCTTACCACAAGGCACTCTGGGACATGGGCGTCGCGCTGCGCGTGATCGCACAGGCGGTCTATACACAGAACACCCTGCATGCACCTGTTGCAGCAGACGATCAGGTGTATGTCGGCGAGCGCCCGTTTCAGATTGGCATGGTTCAACCCATCCTCTCTGCCGATCTGCGGCAACTCCATCTGAAGCGCGCGCAACTCTACGTCGGCGGCGACTTCGACTGGGTCAGTTGGCGGCCGGCCGGTCCAAAAACCTTCCAGCTCTGGGACCTCTACTTCTACAAGGCATTGGGCGCAAATCGTGTCGAGATCAAAGCGGGTTATGTCTCAATGAATCTCGACTTCATTGGCCTCTTTGTGGGAGGATCCACCGCGGCCGGCGCACAGGGCGTTTATGCCGTGTTGCCCTACGAGGCCGGAATGTCCTACTTCCCGCTGACCTCTCCCGGCGCCACGTTGCGCGTGAAAAGTACACCGAATACCTATATCAAGTTTGGCCTACAGCGAAGCATCGACCCCGACGGCGGTCCGGCTGAGGTTGCGCGCAACCAAACAGGGTTCCGTTTCATGCCTCACGGAGACAAAGCGCTGTTGCTTCAGGAAGCCGGCTACCTTCGTCAGGCCGGCAAAGACGCGCGCGAAGCATGGTTCCGCGCCGGATACCTGTACAACACGACGCCGTATAAGAACGTGGTCACAGGCCTGAATGACTCCGGCAACCACTGTGCCTTTGCGCTGATGGACTACCAGTTGCGACCGTCGAACGCAGAGCATCCGAACCAGGGCTTGTATGCTGGCGGATCGTACATGGCAGTGCCCGCGACGCTGAACGGTTACACGCGTTACGCAGAGCTGAGGCTTTACGATGAGGCGCCGCTGCGCTCCCGGCCTGCCGACCTGATCTCCGTTGTGGCATCGCGCACACAATACAGCCCGCTCCTCGTAGAAAGTCTGCGCCAGCAGGGCAAGACCGCCAAGACTGCCTGGACCGCCAGCACGACGCTCACCGCCAGCTACTCCCTACGCGCCGCGGCCGGCAGCTACCTGAACGTGAGCGCGAGTTACATCGACGGACCGGCGATTGCGCCGCGCGTGCCGAGCGCACTGAATCTGACGGCGAGCTGGACCGTGTTTTTCTGACAGCGATAGACCGAGGGCAAATAGAGAGCACCCTTTCAACGCGTAATCACCAACGCACTCACCGATCTCAAAATCGTGCTCCGGACGGAAAATCGCGCTTTGGGATGTGACCGAAACTTGGGCTATTTCCGTAAACGCGACCACTCGCCCGCCAGCCATCGACAGAGGCTCTCGTTGAGGCGATCTGCCAACGTGAATCGAGCCAAGCAGGACTAGCTCTTGCGCATTCGCCACCAGAATGCCATGAGTCCGAGACACAACACGCCGGTGATGATGGCGTTTGCGGGCTGGCGGATAACGAAGATGTGGACTACAGATGCAACCGCCATGGTTGCCGTCAGAATTGCGATACCAATCCGCGTCGTAGTTGGAAACAGAACCAATGCGGCGCCGGCAACTTCGACGATTCCGGTGAAATATCGGAACCACTGGCCAACTCCAACTTGATCGAAGAATCGGACCCACTGTGCGCCTGGTCCAGACGGGAACTTGTCGCATCCGAAAAGAAGAAATGCTAGGGCTATTCCGGCGCGCAAGACCCAATCGCCAATCTGATCGCGTACATGGCCGGACATGGACTCTTCAAACATTGCGGCACTCAAGAATTCGAGGAACCCTCCGAAATCCTAGTATGTCACTCTTGCTATGTAGCATTCGGCATATGCTGTGTCAAGTAGTAATTAGCCTGCCCCGACATGTAGGTGGGCGGACTGCTGTCGTATCACCGCGCATGCGGACGTGAGCGCCGCGCAGCCGCAACCTGCCGCACCTCGCAACCCCTCGACCGGACCCATATTTGTAAAGAAACCTCCTGCCTGCCCGCATTTCCGGCGAGTTTCGCCGCGCAGCCGATTGAAGAATAGCTTGCTTCTTCACAGAGACAGGTGGGGAGCCCCGGCCAAAAGAAGGAATGCTCGATCACCCCAAACTCCGCGGCTCTGGGACTCCACGGCTCCAGACTCCGCGTCCCCTCACTCCGCCTCCCCGGACCCGGGCATTACAATTCCGTCGATGCCCGCCGACACCCGAAACCTCACCCGCCGCAGTTTCCTTCGCACCGCCTCCGCCGCCTCTCTCGCTCTCGCCGGACCGAAGATCGCCCCCAACCTCGCTTTTGCCGCGCCCGCCCCGCTCCCCCCTCCATTTCGAGGCCGCTTCCTCACCCACATCTCCGTCGTCCGCGTGAACCAGATCGAAGTCACACCCACGCGCAGCATCGGTCAGGACGAAGCCTCCGACAACCGCCCCGAGCGCATTCAATCCCGCCGCGATGCCTTCGCCCGCGGCTGCCCCAACGGCCAAATGACTTGGGCCATCAGCTGGCTCGCCCTCAAAGACCAGCGCAAGGAATATCAGGAAGCCCGCAAACTCCTCGCCTCCTTTCACCAGCGCTACGGCGATGAGATCACCTTCATCCCCGGCGGCTACTTCGCACCGATGTACGACACCCGCGAAAACATCCGCCGCACCATCGACGACGCTCTCAAGATGGTGACCAACATCGTCGGCTCCGGCTATCGCCCGCAGTCCCTCATCGCCGGCTTCATGGACGCCGAAAATCAGCGCCTCCTCGTCGCCGATCAGGGCATCCACGTCTGCCAGGGCCAGATCTGGAGCCAGCACGCCATCGACAACGGCGATGGCGACGGCGGCATCTGCTACCCCTACTACCCCAGCCGCCAGCACTACCTCAAGCCCGCCCAAGGGCCGGCCGACTTCATCGATTGCGTCTGTCTCGACGGCTGGACCTGCGACTTCCTCACCGCCCGCCGCGATGGCTTCCAGGGCGGATTCAACAGCCGCCTCGGCGTCGGCCCCATCGAATCCGTCGGCAACCTCGGCCTCGAAGCGGGCCGCCACGAAATGATGGCTACCACCTCCATGCACTTCGATCGCGGCCACGACCTCAACGGCTTCGGTTGGGTCACCGCCATCTGGGAAACCTCCATCGGCCACGACGAAGACCTCGCCTGGTGGCTGCAAGCCGTCCGCGAGCGCTGGCCCGATACCCACGTCACCACCGAAGGCGCCTTCGGCCTCCAATGGCGCGAACACAATCCCAGCAACGACAAGCTGAACTACCGCTTCGACGCACGTGGCACCGGCGCACCCGGCTCAGAAAAGAACCTCGAAATCGAGTGGTTCATGAATCGCGAGTTCCGCCTCGCCCTTCTCCACGACTGGACCACGAACAGCCCAGCCCTCGCCATCGACTTCACCCGCTACGACCTGCCTGCCGAAGAACCAAAGGGGCTCGAGCGCGAGTGGAGCCTCATGAACGTCCTCAATCAGAAAGGCACCCGCCCCCAGGACAAACCCCTCCGCCTCAGCCAGCTCAGCCCGTCCGACCAGCAGCTCATCTTCACGCGCTATCCGGAATTGAAATCCCGCGCCTGACTCCCAAGACGCATCTTGAGGATGGAAAGGTCACTCTGTCGCACAGAACTATCCTTTCGTCCTGTTCATTCCATCTCGCCTAATGCAGTGTCATCCAGAGGTTCGGCGCGCCCGGGGTCCCCAGCGACAGGTCTTCGTCACTGGGGTGACTTGGGGCCCCTTGGCTGCGGTAGCAGACATGGGGTAAGCCGACCGAAGGATCTGCTGTTCGAGCGTTCCTCGTTTTGCCAACTCTGTCATCTCCTCACAGCACCAGCTGCCAGTACCCCACATCGATCCACTTGCCGAACTTGTAGCCGACCTCAGTAAAGTGCGCCACCTTCCTCAATCCAAACTTCTCCAGCAGCGCCACGCTCGCAGGATTCGGCAGCGCAACCCCGCCAATCACGCAATGAAACTTCCGCAGCCGAAGCTCCTTCAAGAGCGCCTCGAACAAGACTGACCCATTTCCTTTCCCGATCGCCGCTCGGTTGAGGTAGATCGTCGTCTCCACGGAATGACGATACGCGGGCCGCTCTCTCCAGCGGCGGCCATAACCGTAGCCCACCACCGTGCCCTCTTCTTCCCACACTAGCCACGGATAGACCGTTGTCGTCTCCTCGATCCTGCGCCGCATCTCATCCGGTGCAAGCGGAGTCTCCTCGAACGTGGCATGCGAGTGCTCGATGTAGTCGTTGTAGATCGCGCAAATAGACGCAGCGTCCTCAAGGCGCACATTGCGTAACACGGCAGCCTCCCGTCGAGAAGAATGACGATACGAATATTAAAAGCAACGCCGGAAAACCGATCGCCCGCAGCGCGCCTTCCGGAAACAAATGTGGAAAACATGGACCGCAATTTGCATCTGCGGCACTTTTGTCATTAATGGACTGTGAATTTAACAATACAGGACGGTAAAAATCGCTAGAATCCTTCCCATCGCGTCGAGGGCGTCTAACATGTGCTCTTTTTCTCGAATGACCTCCTGCGCGGCAGTATGCCTCATGCTGGCCGTGACCGCTGCCCATAGCCAGCCAACCGGAGTCGAACCCGCTTCAACCACCGCCGCAGCGCCGCCTTCGGCCAGTGCGAACATCGCCTCGCATAGCCTCGAAGACCGCATCAAGCTCGCAACCGCCGGCGACCGGCTCGAACAGAACAACCTCGGCTTCGACTACGCCTTCGGCAGAGGCGTTCCGCAAAGCTATCCGGAAGCCCGCAAATGGCTCACCGTTGCCGCCGACGCTGGCTTCGCGCCTGCCCAGGTCAACCTCGCGTTCCTCTACGAAAAGGGCTTGGGCGGCAAGCCCGACCTGGACAACGCGATGAAGTGGTACCAGGCCGCGGCAGACAGGGGCAATCTCTCTGCGGAGTGCAAACTGGGCGACATGTATCACGCAGGACGCGGCGTCCCCCGCGATGACGCACAGGCAGCCATCTGGTATCGCAAGGCTGCCGAGCAGGGCCATCCCACAGCGGAAAACAACCTCGGCTCCCTCTATCACCACGGCATGGGCGTCCAGCAGGACTACGTCGAGGCACTCCGCTGGTACCAGAAAGCCGCGGCGCAAGGCCTCGCCGACGCCGAAAACAATGTGGGCGTGTTATACGAGGACGGCCTCGGCGTGGAAAGAAACTACCAGCAGGCCGCCGCGCGCTACACCGTTGCCGCCATTCACGGAGTGAGCCGCGGTCAATACAACCTGGCCATGATGTACTCCTCAGGCCGAGGCGTTCCTCTCGACTACATCAGCGCTTACCTGTGGTTCGCGCGCGCTGCCTCGGCCGGAGACTCCCTTGCCGCGCGCAAGCTCAAGGACCTGGCCACCGTGATGACCCCGCGCCAGAAGCAGCAGGCCCAGGCCCGCCTCGCCGAAACCCAGAACGCGAGCCTCGCACCGGATCAGCAGCATCCGCCCTTCTCTGCCGCAAGTGGAGACGAAAAGTAGCCCTCGCTCACAACTCCGTCGACTGGCTTGCCGCAATTCCCTTCGCCTTGGCAATAAACTCCGCCAGCGGCATCGAGGCCTGCTCCGTCTTGCCCCGCGTCCGTACATTCACCGCGCCCGCTGCCTCTTCCTTATCGCCGAACACCAGAATGTACGGCGTCTTCTGCAGCGCAAAGTCGCGGATCTTCGCATTCATCTTCTCGTTGCGGGCGTCCACCTCAACCCGCAGTCCTGCCGCCTTCAGCTCCGCCTCCACCTTCGCCGCATACGCCGTGTGCTTCTCGCTGATCGGCACTAAGCCCGCTTGCACCGGCGCCAGCCACAGCGGAAACGCCCCGGCATAGTGCTCAATCAGCACACCGAAGAACCGCTCCACCGATCCAAACAACGCCCTGTGCACCATCACCGGCTGATGCCGCCCGCCGTCCTCACCCACATACTCCAGTTCGAACCGCGCCGGCAGATTGAAGTCGAACTGCACCGTCGACAACTGCCACAGCCGCCCCAGCACGTCCACGAGCTTTACATCGATCTTCGGCCCGTAGAACGCCGCCTCACCCGGAATCGTCTTGTACGGAATCCCCTTCGCCTTCAGCACGTTTTCCAGCGACCGCGTGGCAAAGTTCCAGTTCTCGTCCGAGCCCACGTAGTGCGCGCGATCGTTCGGATCCCACGTGCTCAACTCGACCTTGAACTCTGAGAACCCGAACGTCTTCAGCACCGCTTCCGCGAAATCGATGCACGCCACAACCTCGTCTTCGATCTGCGACGGCATGCAGAAGATGTGCGCGTCGTCCTGCGTAAACCCGCGCACCCGCAACAGCCCGTGCATCGTTCCCGAGCGCTCATAGCGGTACACATTGCCCAGCTCCGCATACCGCGCCGGCAGATCGCGATAGCTCTTCGGCGAGTTTTTATAGATGAGGATGTGGAACGGGCAATTCATCGGCTTCATCCGATACATCGCATCGTCCAGCTCCATCGGCGTAAACATGTTCCCCGCGTAGAAGCCCTCATGCCCCGACGTCTGCCACAGATTCACCCGCGCCACGTGCGGCGTATACACCAGCTGATACCCGCGCCGCAGGCACTCCTCCCGCATCCAGTCTTCCATCACCTTGCGGATAATCCCGCCCTTAGGATGCCAGAAGATCAACCCCGCCCCGGCGAGCTCCTGAATGCTGAACAGATCCAGCTGTTTGCCCAGCACGCGATGGTCGCGGCGCGCCGCCTCCTCCAGCCGCGCAAAGTGCTCGTCCATCTCCTTCTTCGAGAAGAACGCCGTCCCATAGATCCGCTGCAGCTGCGGATTCTTTTCGTCGCCGAGCCAATAGGCGCCCGCGACCTTCGTCACCTTCACCGCCTTCACGCGCCCCGTCGAAGGCACATGCGGCCCGCGGCAAAAATCCACAAACTTGCCGTTGCGGTAGAAACTCACCTGCGACCCTGCCTCCGTGAACTTGGTCACGAAGTGCGTCTTCATAAAGTCGCCGTCCTTCTCAAACTCCTTGAGCGCCTGCTCGCGCGGCTCGTACTCGCGCACGAAGCTTTCATCCCGCGCGACCACCTCGGCCATCTTTTTCTCGATGGCTTCCAGATCCTCCGGCGTGAACGGCTTCTCCCGGTAAAAGTCGTAGAAGAACCCCGCATCCGTCGCCGGCCCATGCCCCAGCTTCGTCTCCGGAAACAGCTCCAGCACCGCCGTCGCCAGCACATGCGCCGCCGAGTGGCGCACCACCTTCAGCGCGTCGGGATCGTTCTCCTTCACCAGTTCCAGCTTCACGTCCGCCGTCAGCGGCGTCGAAAGATCCGCCAGCCGTGGCCCAGCGGCGCTCTCCGCCGCGTACATCGCCGCCTCCGAATCGCCCTCGCCGTCCCCGGTTTTCTTGTCCGTAGTCGTCGGGGCCGTCAGCGGCGTCAGCCGCGCCACCACCGCCGCAGCCGCCAGCCGCGGCGAAATCGAGTTGGCAATCTCCAAAGGCGTCGTGCCCTGCGGCACTTCCTTCACTGAACCGTCCGGCAGATGAATCGCTATGTTTGGCGTACTCATAATCGGTCTAGCCTCGTCACAAACGAGGCAACATCTCAGGATATACCGATCCCGGGTTGCAAAATGAGAAGCACTATTGGCGTGATTGTAGGTGTCCCCGAATTCGTCGCTCCAGCTCGGCCAGTTCCGGGCAACGTTGTTTGATTCCGTCGTAGTTGGCAAGCCCTTCTTGCATAAACTGTCGGCGACCTTCATCCGGGAACCGCGCCTTGTCCTTCCCATATGCCTCAAGGAACGGCCGAAAGAAGTTTTCCTTCACGGACCGGTCAGCTCGAATCGCAGCCCAACTCCACTGCTCGGCGATAAGCTTCTCCGAATGTCCTGCCAACAGCCAAACCTCAACCTCTTGCTTTGCCGAACAGCAAAAAAGCCGCGTGCCTCTTCCGGATTGCTCAGCGCTGGCATTGAATTCTTCTTCGAGCGCGAGAAACCCTGAATCACGCTGTGCGCCGTCGTCATCTGGGAGGAAGAGGACAAGGTCCATCATCGGATAGCGATCGAGAATAGCTGTCCTCAGCAAATTTCTTGCGTGCTCGTAGCCGTTTGTACGCGGATCAAGCAGCACCTCAACGCGAGCATTCGGCTTTCCGCATTCCGCCAGAAGCCGTTCGCAAAGCGGCTTCAAAATCGAGCCATTATAGGTGGGATCTTCAGTACGATCAGGACCCTACAGCTCATAACAGAGCCGACTCCAGCCATCCCTCCTCGAAAAGCTGATCAATCGGATGGCCTTTCTTGATAAGTTCTTCGAGTCGCGGCACCTCGGCCAACGAATGCATCCTTGTTGCGCCAGACTCCGCATCGCGCGTGCAGACAAACGCGGTCTTGCGATCTTCTTCGTTGAGCCAGGAGAGCAGCGTCGGTGAATGAGTGGTTGCAAAAACCTGCGTGCCGGTGCGCTTGGACTGGGAACGCATGAGTTCGAGCAGAAGACGCAGGCGACTGGGATGCAACCCCTTCTCAATCTCCTCGATGAGCAGCACCGCTGGCATGGACTTTTGAAAAAACTGTCCTGCCAACGCCGCGAAGCGCAAGGTTCCATCTGACAGCACAGGGGCAGGGAACTTTACATTGCCTTGTATGACGGCAAAGAGCGGCTCTTGCAACGCCCCACTCAGAATCGAAATGTCGTCTATTTCATCAGGAACCAACTCCCGCAACCAGGCCAATAACCCGCTCTTGGCCTCTAAGTCACCGCAGATCTGGTTCATAACTGCAGCAAAATTCTCGCCACGATCTCCAAGCCTGTCGGCGGCAAGAACGGAAGCGTACTCCCGAAGATAGAGCGGATTCGGATCGGAGTACTGAACATCTGCAAGGACCACGGCGCACTCCTGAAGGAGGGCTCGATCCTTAGGCGAACATTCGGGTTTCCTCCATATCTGTCCCAGGATCGGCCCAGAACGCTCGAAATCCATGCTTGGCTTCCGGCCCCTTCCAGACTGCCTGTCGTATTGAGCAAATATCGAAGAGGCAAAGCTGTTGTATGTAACCTTGTCTGTGTCGTAGAGATAACGATTTCCAGTATTCACGGACTCGCCGAGTAGCCTCGGCCCAGACTTCGGCGCTTCAATCTCTATGAAGTAACCAAAATCAAATCCAAGCCTGGTATCGCTTGAAAGCGAAGCCTCAACTGAAGCCGAAACGGCGACTCTATCTGCGGGAAGGTCTCTGAAGATCACAAATGCTGAGCCGCCGCGGATCCCATCCCAGCGAACAGTCGTCGCAGATTGCGGCTTCCCGTCTAATATTTCGGGCAAAGAGAACCCGTTGCCTACGCCCTGCAAGAATCGCAACACATCGCACAAGTTAGATTTGCCGCTAGCATTGGTCCCCACAAAGAGGTTGACGGGCCCCAGCTTCAGATTCACTTCCTGCAGGCTCTTAAAGTTCCGGATTTTGAGTTCCGAGATCATGTTCGGCTTTCACTGAGTTTAGTCTGCTCCCGCTTGTCAAAGACGGCAAATCCGCTAGATCAGAAACCTCCCCGGCAATATCTGGCCCACTTGCCATCCCCCAGACCCCCCGTCTACCCTATCTGCATGCATCGATGTCGCTAACACCGTCCTGGTGAAAAGCCCGATGCTTGGTGTGCGCCTGCCCGCGCCGCCCCGTTCCCGCCCCCATCATCCCCCCCATCATCATTGACCCCTCCGTTCGATTGGCGTTCCAAGAGGGCTGTTCCGAACAAAGGAGA
>Ga0335069_10013012_pt1 | contig 11698 bp, 10 predicted proteins | sample Lox_Sample_11_FD_206714 | JGI IMG/M metagenome (GOLD analysis project Ga0335069, IMG submission 206714) | Soil microbial communities from Loxahatchee National Wildlife Refuge, Florida, United States - Lox_Sample_1.1 | ecosystem: Environmental > Terrestrial > Soil > Wetlands | place: USA...
ATCGTCTCGAGCCGGTCGAGCTCTGCCTCGGCGTCGGCCGCGCGCCCTTCCTCGAGCGCCTTGCAGACGCGGCCGGAGAGGCAGCCGGACAGCGCGATCAGCCCGCCGGCGTGCCGCTCGAGCAGCTCCCAGTCGACGCGCGGCTTGTAGTAGTAGCCCTCGAGATAGCCGAGCGAGCTGAGCCTGATCAGGTTCCCGTAGCCCTCGTTCGTCTCGGCGAGGAGCGTCAGGTGCGCCTGCCCCTTCTTCTGCTCGTTGCGATCGTCGGTGACGTAGACCTCGCAGCCGACGACCGGCTTCACGCCCTCCTTCCGCGCGGCCTTGAACAGCCCGATCGTGCCCGCGAGCGACCCGTGGTCGGTGAGCGCGACCGCCGGCATCTCGAGCTCCGCCGCCCTGGCCGCCAGCTCCGGGATCCGGCACGCCCCGTCGAGGATCGAGTACTCGGAATGGACGTGCAGGTGGACGAAGGGCGGCGTTTCGGACACGGCCTCCGACTCTACTCGCATCTCCCGACAGCATCGGAACGCGCCGATCGGCACGTTCCGAGAGCCGCGTGCAGGTCAGCCGGAGCGGTCTCGAGCCGTGCCTCGACCGCCGGACGGAGCGCCTCCGGCCGGGCTCGAGGGGGTCAGTTCCACTCGGGCGGCGCGAGCTCGAGGCGGGGACGCGACGCCTCGAGGAGGCGGAGCCGGGCGCGCGCCTCCTCGGCGAGCTCGGCCGCGAGCCGGAGCACGATCGCGCGCGCGACGGCGCTGTGGCCGCCGAGCCGCTCGAGGTCGGCGAGCGCCTCCTCGGCGCCCACGACGCCGGCATCGCGCGCGGCCCGCACCGCCGCGAACGCCGGGCCCGCCAGCCCTTCCTCCCAGAGGTCCGGCGTCATCCGGCGCGCCGACGACCTCGCCTCGCGCACGTCGCCCCGATCGAGCGGGAACGAGACGAAGCTGAGGCACGCGTGGCAGATCCCGACGCCGTCGAGATCGAGGTCGAGCGACCGCACGAGTCCGTCGAGAGCGCGCACCCCTCCGACGGTACGCGCACGCAACGCGCGCCGCCAGTCGCTCGTTCGGACAGGGCCGTCTAGGATCGCAACGTGTCCGACGACGCTCTGCGGGCAGCGTGTTTCGCGTCGCTCGACGTGCTCTGCGCGACACACGGAGAGGATGTGCCATACCGCGGCGGCCTCGATGCGGGGTTCGCGTTCCGCGGGCGTCGGGTTCCGTTTCTCTCCACGCAGAAGGGAATCTTCCGTGCTGCGGTTCAGGAGGGTTCTGCGGCGCTTTCGATCCAAACGTCGACCAACTCGCCGTACGACGACGAAGAGACTCCGGACGGCTTCTTCTACGCGTACAGAGCCGGCTCCCTCGATCAGCCGGACAACCGAGCGTTGCGGGCGGCATATGCCCAGGCGGCGCCGATCGTCTACTTCATCGCGACGCAGCCCGGTTGGTACAAGCCGCTCTATCCAACGTACATCGTCGGTGATGACCCAGCCGCCCGCCGCGTTCTCGTCGCTCCAGGTCGCATGATCGGCCCGCTCGACGAGCGGGCGCCGGCCCACCTCGAGGATCCGGTCGAGCGACGCTACGCAGTCCGCGAGGCACGCGTGCGCCTGCATCAAGCGCGATTCCGCGGCCGTGTACTCGTCGCCTACTCCCGACGCTGCACCATCTGCTCACTACGAGAGGCTCGACTTCTCGACGCGGCGCACATCGTCGGCGATCTCGAGGAGAAGGGTGAGCCGGTCGTCTCGAACGGCCTCAGCCTCTGCTCGATCCACCACCGTGCCTTCGATCAGGACCTCGTCGGCATCTCGCCCGATTACGCAGTGCACGTCTCACGGCGGCTCCTCGACGACGAGGACGGCCCGATGCTCGAGCTCCTCAAGCGCTTCCACCAGACGCCGATCGAGCTTCCGAGCCGCCGCGCCTGGAGGCCCGACCGCGAGCGGCTCGCGGAGCGATTCGAGCGCTTCACGGCCGCGTCAGGATGACGGGTCGACGCGGTACGCCATCAGGATCGCGTCCACGTCCTCGCCGGCGCGGTTGTAGTGGCCCTTCCGGTAGCCCTCGCGCTCGAAGCCGAAGCGCTCGTACAGACGGATCGCGGGCTCGTTCCACGGGAAGACGTGCAGCTCGAGCTTGCGGATGCCGGCGACGCGGGCCCAGTCGACCGCCGCCTCCAGCAGGGCGCGGCCGATGCCCTGCCGGCGGGCGTCCTTCGCCACCATCAGGCCGAGGTCGGCGACGTGCGCGCTCGCCGGATGCGGGTCGCGCGCGACCGACAGCCGGCCGACGAGCGCGCCGTCCGCGCGTTCCGCGACGAACACCGCGGCATGCGGATACCGGCGCAGCGCCTTGAGGTAGCGGCGCTCGTCGCCGACGCTCCGCCACTCGCCGTCCGCCGAGATCAGCCACGCCTCCGGCTCGCCGCTCACCGCCTCCGCGAGGCGCGTCAGCCCCTCCGCGTCGCCCGGATCCGCCGGGCGGACGACGAAGTCGGCACTCATGCGACGACCACGCCGGCGCCGCCGCGGCGCGGGTCGCCCGCAGCCGCGAGGCGCCCGCCGCCGAGCACCTCGACCGCGCTGACGCCGCCGAAGTAGAGGTTCTGCCGCCGGAACCGGACGACGTCGCGCCCCGCCGACTCGAGCCGGTCCGCGACCGCCGCGTCCTCGCAGTAGACGACGCCCGCCTCGGCGTGCACCCGCGGCGCGTCGACCGCCGCCTCGACGCCCATGGCCCTCCCGAGGACGTTGGCCACGACCTGGAGGATGGCGCCCCGGAGCCGCGCCGAGCCGGCGGAGCCGACGACGAGGCGGGGGCGCCCGTCGCGGAGCACGAGCGACGGCGCCATCATCGACGTCAGCCGCGCACCGGGGCGCGCGTGCCCCGCGAGGTCCGCCTCGCCGAGCATGTTGTTGAGATGGATGCCGGTGCCTGGTACCACGACGCCGCTGCCGGAGCCGAGCGACGCGGACAGCGACGCCGCGTCGCCCTGCGCGTCGACGACGGAGATGTGCGTCGTCCCCGACAGCAGCCGCTTCGCCGCGCCGCCGCGCTGGAGCCCGCGCAGGAAGGACTCGCCGCGCACCGCCTCCTGCGCCTCCATCGCGGCGACGATCGCCTCGGCGTCCGGCTCCGCGCCGCCGAGCGCCTGCAGCCCGAGCGCGATCAGCACGCCGCCGCTCGACGGCGGCGGGTTCGAGCGGAACTCGTGGCCCCGGTACTCGACCGCGAGCGGCCGCCGCCGGACGACGCGGTAGCCGGCGAGGTCGTCGAGGGAGAGTGCGCCGCCGCCGGCCTGCACGTGGTCGACGATCCGCCGCGCGAGGTCGCCGCGGTAGAGCGCCGCCGCGCCCTCCTCGGCGATCCGCTCGAGCGTGGCCGCGAAGTCCGGGAGGACGAACCGCTCGCCCGCGCGGAGCGGCCCCTCTGCGCCCCGGTACATCGCGTCGCCCTCCGGCGAGTGGCGGAGCAGCCCGTCGAGGATCCGGTGGAGGTAGCCCTGCGGCGGCGTCAGCTCGACGCCGTCCCGTGCGAGCCGCGCCGCCGGGGCGACGAGCTCGGCCCACGGAAGCGAGCCGAAGCGGCGGTGCGCCTCCTCCAGGCCGAGCGCCGTCCCGGGAACGGCGACCGCCGCCGCGCCGGTGTGGAACACCTGCTGCGTGTCCCCGTCGAAGTCGATCTCGAGCCGGAGCAGCTCACTCGTGCCTTCCGGGGCGCGCGGCACCGTAACGAAAAAGTCATACAGCCTCGAGGTCCCGTCGCTACCGTGGTGGACGAGCATGAAGCCGCCGCCGCCGGGGCCCGTCAACGGGCTCTCGCAGACCCAGGAGACGCACGCAGCTGCGACGCAGGCGTCGACGGCGTTGCCGCCGGCCTCGAGCACGCGGGCGCCCGCCTCGGCGGTCAGCGCATGTCCCGCGGCGACGGCCCCTCGCATGGCGCGGAGCCTACTTCTCCGGCGCGCCAAACCACTTGTGCCGCCGGCCGTCTCAGCCGATACGAGGACAGTGGGTCATCACGTGCATGACATCGTCAACCGCCTGGGACGGCGGGGTCTCGCGGCCGCCGGCGGCACGCTCGTGGCGCTCGCTGTCCTCGTCTCGACCCCCCAGCTGCTCGGCTCCCGCGTCAACGCGGCGATCGGCTCGCTCGACCACGCGAGCCTGACGTGGCTCTGGCTCGCCGGCGCCGGCTTCCTCCTCGCGGCGCTCGCCTCCGCCGGCTCCTGGCGCTCGGCGATCCGCATGTGCGGCGGCACGCTCACGGCCGGCGACGCGTGCGCGCGCTACGGCGCCGGCTCGCTCGTCAACACCCTCGTCCCCGCCCGCGCGGGCGACGCCGTCCGGATCGGGCTCTTCTCGCGCGCGCTGCCGAACCGGGAGCGGCTGTGGACGACCGGCGGCGCGTTCGCGGCGCTCGGGGCGGCGCGGGCGGTCGTGCTCGCGGCGATCGTCGTCGCCGGCTCGCTCGCCGGCGCGATGCCGCTCTGGCCGCTGCTCGTCCTGCTCGGCCTCGTCGCCGTCGCCGTCGGGCTCGCGTGGCACGAGCGGCGCCGGGCCGCGGGCGGCCGCCTCTCGCACCTCCTCGACGCCTTCCGCGCGCTCGGGCGCGAGCCGCGGTACGCGCTCCGGCTCGTCGCCTGGGTCGCGCTGTCCACGGCCGGGCGCCTCGCCGCGGCGACCGCCGTCGGCGCGGCGCTCGGCATCCGCCAGCCGCTCGAGGCGGCGGTCGTGATCGTCCCCGCCCTCGACGTCGCGGGAATGCTCCCGCTCACGCCGGGGAACTTCGGCGTCACGAGCGGAGCGGTGGCGATGGCGCTGCAGGCGCACGGGGTCTCGTTCACGCACGGGCTCGCCGCCGGCATCGCGTTCCACGCGGTCGAGACGACGGTCGGGATCCTCTTCGGGCTCGCGAGCGTGATCTGGCTCGCGCCGTACCCGTCGCCGGCGATGCGGCGGCTCGCGCTCGCAGGCGCCGCAGCGATGGGCTCTCTCGCCGTCGCCGGGGCGTTCAGCGCCACGGTGCTCGTGCCGCTCGTCTGAGCCGCAGACCGGTTGGAGGGCGACACCGCCGGGGTAGTCTCCGAGGGTGCACTCGCGCCATCCGCTCCTGCGCGAGGCGGTGCTCTCGGCGGTCGCGGCCGCCGCCATCGCAGCCGTCCTCGCGTGGCTCGGCCCGCCGGGCACCGACCTCGCCGCGCACGCGTACCAGCGGACGCTCTTCCTCGAGCACGGCTTCGTCCTCTGGAACAACTTCTGGTATGCGGGCCGCTACAGCTTCGTCACGTACAGCCTCCTCTACTACCCGCTCGCCGCGCTGCTCGGGATCCGGCTGCTGGGGGTCGCGACCGTCGCGCTCGCGGCGCTCGCATTCGCGGTCGTGCTCTGGCGCGAGTGGGGTCCGGCGACGCGCTGGTCGAGCCGGAGCTTCGCCGTCGTCTGGGCGGGGATCGTCCTCTCCGCCGCGTTCCCGTTCGCGCTCGGAATCGCGCTCGCGCTGCTCGCGATCTGGGCGCTGCAGGCCGGCGCCCGCTGGCGCTTCGCGGCGCTCGCGGCGCTGACGCTCGCGGCGAGCCCGCTCGCGTTCCTCCTGCTCGTGATCGTCCTCACCGGCGTCGCCATCCAGCGGCGGGCGCAGCTTCTCGCGAACCGGCTGCCGATCGCCGCCGTCGCGCTCGCCGGCCTGGCCGAGCTCGTCCTCTGGCGCCTCTTCCCCGGCGGCGGCCGCTATCCGTTCTCGGTCCCCGAAGCGGCGGCCGGGCTCGTCTTCTGCGGACTCGCGCTCGCGTGCACGTGGCGCGTCGAGCGCGCGCGCGTGCTCTGGTTCGTCTTCCTCGTCTACACGGCGGCGTTCGTCGCCTCCTATCTCGTGCCCTCGGCGATCGGCGAGAACATCGCGCGGCTCCGCTACGCGGCGATCCCGCTCGCGGTGCTCGTCTTCTCGCTCCGCCGCTGGCGGCCGCTGCCGGTCGCGCTCGTGGTGCTCGGGCTCGCGCTCTCCTGGAACCTGACGCCGCTCGCGTCGAGCTACGTGAACGCGCAGTCGGACGTGACCGCGGCGCCGGCGGCGTGGCCCGCGGCGATCGGCTTCCTGCACGCGCACCTCGGTCCCGATTACCGCGTCGAGGCGGTCGACACGCGCGGCCACTGGCCGGCCGTCTACCTCGCGGACGCGGGCATCCCGCTCGCGCGCGGCTGGTTCCGTCAGGACGACTTCCCGCAGAACGCGCTCCTTTACAGCAAGCTCGGCGCGAAGGCGTACCTCCGCTGGCTCCGCGGGCTCGGCGTGAAGTACGTCGTGCTGTCGAGCGCGCCGCCGGACTACAGCTCCCGCGCCGAGGCGGCGCTCGTCGGGAGCGGGCGCGGCGGGCTCGTGCCCGTGATGGCGACGCAGACGCTGACGATCTACCAGGTGCCGACGCCGACGCCGATCCTGACCGGGCCGGGCTCCCCGCAGCTCGCGTCGCTGACCCAGGCGCGGATGGACCTCGTCGTCACGGAGGCCGGCCGCTACCGGATCGCCGTGCGCTGGAGCCCGTACTGGACAGCCTCGGCCGGCTGCATCGGCGACGGGAAGGACGGGATGATCCGGCTGACGACGCGCCGCGCCGGGAGCGTGCGGCTCGACTTCCAGGTGAACGCCGAGCGGGCCCTCGACGAGCTGACCGGCATTACACCGCGCTGCAAGGCGCCGTAAGGCTCGACACGCGAGCCCGGCCGCGGAGCGGCCGCCTCAGGAGTCTTGACACTCAGACGCGACGAATCAGCTCGTCGAGCGGGCGCCGGTTTGCGCGCGCCGACCACTCCTCGGCACTCCGCCGCTCCGGGTCGCGCCGCCGCTCCGCGTAGCCGAACGAGACGACCGCCTTCACCTCGCCGCCGCAGATCTGCGCTGCGGCCTCGGGATCGCGGATCCCGTTCGGGCACGAGACGACGCCCTCGTTCCAGGCCGCGAGCATCATCTGCTGCGCGCAGCGGCCGACGTCGAAGCCGCCCGCCTCGCCGACGATCGCGACGACGAGCGCCGCGGTCGCGACGTTCTGCGGCGCGTAGACCGCGTCGGCGAGCGCCGCGCGCCCCGCCTCGACGAGGACGAACTCCCACTTCTGCGTGTTGCGCGAGCTCCCGGACAGCCGGCCCGCGTCGAGGATCCGGCGGACGACGTCGTCGGGCACGGGCGTGTCCGCGTACGCGCGCTCGTCGCGCTTGCTCGCGATCGCGAGGAACGTGTCCATGTCCCGAATCCTGACGGATTCGGGACTAGTTGCGCAGGAACGACGGGACGTCGATGTCGCCGCCGGCGTCCGCCCGCAGCGGCGTCGGCGTGTACGTGTGGTGCTGGCGGCCGCGGCCGCGGCCGATGCCGGTGGCGACGACGGTCACCCACACCTGGCCGGTCAGCCGGTCGTCGACGGTCGCGCCGAAGATGATGTTCGTGTCGTCCGTCGCCGCCGCGCGGATCGCCTCCGCGGCCTCGTTCACCTCGATCAGCGTCATGTCGTCGCCGCCCGCGATCGAGAGGAGGATGCCGGTCGCGCCGGTGATCTCCTCGTCGATGAGCGGCGAGCGCAGCGCCCGCTCGGCCGCCTCGCGCGCGCGGTTCTCGCCCGCCGAGGAGAAGCCGATGCCCATCAGGGCCGTGTCCGAGTCGGACATGATCGTGCGGACGTCAGCGAAGTCGAGGTTGATCAGGCCCGGCATCGTGATCAGGTCGCAGATCCCCTGGACGCCCTGGCGGAGCACGTCGTCGGCGACCTTGAACGCGTCGAGCATCGACGTCGAGCGGTCGAGCACCTCGAGCAGCCGGTCGTTCGGGATGACGATCGTCGTGTCGCACGCCTGCCGGAGCCCGATCACGCCCTGCTCGGCCTGCGTCTTCCGCTTCGTCCCCTCGAACTTGAACGGCGTCGTGACGATCCCGACCGTGAGCGCGCCGAGATCGCGCGAGATGCGCGCGACGACCGGCGCGGCGCCCGAACCGGTGCCGCCGCCCTCGCCGGCCGCGACGAAGACCATGTCGGCGCCGCGGAGCGCGTGCTTCAGCTGGTCGTACCCCTCCTCGGCGGCGAGGCGGCCGACCTCCGGGTCGGAGCCGGAGCCGAGGCCCTGCGTCAGCTCGCGGCCGATGTGGATCTTCACCGGCGCGTCGCTCATGTGCAGCGCCTGGATGTCGGTGTTGACGGCGATGAACTCGACCTGGTTGATGCCGGCGTCGATCATCCGGTTGACGGCGTTGATCCCCGCGCCGCCGACGCCGACGACCTTGATCACGGCGATGTAGGCGCCGCTCTCCGCGCGCGGCGCGCGGTGCAGGCGCGCGGGCTGCTCCGGCAGCGGCTCGACGTAGCGGGTCACCGGCGGCTCGACCGCGGGCGCGCGATGCGCCTCGAGCGGCGGCGGAGGCGGCGGCGAAGGCGGGGGCGGCGGGGGCGGCGCCGAGACGGGCGGCGGCGCGACGGGAGGCGCGCTCGGCGGAGGCACCGACGTCGTCGGCGCAGGCGGCGGCGTGGAGGCCACGGACTCCTCCCAGCTCGGGACGTGCTCGACCGTCCGCTCCTCCGGCTCGGCCGAAGGCGCCGGCGCGGGCGCCGCGCCCTCGGCGGGCGCGCCCTCCGGTGCCGCGCCCTGCTCGGCCTGCCGCTGGGCGGCCTCGGTCGCGCGGAACAGCTCCGCGAGCGGCCCCTCACGCATGCTGGCGCGCCGACGCGCCATCGAGCACCTCCTTGGCGAGGTCGCGGTACATGCCCGCCGCCTCACCGGACGGGTCGTACTTCAGCACCGACTGACCCTTCACCGGGGCCTCGGCATAGCGAACCGTCTTGCGGATCTTCGTGTTCAGCACGAGGTCTCCGAAGTTCTCCTTCAGGATCTCGACCGCCTCGCGGGAGTGCAGGAGCCGCTTGTCGAACATCGTCGGGAGGATCCCCTGGATCTCGACGCTCGGGTTGAGGTTCTCCCGGATCATCGACAGCGTGTTCTCGAGCTGGACGAGGCCGCGGAGCGACAGGTACTCGCACTGGACGGGGACGATCACGCCGTTGGCCGCCACGAGCGCGTTGATCGTCAGCAGCCCGAGCGACGGCGGCGTGTCGATGAGGATGAAGTCGTAGTCGTTCTTCACCGGGAGCAGCGCCTTCTCGAGGGCGCGCTCTCGGCCGATCATCGAGGAGAGCGCGAGCTCGGCGCCGGCGAGGTCGATCGACGAGACGGCGACGTCGATCTCCGCCTGGCGGACGATCTCCGTGATCGGAAGCTTGTGGACGAGGACGTCGAACATCGACCGGTCGATCTCGTCCGGGTTCCAGCCCTGGGACATCGTCAGGTTGCCCTGCGGGTCGAGATCGACCGCGAGGACCCGGTTGCCCTTCTCGGAGAGCGCGACGCCGAGGTTCAGCGTCGTCGTCGTCTTGGCGACGCCGCCCTTCTGATTCGCGAAGGCGATGACCCTTGCCACGGTGGGACCCCTATTCGTCCTCGCCCGGGGCGACGGGCGCGGCAGTAAACGCGTGAGCGCCATAACCGCTCACCTTTCGGATCAACGTAGCAGAGTCCTTCCTCGGTAAGGTCGGGGCCATGGACAGGAAGTGGCGCGCGCTCATCGTCGTCTGTGTCGCCATTTTCATGCTCCTCCTGGACATCACCGTCGTCAACGTCGCCCTGCCGGACATCCAGAAGGAGCTCCACACCTCCTTCACCGACCTCCAGTGGGTCGTGGACGCCTACGCCCTCATGCTCGCCACCGTCGTCCTCATCGCCGGGTCGCTCGGCGACCTGCTGGGCCGGAAGCGGGTGTTCACCTCCGGCGTGGTGATCTTCACGGCCGCCTCCGCCCTCTGCGGCGCCGCCCAGTCGCCGCTGATGCTGAACCTCTCCCGCGGCGTCCAGGGGATCGGCGGCGGGATCATGTTCGCCGTCTCGCTCGCGATCCTCTCGCAGGAGTTCCACGGCAGGGAGCGCGGCACCGCCTTCGGGATCTGGGGTGCGACGGTCGGGCTCGCCGTCGCGATCGGCCCGCTCGTCGGCGGCGCGCTCACGACCTGGGCCGGCTGGCGCTGGATCTTCCTCGTCAACGTCCCGATCGGGATCGCGTGCGTCGCCGGCGCGATCCGGGAGCTGCACGAGTCGCGGGACGAGGAGCACGGCGGCTACGACATCCCCGGGTTCGTCACCCTGTCCGCGGGGCTGTTCCTGTTCGTGCTCGCGCTTCTGCGCGGCAACGACTGGCACTGGGGCAGCGCGCGGATCGTCGGGCTGTTCGTCGCGGCCGCGGCGCTGACCGTCGCGTTCGTGCTCGTCGAGGCGCGGCAGTCGAACCCGATGTTCGACGTCACGCTCTTCCGCGTACCGACGTTCACCGGGGCGCAGATCACGGCGTTCGCGATCTCGTCGGCGATGTTCTCCCAGTTCCTCTACCTCACGCTCTACCTCCAGAACGTCCTCGGCTACTCGCCGATCGAGGCGGGTGTCCGCTTCCTGCCGCTCTCGCTGCTCGCGTTCTTCGTCTCGCCGGTCGCAGGGCGGCTGTCGGTGCGGATCCCGGTGCGGTTCCTGCTCGGCGGCGGGATGGCCGTCGTCGGGCTCGCGCTCCTCCTCATGCACGGGATCACGCCGAGCTCGAGCTGGACGACGCTGCTGCCGGGGTTCATCGTCGGCGGGATCGGGATCGGCCTCGTGAACCCGCCGCTCGCCTCGACGGCGGTGAGCGTCGTGCCGCCGCAGAAGGCCGGGATGGCGTCGGGGATCAACAGCACCTTCCGCCAGGTCGGGATCGCCACCGGGATCGCGGTGCTCGGCGCGATCCTCGAGAGCCAGATCCGGTCCGACCTCGCGGGGACCGTCGCCGCGCCGTTCGCGAAGGCGGCCGCGAGCGGGCAGGTGGCCGCGGGACGCGCCGTCCCCGGCGCGTCGCAGCTGATGGCGAACGCGTACATCTCGGGGCTCAACGACATCCTGCTCGTCGCCGCGATCGTCGCCTTCGCCGGCGCGGCGCTCGCGTTCGCGCTCGTGCGACAGCGCGACTTCGTCGTCTCGGGCGAGGCGGCCGCCGCCGCCTCGGCCTCACACTAGGCGCGCACGGAGCCGCGCGGCGACGTGCGCGGCGGCGACGATGAGGATGACGGCGGCGCCGGTGACGATCACGAGCGCCTGCGCCGCGACCGAGAAGGCGATCGCGTCCGTCGTGTGGACGCCGCTCGCGACGAGGACCGCCGCGCCGGCGCCGGCCTGCGTCGCCGCCCCCGCAGGTGCGATCGGCAGCGCGGCCGACGCGGCGGAGGCGCAGAGGAACGCGAGCGCGAGCGGGAACGAGCTCGTCATCGAGAGCGCGTTGAGCAGGAGGAAGACCGCCGTCCCGCGCAGCGCCCAGGAGACCGAGACGAGCACCCAGGCGGCGCACGCCTCGCGCGTGCAGTGCGTGTGCTCGCCGAGCCAGCGGCCGAGGCGGAACCGTGTCACGCGCCGCCACCCGGTCGCGCGCGGGAGGAGCGCGATCACGACCGCGGCGAGGACGCCGGCGCCGGCGACGACCGCGAAGCCGACCCGCACCGTCCACGAGTCCGCGTCCGCAGCGGCGACCGACGCGAGCGGCGTCAGCGCCGCGTTGTCGAGCATCCCGAGCACGATCAGCGTGATCCCGACGGCGCCGAGACCTGTCCGCGTCCCCGGCCACCGCCGCACGACCGCGATCCGGAT
>Ga0335069_10013013_pt1 | contig 11698 bp, 11 predicted proteins | sample Lox_Sample_11_FD_206714 | JGI IMG/M metagenome (GOLD analysis project Ga0335069, IMG submission 206714) | Soil microbial communities from Loxahatchee National Wildlife Refuge, Florida, United States - Lox_Sample_1.1 | ecosystem: Environmental > Terrestrial > Soil > Wetlands | place: USA...
CAAGCAGCGATGTGACCGAACGCTCCAAATCCGATGCATTTAGAAAAGGGATGTATCCGCGCGAAGATGACCGTGCCGTGATCGAAAGCGTAGACAAAGTGGCGAAGGCTCGCGGCGTACCCAACGCTTCGGTGGCCCTGGCCTGGATGCTTTCTAAGGGCGTCATCACCGCCCCCATCATCGGCGCCACCAAGCTAAATCATCTGGAAGACGCCGTTGCAGCGCTTTCCATTCAGCTCACTGAAGAAGAGATTCATGGCCTGGAAGAGCCTTACCAGTTGCACCCGGTGTTGGGCTTCTCCTAGACTGCTAATCACTTTAAAGTCAAATTAAACACAAAAGGACTGCTATTATAAAGCAGTCCTTTTTATGTGCCGAATAAGCTCGATTATTTCTTTTCTTTGGAAACAGAGATGACCTCGCGACCCTGGTAATGCCCGCAGTTGGGGCACACGGTGTGCGGCAAACGCATCTCACCACAATTGCTGCACTGCACCAGGTTCATGGCCTGCAGAGCATCCTGCGAGCGGCGGCGATCACGGCGGCCTTTTGACAATTTACGTTTTGGCAGCGGAACCATTCTTGATTACTCCTGTCTGATATTGCTTTGGCACATCTTATGCCTCAAAGACATTTGATTATACTATGCACCCGCCTAACGTCAAGGGCTGATGCCAAAAATCCGTTGGGGCGATTTCATGACTCGCTCTATTCAGCCACCTCGTCAGAGTGAAACCATCGAATCGAGCCAATTTGTTGTAAAATAGAGTCATGGAAATTCGGGTGGCGGTCGCCAAGACCAACAAATATGCCGTCTCGGAAAGCGGCGATACGCTGGAGGTCGTCGAGCGCCCCAACGGCGGTGTCTCGGTGGTGCTAGCAGATGGTCAGACCTCCGGCCGCGGCGCAAAAGCGATCTCCACCATGGTGGTGCGCAAGGTCATCAGCCTGTTGGCCGAGGGTGTGCGTGATGGTGCTGCCGCCAGGGCTGCTTCGGATTACTTGTTTACCGAACGGAATGGCAAAGTCTCCGCCTGCCTGGGCATCCTCTCTGCCGATTTGCAGACCGATACGCTGGTCATTGTGCGCAACATGCCCACCCCGGTTTTCATCGCCCGGCACGACCACATCGAGTGCATGAGCAGTGAAAGCTCCCCCATCGGCACCAGCCGCAACATCCGCCCGGCAATCACCGAAATTCCCATCGAAGCCGGTTCCATCATCGTCCTGTATACCGACGGATTGGAACATGCCGGCGAGCGCATCGGGCAAAACCTGGATATTTGCACATTACTGCAAGCAGCAGTTGAAGACGAACAGCCTGTCGCCCAGGAAATTGCCGATATGCTTCTGCTTCAAGCCATCCGGCTGGATCAAGACAGGCCAAATGATGATATGAGCGTAGCGGTTATGCAAGTCATCGAAGGCGGCAGCGATCAAATCCGCCGCATGACTGTACAACTTCCTGTGCCGCCCATCCGTTCTAACTAGAATCGAAAAGAAGGTCTTTTTTCAGCCAACCACATGGATTGCGGTTGGCGTCTTGGCTAATCCGGTGATTGGACGATGAACGCAGAACGAAAAACAGTGTTGGTAGGCCTGGTAGGCCCTTGCGGTTCCGGCAAATCGACCCTGCAAACCGGCCTGGCGCAGCATGGCATCCCCTCACGCCACATCGCCCAGGAACATTCCTACGTCAAAGATATGTGGCAGCGCATCTCTCATCCCGATGTGTTGGTCTATCTGCATGCCTCATACGCCGTAGCGACCCGCCGGAGAAACTTGAATTGGACGAATGAGGAGTATCTAGAACAATTACGCCGCCTGGAGCACGCCCGACAACACGCCAATCTTTACATCGACACGGATAAACGCACTCCGCAAGAAATCTTGACTATCGTGCTCGATTTTCTTGAAAACAATGGGAGCGCTGTCATCACCGGCGACTGAAATCGGATGGGGCATTACCCTATCCATCGTGTTTATAAAAGTGTATAATCACGGCGGCAGCCAGCAAATGCTGGCATTTGTTTGAATTGGAGGTCATTAACGCATGGACCGTCGTTATTTCACTTTAATTGCGATCCTCCTGGTGGTCGTCATTGTGGGCCTGGTTGATTTACCGAACCCGCCCTCAATTGTCAACACGATCATGAACCGGCAGGTTCAACCCGTGTTGGGCCTTGACCTGCGAGGGGGCGTGCAAATCCTGTTACAACCGCCTGCGAATTCCACCTTCACCACCCAGAACTTACAAGATGCAGCCGACATTTTGGAAAACCGCACCAATGCCTTGGGTGTCACTGAAAACGTCTTCCAGGTGGCCGGTGGCCAATACATTTTGGCCGAATTCCCAGGCTTGAAGGATCCTTCAGCAGTCATTGCCGACCTTCAGCAAACCGGCCTGCTCGAATTCGTCGATGCAGGCTCCACATACTTGACCCCCGGCACGGTTATCGAGACCGATAACGGCGCAAATGTCGATCAAGCGCTGAATGGCACTGCCACTCCCGAGAGCACCGTCACTACCTCACAGGTCGAAAACACACCTACAGCGGCTGCAACCGAAGCAGGGCCAACGCCCACGCCATCCGGCACAGCCACTGCCACGTCGACGACGGTCTATCATACGGTAATGACCGGCGCTGATTTGCAATCAGTGCTCGTCTCCCTGAATAACGGCACAGGCTCTTCCGGTGGTTATGTGATCCAATTCACATTAACCGACCACGGAAAAGCGGTCTTCGCAGCTCATACCTCCGCCAATATTGGTAAATATCTGGCAATCGTTTTGGATAAGAAAGTGATTTCCTGTCCGGTGATCGACAATGCCATTACAGACGGCAGCGGTGTGATCCAGGGCAATTTCACCCGCGATTCTGCCAACAGTCTGGCCACTACCCTGCGCTATGGCAGCCTCCCTGTATCCTTGGAGGTCGCACAGGAACAAGTGATCGGCCCTACGCTGGGCGAAGATTCGCTCACCAAATCCATCCTGGCAGGGATCATCGGCTTCATCGTCGTAATGCTGTTCATGATCATCTACTACCGCCTGCCGGGGGTGGTCGCTGTGCTGGCCATCACGGTCTATGGGTTGACTACTTTTGCAATCTATAAACTCGTCCCCATCACCTTGACCCTGCCCAGCATCGCCGGCTTCTTGTTGAGTACCGGCAGTGCCATGGATGCCAATATTCTTATGTTCGAACGTATGAAAGAGGAACTGCGCGCCGGCCGGAACCTGCATCAGGCTGCCGAGTTGGGCTGGAGCCGCGCCTGGCCTTCCATTCGCGACTCGAACATCTCCACGTTCATCACCAGCCTTATCCTGTTCATCTTTGGCTCCGCCATGGGTGCCAGCACGGTGAAAGGTTTCGCCCTGACACTGGCCATGGGTATCGTGATCAGCATCCTCACTGCCGTCATTGTGACCCGCACTTTCCTGGCAATTGCCCTCGATCTCTTCAAGCCGACTGATCGTGTCCGCTGGTTTGGGCTATAGAAGGATAAATCGCTATGAATATCATGAGTAAACGCTACTACTTCTTCGCCTTCTCGCTGGTGCTGATCATTACCGGTGCGATCGTTTTTGCGATGAATGGTTTGCCACTGGCTATTGACTTCCAAGGCGGCACGTTGCTGGAAATGACCTTCAACTCTGGCAAAATGCCCACAACGTCTGAAGTCATCCAGATTTATGCCGAGCACAACGCCAACGATCCCCAGGTGCAATTCAGCGGCAACATGCTGCTGGTTCGCTCGGATAGCTTGAATACGGCCACTCAAAATGCCATTGTGTCTGATATGAACACGGAATACGGCAATGTGACACTGGAACTCTCCGGCACCGTGGGACCTTCCATCAGCCAGGAAGTTACCCGCAGCGCCGTCATCGCCGTCTTCGTTGCCACCATCGGCATCATCCTCTACATGACCTATGCCTTCCGCAAATTGACTCACGTCATCCGCTATAGCCTTGTGACGATCGTTGCCATGTTTCACGATATCTTCATCGTGCTCAGCCTGGCAGCCATCGGCGGCAAATTCTTCGGATGGCAAGTCGATTCAATGTTCCTCACTGCACTACTGACGGTCATCGGCTTTTCGGTTCAGGATACCATCGTGGTGTTCGACCGCATCCGTGAGAACTCGGCTTTTCTGCGCCGCATCCCATTCGAGAAGCTGGTGAATCACTCGATCGTCCAAACCCTGCAACGCTCACTCAATACGACTTTGATGACTTTCGAATTCATCCTCCTGGCGCTGGCCTTGTTCGGCGGCGTCACCCTGCGAGAATTCTCCATCATTCTGTTGGTCGGCCTCTTGAGCGGTGCCTATTCCTCAATCTGCATTGCAGCGCCCCTCCTCATCGTGTGGGAAAACAAGGAATGGAAGAACTGGTTCAGGCCTTCCAAACCCGGCGAGGCTGTCAGCAACTCGTAAATTATCAGCCAAGATCACTCAGTAAATCATCAGGGCTCTGGGAAAACCTCCAGAGCCCTGATATTTTGCCGCTCAAGTTGCAGAAAACATCACTGTCACAAAAAACGGAAACTGCTAAAATTAACGTGAAAGCGAGTCAATTCTTTCTTAGGAGAAAAACATGCGAAAGGAAGTAGTCTTGATCACCGGCGCTAATGGTGAAATTGGGCATGGCTTGATCACATACCTGGGAAAGTCAACGCAAGCCACTGTCGTCGCGCTAGACGTACAACCTCTTGATGAACGCTTGAAACCCTATGTGCAGTATTTCATCCAGGGGGACATTCTGGACAATATGTTGCTGGGAAGATTGGTCGCTGAATATGAGATCCGTACCATTTACCATCTGGCATCGATCCTATCCACCAAAGCCGAATACAATCCCGAAACGGCGCATCGCGTCAACGTCGAAGGCACGCTCAACCTATTGCGCCTGGCCGTCGAACAATCCCAATGGCAAGGCCAGGCAGTGAAGTTCATCTATCCAAGCTCGATTGCCACCTACGGTCTGCCAGACCTGGCAACCAAAAACAAGGTCGGTAAAGTTAAAGAAAATGAATGGTGCTTCCCCATTACCATGTACGGCTGCAATAAGCTGTACTGCGAAAGCCTGGGACGCTATTACACACGCCATTATCGTCAGTTGGCTGCGGATAAAGCCAAGACCAGCATCGACTTCCGCTGCATCCGTTTTCCAGGCCTGGTCAGCGCCATGACCATCCCGACCGGCGGCACCAGTGATTATGCGCCGGAAATGATCCATTACGCCGCACAAGGCCAGCCTTACGCCTGCTTTGTGCGCAAAGATGCCTGCTTGCCCTTCATGGTCATGCCCGACGCGGTGAAATCATTGCTCATGCTCGAGAGCGCACCGCGCGACTCACTCAGCCAATTGGTCTATAATGTAACCAGCTTCAGTCTCTCAGCCGAAGAGATTTATGACATCGTCAAAAGTGCCTTTTCCAAAGCCGAGATCACATTTGCGCCGCATCAAAACCGGCAGCTTATCGTGGATACCTGGCCGGCAGACGTGGACGACTCAGCCGCCCGTCGCGATTGGAACTGGCAACCGGATTATGACCAGAGGCGGGCCTTTGATGATTATCTCGTTCCGGCAATTCGCCAGTTGTACTCCCATTAGCTCCGGTTGAGCCCGTGGGGGCATTCGTCCAAAGGAGATGGACTCATGGTTGAACAATCCGCTCAGCTTCCTGTACAAGTCAGCCCAGATGAAAAAATCACGCCGATCATGGCTTATACTCAAAACAGTATCATCTGGGGTGACGTGGTCACCAAACAGCAGATCCGGGTCAGCTCCTGGCTGAAGACTACCGCTGCGCCCGACGTGGTAGCCGTCTACAACGCCAAGGTACTGCAAGTCATGTTCAACGGCGGGGTAAAACCCAGCGTCTACTCGGAAGCCCATGTGCCTGCCAAGGGGATCCTGGCTTTTCACATTCTCCCCCCGGCCGCCGACCCATTGGATTATGATCCGGCCCACGAGCCCAATTTGCACATGGAACCGACCAGCATACTGATCGCCAACATGCGCATCGATGGCTTTCTTCGCCTATCCATCCATACCAACCTGGCAAAATTTCTCGACGTATCACACGAGACATTCACTAACATCTACGATGCCGTCATTTCCAGTCCCATCATGCCGGCCTTGGGGAATATAAAATGCAATTTTACAATCGTCCGTGACGATGCTGCCACTTTTTGCTCGCGTGTCGTTGCAGAGAACAAAGTCTGAACGGCGATTATCCTTATCCATATCAACGAGGTTTATCGATGTCAGAAAAAGTATTTGTGTCCAGAAGAATAGCCGACGAAGCCATCCAATTGCTCGAATCCCATTATGAGTGCGAAATTTGGGACGGACAAACTCCTCCCTCCTACGAGGTTTTATTGGATCGCGCCCGCACTGTCAGTGGGATCGTATCCATGCTCAGCGACAGGATCGATGCGCACTTGCTTCAATCAGCCAGCCCGGCGTTAAAGGTGATCAGCCAAATGGCAGTAGGCTATGATAATATCGATCTCGCTGCTGCCACGCAACATGGAATTGCCGTCGGCCACACCCCCGGCGTTTTGACCGACACCACCGCCGATTTCGCCTGGGCACTATTGATGGCTGCCGCCCGACGCGTAGCAGAGGCCAACATCCAGGTGCGCAAAGGCGTCTGGCGACCCTGGGGGCCCTTCGAGCTGTGCGGCGTGGATGTGCATCACGCCACCTTGGGCGTCATCGGCATGGGGCGTATTGGTCAGGCCGTGGCCCGGCGCGGCGCCGGCTTCGAAATGACCGTGCTGTATCATGACCAGAACCATGTGTCCGCAGCCGAGAAAGAGTTACATGCTCAATACGTCGAGTTGGACGAATTGCTCAAGCGCTCCGATTTCATCAGCCTGCACGTCAACCTGACAGACAAAACCTATCATCTGATCAGCACGGCTCAATTTGCCATGATGAAACCGACCGCCATCCTGGTCAACACCTCGCGCGGCCCGGTCGTCGATGCGCAGGCTTTAACGGAAGCGTTGAAAGCCAAGAAAATCGGTGGCGCCGCCCTGGACGTAACCGAACCCGAGCCCATCCCGGCCGATAGTCCACTGATCCAGATGCCCAACGTGCTCATCACACCGCACATCGCCAGCGCCTCCTACCAGACGCGCACGCGCATGTCGGTCATCACGGCCGAGAATTTGATCGCCGGTATCGAGGGCAAGAAATTACAATTCTGCGCCAACCCGGATGTTTACGATCACTTAAAAAGCAAATAGGAAGGTCAAATCATTGACGTTGGTACCGGTGGCACCCGGTTTGAGCAGCCCGCCCACCGCTTCGAAAAAGTGATACGAATCATTATTTGCCAGATAAAGCTCAGGCTCTTTTTCCAGTGCCTGGGCTTTTTTCAACGTCTCGCCGGTGATCACCGCACCGGCTGCGTCCGTGGGACCATCTTCACCGTCGGTCGCCAGGGTCACCAGGGCAACGCGCTCCATCCCTGCCAGCGCCCGAACCGCACCCAGCGCCACTTCCAGGTTCCGTCCACCCAAGCCTTTTCCTTTCAAAATCACCGTGGTCTCACCCCCGGCTACCAGGCACAGGGGCTTGTCACACCGGCCATTTTCAAGCGCACGTTTCAGTTCATCCGCTAATTGAGCACCCGCTTGCCTGGCCTCACCCGCCATTGACGTGGTCAAAATGCGCGAATCAAAACCCAGCCCGGTCGCACACGCCACGGCCGCCTCGGCCGATTGCAAATTGCTGGCGATCAAAACGTTCTGGACGCGCTCCAAACAGCCGTCGCCCGGTTTCACCGTCTCCGGCTCATTGCCGGCCAGCCCGGCTTGCAAATAACTGCTAATCTCCCCAGGCAACTGGCTCGTCAGAGAATACTTGCGCAGGATGTTCCAGGCATCCTGAAAGGTGGTGGGGTCGGCCACCGTCGGGCCTGAAGCAATCACATCCAGCGGGCTACCGATCACGTCCGAGAGGATCAGGGTGATCAGGTGCGCCGGATAAACAGCGCGTGCCAGCCCGCCCCCTTTCACCCGGTCAAGGTGCTTGCGGATGGTATTGATCTCCGAGATGCCTGCTCCGCACGCCAAAAGCTGCTGGGTCAACATCTGGATGGCTTCCAGCGCGATTCCCGTCTGGGGCTTGGTCATCAGTGCCGAGCCGCCGCCGGAGATAACGCAGAACACCCAATCGTCTTCTTCCAAACCCTGCAATCCTGCCAGCATCTGTTCTGTGGCTTGCACACTTTTAGCGCTGGGAACCGGGTGGCTCCCCTGCAGAAAAGTGACGCCGTGGCAAAAACTCGTCGAGCTTTCGGGAAAATGCTTCAGAATCACCTTTCCTGCGGTAAGTGAATCCCCCAATACGTCACAGACACCCCGCGCCATGCCCGCTGAGGCCTTCCCGGCTCCAATCAGCAATATTTTCCGAGAAGAATTCAAGGAATAAGACTCTTCGGCAACGATCAATTGGTCCCCGACCCGCCGGAAGCTGTGTTTGACCGCTGTGTACGGATTCGCGGCTTCCAGTGCGGCATTGAGAATATTTGCCACCGCTGCCGGATTTGAAACCTCTGCAAAATGCCTGTCTTCGAAGGCTGTCATGGGAGTTTAATGGCCTCGCTTTCAATCAATGACATACATTCCTCGAAATCAGTACGTTCGTTATCCAAAATATGTATAGAATTAGTCTTCGTGTATTGCATCGCGCAATAATGAAATTGTAATCGGAAAATAGGTGCTTAATTAAGAAGAATGCATTAAAATAATGCCCTGTGTGTGGCTTTATTAATTTGAATTGTATCAGGAGGAACTGACGTGGTAGATAAATCAATCATTGGCTCTCTTCAGCCAAAAACGGTAGCGGTGATCGGCGCTTCCGCCACCCCCGGGAAGATTGGCTACACGGTCGTGGAAAATTTGATCACAGGCGGATTCGACAAGAAAAACATTTATCCCATCAATCCAACCGCCCCGGAAATCCTTGGACTTAAAGTTTATCCCAACATTGCAGCCGTGCCGGTCGATATCGACACCGCCATTGTGACAGTGCCCGCAAAGCTCGTGGCTCAGATGGCCGAAGAATGCGGCAAAAAAGGCGTCAAAGGCTTTGTGGTCATTACATCCGGCTTCAGCGAAGTCGGCCAGCGTGACCTTGAAAATGAGATTGTGAAGATCGCCCGCAGCCATAACATGCGCATCCTGGGCCCGAACATTGTAGGCCTTCTCTCCAACTCCGATAAACTGAACGGCTCGTTTGCCCCCTTCCTGCCTTTCGCCGGCAGCGCATCGCTGGTTTCGCAGTCCGGCGCATTGCTGATCGCACTGGACGCTGCCACCTACTCCCGCAAAGTCGGCTTCGATAAAATGATCTCCATCGGCAACATGTCGGATATCGATTTTGCCGATACGATCGATTGGCTGAACGAAGATCCCAAGACCACATGTATTTCCTTATACATCGAAGGTTTCAAGGATGGCCGGCGCTTCATCGAAGCCAGCAAGAAGGCCACCAAACCGATCATCGCTTTGAAATCGGGCGTTTCTGCCCACGGTGCTGCCGCCGCCGCTTCGCACACCGGCTCTCTCGCCGGCGCTGCCAAGGTCTACGGCGCTGCCTTTCAGCAGGCGGGTGTCATCCAGGCCGCTGATCTGAACGATCTGTTCAACCGCACCCAGGCACTCTCGCTGCAATCCCCGATGAAAGGTGACAATCTGCTGATCATCACCAATGGCGGTGGTGTGGGTGTGCTGGCAACCGACGCAGCCGAAAAGTATGGTCTGCCGCTACAGTTCGCCCCGCAGGAAGTGCAAACCGAGCTTAAAAAACACATGCCCGAGTTCGGCTCCGCCAAAAATCCGGTAGACCTGACCGGCCAGGCCGGCAACGAATGGTACAAGGACTCAGTGCAATATGCTTTCGCCCACTCCTGGGTAGACGGCTTGGTCGTGCTCTATTGTGAAACTGCCGTGACCAACCCGGAAGAGATCGCCCAGAGTATCTATCAGGGTATCGTCGATTCAGGCATTAAAGGCAAGCCGGTGGTCGTTTCCTTCGTCGGCGGCGACAAGTCCGAAAAAGCCATGCAATGGTTGGTCGAGCATGGCATTCCCGCCTACGGCGCACCGGACGTGGCGGTCGATGCGATCAGCGCTTTGCGCGAATATGCCAAGATGAAGGCAATGTCCAGCGAAACCCCCAAGGATTGCCAGGGTGACAAGGCGGCCGCCCTCAAAGTGATTGCCGCAGTGCGCGCCGATGGACGCGGTTCCTTGACCGAAATCGAGGCCAAGCAGGTCTTCAAAGCCTACGGTCTGCCCGTGACGCAAACTCAACTGGCCAAGTCGGAAGACGAAGCCGTCAAGCTGGCCAAACAGGTCGGCTTCCCGGTGGTCATGAAGATCGTCTCCCCCGACATCCTGCACAAATCCGATGCCGGTGGTGTGAAAGTCAATATCAAAGACGAGAATGGCGCTCGTGAGGCCTATAAGACCATCATGGCCAACGCCAAGGCTTACAAAGCGGATGCCAACATCCACGGCATTGCCATCCAGGAAATGGCCCCCATGGGCACGGAAGTGATCCTGGGCTCTGTCAACGATGCCACCTTCGGCCCCACCATGATGTTCGGCCTGGGCGGTATCTTCGTCGAAGTATTGAAGGACGTGACCTTCCGCGTCGCTCCGGTGACCGAGGGCCAGGCGAACAAGATGTTCTCCGAGATCCGTGGCGCCCCCATTCTGGCCGGCGCGCGTGGCGAATCGCCGCGTGACCGCAAGGCCCTGGCGGACGTTATTTGCAAGTACTCGGCCATGATCCTGGACCTGCAGGACGAAGTCTCGGAATCCGATGCCAACCCCGTGCTGGTCTATGAGGAAGGCAAAGGCCTGAAGGTTGTGGATGCCCGTATCATCCTGAAGAAGAAATAACCTGTGGTTACGAAATCGCCCGCTCGATGAGCGGGCGATTTTTTATCTTTTACTATTTACCAGATTTCAAGCGTTTCCATGCGCCGGTCCAGGGGATCACCGATAATTTGCGGGCCGGTTGCTTGACCTTGCTGAGTTTTTGCCCCACCTGGGCCGAGATCATTGCCACACTGCCCCAATCGTCTGCGAGGAGTGCCTTCTTCAAAGCTGCTCCCTGGGTTCCGGCCCATTCCCATTCCAGGCGGAAGCGGTCGGCCTTCACCCAATACCCCCGCTTTTCCCAGGCGACGACGGACGTCTCGACCGTATCATAGATTTGCTGCAGGGAATCGGACACAAACGCCACCAGGTCACGCGTGGTTTCATCCGGTTCTTTTTGCTGAACCAGCTCCCTCAATGCGACGACAACCAGCTTGCTTAACCGGGTGCGCTCTTTCCCCGCGCCCTCTGTGTTGATAACTCGACTCACTGTGGCCTCCGCAAAACCCGTAGATTATAACCGATTATTGACATTCGTCCGTAAAACAGTCAAACAGGCATAACTTAGGATCATGCGTCGATAATAATGTGTAATTTAGTATTCGATTTTAGTCTCGGTATTTACAAACTTCTTATACTATTTTTGCCTTGAGAATAGTATAATTCTTCCGCTTCGGGGAAGTGCTGGAACTGGCAGACAGGCATGACTTAGGATCATGTGCCGCAAGGCGTGAGGGTTCAAGTCCCTCCTTCCCCACAGCAGAAAATCTTTAGAAGTAAG
>Ga0335069_10013014_pt1 | contig 11697 bp, 14 predicted proteins | sample Lox_Sample_11_FD_206714 | JGI IMG/M metagenome (GOLD analysis project Ga0335069, IMG submission 206714) | Soil microbial communities from Loxahatchee National Wildlife Refuge, Florida, United States - Lox_Sample_1.1 | ecosystem: Environmental > Terrestrial > Soil > Wetlands | place: USA...
TGGCCCGACCGCGAAACGCGCCTCGATGCGCCGCATCAGCTCGTCGCGCACCGCGCGGTAGGCGTTGAGCCGCTGCTCGCGCGAGCCCTCGGTCGCGGTGGGATCGACGGTCGGCCAGTATTCGACGTCGACCGCCATGGTCCGGGTCAGTTCCATCGCCTTGTGGTGGGCTTCCGGCGACAGCGTGATGATGAGATCGAAGGAGGCGTCTTCCAGGTCCTCGAAAGTGCGCGGCTTGTGCTTGCCGATTTCGATGCCGATTTCCTCCATCACTTCGACCGCCATGGCATCGAGCTCGCCCGCGCGCGCGCCGGCCGAGCGGATATAGACGAAGCGGCCGTAGAGATGGCGCATGATCGCGGCGGCCATCGGCGAGCGCACGGCGTTCTGCGTGCAGGCAAACAGCGCCGCACCCGGCAGCTCTTCGCCGTTCGGCCCCCGCATCGCCTACCCCTTCAAATGCAGCACGCAGATGAGCGTGAACAACCGCCGCGCCGTATCCTGATCCACGTCGATCTTGCCCTTGAGCCGTTCGCGCAGAAGCGCCGAACCTTCGTCGTGCAGCCCGCGCCGTCCCATGTCGAGAGTCTGGATCTGCGACGGCGGCGCAGTGCGGATCGCCTTGAAATAGCTTTCGCAGATCAGGAAGTAGTCCTTGATGACGCGCCGGAACGGCGTCATCGACAGCATCACGCGGCCATGCGCCTCGTCCTTCTCGGTGCGGATGTCGAAGACCAGCCGGTTTTCGGCAACGCCCAGCACGAGATTGTACGGGCCGCCTTCCGAGCCCTGCGGCGCGAAATGATTGGCTTCGAGGAGATCGTAGATCGCAATCTCGCGCTCCTGCTCGATCTCGCGCGTGCGCCGGACGACGGACTGTTCGTCGAGCGTGATCCTGACGATGCGGAATTTGTCGTCGGTCATCGTGCGGCGAACAGGATTATGGCGCGGGGGACGCAGCGGTTGCGCTGAGGACGCGGTGGGTTCTTCGTGCGCGTCGGCGCACAGTTATTCCTCCGGCGAAAGGAGCATAACCGCGCTTCGCGCGAGAGGTGTCCCTGTGTCCTCTGCGCATCCTCTGCGTCCACTGCGCCAAAAATGCCGGACCCGGTCACGGCTCTTGCCTGTTGAGGCGGGCGGCGATGGAACGCGCGTGGGCGTCGAGGCCTTCGCTTTCGGCGAGTGCGATGGCGTCGGGACCGAGCGATGCGATCGCCTTCGGCGACATGGCGAGCAGCGTCGTGCGCTTCAGGAAATCGAGCACCGACAGGCCGGACGAGAACCGCGCGGTGCGCGCGGTCGGCAAGACGTGGTTGGGCCCGGCGATGTAGTCGCCCATCGCTTCGGGCGTGTGGCGCCCGAGGAAGATCGCGCCCGCGTGGCGCACGTTCGCGAGCAGCGCTTCAGGATCGGCGACGGCGAGTTCGAGATGCTCCGGCGCGATGCGATCGACGAGGGGCGCTGCATCGGCGAGTTTCTCGACGACGATGATCGCACCGTGATCGAGCCAGCTCGCCCCGGCGATCTCTTTCCGCGGCAAAAACGCCAGCGCCCGCGTCACGGCGTCGTCGACCTTCGCGGCGAAAGCTGCGCTGTCAGTGATCAGGATGGATTGGGAGGACGTATCATGCTCTGCCTGGCTCAACAGATCGGCGGCTATCCAGTCGGAATTGTTGGCGTCGTCGGCGACGACGAGAATCTCCGACGGCCCCGCGACGGAATCGATGCCGACCTGGCCAAACACTTCGCGCTTCGCCGCCGCGACATAAGCGTTGCCGGGCCCCACGATCTTGTCGACGGGCGCGATCGTCCCGGTGCCGTAAGCCATGGCAGCGACGGCCTGCGCGCCGCCGACGCGATAGACCTCCGTTATCCCGGCGCGCTTCGCCGCTGCCAAAGTCAGCGGATTGATCGCGCCGCCGCTCGCCGGCGTCACCATTGCGATCCGCGCCACACCTGCGACACGCGCCGGCACTGCATTCATCAAGACCGAACTGGGATAGGATGCCGTGCCGCCCGGCACATAAAGGCCGACGCTGTCGAGCGCCGTCCAGCGCCAGCCGAGCTCCGCACCGGTCTCGTCGGTGTAGCGGGCGTCTTCAGGCATCTGTTTTCTGTGATACGCCTCGATGCGCCGCGCCGCGACATCGAGCGCGGACAACGCCTTCGCGTCGCATCGCGCTTCCGCGGCGACAATCTCCTCGCGCGTCAGCCGCAGCGATTGCACCGTCAGATCGACATGATCGAAGCGCTTGCCGAGCTCGATCAGCGCCGCATCGCCGCGCGTCCGCACATCGGCAATGATGGCGCGCACCGCCACGGCGACGTCTTCAGAGGTCTCGCGCTTGCCGGAGAGCAGACGTTCGAACTGCGCCGCGAAATCCGGGGCGCGCGTGTCGAGCCGGCGCGCCATGATCAGGCCCTGTCGTGGTCGGGACGGCCGCGCGCCGCCCAATCGCCGCTCACATCGGTTAGGCCGCCGTCGATGGATTCAACGTCGAGGCGGATTTCCGCGCCGCCTGCGAAAACCAGCGACAGCGTGCCGGAAGGATCTTCGGGGCCGTTCGGAGCGAAGCTGATGGTCAGAAGGGACAGCACGGCCTCGGGCGCATCGCGGCGGATATTGTGCGACTTGACCGACTTCACGGCGTCGAAATAGAGCCGCGCACGCACGCGCAGATTTCCCTTCCCCTCTTCCCATTTGAAGCGGTTGAAGATGCCCGCGAAACGGCGCGATTTCGGCATCCAGACGAGGTCTTTGACCCGCGTGACGGCGTCCTGCAGGCGCGCTGCAATCACTTCGAGGTCTTCCTGATCCTCCGCGCCGAGTGTCAATTCCTTCGCCGTCATGCCGAAAGCCGCTCGACCTCCGCACCCACCCCGGAAAGCTTCTCCTCGAGCCGCTCGAAGCCGCGATCAAGGTGATAGACGCGGTTGACAACGGTCTCGCCTTCCGCCGCGAGCCCTGCGAGCACCAGACTGACGCTGGCGCGCAGATCCGTCGCCATCACGGGCGCGCCTTTCAGCTTCTCCACGCCGTTGACGATGGCCGTGTCGCCTTCGATGTGAACGTCGGCGCCCATGCGCATCAGCTCGGGCACATGCATGAAGCGGTTCTCGAAGATCGTTTCCTTGATGCGCGAGGTGCCGTCGGCGACGGCCATCAGCGCCATGAACTGCGCCTGCAGATCGGTCGGGAACCCGGGGAAAGGCTCCGTCGCCGCATCGACGGCCTTCGGACGCACGCCGTTCCTGTGCACGATCATGCCACGATTGGTTTCGGTGATTTCCGTGCCGATCGACCGCAGAAGCTCGGTCACGCTGGCGATGAGATCGGCGCGCGTGTTGACGAGCTCGACATCGCCGCCGGCAATCGCCGCCGCCATCGCGTAGGTGCCGGTTTCGATGCGGTCGGGAAGCACGGAATAGGTCGCGCCGTGAAGTCTGGTCACACCTTCGATGGTGATTTCGGAGGTGCCGAGCCCTTTGATCTTTGCGCCCATCGCGGTGAGGCATTGGCCGAGGTCGACGATCTCCGGCTCGCGCGCCGCGTTGACGAGCACGGTTTCGCCTTCCGCCAGCGTCGCCGCCATCATCGCGTTTTCTGTCGCGCCGACCGACACGATCGGGAATTCGAAGCGTGTGCCCTTGAGGCCTTGCGGCGCCACCGCCACGACGTAACCGTCGGCGAGATCGATGGCTGCGCCCAGCGCTTCCAGCGCTTTCAGGTGCAGGTCGACGGGCCGGGCGCCGATGGCGCAGCCTCCGGGCAAAGAGACGCGGGCATGGTGATGGCGCGCCACCAGCGGTCCCAGGACGAGAAAGCTCGCCCGCATCTTGCGCACGACGTCGTAGTCGGCGGTGGTGCTCAAGAGACAGGCGGCGTTGAGCGTCAGCCGTCCGCCCTCGCCCAGCCGCGTGCTGCGCACATAGTTCGTCTCGACGCCCAGAAGACCCAGGATCTCGGCCATGAAGGCTATGTCGGCCAGCCACGGCGTGTTCTCGAGGATCAGCTTCTGGTCGGTGAGCAAACCCGCGGCCATGAGCGGCAAAGCGGCGTTCTTGGCGCCGCTGATGGCAATTTCGCCTTTAAGCCGGGCGCCGCCCTTGATGCGTATACGGTCCATGACCCCTCGATGTTCGGGCTATCGGCAGCCCATTGGGTAACGCGATAGTACGGCCTTTGTAGCGCGCACCAGTTGTCGCGAACAGAAAGAAGATAGGTGTTGTTACAGGCTTTTCGCGGCGGGATTGCGGCGTTTCGGCGTCTCGGCGTCCTGATTGCTTTCACCGGTCCCGGAAGGAGACAATTCACCGTTTTCCGCCGCTCGCGCGTGGGCCTTTCGCCGTCGCAGATTCTCGCGGAGCGCTTCGGCGAGGCGCGCCTGGCGCCCGTTGGATTTGGGGTCGGACTTGGGCGGCGATTTGGCCATGGCCGTGAACGTCCTTAAGGCCTTTTCCTCGGGGCTTGGCTTGGGCTATAGCGTCCCGCCCGGGCATTGCCTCGCCCGTCGGATCGCCGGAGTAGCGTAGTGGTAGCGCAACCCCTTGGTAAGGGGTAGGTCGAGAGTTCGATTCTCTCCTCCGGCACCAGCCTCCATCAGAGGCTTCACGAGCAGGCGCGGACAACACGGTCGCGGGCGTGCGCGCTCCTTTTGTCCCTCCGCCTGCGCCTGAACCGCCCCAACCTGCAGCCGTTGTCATCTCACAGCCAGGAGAGACGACATGACCGGCTCCAAGATGCACGAACAGTTCGTCCGCAACCTCGAGCGCAAGCCCGATCCGCAGACACCGGACGCCCCCCGCCATCCGCTGCGACCTGCGCCTGACGAGCGTCAGAGCGATCGGGCGGTCGGCGAACACTGGATGAAAACGGGCGGTTCCCGGCCGTAGAATGCGCGGTTGAAATCGCGCAACCCGCGCCGCATAACCTCGCCCGCAATAGACGAGGATCTCGCAACGTGGAGCGCAGCGGCAGCATGGGTCGGTTGATCGCGGGCTATCGCGCCTTTCGCGACGGCCGCTGGCAGGCGGAACATGAGCGCTATGTCGAACTCGCCCGCGACGGCCAGAGACCGGAGACGCTGATTATCGCCTGCAGCGATTCCCGTTCGGATCCCGCCACCATCTTCAACGCTCGACCCGGCGAGTTCTTCGTCGTGCGCAATATTGCGGCCATAGTGCCGCCGCTCGAGATCGACAACGCTCATCACGGCACGACGGCGGCCATCTCGTTCGCGGTGCTCGTTCTCAACGTCCGGAATATTCTCGTGATGGGCCATGCCCAATGCGGCGGCATTGCCGCGGCGCTCGACACGACCTTCGGCGACGACGTTCCGGCCCTGCGATCGTGGATCGATCTTCTGTCGCCGGCCGTTGAGCGTGTCGATCACAAGCTCGACCAAACCGCGCGGCACGCGGCGCTCGAGCGCGATGCGGTGGTCCTGTCGATGGAACGGCTGATGACCTATCCGTTCATCGCCGAGCGCGTGAAGACGGGCGCGCTCGAAATCAACGGCGCACGGTTCGGAATCGCCGACGGCAAGCTTGAACTGTTCGATCCGAAATCCAAGGCCTTCGCGGCAGTCTAGGCGGGGCGCTTCAGTCTGACGCCGCGACCACCTTCGTGGCTCGTCGCATTGTCGCCGATCAGCACGATGCCGAGCGCATCAAGCGCGCCGATGAGCTTCATCAGCGAGTCCACGTTGCCGCGGATGACGCCGTCGCTCGCCTCCATGCGTTGGATGGTGGGCACGGACAGGCCCGAACGATCGGCGAGCTCGCGCTGATCGATGCCGGCGAGGGCCCGTGCCGCCCGCAATTGGGCCGCCGTTATCATCGGCTGGAATTCATCAAGGAAGAAATCACAAGCACCTTCTGGCCGGGCGGGTGCTCACTGCATCGAGCGCGCCCAGCGCACATAGGTTTGGAAGTCCTGCTTGCGTATGTAAAGGGATTGCAAATCGGTGCCAACACTTGGCGCCGCGAGCTTCTCGAAGTCGCGCGCCGCGCCGCCGCGATAGACGGGAATGACACCGGCGATGCTCTGCGCGAACCAGCCGATGGCGCCTTCGTGCGCCGCGCGCTCCGCGACGGTCACGATCACCATGTGCTCTCGCCGGGCGGTTTCATAAGCGGTTTTCGCCGCCTCCAGAAGCGACATCATGGCGGTTTTCCCTTTTGCGGCGATCATTTGCGGCGGCGCAGTGCGCAGCCCCGCACGCAATGCCCCGATCGCGAACAACGATAGGGCGGCGACCCCGAACAAAAGGTAAGGCGCCCAAGCCTGATTGCCGTCCATACGCGCGACACTCTGAACCGACTTCGTGATGTTTTATACATCACTACTAATTGTTTTTCAACATATAGAACTATATCAATACGGCATACTGCAGGTATTTACATGATAAGCGACACACCGACCGTCAGCGCGGGAGGCGGCTGGCATCTCTTCATCCCGAAGCTGGTGACCGCGCTCCGTGACGGCTACCGCTTAAGGGATGCGGGCGCTGACCTGTTCGCCGGCCTGACGGTGTCCGTCGTCGCGCTGCCGTTGTCCCTCGCACTGGCCATCGCCAGCGGCGTGACGCCCGAGCGCGGACTCTTCACAGCCGCCGTCGCCGGAGTGATCGTCTCGCTCCTCGGTGGAAGCCGGTTCCAGATCGCAGGCCCGACGGGTGCGTTCGTCGTGGTGGTCGCGGGCATCGTGCACCAGTTCGGGTATCAGGGTCTCGTCATCGCCATGTTGCTGGCGGGTGCGATGCTGATCGTGACCGGGGCGCTCAAGCTCGGCACCTACATCAAATACATTCCATTTCCGGTCGTCACGGGATTCACCGCCGGCATCGCCGTCGTCATCTTCTCGAGTCAGCTCGGCGACATCCTGGGGCTCACGGTTTTGCATCCGCCGGCCGATGCGTTCGGGCGATTGGCCGCCGATGCCGCCGCGATCGGCACGTTCAATCCCTTTGCCTGCGCGATCGCGCTCGCCGCGCTTTCGTCCATTCTCGTCGTGCAAAAATTCGTACCGCGCCTGCCTTCCTTCCTGATCGCCATTGTGCTCGCCGGCGCCTGCGTACGGTTTCTTCATCTGTCTGTCGCGACCATCGGCACGCGGTTCGGCGGCATACCGTCAGCGCTTCCCGCGCCGCATATGCCGTCCTTCACATTCACCGATCTGCGCATTCTGTTTCCCGCCGCCTTCACGATCTTTGCGCTCGGCGGGATAGAATCGCTTTTATCGGCGGTCGTCGCCGATGCGATGACGGGACGCCGCCACCGCGCCAATTGCGAGCTCGTGGCGCAGGGGCTTGCCAACATCGCCTGCGCCATCATGGGCGGCATCCCCGCCACGGGCGCCATCGCGCGCACAGCCACGAACATTCGCGCCGGCGCGCGCACGCCAATCGCAGGTATTGTCCATTCGCTCGCCATCATCGCCATGATGGCGCTGTTCGCACCGCTTGCGTCGTACATCCCGCTGGCCGCGCTCGGCGCCGTGCTCGCTGTCGTGTGCTGGAACATGGCTGAGCTGCGCGTCTTCGCCACGATTCTGCAAAGCACGCCCGGCGACCGCGCCGTACTCGTCGTCACGTTTCTGCTGACGATCTTTGTCGACCTCTCGGTTGCGATTGCGGCGGGAGTGGTGCTGGCATCGCTGATCTTTGCACGGAACATGGCGGACACGGTCAGCGGCGGCCGCGCCATGCCGCGCGTGGCCGACGATATCGACGAGTGGACGACCCCCAACACCGGCGCCGTTCCGCGGGGCGAATTGCCGGCGGGAGTCGAAGCGGTTCAGCTGAGCGGCCCGTTCTTCTTTGCGGCGGCAGCGGAATTCGAAGAGCTTCTATCGCGCAGCGGAGGCGCGCCCAAAGTCCTGATCCTGCGCATGGCGAGTGTGCCGCTGATCGACGCCTCGGGCGCAGCCGCGCTTCAACGCTTCATCCGGAGCGCCGGCGCGAAAGGCACGGCAATCATCATCTCGGAACTCCCGCCCGAGCCTATGTCGGTGCTGAGAGGCATGGATATCGCCGTGCCAATGGCCGCCAGCTTCGGCGACAGCATCTCGCTTGCACGGCGATTGCGTCTGGCGCCACAGGCTTTCGAGGCCGTCGCCTAGGCCTTCCCGCGGCGCGCGCTATCCGATAAGCAGGCGGCCGGAGGACTTGTCCCATGAGCGAAGAGATCATCTTCGACGCCAAAGGCACGCGTGCCGACATCTATCGCGAGATCCTGCCGCAGATCGAAGCGCTGATCGCCGACGACGAGATCGCCAACTTCGCCAATGTCGCCGCGGTCCTGCGCCAGGCGTTCGGCTTCTTTTGGGTGGGCTTCTATCGCGCGACGGGTCCGCGCCTGCTGACCGTCGGGCCGTATCAGGGCGATCTTGCCTGCCTCAGCATTCCTTTCGAGCAGGGCGTCTGCGGCGCGGCGGCACGGACCCAAAAGACCGTCATTGTGCCCGACGTCGACAAATTTCCGGGACATATCGCCTGCAGCTCCAAGTCACGCTCGGAGATCGTGGTGCCATTCGTGAAAGGCGGCGAGACGCGCTTCGTCCTCGATGTCGACAGCGACAAGCTCGAGGATTTCGACGAGACCGACCAGATATATCTCGAGCGCGTCGTCGCAATGATCGGCAAAGCCGGCGCCTAGACGATACGGACCTTTTGCTTGGCAGCAAGATAGGTCCGGTTTAGCTGTTCGCGCTCTTCGTCGGAAAAGTGCTCCTCGACATCGTCCCAGATATTGTTTTCTTCTTCCTGGATGTGATGTTCGACGAGTTCCTTGAGCACTTTCGCCAGCGCACGATGCTCCGGCGATGTGGCGCTGGCGCATTTCTCCAGCTGCTGCAGCGTCTTCGACGCCAGTGCATGCTCGATATAGCCTTCCTTGCCGTCCATCTGGGGCTTCTTGTCCCGAAGCGCGATGACGGCATCATAGACGACCTTCTCCTCCGCCTTGGTATGCGGCAGGAGCGCCAGCTTGATCTTGTTGACGAGCGACTTGCGCTCGGCCGCGCCGTCAGCGTCGTGGAGCTTGGACAAAAGGCCTTTGACCTCCTCGTGCTCCGTCTTGAGGGTGTCCAGGATATCCCGATCCTCCGTGGACGTCTCTTCGCCGCCGACGACCTTTTTCACCGCTTTGGTCGCCTTGCGCACGCTCGTCTGAATGCTCATGAAATCCTCCAATCTGCGCGAGGAAATAATCGCAAATCCAGCGAGAGGTTCCCGGGCGACGGCAATTGGCATGCGGGCCCTGTGCTGTAAGATGCGAAGAAGCGAGCGAGACATGACAAACAGCATCGTGCGCGGCGCAAACACCCCGCCGCTTCTCGAACTGACCATCGGCGAGGCTCTGGACGCGGCGGTTGCGCGCGCGCCTGACGCACTCGCCCTGATATCGCGCCATCAGGACGTCAGCTGGACCTATCGCGAGTTCGGCCGGCGTGTGGACGAACTCGCGGCCGGTTTTGTCGCCCTGGGACTGGAGACCGGCGACCGTGTCGGCATCTGGGCGCCCAATTGCGCGGAATGGGCGCTGACGCAATTCGCAACTGCAAAAGCCGGCATCATCCTCGTCAACATCAATCCCGCCTATCGGCTCTCGGAAATCGAGTACACGCTGAACAAGGTCGGCGTGCGCGCGCTCGTCGCCGCCGAGCGGTTCAAGACCAGTGATTATGTCGGCATGATCGAGGCGCTGGCGCCGGAAATCGCGACTGCCTCACCCGGCGAGCTCGTCTCGCGGAAGCTTCCGAAGCTGAAAGCCGTGGTCAAGATCGGCGGTGCGAAGCGGAGGGGCTGGTTCAACTTCGAGGACATCTCCGGACTGGCGGGCAAGGAGTCGCGCGAGATGCTCACGCGCTTTTCCTCCCGGCTGGACCGCAACGATGCGATCAATATCCAGTTCACGAGCGGCACAACAGGACTGCCGAAGGGCGCCACGCTCTCCCACCGCAACATTCTCAACAATGCTTATTTCGTCGGCGCCAATATGCGGCTGAAGGCCGGCGAAAAACTTTGCGTGCCGGTGCCGCTGTATCACTGCTTCGGCATGGTGATGGGCAACCTCGCCTGCGTCGTCCACGACTCTACGATCGTTTATCCGGCGGCGGGTTTCGATCCCGTGGCCGTGCTTGAGGCCGTGGAAAAAGAGCGCTGTACGGCGCTCCATGGCGTGCCGACCATGTTCATCGCCGAGCTCGAGCACCCCGATTTCGCGCGCTTCGATCTCTCCTCGCTGCGGGCCGGCATCATGGCGGGCGCGCCCTGCCCCATCGAGATCATGCGCCGCGTTGTCGACCAGATGCATATGCGCGAGGTCACGATCGCCTACGGTATGACGGAAACGAGTCCGGTAAGCTTCCAGAGCGCGCCGGACGATCCACTCGAGCGGCGCGTCTCGACGGTCGGACGGATCCAGCCCCATCTCGAAGTCAAGATCGTAAACGGGGAGGGCGAGATAGTTGCGCGCGGTCAGACGGGCGAGCTCTGCACGCGCGGCTATTCCGTCATGCTCGGCTATTGGGACGACGAGGAGAAAACCCGCGCGGCGGTCGACGCGGATGGCTGGATGCACACCGGTGATCTCGCCACGCTCGACGACGAAGGCTTCTGCAATATAGTCGGTCGCCTCAAGGACATGGTTATCCGCGGCGGCGAAAACGTCTACCCCCGCGAGGTGGAGGAGTTTCTGTTCCGCCATCCGAAAATCGCGGATGTGGCCGTGGTCGGCGTGCCCGATGCGAAATACGGCGAGGAGCTTTGCGCCTGGATAAAATTGCGCACCGGCGCGTCGGCCAATGCGGCGGACATCCGGACCTTCTGTCAGGGCCAGATCGCACATTACAAAATCCCGCGCTATGTCCGCTTCGTCGATGAATTTCCCATGACGGTAACCGGCAAGATTCAAAAGTTCGTCATTCGCGCGAAAATGATCGAAGAGCTGGGCCTTACCGAGGCGAAGACCGCCTGAACCAAATCCGGACGTCCTCGTTTTCTATAGCGGCTTCGCGAGGACCGCCTTTATGCACGACATCACCAATATCGATATCATCACTATCCAGCCGGTTCTCGCGCTGGTTTTCGGTATCCTGATCCTGCTGCTTCCCCGTATCCTCAACTATCTCGTGGCCGTCTATCTGATCCTCATCGGCTGCATCGGCATCTGGCCGCATTTCTTCCAGCAGCACCTCACGCACTGAGCTTTGCGCCCCCAGCCCGCTTGTGTTTATCTGCCTTTGATCGCAATCGGGGGCAGCGATGGACTATTCGGCAGCACTCAGGGACTACACGGCGTTCGAATTCGACGATGGACGGTGGACACGCACCGTCTACCGCAGCGGGACCGGACCCGCGGTCATCATCATTCATGAAATGCCGGGCCTTCATCCGCTGGTCGTGCGGTTCGCCGATCACGTGGCGGCCGCAGGGATGACAGTCTTTCTGCCCAGCCTCTTCGGGGAGCCGGGACGACCGGTTTCGGCCGGCTATTCCGCCGGCGTGATCCTCAAGGCCATCTGCGTGCAGCGCGAGTTCGTCCTGTGGCGCGGCGGAAAATCGAGCCCCATCGTTCACTGGCTGCGCGCGCTCGCGAAGAAGGTGCATGGCGAGTGCGGCGGCAAGGGCGTCGGCGCCGTCGGCATGTGCTTCACCGGCGGCTATGCGCTCGCGATGATGACCGAACCGTCTG
>Ga0335069_10013015_pt1 | contig 11696 bp, 10 predicted proteins | sample Lox_Sample_11_FD_206714 | JGI IMG/M metagenome (GOLD analysis project Ga0335069, IMG submission 206714) | Soil microbial communities from Loxahatchee National Wildlife Refuge, Florida, United States - Lox_Sample_1.1 | ecosystem: Environmental > Terrestrial > Soil > Wetlands | place: USA...
GACGCTGCTGCCGAGGAGCAAACGCGCCGTGAGCGGCTCGCCAAGGAAGCCGCACGCAAAGACCAGGGAGAAGATCGGAATCGACGACAGCAGCACCGCCAGCACGCTCAAGTCGATGAGCTGCTGGGCACGCGCGTAGATCCAGTAGACGAGACCGGTACCCAGGACGATGAGCACCAGCAGCATCACGGTCGGCGTCAGTCCCCCGGACCAAGCCCATGCCGCTCGGCGCAGCAGCATCGGCAACGTCGTCAGCGCCGCTACGGAGAAAATCGGAGCCAGACCGGTGAACAGATTCGGGCCGGGACGCGCACGCCGCTGCGCCACGGCAAAGAGCGACCACGACACGCCGGCCGCCATGACCAACAGGTTGCCGGCGAGACGCCGACGATCCGTGATGTCCGACAGACTGAAGCCGTCGACGCTCACCAGCAGCACACCACCCAGCGTGATGGCCGACCCGACCACCCGGTGAAGGCTCAGCCGCTCGCCCAACAGCCACACCGCGAAGGCGATGGTGGAGATCATCTCGACGTTGATCACCAGGCCGGCGACGCTCGCCGTGGTGTACCGGATCCCGTAGTTGTACAGGATGAAGTCGAGGCCGAGCGCCGCGCCCGCCAGCCAGGCCCACGGATCGGCGACGAACCAACGCGCCCCCTCGCCGCTCACCAAGCGGAACAGCAGCGCCGCCACCGCCAAGCGGAGAAACCCGATGAGCTCGGGGCTGAACCCGGCCAACGCCGCCTTGGTGGCGACCGGGGCCAGGCCCCACAACGCCGCCGCCAGCAGGGTCAGCAGCAACCCCGCCCACGACCAGCGGGTATGTCTTGCCCGAGCCGCCGCCATCACGAACCTCTTGAATCACATCGCCCACGCTGCGGCCAGCGCCATTCCATCGCTGTGAAAACGGACACGACCAGGCGGTTGCACGGAAACCGCTCTCCCAGTACGTTGACCCCATCATGAGCGTGGAGCAGCGTGATCTCGAGGGCGGGGTGCGCATCCTCACCCTGCACAACCCACCGGCCAACGTATTCAACCAGGCCCTACGCGAGGACCTGCGCACCGCGTGTGAGGCCGCCGCAGCCGATAACCAAGTGCGCGCCGTCATCGTCACCGGCTCGGGGAGGTTCTTCAGCGGTGGCCTCGACCTCAACGCCGTCGGCGCCGGATCGCCGGACGGCGTCTTCGGCATGGACTTCGGCCGCAATGATGGCGCCTTTGCGCTGTGGACGTTGCCGAAGCCGACAATCGCCATGGTCAACGGCCACGCCGTCGCCGGCGGCGGCATCGTCTGTCTGGCGTGTGATCTGCGCATCGCGGCGCGCACACAGCTCAAGATCGGTCTCAACGAAGTCGCCATCGGCCTGTCGTTCCCGACCGGCGCGTACGAAATTGCCGCTGCCGCACTCGGCGTCCCGGCCCTGCGGCGGGTCTCTGTACGACGTCGATACGGCGCAGCGGCTCGGCATGATCGATGAGGTCGTCGAGCCGGCAGACCTCGAACGCGTGTGCCTCGCACGTGCCCGTCTCCTCGGCTCGTACCGGCCAGCCGCCTACGCGCACACCAAACGCACCCTGCAGGGTACCGCAGTGGATCGCGTCCGGCACGAAAGCGCCGAGCAACGCGCCATCACCAAGGACATCTGGGCATCTCCAGAGGCCATGGAGATCATCAAGTCACAGCTGACCCGGTTGTCGAAATCGGCATGACGACGCACGTTGCCCCCGCGTGGGAGATCGACACCGGCGATCGTGACTTCGAGACCGCCGTCATTCAGCGTTCCAAGCAGATCCCGGTGGTCGTCGATTTCTGGGCCCCCTGGTGCGGCCCGTGCCGCACCCTCGGTCCGCTGCTCGAGCGTCTCGCCGACGAGCACCGCGGCGCATTCATCCTCGCCAAGGTGAACGTCGATGAGAATCCCGGTCTGTCGGCGGCGCTGAACGTGCAGAGCATCCCGATGGTACTCGGCTTCCGCGACGGTCAGATCGTCTCCGAGTTCGTCGGCGCCCTGCCGGAGGCCGGCGTGCGTCAGTTCCTCACCAAGGTGCTGCCGAGCGAGGCCGATGGTCTCGCCACCACCGGCATGCAACAGCTCGCCGAAGGCAAGACCGCGGATGCCGAAGCCAGCCTGCAGCGGGCGCTCGAGATCGATCCGCGGTGCGAGCGCGCCTTGCTCGCCATGGCCACGATCCGCACCAATCGTGACCAGCATCAGGACGCGATGGCGCTGCTCGATCGCATTCCGCCCGGCGCGTTGCGGCAAGACGCCGATCGGCTCGCCGCGGAGATCCGCATCCGCCAAGCCGGCGGCGGCGATGAACAGAGCTTGCGGGCCAAGGTGGCGGCCGATCCGACAGACCTGGAAACGCGCTTGCTGCTCGGACAAGTCCTCGCCGCCGCATCGAAGTATGAAGACGCGTTGCGCGAATACCTCGAGATTGTCCGCCGCGACCGCAATTTTCAGGAGGCCGCAGCCCGCAAGGCGATGCTCGACATCTTCGACCTGCTAGGGTCGGAGCACGAGCTCACCAACCGCTACCGCTCGGAGCTCGCAAAGGTCCTGTTCAGCTAGCGCTCCGCCGCCGCCCTCAGGCCGGCGGTGCGGCCGCGTCGCCATACGATCCCGGTGGCAGCGACGGCAGGCCGGTATCGTTGCGGCTCTCAGCATACAACCGCCGCAACAGGGGGATTCCCGGCTGCAGCGCGCGGCGCGCGATGGCGTGGATCATCGCGACGAGGCGCGCGTTCAGCGGCGTCGGGACACCGTGCTGCTCGCCGCGCGAAACGACCTCGCCGTTGAGGAAATCCACCGCCGGCTCGCGGCCGCGCTCGATCGCGATGAGCATGGAGGAGCGCAGGCGGCGGAACTTGGCGCCCACCGCCAGCAGCAGGGCGTGCTTGGCCATCAGCGACGGCGATCCCGACAGCTGCCGCTCGGCGTCGCTGAGCGCCACCCAATCGAGGTCGATCGTCCCCGCCACCTTCTCGAGCCGCACGCCGCGTGCCCGCGCCACCGCCACCACCTCGGTCATGACCTCGAGGCCGAGGCGCCGCACGAAGCGATACCGCAGCAAGGCGCCGAGACGGTCGCCGCCGATCGTGCCCAGCGAGCTGATGGCGCAATTGATCGCCAGCTTGCTCCAGCGCGCGCCCCGCAAGTTCGTCGTCACATCGACGAGCCCGACGGCATCGAGCGCGGCGCGCACGCGGTCGAGCCGCTGGTCGGCCGCTCCATCGAGACGGCCGATGACGAAGCCGCCCTCGGAGGTGCGCTCGTACACCCCCGGCGCCAACATCGACCCACCCCAGGCGACGATGGCGCCGATGGTACGATCGGCACCCGCTATGGCGGCGACCCGCCGTTCGCAGAGGCCGTTCTGCAGGCACACGATGGCGCCCGCCGCCGTGAGGTGCGGCAACGCGCTGCGTGCCGCCGCCTCGACTTGCGGCGGTTGGGTGGCCAGCAGGACGACATCGAAGACGCCGGCATCGTTCGGCAGGGCCACCGTGGCGCGCCCCGGCACGACCTGCTCGCGATCCTCGTCACGCACGACGAAGCCCCGCGTATTGATCGCATCGGCGATCGATGGGTTGTGGGTCACCACCGAGGGAGCCGTGCCGCGAGCGGTCAGCGCCGCCGCGATGATGCCGCCGATACCGCCGCACCCCATGAGAAGAATTCTCGGTTCCGTCATGCCCTTGCCTCGCTTCTGCCCGCGCCCCGAACTATGCTCCACGGTGGCGCGCGCCGCAACCCATCCCCGACTTGATTCGCGCCGCGTGTATTGAAAAACTTCCGCCCTCAAGGAGGACACCGTCATGCCAGTCGATCTCACCGTGGTGGGCAAGAAGCTCGAAGCGACGAAGTTCTCGTACGGCGAGCGCGACGTCATGCTGTACGCCCTCGGCGTCGGCGCCGGCGGCGACGAATTGCCGTTCACCTACGAGCGCGACCTGAAGGTGCTGCCGACGTTCGGCGTGGTTCCGGCCTTTCCGGCGCTGTTCGCGATGGGCTCGGCCATGTCGGTCAACCCCATGATGGTCCTGCACGGCGAGCAGCGCATCGAGCTGTACGCGCCGATCCCGACGCGCGGCACCTTGACGACCACCCCGACGATCCGCGCGATCTACGACAAGATCAAGGGCGCGCTGGTGGTGACGGACGCCGAAACCGTGGACGAGAAGGGCACGCTGCTGTTCAAGAACACCTTCGGCGCCTTCGCGCGTGGGGAAGGCGGCTTCGGCGGTGACCGCGGACCGGGCGGCACCAAGAACGAGCCGCCCGCACGCGCCCCCGATGCCGTCGTCGAGATGCCCACGCTGCCGCAACAAGCCCTGCTCTATCGGCTCTCGGGCGACATGAATCCCCTGCACGCCGACCCCGACTTCGCCAAGATGGCGGGCTATGACCGGCCCATCCTGCACGGCTTGTGCACCTTCGGCCACGTCGGGCGTGCCGTCCTGCAACGCTGCTGTGACAACGACCCGGCGCGGTTCAAGAGCTTCGAGGTGCGCTTTGCCGGGGTGGTCTTTCCGGGAGAGACGATCGTCACCGAGCTGTGGAAAAGCGCTCCCGGACAGATTATCGTACAGGCCCGAACCAAGGAGCGCGGGGACATCGTGATATCTGCAGCGGCCGCGACGATCGCGGCGTGACGGGCCGAGTAGCCGAATCGAGGCCCGAGTGAAGATCCTGATCACCGGCGGAGCCGGATTCATCGGCTCCAATTTCGTGCATCACGTGCTGGCGCGCCACCGCGACGACGAGGTGCTCGTCCTCGACGCGCTCACCTACGCCGGCAATCTCGAGAACCTCGCCGACGTCGCCGACGACCCGCGCTACCGCTTCGTGCGCGGCGACATCGCCGACCGCCGGCTCGTCGACGAGCTGATGCGCGACGTCGCGGTCGTGGTCAACTTCGCCGCCGAGTCGCACGTCGATCGCAGCATCGAGGATCCCGCCGCCTTCCTGCACACCAACGTCGACGGCGCGCTGGTGCTGCTCGACGCCGCACGGCGTGCCGGGGTGCGCTGCTTCCTGCAGGTCTCCACCGATGAAGTCTACGGCAGCCTCGGCGCGGAGGGTCACTTCACCGAAGCCTCCCCCTTGGCCCCGAGCAGCCCGTATGCGGCGAGCAAGGCGGCGGCCGATTTGCTCGCGCTGTCGTTCTGGAAGACGTATGGTCTGCCCGTGGTGGTGAGCCGTTGTTCGAACAATTTCGGGCCGTACCAGTTTCCGGAGAAGGTCATTCCCCTCTTCATCACCAACGCGCTCGCCGACCAGCCGCTGCCGCTGTACGGCGACGGTCTCAACGTGCGCGACTGGATCTACGTCGACGACCACTGCGCCGCGCTCGACCGGATCGTCCGCCACGGACGCGCGGGGGAAGTGTACAATGTCGGCGCGGGCAATGAGTGCACCAATCGCGCGCTGACCGAGCTCATCCTGGGCGAGCTCGGGCGGCCGCTGGAGTTGATCCGCTACGTCACCGACCGGCTGGGGCACGACCGGCGCTACGCCCTGGATGCCTCGAAGCTGCGCCGCGAGCTGCAGTGGGAACCGGCGCACCGGTTCGAGGACGCACTGCGGCAGACGGTCGCGTGGTACCGGGACACGCCGTCCTGGTGGCAGCGGGTGAAGAGCGGCGCGTACCAGACCTACTACGAACGCATGTACGGGGGCCGTCTGCAGGCAGCGGGCGAGCGCAGGGGGCACGCATGAACCGGGCTGAAGCCCGCATCGCGGCGCTGCCGCGCCCGCAGACATCCGCGCTGCGCGACGTCTGGAAGCTCCTCCGTCCGACGCAGTGGAGCAAGAACACCGTCCTGTTCGCGGCGCTGATCTTCTCCAAGCATCTGTTCGATCCGCGCGCCCTGACCCTGGTGACCGTCGCGTTCGCGGCCTTTTGCATGGTCGCCAGCGGCGCCTACGTCATGAACGACGTGCGCGACTGCGAGCGCGACCGCCAACACCCGCTCAAGTCGTTGCGGCCGTTGCCCGCCGGCCGGTTGCGCCTGAGCACGGCCACCATGCTGTCCATCGGGCTGATGGCGGCCGGCCTGGCAGGTGCCGGCATGCTCGGCGCCGGCTTCGCGATGCTCACCGGGCTCTATTTGCTGTTGCAGGTCGCGTACACGTTCTGGCTGAAGGAAGTGGTCATCCTCGACGTCTTCGCGATCGCCGCGGGCTTCGTGATCCGCGCCGTCGCCGGCGGCGTGGTCATCGATGTCCCGGTGTCCCCCTGGCTGATCATCTGCACCTTCCTGCTGATGAGCTTCCTCGGCTTCTCGAAGCGCCGGCACGAGCTGGTGCTGCTCGATGCGCGCGCCACCGACCACCGTGCCAGCCTGCGCGAATACAGCCCCTACTTTCTCGATCAGATGATCTCGGTGGTCACCGCTTCCACCGTGGTGGCGTATGCCATCTATACCGCGTCACCGGAGGTCATCCGCAAGCTCGGCACCGACAAGCTCTACCTCACCATCCCGTTCGTGCTCTACGGCATCTTTCGCTACTTGTACCTGGTGCATCAGAAGGAAGAAGGCGGCAATCCCACGCAGCTGCTGCTGAGCGACCGGCCGCTGCTGGCCGACTTGTTTCTGTGGCTGCTGACGGCCACCGTACTGATCTACTTGGGTCTATGAGCGACAGCCAACCGCACCGCGGCCGGCGCGTCCCGAAGCCGTGGGGGTACGAGCTCATCTGGGCGCACACCGACCGGTACGTCGGCAAGACCTTGCACATCGAGCGCGGCGAGCAACTGAGCTACCAGTACCACCACCGCAAGGACGAGACGATCCACGTTCTCGCCGGAGTGCTGGAGCTCGAAGTGGCGATGGCGGACGGACCGCGGCGGCTGGTGCGCCTGGGGGCGGGCGAGGGTTTTCATCTGCCACCCGGGATGCGGCACCGCATGACGGCGGTTGAGACCTGCGACGTCCTCGAGGCGTCGACGCCGGAGCTCGACGACGTCGTGCGCTTGGAAGACCGCTACGGGCGCGCCGGGAAGTCGACCGCGTGAAACGCCGCGCGTTGATCACCGGCATCACCGGGCAGGACGGGTCGTACCTCGCCGAGCTGTTGCTCGAGCAAGGCTACGAGGTGTTCGGCACGGTGCGGCGCGCCAGCACCGAGAACTTCACCCGTATCGAGCACCTGCGCGGCACGGTCGAGCTGGTGCACGCCGACCTGCTCGACCAGCTGTCGCTGATCACGCTGCTGCAGCGCGTCCGCCCGCACGAGCTCTACAACCTCGCGGCGCAGTCGTTCGTCCCGACGTCCTGGGAACAACCGATGCTGACGGCTGAGTTCAATGCCGTCGGCGTTACCCGCTTGCTCGAAGCGGTGCGCCTGGTGGATCGCGGCATTCGTCTCTACCAAGCGTCGTCGAGCGAGATGTTCGGCAAGGTGCGAGAGACGCCGCAAACCGAGCAGACCCCGTTTCACCCGCGCAGCCCGTACGGCGTGGCCAAGGTGTACGGGCATTTCATCACCGTCAACTATCGCGAGAGCTACGGGCTCTTCGCGTGCTCCGGCATCCTTTTCAACCACGAGTCGCCGCGGCGCGGCAAAGAGTTCGTCACCCGCAAGATCACCGACGCGGTGGCGCGCATCAAGCTGGGGGTGCAGCACGAGCTGCGCCTGGGCAACCTCGCGGCGCGCCGCGACTGGGGCTACGCGCGCGACTATGTCCACGCCATGTGGTTGATGCTCCAGCAGGAGGCGCCCGACGACTACGTGATCGCCACCGGCGAGCAGCACAGCGTCGAGGAAGTCGCCGCCGTCGCCTTTGCACACGCCGGCTTGGACTGGCGCCAGTACGTCCGTGAGGACGAAGGGTTACTGCGACCGGCCGAAGTCGATCTCCTGGTGGGGAACGCCACCAAGGCACGGACCCGGCTGGGCTGGGCACCCACGGTGCGACTGCATGAGCTGATCGAGCTGATGGTCGATGCCGACCTCGAGGCGGTGCGACGCGAGATCGCAGTGGCCGGCAGGTGAACCGCGACGTCGTGAGCCCCGATGCGCTTCCTCATCACCGGCATCACCGGCTTTGCGGGTCCTCACCTCGCCACCCGACTGCATGCCGACGGGCACGACGTTTTCGGCATCAGGCGCGGCCGGCGTGACGCGAACGCCGACCTCCATCTCACGGTTCGCGCCGTGCCGGCGGAGCATCTCATCGCCTGCGACCTCACCGACCCGGTCGCGCTCACCGCGCTGCTGCGCCGCCTCCGACCGGACGGGGTGTTCCACCTGGCGGCCCTCACCAGCGTCCCGCAGTCGTTCGCCGCTCCCGAGGAGACGTACCGGACGAATCTGTTGGGAACCTTGCACCTGTTCGCCGCAGCTCGCGCCGCCGTCCCCGCCTGCCGCATCGTATGGATCGGCTCCAGCGAGGCCTACGGGCAAGTCGCACCCGACGAGTTGCCGATCGACGAGCAGCAACCGTTCCGGCCGCTGAGTCCGTACGCGGTGAGCAAGGCGGCGGCCGACCTCGCCGCGTACCAGTGGGCGCAGACGGAGCAGCTCGATCTGGTGCGCGTACGGCCCTTCAATCACACCGGGCCCGGACAGGCGCCGCACTTTATCTGTGCCGACTTCGCGCGCCAAGTGGTCGCAGTGGAACGCGGCCTGCAGCCGTCCATCGAGGTTGGCAATCTCGACACCGTACGCGACTTCAGCGATGTGCGCGACGTCGTCCGCGCCTACGTCCTGGCCTGGGAACGGGGGAAGATCGGTGAGGCGTACAACGTCTCCAGCGGCATCGGCCGAACCCCACGACAGATCCTCGACGATCTCATGCGTTTGGCCGCGGTGCGGGCGGTAGTCGGCACACGGCCCGAACGGCAACGCCCGATCGACGTGCCGGCCGTGGTCGGCAACGCCGAGAAGCTGCGGCAGCTCACCGGTTGGTCACCGACGATCGCTTGGGAGCAAACCCTCGCGGACCTGCTGGACGACTGGCGCCAGCGGTTGGCGCGCTAGCGCCGCTCACGAGCCGCATCTCACAGCGCTTCGACGCCAAGCACGATAGTGCCGTGCCTCTTCCACATGCCGTAGCCCTTGTTTTCTCCGCCGGCTTTGACGCATGGTGGTGCTCACTACTCGCCAAAGGAGCTTCCATGCAACGCTGCGGATCGTTCTCCGTTCGTTCCATCGGAGTACTTCTTACGACCATCGCGGCAGTGGTCATCGGGTGCGGCGCGAGCACCGCAAGAGCCACCGATGCCGTGTCGAGCGACGTTCTCGGCCCCGACACCTGGGAGCAGGCGCGCGGGCTGATGCCGGAGGAATTTCTCGAGAGCTATCGGCGCGGCGACTACCATCACCGCATGGTCGACTACAAACTCGACCCCCCGGGCGACGACCCGATCTTTCGCGCCGCGCTGGAAGCCAACCAGGGCCGCTACGATCTCACCGACGACGGCACCATCACCGACAAAGCGACCGGTAACCCACCGGACTATGTCTACGGGTGGCCGTTCCCGAGCATCGATCGCACCGACCCAAAGGCGGCCATGAAGGTCGTGTGGAACTACTACTACACGCTCTACTACGGCGGGAACGCCCACTACCGCGCCGACCTCGTGTGGCTCAACCGCACCGGCATCGACCGCTCGATCGCGGTCGATGCGAAGACGAAGTACTACGACGGGCAGCACCCGCGTTTCCGCGATCCGGCAAACTCACTCGACCTGCTCGATCAAACGCTCGCCAAGGTTCTGTCGCCGGCCGACGTCGGCGGCATCATTTCCCTCTCCTGGCGGTACCGTCCAGCCGACAAGCGCGACTCGATCTGGTCCTACGTCCCCGCCTTGCGTCGCGTGCGGCAAGTGTCACCCGCCAATCGTTCGGACGGTTTCCTCGGCTCCGACATGACGCAGGACGATGGCGCCTACTTCGACGGCAAGGTCCAGGACTTCACCTGGAAGCTCGTCGGCGAGCAGACGCTCCTGGTGCCGTTCGACCGGCCGTCATTTGAAGAGGCCGCGAAGCTGGAGCGCCTGCCGGCCGGCGGCTGGCGTATGCTGATTCCCTCGCGGCCACGGCTGGGCGCCCAGGTGCCCGGCTGGAAAGGGGCGCCGTGGTGTCCGACCGAAGAGGTGCTGGTCCGCCGTCCGGCGTGGATCGTCGAGGCCGTGCCCAAGGACCAATACTATCGATTCGGCAAGCTGATCTTGCGTTTCGACAAGGACACGTACATGGGCAGCTACGCCTCCAAGTACGACTGGAACGGGAACCTGATCAGCTCCTTCTCGGCGATCAACACCAACATCGTCAAGGCCGCGCCCGGCGAGCTCTGGGCCTGGGCCGGCGGCGCAGTCGCGGTCGCCATCGACTGGAAGCGGGAGCGGGCCACCACGGCCGGGATCACCCCCGGCATGGCGGTTCCCGCCGACTCCCGCATCCCGCTCGCGCCGGACGAGTTCTCTCTGCAGCAGCTCACCAACGGCCGCTGAAGCTCGGCAGCACGCCGCGTCAGTTCAGCTGCAGCGTGACGCGCTCCCAGACCTGGTCGCGGTCCTTGAAGAAGCCAAACGACTGATACTCGCCGCCGATGTGGACGAGGTTGGTCTCAAACAGCAACCAGTCCGACCAGCGGTAAATCAGGTCAGGCAGAATGGCGTAGGTACCGCGCGCGTTGGCGATCAGCGTGATCGCAGGGGTGAGACGTCCGTGCAGGTAGTCGCTCTGCAGGTGCGTCTGGGCGAACATCTCGACCTTCTTCTGCTGCACGAAGTCGTCCGGCAGCGGAGCCAGCGCCGGGTTCTTCTCGAGCTTCTTCAGGAACTCCACCTTGAATTGCCCATCTTGGCGGAAGTCCTTGTGCCCGGTCTCGTCCAGGTTCCAGGAACCGACGAAGGCGTTCACCCAGGTGAAGCTGTTGGACGGATTGAGTGCCCGGAGAAAGAAGAAGCGGTCGAACCCGAGCTCCCAGCGGAGGTAATTCGCCCGCGGCACGGTCCCGGGGTTGGTGAACGCGTCCAACGCCTTGGTCGGGTCCGACGAGATACTCAAGTTCTGTTGCGGGATGAAGCTCGGTTCACCGATGAAGTACTCGGCCTCGGCGCGCACGATGCCGTCCAGCGGCTCCAGGAAGAAGCTGTCGGAGGCACCCACCACAGGAGTCATGCGATGCACCGTCTCGGTGGTGAAGAACTGCGGCTGAACCGTGGGGCCGCTCCGGCAGGCCAGAGGCTGCGACGCAAATCGGGTCCCGGCGGTGCATACCAGGCCACCGCCACGCGGCACCGGCGCGTTCGGAAAATGGGTGTAGAACCAGGCGCTCACCGTGTGGGTGCGTCCGACCACCGTCTGCAGCCGCACGCCCCAGCGGCTGTTTTCGAAGCGCTTGCGCGGCACGTGATCGAGCAGCACGAACTGCGTCTTGGCGCCGTTCAAGAGCGGCGGGACTTCCCTTTGCGGGTCATCGCCGCGCGGCGAGTACGGGCTGGCGTTTCGTATCGGGAGGATGCCGGTATTCACGTCGAGGTCGCCGGGCACCCAGTACCCTTCAACAAAGCCGCTCGACAACGGTCCGAGCGAATCGAACATGGTGACGCTCGAGCGCAGCGTCCACAGCGGGATGCGGGCTTCGTCCAGATCCTCGAAGATACCGGGCGCCCCAACGGTCACGTCAAAGGGATTGTTTTGATCCAAGATCGCAATCGTGTCGGACTCACC
>Ga0335069_10013016_pt1 | contig 11696 bp, 10 predicted proteins | sample Lox_Sample_11_FD_206714 | JGI IMG/M metagenome (GOLD analysis project Ga0335069, IMG submission 206714) | Soil microbial communities from Loxahatchee National Wildlife Refuge, Florida, United States - Lox_Sample_1.1 | ecosystem: Environmental > Terrestrial > Soil > Wetlands | place: USA...
AATTCGCCAGCATGCCGAGATGGGTCATGTGCCAATCGTTGCCGACGCCGTCATCGGCGCTGTATTGGCACATCGGCGCCACCACGATCCGGTTCGGCAGCGTGAGATCGGCAAGTTTGATCGGCGAGAACAAAGCACTCGACATTGTTTGCTCACAGGTTGGGAGAGTTTTTAAGGAAGATAATCAGGAGAACGGCGCCAACAGGAGCCGAAATGGGCCTCCTACCGGCCCCCGACAAGCCCCGCTCATTTTCAGGCGGCAGGCCTGAAGGGGCATGTTCAGGGTCGGAGCGTGGATAACGCGCCGGCAGGCCGGAAGTCCAGCCCGGCACGAATTCCCGGCCGGCCTCTCACACTATGAAATGCGTCAGGCTGAGTTCTCGCAGGAATCTCGTCAGCTCAGGAATCTAATCAGGGAAAACCAAGCCGCCGCGGAAACTAATCAGGCCAGTGCGCAGCCGGCAACCCGTTGACCCGTAGTCGCTCCGGCGGCCGATGATCGGCCTCGCCTTCCGGCATTTCGTCGAGCGTCAAACCAAGCGGCACCAGCCGTTCTGGCAGGACCCGATGGGGTGTCTGGATGTTTTGCAGGAATGGAGCGTCGTCACCCTGCACCGGCTCGCCGGCAAGCTCCGCCCATTGATCGCGAAGCCGCAGCACCTTGCGCATCTCCGCCAGAAACTCGGACTTGGTGTAGTAGTGTCGCCACCGCCCGGTATTGCACAGGTCGATGAAATTCTCCTGCCGACGCTCAATGAGTGCGAGCCATCTGCGCGCGATGCTGTCGTACGTCCCCTGTTCCCGCCCCGACATGATGATGCCGCCAAAAGCGCCGTGGAATCGACGTTTTTGCATCATCGCGACGACACGTTGATTCGGCAACTAAAATGAATGACGTTGCAAGGCCTGCAACTCCTTGACTTTCAGTTTGTGGATAACAGCGTGCACATTGATTCGAGATTCTTGGAATCCCGAACTAATCAGATGCGATTGTTGTTTGTTTACAGCCGCACTTTGAGCCGGTGCGCCAGTTCACCGACGATGCCGCGGCGGAAAACCAGGACGCAGACCACGAAGATCGCGCCCTGGATCACCAGCACCCATTGCCCGAACGGCGCTAGGTAGTTCTCCATAGCGACGATCAGAAAGGCGCCGACGATCGGGCCAAAGACGGTGCCGAGCCCGCCGACCAGCGTCATCAGCACGACCTCACCCGACATGGTCCAGTGCACGTCGGTCAGCGAGGCGAGCTGGAACACCAGCGCCTTGGTGGCGCCGGCCAGGCCGGCAAGCGTCGCCGACAGGATGAAGGCGGCAAGCTTGTAGCGGTCGGTACTGTAGCCGAGCGAGATCGTGCGCAGCTCGTTCTCGCGGATGGCGCGCAGCACCTCGCCGAACGGCGAATCGATGATCCGGTAGATCAGAAACAGCGCCGCCAGCACGACGACCGTGACAAACACGTACATGTTCATCTCGTGGCTGAGGTCGACCAGGCCGAACAGCCACCCGCGCGGCACCGCCTGAATGCCGTCCTCGCCACCGGTGAATTTCACCCGCAGCGCCACGAGATACATCATCTGCGCCAGCGCCAGCGTGATCATGGCGAAATAGATGCCCTGGCGGCGAATGGCGACGACGCCGGCAATGATGCCAAGGCCCGCGGCGGTCGCCGTGCCGGTCAGGATCGCGAGCTCAGGCGACAGGCCCCAGCTCTTGGCCGCATAGGCCGCGACATAACTCGCCCAGCCGAAATAAAGCGCATGGCCGAACGACAGCAGCCCGACATAGCCGAGCAGCAGATTGAAGGCGCAAGCGAACAGCGCAAAGCACAGCGCCTTCATCAGAAAGACCGGATAGAGCACGTATGGCGCAGCGATCAGGAACGCGACCAGCACTGCGGCGGCCACGGCAAGGCTGCGCGGCGTTTCGCGCCCGATCAGGAAGGCGGAGTTTTTCGACGACGTTTCGGCGGTGCTTGCCATCAGGCGCCCCGCCCGAACAGACCGGCCGGACGGACCAGCAGGACCAGGATCATGATGGCGAAGATCACCGTATTCGACGCCTCCGGGAAGAAAACCTTGGTCAAGCCCTCGACGATGCCGAGCGTGAAGCCGGTCACGATCGCGCCCATGATCGAGCCCATGCCGCCGATAACGACAACGGCAAAGACTACGATGATGATGTCGGAGCCCATCTGCGGCGAAACATTATAGATCGGCGCCGCCATCACGCCGGCAAGCGCGGCAAGCCCGACGCCGAAACCGTAAGTCAGCGTCACCATGCGCGGCACATTGATGCCGAAGGCCCGCACCAAAGTCGGATTTTCCGTTGCCGCGCGCAGATAGGATCCGAGTCGCGTGCGCTCGATGGCAAACCAGGTGCCGAAGCAGACGACCAGCGAGAACGCGATCACCCAGGCACGGTAGTTCGGCAGGAACATGAAGCCGAGATTGCGCCCGCCGCGCAGCTCGTCCGGCATCTGATAAGGCTGTCCCGAAGAGCCGTAATAGTTCCGGAACACGCCCTCGAGGATCAACGCCAGTCCGAAGGTAAGAATGAGGCCGTACAGATGATCGAGATTCTGGATGCGCTTGAGCAACAGCCGCTCGATCAGGATGCCGACGAGGCCGATCACGATGGGCACCACGACCAGCGCCACCCAATAATTGAGCCCGAGATATTGCAGCAGCATATAGGCCGCGAAAGCGCCCATCATATATTGGGCGCCGTGAGTGAAATTGATGATGTTGAGCATGCCGAAAATGACGGCGAGCCCGAGACTGAGCAGCGCGTAGAACGAGCCGTTGATCAGGCCGAGCAGAAGCTGACCGAACAGAGCCTGCGACGGGATGCCGAAGATTTCGAACATGCGGGAAGTCCGGGCTCCGTTCTCACAATCTGGCTGCCCCCCTCCCCCTTGTGGGGAGGGGTTGGGGGTGGGGGTTGGGAAGGAAAAGCGAAATCGTCAACGCTGGTACTTCCCCTCCCGACCCCCACCCTGCCCTCCCCACAAGGGGAAGGGTAAAGATTTCTAGTTGGTGACCATCGGGCAATTGCCATCCTTCAGCGGACGGAACGCCTCGTCCGCCGGGATGGTGGCACGCAGCTTGTAATAGTCGCCTGGATATTTGGATTCTTCCGGCTTCTTGACCTCGAACAGATAGGCCGGGTGGATGTTGCGGCCGTCGGCGCGGATCATGCCCTTGCCGAACAGCGGATCGTCGGTCGGCATTTCCTTCATCTTGGCGACCACGACCTTGCCGTCACCGGCGCTCTTGAGCGCCGACACCGCCTTCAAGTAATGCATGACGGCCGAATACACGCCGGCCTGGACCATGCTCGGGAATTTGCCCGGCATCTGCGCCTGCCAGCGCTTGGTCCAAGCGCGCGTCCCATCGTTCAGATCCCAATAGAAAGTCTCGGTCAGAACCAGGCCCTGCGCCGTCTTCAGCCCAAGCGAATTGACGTCGGTGATGAAGACGAGCAATCCGGCGAATTGCTGGCCGCCCGCGGTGATACCGAATTCGGCGCCCTGTTTGATCGAGTTGATCGTATCACCGCCGGCATTGGCGAGGCCGATGACTTTGGCCTTCGAGGATTGCGCCTGCAGCAGGAACGACGAGAAGTCGGGGTTGTTTAGCGGGATGCTGACGCTGCCAAGCACCTTGCCGCCATTGGCGAGCACGACCGCCGTGGTGTCGCGTTCGGGCGCGTGACCGAACGCATAGTCGGCGGTCATAAAGAACCAGGTGTCGCCGCCGGTCTTCACCAGCGCCTTGCCGGTACCGTTTGCGAGCATCCAGGTGTCGTAGGTCCAGTGGATGGTGTCAGGCGAGCATTTCGGCCCGGTCAGATCGGAACTCGCCGCACCAGAGACGAGGAAGACTTTGTTCTTCTCGCGCGCCACCTCGTTGACCGCGAGCGCGACGCCCGAATTCGGCACGTCGACGATCATGTCGACATGGTCGACATCGAACCATTGCCGCGCCAGGTTCGAGCCGACATCAGGCTTGTTTTGCATGTCGCCCGTGACGATCTCGACCTTGAGACCGTGCGCCGCCGGATTGAAGTCTTCGACCGCGAGCTTGGCGGCGGCCACCGATCCGGGGCCGCCGAGATCGGAATAAAGACCCGACATGTCGCTCATCACGCCGATCTTGACGGCAAGGTCATCCGCATGCGCGGCGGTGCCGGTCAGCATGGCCGCCGCGATCAGCCAGAGATTCGTGCGTTTCATCTTTTTGCTCTCCTTGTCGTCGTTAGCGATGTCGATCCGAAGCGCGTATCAGTTGCTGGTCAGCATCGGACAATTGTCGTCCTTCATCGGGCGGAAGGCTTCGTCCGCGGGGATGGTGGCGCGCAGCTTGTAGTCATCGCCCGGATATTTGGATTCTTCGGGCTTTTTCACCTCGAACAGATAGGCCGGATGGATCTTGCGACCGTCGGCGCGGATCGTGCCCTTGCCGTAGACCGGATCGTCGGTCGGCATTTCCTTCATTTTGGCGACCACGGCCTTGCCGTCGGCCGCGCTCTTGAGCGCCGCGGTTGCCTTCAGATAGTGCAGGACGGCGGCGTAGACGCCGGCGTGATTCATGGTCGGGAATTTGCCTGCCGGCATCTGCGCCTGCCAGCGCTTGGTCCAGGCGCGCGTCGAGTCGTTCATGTCCCAGTAGAATGTCTCGGTCAGAACCAGTCCTTGCGCGGTCTTGAGCCCGAGCGCATTGACGTCGCTGATGAACACGAGCAGGCCGGCGAAATGCTGGCCGCCTGCAGTGATGCCGAATTCGGCGCCCTGTTTGATGGCGTTGATGGTGTCGCCGCCAGCATTGGCGAGCCCGATGATCTTGGCCTTCGAGGTCTGCGCCTGCAGCAGGAAGGACGAGAAGTCCGGGGTGTTCAATGGCACACTGACGCTGCCCAGCACCTTGCCGCCATTGGCATTGACGACGGCGGTGGTATCGCGCTCCAGCGCATGGCCGAAGGCGTAGTCCGCGGTGATGAAGTACCAGGTATCCCCGCCGGTCTTGACCAGCGCCTTGCCGGTGCCATTGGCGAGCATCCAGGTGTCGTAGGTCCAGTGCACAGAATTGGGCGAGCACTTCGGCCCGGTCAGATCGCTCGAGGCGGCGCCGGAGATGAGGAACACTTTATTTTTCTCGCGCGTGACCTCGTTGACGGCAAGCGCCACGCCTGAATTCGGCACGTCGACAATAGCGTCGACATGGTCGACGTCGTACCATTGCCGCGCAATGTTGGAGCCGACATCCGGCTTGTTCTGATGGTCGGCGCTGACGACTTCGACTTGCATGCCGTGGGCGGCCGGGTCGAAATCCTTGACCGCCATTTGCGCCGCAACCACCGAGCCTTGGCCGGTCGTGTCGGCGTAGAGGCTCGACAAGTCGGTGAGCACACCGATCTTCACTTTGGTCTGCGCGTGCGCGGTGCCGGCAATCAGCACAGCAGCCGCGAATGCGGCATAGGCTCCCAATTTCATTGCAAACCTCCCTGTTTCACGCGAGCGTTTTTGCCCTTTTGTCCGGTATATCAAACTCCCAGATAGTCGTGCACCTTGTCCATATTGGCCTTTAGTTCAGGGGTCGAGAATTCATCGACGATGCGGCCGTGTTCCATGACGTAGTGACGGTCGGCGACGGCGGCGGCAAAATGGAAATTCTGCTCAACCAGAAGAACGGTAAAGCCTTGTGCCTTCAACGCTTCAATCGTGCGGCCGATCTGCTGAATGATAACAGGCGCAAGCCCCTCGGTCGGTTCATCAAGCAACAATAGCCGCGCGCCGGTGCGCAGGATGCGGCCGATCGCCAGCATCTGCTGTTCGCCGCCGGAGAGCTTGGTGCCCTGACTGTTGAGCCGCTCGCGCAGATTCGGAAACAGCGTGAAGATACGCTCGAGGTCCAAACCGCCCGGCCGCACTTGCGGCGGCAACAGCAAATTTTCGCGCACGTCGAGGCTCGAAAAAATTCCCCGTTCCTCCGGGCAGAAAGCAATGCCGCAGCGCGCGATGGTATTCGACGGCAGCGCAATCGTCTCGCGGCCCTCGAAGCGCACCGAGCCTTTGCGCTGGCGCACGATGCCCATGATCGACTTCAAGGTCGTGGTCTTGCCGACGCCGTTGCGGCCCAGCAGGGTCACGACTTCGCCGGGCCGAACCTGAAACGTCACGCCGTGCAGAATGTGCGATTCACCGTACCAGCTTTCGAGATCTTTCACGGCGAGCATAGGATCGGGCATGGCTGGTCCTGATGACTGGTCCTAAGCGTGTCCGGTGCCGAGATAGGCTTCGCGCACGGCGGGATTTTCCGACACCGTCTTGTAGTCGCCTTCGGCCAGCACCTGGCCGCGCGTCAAGACAGTGATGCGGTCGCACAGATCTGCGACGACGCTGAGATTGTGCTCGACCATCAGCACGGTGCGCGACGCCGCCACCCGCTTGATCAGATCGCTGATGCGCTTGATGTCTTCATGGCCCATGCCGGCCATCGGCTCGTCCAGCAAGAGCATCGCCGGATCGAGCGCAAGCGTGGTTGCGATTTCGAGCGCCCGCTTGCGGCCATAGGGCAGTTCGACCGCAAGTGACCTGGCATAAAGTGTCAGCCCGACATCCTCGATCAGCGCCAGCGCCCGCGCATCGAGCGCATGCAGCACGCTCTTCGACCGCCAGAAATCGAACGAGCCGCCGCGCTTGCGCTGCAGGGCGATGCGGACATTCTCGAGCACCGTGAGATGCGGAAACACCGCCGAGATCTGAAACGAGCGCGCCAGCCCAAGCTGCGCCACATCGGCAGGACGCAGCGCCGTTATGTCGCGGCCGTCGAAAATGATGCGGCCGCGGCTCGGGCGGAGAAACTTGGTCAAGAGATTGAAGCAGGTCGTCTTGCCGGCGCCGTTCGGGCCGATCATGGCGTGGATGGAGCCGCGCGCGACGCGCAGGTTGACCCCACGCACCGCGACAAAGCCGGCAAAATCCTTCGTCAGGTCTTCGGTTTCGAGGACCGTATCAACAGACACAACGCAGTTCCCCCACGGCTGGCATTGTCCGCATGTTCCGCGCGGCCGTAAAGGGGCGCAGCATTAGTCTTTAGCGTCATGAGGGCCGTCCCGGGAATCGGCCAAGAAACGGGGGACCCGCCCGGTGGGGACGGGACCGGGCGGGTCGGGGATATCGGCGCTGGCGTCGGGGGAGAAGTGCGCCGATGGCGGCTCAATTGCCACCGCTAGTTAGTCGGGCCAAAGGCCGCAAAGGTTCGAGGGCAAAACTCAATATTCCCCGACCACTCGTTGCAGCCATAACGACGGCGCGCTGCCGCGTATCGCGCCAAAAGGCGCCAATTTGGGGGAAATCGGCCGGTTGCGGCCTATTGTCCGGGCTCGGCGGTCTCCACGACACGATCCTGCCGCATGCGCGCGACGATACGGGCGAGTTCTTCTTTGGCGAGCGAACTCATCGCCACCCGCACCCGATAAAGTCCGCCGGGGGTTGGGCCGTCGACCAGCGCGGCCTGATAATTCTGCAGGAAATTGGTGATTTCGGCGGCGCTCGCCTGGCGGGCGAAACGCACCATGGCAAAGGCGTTCTTCTGCTGGGCGCCCTGCCCTGCGCCCAGCACCAAGCCTTTGTCCGCCCCTAATTCGTTCGGCGCAGCCTGAGGTCTGGTGAAAATGTCGAGGATGGCCACCGACTGCAGCGCGATCGCGAGCATGGCGAAGGACGCGGCCACCGCCATGGTGCGCGGCGATAGGTTGGCGAAAAAGCCCGTAAGCCAGCCAGCGGCAGCGCCGGGAACATGCTTGCGGGTTGTTTCCGCGTCGATCGCCGCCATCAGCCGTTCGGCCGTGCGCGCCGTCGGCGCGCCGAGCGTCTCGTTGAGATGAATGGTCTCGGCCAGCTCTTCGCGCACCAGGTCGAGATGTCGCGCGAGTTCCGGATCCGTGCGCAACGCCTCTTCGACCCGCTGCCGTTCACGGCGGCGCAGCGTGCCGGCGGCGTACCACGGCAGCAAACCCTCGAGTTCTGACGGCTGATCTGACTGCTGCGAGCGCGGATCGCGCCCGTTGTTGTCAGGCGTCTTGTCGCCAGGCGTCATGGCCAACCTCGATCTATGCCTGCCATTCTGCACAGCTCTCCCAGCTTCTTTCGTGCGTAGAACATGCGCGTCTTCACGGTGTTCTCCGGAATGCCGACGATCCGGGCCACTTCTTCGACTGACTTCTCGTGGTAGTAGACCAAATCGATAATTTCCCGGTGTTCAGGCGAAAGGCCTTCAAGGCACTTCCGCAATTTCTCGCCTTTGTCGCGCTTGGTGGTCGCACGCTCAGGGTCATCCGCAGCATCCTCGATCGCTTCCGCCGCTTCCGTGTCGAGGCCGTCATCACGCCGCTTGCGCAGCAATGACAACGCCTTGAATCGTGCGATGGCGATGAGCCAGGTCGATACCGCGCTGCGACCCTCGAAACGGCTGGCTTGACGCCACACGTCCAGGAACACGTCACCGATGACGTCTTCCGCCGCCATTTCATCGCGCAGCAGACGAAGTACAAAGCGATAGACCCGCACATGGTGCCGCGCGAACAGCACCTGCATCGCAAGCCGGTCGCCCCGTGCGATGCGTCCGATCAGCGCTTCGTCTGCCGGTGCTTGCATCGCCTAGGGTCGGCTCATGGTTTTGGTCGCGATCCGCGGCACGGAGGTTCAATTGCCTGTGAGGAATTATGTGGCTACGGCATAGCGCCCCAAAATTCCGAAATTCTTTATCTTCTTCAGAAGCTTGAGGCCAAGTTTCGGGTTCGGCCCGGCCTCCGCAGGCTGAATTTTCCCGGTTTCATCCGATCATGCAAGCTGGCGGAAAGGTCTTGGTAACTTAGGCCCCGCGCTAGACGCATTCCTGAGTGCAGCACTTATCGCAACTTCGCCGCCGGCTCGCCGCCCGGGCAGGACCGGAATTCGGCGCTGCTTTTGGCCGCAGGCCGCGGCCGGCGCAAGCCTTAATTGGCTACCGCCAAACACCGTCACACGCCCCTGTCCCTTCAGCGCTCGTCGAGCAGCGGTTTCTCCTCGAGCAGGATCACCGACAGGAAAGCCAAGCCGAGTATCGCGGCAATGGCGAAAAAGACCGTGGTGAAGGCGTCGAGCGAGCCGCCGCCCAGGAAATTCCGCGCTAGCGTCCCGCCCGCCGCTCCAACGGGCGCCTGCGCCAGGACGACCGCGCCGAAGATCGCGATCAGAATGGTGCCGATCAGCGTGCGGACGAAATTCATGGTGCCGAGCGCGGCGCCGAGATCATGGTGCGGCACGGTGTTCTGCAGCGCCACTTGCGTCAGTGGCGCCGTCGGCCCCCAGCCGATTCCAATGAGAAGCAGAAAGATCTCGAATTTATGCGTCGTCATGTTTCCGGCCGACAGCGCCAGCGAGATCACCGTGCCGACGCATAGAACCAGACAGCACAGCGGCAAAGCTTTGTAATGGCGGACGCGGCCGAGGAGTTGGCCGGAAAGTCCTGCGCTCACATTCAGCGTCACCATCAAGATCATCATGCTGAAGCCCGACGATGTCGGCGACCAGCCGAGCGCAGATTGCAGATACATCGGCAGAAACACATTCAGGCTGATCAAGGCGCCCCAGCCGAACGAATGCGCCGCGATGGCGAGCCCGGCCGCGCGATCGGACAAGATCACGATCGGAATGAGCGGCTCCGCCGCGGTCAGAAGACGCAGGACGAATCCGACGCCGAGGATAAGCGCGGCGCCGAGCAGTGTCAGCACCGCCGGCGACAGCCAAGGAAAGCGCACGCCGCCGATATTGAGCGCGAGCATGAAGGTCGAGCTCGCCGCCATCACCAGGATCGCACCGGCGATGTCGAGCCGGTGCGGGCGCTCGCGCCGCGGCAACTGCCTGAGCACGGTCAGCGCGATGATGAGCGCCAGAAGGCACAGCGGAAAATTCCACAGGAAGATCATCGACCAATGCAGATGCTCGGAAATCCAGCCGCCGAGCGCGGGGCCGGCACCGCCCGCGGACGTGAACGCAACGGAAAAATACATGTAATACCTGCCGCGATCCTTCGGCGACGCGACGTCGCCGAGGATCATATTGGCCGTCACCGTGAGCCCGCCGGCGCCGCAGCCTTGCACGACGCGGCCGCAAATCAGCATCAGCATGTTCGGCGACGCGGCGCAGATCAACGATCCGGTCATGTAGATAGTAACCCCGATCAGCATCGCGGCGCGGCGGCCGTGAATATCGGCGAATTTGCCGTAGAGCGGCGTGAGCGCGGTCGACGCGATGAGAAACGCCGTGATCAACCAGGGCAGATTGTGCACTTCGCCGAGGCTTCGCCCGATGGTCGGCAGCGCGGTGGCCAGGATCGACTGATCGATCGAGCCGAGAAAAACCGGCAGCATCATGCAGGCCACGATGAGCCGCTTTTGCCGGTGCGACAGCAAATCCGGCTCGGCGCGCAGTGACGCCGCGCTGGCCGCTTCCGCAGACGCAGTGCTCCCGGCTTCGCCGACAGCTTCCGCGTCGCGTATGGCGCTGGCATCGCGCTCGTCGTTCATGCGGTAAGATTTTGCGCAGCGCCCGCTCGTTGCGGCGCGGCGTCCTCCCGGCTGTCGTTTCGGACCCAGCAATAAACACAAATGCCGCCGCTGTCATTTGCTGTTACGATTGGCAGCGTTGAAGCTCGAACATAGCGGTCGGCATTTCGCGGGGAGAACGCCGGACCATGAACAGACGTGATCTGCTCAAGCACAGCACGAAACTCGGCGTCTTGGCCGCGCTCGCGCCGCCGTCCGCGCGGTGGTGGCTCGCGCGCGCCATGGCGCAATCCGGCTATCCGGACCGGCCGGTGCGGATCGTCGTCGATTCCGCGGTCGGCAGCGCCAATGATGCCACGGCGCGCATTCTCGCCGACAAACTGGGGCAGATCTGGAACCAGCAAGTCGTGATCGTCAACCAGCCCGGCGCCGGGGGCGCCATTTCGGCGCGCGCAGCACAGCAGGCGGCGCCGGACGGTTACACTTTGTATATGCCGGCGACATCGGTGTTCCTGGCCCTGCCCGGCGGTCCGGGCGTGGCGCCGAATCTGCCGGTCGAACTGCCGCGCGACTTCGCTGCCATCGGTTTTGTGCTGCAGCAGCCGATCTTCATCGCCGCCTCGCCGAAATCCGGCATCACCTCGATCGCGGACTTGATCACGCGCGCCAAAGCGCGGCCGAACGAATTGTCCTATGCCTCGACCGGACGCGGACGGCTCACGCATCTGACCATGGAATTGCTGCAGGCACGCGCCGACGTGAAGCTGCGGCTCGTGCCCTATGCCGGCGGGCCGGCGCAGGCGATGGGCGACGTCGTCGCCGACCGCGTTGATCTCGTGCTCGACGCCTATGCCGGACTCGCCGGCGCCATGCAGGGCGGCCTGATCAAGATGCTCGCTTCGACCTCGGCGCAACGCCTGCCCGGTATGGAGAGCCTGCCGACGGTCGCCGAAACACTGCCCGACTTCTTCGTCGGTGCATGGAATGTCGTCTTGGCGCCGAACGGCACGCCCGACGCCATCATCCGCAAGGTCAATGCCGATCTCAAAAGTGCGGTCGAAGACAAGGACGTGGCGGCGAAATTCGCTGCCAACGGCGCCTACGAGCGATACATGACGCCAAACGAGACCGTGATCTTCGCGCAG
>Ga0335069_10013017_pt1 | contig 11696 bp, 6 predicted proteins | sample Lox_Sample_11_FD_206714 | JGI IMG/M metagenome (GOLD analysis project Ga0335069, IMG submission 206714) | Soil microbial communities from Loxahatchee National Wildlife Refuge, Florida, United States - Lox_Sample_1.1 | ecosystem: Environmental > Terrestrial > Soil > Wetlands | place: USA: Florida...
CGCGCAGCTTGTCCTGCCGCACCCGCTCCATAGCCTCCTCGTTGGCCGCCGGATTGTTGCGGATCGGAATCTGCGCCGCCATCCCGCCCATGGCATGGATTCCGCGCTTGTGGCAGGTGTGAATCAACAGCTCTACATAGGAGCGAAGAAACGGCTGCTCCATAGTGATGTCGCCACGCTGGGGCAGCGTGAACTCCGGATGGTTGCGGAATTTCTTGATGAAGCTGAAAATGTAGTCCCAACGCCCGCAGTTCAAGCCAGCTGAGTGATCGCGGAGTTCGTACAGAATCTCGTCCATCTCAAAAGACGCTGAGATGGTTTCAATCAGTACAGTGGCTCGAATCGTCCCCTTGGGCAGGCCGGCGTACTCCTGAGCAAAGGCAAACACGTCGTTCCAAAGCCTTGCCTCCTGGTGACTCTCCAGCTTGGGTAAGTAGAAATACGGAGCCGTGTTGCGCTTCAGCAGGGTGCGGAAGTTGTGAAAGAAGTACAGGCCGAAGTCGAATAACGATGCCGATATCGGAGCTCCCGCGATCCTGAAATGCTTCTCTACCATGTGCCATCCACGCGGACGGACAAAGAGGACCGCCGGGTTTGATCCCAACTCATACCGCTTGCCTTCCGGCGAACGATAGTCGATCCAGCGCATATTGGCGTCGCGCAGATTCAGTTGACCTTCGACGCAATTGCTCCAGGTGGGGGCATTGGCGTCCTCAAAATCCGCCATGAATACATTGGCTCCGGAGTTCAATGCGTTGATGACCATCTTGCGGTCCGTGGGGCCAGTGATCTCAACCCTGCGGTCCAGTAAATCGCTTGGTATGGGGGCTACCCGCCAATTTGCTTCGCGTATTGGGGCTGTTTCATCGAGAAAGTGCGGCAACTGGCCAATGTCGAACTGGTCTTGCCGTCTCTTGCGAACATTGAGCAGGTTGATTCTTTCAGCTTCAAACCGCAAAGCCAGGACCCGCAGGAATTCCCTGGCTTCCGCTGTCAGGATTTCGCTCTCGGCGACGGTATGCGGTGTGAAGTTGTCCGTGATCAGGGCCGTTTCACTCATGGAGAGTTTTCCTTTCGATCGTCTTTGGATTCTGATTGCAATGGGAATGCTTCTTCTTAGTCGCCCGATACAGGGATCACACAATCCGAGTCAGCCTCGACCACACTTGCTGCCTCGTCGAACTGCTCTTCTTCCGTCGAACCTGGGAGAGCGCAAATCGAAGTCTTCCCCCCGGCAATCGTGTTGGCAAGATCGTCGAAGTAACCCGTGCCGACGAACTTTTGATGCTTGACGGCGCCGTATCCATACCTCTCCGCCAACTCAAATTCCCGCTGTTGCAATCGCGAATAGGCCGACATACCGGTGCGCGCATATTCGTGCGCCAATTCGAAGGTGGAGAGATTCAACGCATGAAATCCAGCAAGCGTCACGAACTGGAAGCGATAGCCCATGCCGGCAAGCTCCTGCTGAAACTCAGAAATCTCCGCCTGACTCAGTTTGGCTTTCCAGTGAAAGGAAGGCGAACAGTTGTATGCCAGAAGTTTGCCTGGGAATTGCTCATGAATGGCTGTGGCAAATTTCCTCGCCTCCGCGATATTCGGCTCCGAAGTTTCGCACCAGAGCATGTCGGCATAGGGCGCATATGCCAAGCCGCGCGCAATGGCAGCATCGATCCCGCCGCTGAAGGTAAAGAATCCTTCGATAGTCCGCTCGCCGGTCAGGAACGGCGTGTCCAGGGGATCGCAGTCACTGGTGATCAGTTGTGCGGCGTTGGCGTCAGTGCGCGCGATCAGGATGGTTGGAACATCCAGAACATCCGATGCCAGACGAGCGGCGACGAGTTTCTGAACGGCTTCACGCGTGGGTACGAGCACCTTGCCGCCCATGTGCCCACATTTCTTGGCGGAGGACAGCTGGTCCTCGAAGTGAACGGCGGCGGCTCCCGCTTCAATCATGCTCTTCATCAACTCGAAGGCATTTAGCGTTCCACCAAACCCGGCCTCGGCGTCTGCCACGATCGGTAGCATCCAGTCGATGCTGTCGTGGCCATCCGCGTGCGCAATCTGGTCCGCCCGCATGAGCGCATTGTTGATGGCGCGCACTACGCTGGGTACGCTGTTGGCGGGGTAGAGACTCTGATCGGGATACATCTGCCCGCCCAGGTTGGCGTCCGCTGCGACCTGCCAACCACTCAGATAGATCGCTTTCAGTCCAGCTTGAGCCATTTCTACCGCCTGGTTGCCGGTCAGCGCGCCCAGGGCCGGAATGTGCTGCTCGCTGTGGAGCAGCCGCCAGAACTTCTCCGCGCCCGCCCGTGCCAGTGAGTATTCGATCCGGACGGTTCCGCGAAGACGCTCCACATCCGCGGCATCGTAGTTGCGTGTGACCCCCTGCCATCGCGGGGAGTCCCAATTGCTTGTTCTCGACCTTTGTTGGGACATATCTTTCTCCTTCAGCGCTGCCTGCCACACCGCCGGCTCGGTCAGTTACCTGAGTAAACCTAAGCCGTGCGCGACTGGCAAGGAGCACTCGTCCGTTTCGGACGAGTGGACGAAACCGGCCAGTTAGAGTAATAATCCCGACAATCCGGATTAGAACTTGATTTACTCGGAAAGTATCGCAGTAGAGTCCTGTGGCCAGACTCCAGTTGTACAAGGAATGCATGCGTGGCAGGCCCCCTCTCGACCGATTTGGATTCCTACCTTGGGAAGAATGAAATGATGCTTGGACCGCAGTTCGTGGCAAAGCTGAATGAAGCTCTCAACCTTCGGAATGTGTCCGAAGGTATAGCCCTGCTCGATGAGGCCGAGGAAGCCTTAGTGAAACTGCAACCCCATCGTCCTCACGCGGCGGACCTGCTGCTCCTGATAGCGCAGTGGGTTGACGTAGGCTATCGAGACCATCGCTTCCTGGATGAGTTGCTGTTGAGGTTTCCGGCGAGATCCAGGCGCAAAATGCCTCTGGACGATTATCTGCGTGTCCGTCTGGCGGAGGCATTCCAGGCCTTGTCGATGGAAGAAGTCGATAGAAGCATTGAAATACTCGATTTTGTGCTGAAGGCAGAAAAGGAATTTCCGGACGAACACTTGGTGACAATTGCCCACTTCTGGAAGGGGAGAGCGCACAGGAAGAAAGGTGAATACGAGGCCGCACTACAAAACATCGTGCATGCTCGTGAAAACTCGCAAAAGTCTCGTGAGAACGCGAGATTTACCGCAGTAATTCAGATCCAGGAGGCGTGGCTTCTTTTCCAGAAGGGGTTAAGAAAGGAAGCACTGCGGCTGCTTTCCCACGCCGAGGCGGCCCTCAAATCGACGGACCATTATCTTGCACTGGGCAATATCGAATCGGCGCGCGGGCGAATCGTGCGCCGCTCGGGAGAATACGCCAATGCACTCGAGCATTTTGATCGGGCCATCGCTATCTATTCCGCAGGAGACCCGAACCACCCAAATCTGGCGCGCACCTTGGTCAATGCGGCCTACGTGCGGCGGTTGCTTGCGCTGCAACTGCGAAAAAGAATCGATGCGCAGACCCGCAAGCCAAATTCGGCTCGCGCCGGCGGCCAACCGAGTTCGGCTGTCAGTCTTCAGAGCAGCCTCCGGGTCCGCTATCAGCAGATCTGCCACGAAGCGATGCTGCAACTGAGCCGTGCAAAAGAGATCTATGCGTTACATGGCCACTCGGGTGGCATTGGGTCAGTGATGTTCAATTCTGGATACCTGCATCTGGATCGAGGAGACATCGACCGCGCAGCCCGGGAGGCGCTGGATGCCTACCGCATCGGGTTTGAAAAGAACGACCATATCCTGATGGCGCGCGCGCGCATTTTGCAGGCGGCAACGGAGAATGCACGCGTGGAAGAACAACTCGGGGAAGACGTAGACACGGCGCTTCACGCGAACAATGCACGGCAACATAGTGAAGAGGCCCTGGCTCTGGCCCAGCTAACACAGAATCGCCCTCTGATTGCGGGCGCGCACATCGCTCGCGGCATGACGGCCGCAAATGAATTCTTTCAAGAGTGGGAGTTGGCAAAGCGGTGCGCCAGCGAGGCGACAAACTTGATCGGCGCGGGTGAGAACGATTATCTCGTTGACAGCCTCGCGGCATTGAAGTCGCATATCATGCAGGTTTCCGGCGTCAACGATACTCTGCGCGGCTGGTCTGAAGGAATGCTTGGAGACAAGACGTTCCAACAAGTAACCGAAGAGTTCGCCGAGATCGTAATTCCCAAGGTGTGGATGCGCGAGGAGAAGAAGATCTCGCGAGTTGCTGAATGCCTGTCGATCTCTCCAAAGAAGGTGCGACGCATACTTCGCAATGGCGGCTTTCTCGGTCGCCACCGGCTCCGTGGATAAGAGCGGGTAGCCAACCTCATCACATTCCGGGGAACGCCGTTGACATGAAGGATGAAGCAGGGGTTCCTTTGAATCCGTGCATAGCGCCTTTGTCTCATCGTCCGATTCGGACCAGCGAAGTTGCGATTTGTGCAAGGCTGGCTTCAACTGGTTGCAAAGAGACTCTTCAGTTGCATCCTGAGACGCTGCGAGCTGCTGACAGCTTGCATTGCAACAACTCTAGGCAAGAACACCCGATAAGTAGGGAGACAGAAAGATGGCAAGTACGATCGACGGGACAGTCCTTTCGGATGACGCTCAACGCTCAACCCCCTTGGCCAAAAACGTTCCCCTGCTTCGTTGGGTCGACAAAATAGCCAAACTCACACAGCCGGATGAAGTCTATTGGGTGGATGGTTCCAAAGAAGAGAACGAACGCTTTTGCGCGGAGTTAGTGGAGCAGGGCACCTTCGTTCGTCTCAACCAGGAACGGTGGCCTGGCTGTTTCTATGCCCGCTCTGACGCGAACGATGTTGCTCGATTGGAGGACCGTACATTCATTTGCTCTTCTTCCTGGGAGACTGCCGGACCGACAAACAATTGGGAAGATCCCTCCATCATGCGCGAGCGGCTCACGTCGCTTTTCAGCGGGTCGATGCGTGGCCGCACGATGTACGTGCTGCCCTTCAGCATGGGGACGGTCGGTTCACCGATGTCGCAGATCGGAGTGCAGCTGACCGATTCGCTCTATGCGGTGGTGAGCATGCGGATTATGGCTCGCGTCGGCCTGCCGGTGTTCCGAGAGATCGACAAATCCGACCGACGCATTGTGCCTTGCGTGCACAGCGTCGGTGCTCCGCTGGCCCCCGGCCAGGCGGACGTTCCCTGGCCCTGCAACGACGAGAAGTATATTGTCCATTTTCCCGAGAGCCGCGAAATCTGGTCTTATGGGTCGGGCTATGGGGGAAATGCACTCCTCGGCAAGAAGTGCTTTGCATTACGCATCGCATCCAATATCGCCCGCGATGAAGGCTGGATGGCGGAACACATGCTTATCGTGGGGCTGGAGAGTCCAGAGGGTGAAAAGACCTACGTCGCGGCCGCGTTCCCCAGTGCCTGTGGTAAAACGAATTTTGCCATGATGGTCCCGCCACAGGGATTGAAGGGATGGAAGATCCGGACTGTGGGCGACGACATTGCCTGGATCCGTCCGGATAAAGACGGCAATCTTCGCGCGATCAACCCTGAGGCGGGCTTCTTCGGGGTGGCGCCGGGAACCTCTGAGAAGACAAACCCCAACGCCATGGCAACGCTTCGTCGCAACACCATTTTTACCAATGTGGCGCTTACGCTCGAAGGCGGCGTGTGGTGGGAGGGAATGACGGACCAACCGCCCGCGGAGTGCCTCGATTGGCGGGGACAGATCTGGACCCCGGAGATTGGACGCCGCACTGGCGCCACCGCGGCGCATCCGAACGGACGCTTCACCTCACCCATTGCGCAATGCCCAAGCATTGATGACGCATGGGACGATCCAGACGGCGTACCCATCAGCGCGTTCATTTTTGGGGGGCGTAGATCGACAATCATGCCTCTTGTCTACCAAGCGTTCAACTGGAACGCTGGGGTTTACTGCGGAGCTACCATGGCCTCTGAAACAACGGCAGCGGCTGCTGGGCGCGTGGGAATGGTTCGCCGCGATCCGATGGCGATGCTTCCATTCTGCGGCTATCACATGGGAGACTACTTCCGCCATTGGATCTCGATGGAACGTTCGCTCGCTTCAACACCCCAGGTCTTCCATGTGAACTGGTTCCGCAAGGACGAGGACGGAAAGTTCCTCTGGCCTGGATTCGGAGAGAATGGATCGCGTTCGAGGCCGTGCCAACGGCTGCGAGACCCCTATCGGCTGGATGCCCGTCTTCGAGGACATTGAATGGTCCGGCCTCGATTTCTCAAAAGACCGCTTCGAAGAGTTGCAAGCCGTGGACCGCAACGCCTGGCGCGCAGAAGCGATAGCAAGCGAGGGATTTTTCGTGAAAATGCATGATCACTTGCCGCCGGAGATGATCTACGAGCAGGAGACTCTGATATCACGCCTTTGAAAACGGGAGGGTCTCACGTGAATTGCTGTAAAAGAGCAAGATCGAGGTGATGATCGGAATTCCGCAACACAGCAACGAAAACTCTTCCATCCATTGACCTCGCTCGACACCAGCCGTGCGACATGCGCTCATTGCACTGCTTGTCTGCGTGATCGGCTCGATCAGTTTCACGCGCGACAAGGGATCTGTGCGTTAGCTCTGCTTCTGCCTGCTCTGCATCCGCCAGTAGACGGAGTAGCGCTGATCGTCGATTTGATAGATGGGCATGAGCGCGTATTTCGCACTTTCTCCCACCGCAGTGAAGCGCAACTCTGACGGAGATTCGACCTGAATCCATTTCTTCGTGTCGGCATCTGGTGCAGCATCGGCCTTGGGCAAGGGGGATGCTGCCGAAAGACTTTTGGGAACAGTATCTCCGCTGTGAATCACCCTTTCCGGTCCGTTCGGCGGAATGGCACCGAGATCGGCGGCAAGGACGAGTGGACCGTACAGTGCGGCGTTCACTGAGTCATCACCAGGAAGCTGCTCCTGCCGTAGCTCCATTGGCATGCTGATGCTGATCGTATCGCCATCCTGCCAGACTTTGCGAAGCGCGAGATAGGAACCAGGATCGGCGACTGCTTCAAGCAGACGGCCGTTTATTTTCACCTGCGCGTCTCTGGTCGTCCACTGGGGAATGCGCACGTGGATGTTGCGCAGAGCCGGCCGTGCGGATTTGATTTTGAGGGTCGCGCCCTGCTCGCGAGGAAATTCCGTAACCTGCTCGAGGACTAGGCCTTCATCCTTCCAATCGAGCGTGGATGAAATGAAGTGGTTGACATAGATATCGCTGCCGCGACGGAAGTAAATCGTGTCGCTGAACTTGGCGAATTCCTCAGCACCGGTGCCTGTGCAGCACCAGAACGACTCTTCGGGCGAGTTGTATGCGCGCCAGTAACCTGCGGCAAGCGGGAAGAAGTACTGCTTGAGACCCTGCGCGTTCTGCGTACCGAGCCTGCAATTGAACAGCGCGCGTTCGTAGGCATCCATCCAGCGCGCGTCAGAGGTCCAACTGAAGACGTGGCGCTGGAGCCTCATCAGGTTGTACGCTACGCAGCACTCGGCGTTCGTCCACGCCAATGTGCCTTTGAGTTGATTCGGAGGCGTACTCCAGTGCTCATCCAGACTGGTGTTGCCGATGGCGTAGTTGCGCGCGGCTAATACTTCTGTGAGGAAGTACTCGGCAATGTCACGGTAGCGGCGCTCGCCGGTGACTTCATACATTCGGGCCGCACCGATGATCTTGGGAACGTGTGTATTCGCATGCAGGCCCTGCAACTCGTCGCGGCGCTCGGCCAACGGGTCAAGGAAGCCGGGCTGCTCGAAGAAGTGGGCAGCGTCGAGGTAGCGCTCCTTTTTGCTAATCTCCGCGAGGTTGACGAGGACCTCGTTCATGCCGCCGTACTCGGTGCGCAGCATTCGCTGACGCTGATCGGAGCTAACGTTACCCATGAACTCCTGCGCCCATTGGCCCATCCCTTCCGCGATCTGCAGAGCATCGATATTGCCTGTGAGGAGATACATGTCGAGCAGACCGGCCATGATCTTGTGGTAGGTGTAGAAGGGCGCCCAGACTGGCTTGCCCTGCACCAGGTGCTCAAAAAGTTCAGGGGAAAAAGCGCTCAGATAGCCGGTTCCAATCTTCTTCTGGCACGCGCCGAGGCCGGAGACGAGTTCATCGCCTCGGTTCTTGAGAGCGGTGTTTCCTGATGAAGCGGAGGCCAGAGCAACTGCGGAAAGGAAGTGGCCGCCCGCGAAATGGCCGCGCAACTCGCAGGTGGGGTCTTCCCATCCTTTGTACGGCGTGACGCTCGATGGAATGCCCGCCGTCGCGCGGAAGGAATGCAGGAGCCGATCGACCTTGAGTGAGTCGAGATAGCGCGCATTGATCTCCTCCTGCTCCTGGAAGATGCCTGGACCGAGACGGACAGAGGTAGGCGGGAACGGCACGAGTCTGCCTGCAGGATCCGCGGGCTCACCGGCAGACAAAGTCTGAGCAACTGCCGAGGTACCGATGAGGTAAAGGCCGGCGGCGCTGGCGGATGCCTTGAGGAAGTTGCGACGCGAATGCACGATCATGACGTTCACTCCTACTTGGATACGCCTACTGACAGCTCACCTGGAAGCAAAGGTTCCTGCTGAAGAACGGCATCACGTGATTCTGAAAGCGGTCCGCCACGGCACTCGTGTGCGTGCCAGGATAAACTTCAAAGCTATTCGCGATGCCGTACTTGTCGAAGACGTCGTGCAGCTTCCCGGCATCGACACGCAGTCCGTCCTGATCACCGACGTCCATGGCGATGGCTCGATACTGCTTGAGGTTCCCCACGAACTGATCGACGAATGCCAGCGGCGCATTCGCCGCCCACTTCGCGAGGACTTCCGGCTGGGGAACGCCATCCTTCATCGGCAGGTCGAGATAAAGCGGAGGATTCTTCGGATCGGGTGACCATGCTGCAGCAGTGGCAAGCTGAGCGCGCTCAAAGAACGATAGCTTGGCGGAATCCTCGGAGGTCTTCACTGCCTCCAGTTTCTTCTCCAGTTCGGGGTTGCTGGGGCCTGCGGGACGAGCCGACATGCAGCACGGGCTCATGATGTACAGGCTGCCAAACACGTCCGAGTGCTTCATACCGATGCGGGAGGCGCCGTAACCGCCCATCGAATGGCCCACCAGTCCACGGCTCTCGCGATTTGGGATCGTACGGTAGTGCGCGTCGACGTAGGCGACCAGATCGTGGGAGATGAACTTTTCAAAATCTCCCGTGGTCACTGAACTCGAATACATCGACCCGTTGTGCACTGTCTTTGCGTCCGGCAATACGACGATCATCTCTTTTGCGCCTTGGGCAAAGGCTCCTTCGAGGGTTTGCGGGACATGAATCTCATGCGTCCATTGCTCGGCGCCAATCGAATAACCGTGCAGTGCATAGACGACCGGATACCGGCGGTGCTTGTCATGCTGGTAGCTGGGCGGCAGGAAGACGATCACGTCGCGGTCGACAGCATCTCCCTCCAGATTGCCTTCGAGCGCTGTGCCGTGTACCTTGATGTGCTCCACCGTAACCGGCTTCGCTCCCTCAACAACCGGAGGCACTACGGTCTGCACCTGCGCAAAAAGCGGTCCGGGAAGGAAAGCGCTTACCCAAATTGCCAATATGCCTACTATTCTCCCCATCATTCTCGATACCCTCCCAGTGAACACCTCACTATACATGGAGGTTCAGCAATGGACAATTCCAATAAATCGCTTTTTATGGACACAATCGATCTTGTGCAAATCTGTAGCTTTAAGACGTGCAGCCTGCTTAGATGATCTCCTAAGCAAGGCTCATGTCGAGCATTTCGCAAACTATTGTTTAAGCACGAAGGTCGCTCCAGCATTCGGAATCTATCTGACCTGCCCGATTTTTTGAGAAGAAGACTAAGTAAGTGAAGTTATTGTAAAGTTCGAATATCCCGCGCGTTTGTCCTTCACATAAAGCAGAGTCCGAGCTTGCTGAACTCACCGGTGCCCTCACGCGAATCTGGTGCTCCTTTGCCCCACTGGGGCCCCTGCCCAGCTCAGGGCCCCTATGAGGGTCATCGACCGCAAACAAGAATGCGCTATTGCGCAACGCGGAGGTTGTCGAACTGGATGCGGTTCCACTCCGTGCCCAGGGCGATCATACCGTGACTATGCGCGGTGTCTTCAACCGAAGCAAGTTGTACCCCATCGAGCAAAGCGACAATCTTCTTGCCCCGGAAACGAAGCTCCAGGTGGTGCCATGAGGCGCTATCCAGTTTCACCGGGCCTGACCCCAGCGTCACCGCTGGCTTGTTGAAAGACGCGGACAACAATTCCCACGCGCCATCAGGCTTCACACGAAAGATATAGCCGCTAGGCCAAAGTGCTTTGTCGTCCTGAAATATGTCCGCGGAGTCGATACGTCCCATCACGGATGCAGGCGTTGCGGAGAGAAAACGCACGTCGGCGGAGACGCTGTAATCCGTCCAGCCAGCATCACCGGCCAACGTAAACGGATCGGGCGTCGCCGCCCAGGGAACGGGTTTGGTGGTAACCACCTGTTCCAGGCACTGTCCCTTTCGCCCGTCGCAAGGCTGCACTTCGAAAGCGCCGTCCTGGTCCGCCAGATATTTTGGGGTGTGCCTCAGGGCAGTCTGTTCAAAGTCGTCGGCATACGGGAAAGGAAAGGCCGTGGCGGACGGTGGCTGAGTTGTTCCCTTCCCTTGCCCGATGGTGGTGGTGAGCGAATACAAAGAGTCGGGATCGAAGGTGTAGGTGAAGACGCCGTTGACGGGCTTCACGCTGGCCACGTGTTCGAAGGTGCGCGTGTTGTTCGTCTCCCAGACATGCACCTCGGCAGCCGCGAGCCCACCCGCCATGCGGAAGGAAAGCGTCTGTGGCTGCCTGGCGTCGATCGTCTCCAGAACCACGCTCCAGTCCTTTTTGTCGCTGGAGCGCAGCGCCACGTAACTGCCCTTCTCCGGCAAGAAGCCTGACCCGGAGTCGAGGTACTGCCAGCCCGGCTGGGCGAACTGCGTGGTGTGGGCCGTCACCCAGATGGTGGACTGAACATCGTAGTGCCCCGACCACGGGGTGTTGGCGTACATCAAGCCGGAGTTGGGAGCGGCGAGGTTGTCGTAATAGGAAGTGACGGGGCTCCAGATTTCGGTGGAGGTCATCGAGCCGAGCAGGTAATTCTGATTGTAGTAATGGGCCAGGATGCGGCCACCGATGGGCCAGTCGCGGCTTACGAAGGGGCCGCCTCCATCATTGGGCTGATCTTCGCTCGACCACAGCGGCTTGCCGGTTTTGCGCGCCGCTTCCGTGGTCGTGATCTTACCTTTTTCATCGCGCGGATAGTGCGCGCCGATCACGGCGATGTCGGCGGCCAGTTCCGGATCCTTCAAAATTTGAGCGGCAGGCGACCAGTCCCCGTCGCAGCAGGCGATCCTGGTGGGCAGATTCGCGGCCTTGAGGCGGTCGTGCAGTTCCTTGATGAAGGGAATGTCGAAGTCCCTCTCATTCCACACTCCGGCGTAGGCAATATCCAGACCGTATTCGCGCTTTGCCGTCTTGATGAAGTCGACGACATAGTAGACCATGCGCGAGGAATACGGGGTTTTCATGCCCGTCACCTCGGAGCCTACCCAGGCGGGAGCGCCCCAGGGGAGAATCTCCAGAACGATGTTGGGATTCCGCTTGTGCGC
>Ga0335069_10013018_pt1 | contig 11695 bp, 16 predicted proteins | sample Lox_Sample_11_FD_206714 | JGI IMG/M metagenome (GOLD analysis project Ga0335069, IMG submission 206714) | Soil microbial communities from Loxahatchee National Wildlife Refuge, Florida, United States - Lox_Sample_1.1 | ecosystem: Environmental > Terrestrial > Soil > Wetlands | place: USA...
GAAGTCCGACGATGCGAAGGCCGAGAAGAAGCCTGCCGCAAAGAAGGGCGAAGGCAAGAAGGCTGAAAAGCCTGAAGGTCATAAAGAGAAAACTGAAGGCAAGAAGCCTGAAGCATAAGAGCGGTGACGATCCATGGGAGACGACGAGCTGAGTGAGATCCGCAAGAGGAGGATGGCGCAACTCCAGCAGCAGGCCGGCGACCAGCAGGCCATGCAGGAGGAGCTCGAACGCCAGCAGCGTCTCAAGTCCCAGATGCAGATGGTGCTCATGCAGATTCTCGAGCCTGATGCCCGGGAGCGCTTAAACACCATCAAGCTGACCAAACCGGACTTCGCGAGCGCCGTGGAACAGCAGCTGGTGATGCTCGCCCAGAGCGGGCGCCTCCAGCAGAAGATCACCGATGCGCAGCTCAAAGAACTGCTCCGGCAGCTTGCGCCGGCAAAACGGGATTACTCGATCACCAGAAAGTGATGAAAGCAGGAGTGCTTTACAGCGGCGGGAAGGATAGTTCCCTTGCAGCAATGATGCTGGGTACGTATTTCGAGGTCGAACTCAACACGTTTGTGTTCGACCACGCCCGCTTAATCCCGTCAATAGAACTGGCCGCGCAGGCGCTGGGGTTCCCGCTCAAAAAGCGGGTATTTCCCGAAGGTATGGCAGAAGAGATGGCAGAAATGGTAATTTCCTGCGGATATCCGAACGACGCGATCAACCGCATCCACCGTACTGCCATCGAGACCCTTGCCGGTGAGTACAGGGTTGTCGGCGACGGCACCCGGTTTGACGACCGGGTCCCGATGCTCACCAGGGAGCAGGTGCAGAGCATCTGCAGCCGGACCGGGAGCACGTACGTGCGCCCGCTCCTCGGCTACATGCGGGCGGATGTCGACCGTCTGGTTGACCGGTTTTTCCTCGTGGAATACGGGGAGACCGGGACGATCGCAAACGGCGACTACGAGTCCGAGATCCGGGCGGCGATCCAGGCCAAAGGTGGCAACCCCGCCGCCCTCTTTCCCCCTCACCACGAGCAGTCGCTTGTCGTGGGAACAAAGAAGGCTAACAACTAGGTGAAGAACATGAGCAAGCTCAGCAAAGGACGGAAGATCCGGCTCGCCAAGGCATGCGACCAGAACCGGCGCGTGCCCCAGTGGGTGATGATCCGGACCAAGAGGGCGGTAGTCAACCACCCCAAGAGACGCAACTGGCGCAGAAGCAACCTGAAGGTGTGATCATGGCAGAGCAGATGAAGGAACACATCTACGTTATCCCCCTCCGGGATGCCCGCAGGATGCCCCGGTGGAAGCGTGCCAACGGCGCGATCAAGGATATCCGCAAGTACCTTGCCAAGCACATGAAGACCGAGAACGTGAAGCTTGACAAGACCATCAACGAGAAGGTGTGGAGCCGGGGCAGCGAGAAACCGCCGTCAAAGATCCGCGTCCGCGCCATGAAGATGGAGGATGGGCAGGTCCAGGCGGAACTTGCCCCGGAATCGTAGGCATATGGAACGCACGACCACCTTTACGGGAGACCCCAATATCGGGGTCTTTGCCCGGGTAGCAGGCGATATTGCGGTGATCCCGCCGGAATCCCCGGAGGAATTCCGGGCGGCAGTAGCAGAGGCGCTCGATGTCGAGCTCGTGGTTTCCACTATCCAGGGCAGCTCCATTGTCGGGTCGCTCGTGGCCGGCAACAGCCGGGGGCTCGTGGTCTCTGGCCTTGCAACCGAGTCCGAGCGGGCGGTGCTTGCCGAGTACCGCAAGATACTGCCGCTTTCCGAGACAATGAACGCGGCCGGGAACGTGATCATGGCCAATGACACGTTTGCCGCGGTGCACCCGGATCTTCCGGTGGATATCGCCTCACAGATCGGGGAGTTCCTGGGCGTTGAGGTGATCCACCTGACGCTTGGGGGGGTACGGACGATCGGCATGGCCGGCGTGGCTACCAATAAGGGCGTGATCGTCCACCCGCGGGCAACGGCGCAGGAGATCGCCCGGCTCGAAGCAGTGGCGAAAGTCCCGGTCGGTACCGGGACGATCAACATGGGCAGCGGTCTTGTCGGTACCGGTCTTCTGGTGAACGACAAGGGTTATCTTGCCGGTAACGCGACAAGCGGGTTTGAACTGGGCAGGGTCGAGGACGTATTTGGATTTCTGGAGTGAGAATTATGGCAGCAGAGCAGAAGTTTGAAGTGAAAGGGACTTTCTTAATGGGCGAAGACTGGATGCCCTACACGAAAGTGATCGAGGCACCCAATGCAAAGCAGGCCGAGGAACGCGCCTTTGCCACCATCGGGAGCAAGCACAACCTCAAGAGACGCTACATCAAGGTCTCCGGTGTTACGCCGGTCAAGGCAGAGTAATCTTTTCTTTTTCACGGAACGCCCGGTGATCTGTCACCGGGAGATCCGGGAACTTTCGGTTCATTAGATGCCGGTGACACATCCTACATTTGAGAATTGCATCTTCTTAAAGTGGATAATAAATACGAGCATGCTCCTCCTCGTACCTGCGGGGTGGCACCGCTTCACCCCTGCGGCCAGGGAAAGGCACTAATCATTGTATATTCAGATCGATTCTCGGAAAACATCGGTTATTATCCCCACGTTTGTTAGAACTCCTTTCTTGCCCGGCCGTGCCCCGTGAGGGGCCCTGAGGCAGTGAGGACCCGCATTATTCTCCTGAAGAGCAGATTCCGGCGCAGCTCTTCCTGAAATCTATCCCCATAATGGTTCTCAGATCATCCCCGGCCCCATCCCGCCCTGGTCGTTCTCATAGTCCGGGTGGATCTCCTGGTGGATCACGAGCGTCAGGACAAGGATGATCAGGCCCAGAATGAACGACCCGAGGAACGCGAGATCAAAACCCGCGGTTGCCACCTTGATCTGGAGGTCAACCGGGGACTGCATTGTCACGTTATGGTCCGCCGCGATCGAGACAACCCCCCACAAGAAGATCATGTTGAAGAGGGCGATCCCAAGGGTAAGCGGAACAAAGCGCTCGAGGCTGGTGAGGCTTGAGACCATACCCTGCTTTGCTTTTGCCACCGAGTTCATCACCAGGTTTGAGGCCGGGGTGATGACGAGTCCCAGGCCGAGGCCGATGAGGATCAGGCAGAGCACCACATACCCCACCGGGGTATCGGGGTGGAGCTGCATGATGAGGAAATAGCCGGCGCAGAGCAGGAGGCCGGCCACGATGCAGAGCAGCCGTGGCCCGGTCCGGTTGAAGAGGAGGCCGGCCAGGATACCTGCCCCCATCATCGCAAAGGAGAGCGAGGTCATGATGAGCCCGGCGGTGGAGGTATCGTAGGCGCTGATGTACTTGAGGTAGAACGGCAGGAGGTAGTTGATCCCGGCAAAGCTGAAAAAGACGAGCGAGAGCAGGAGGTTGACGGCCAGGAAATTCTTGTTTTTGAAGAGCGAGAAATCGAGGAGGGGATCAGAAAGCCGGCATTCGTGCCGGACAAACCATGCGAGCGTGACGACAGCAAGGAGAGCAACACCGAGGATCACCGGGGAGGTCCAGCCCATCGTTTCCCCTTCCGAGACCACGAAGAGCAGGGAGGCAAGGCCGGTAAAGACGAGGATGGCCCCGGCCCGGTCGAAGCCGGCCAGGGATCCCTCTCCCCGGGATGCCGGGATCACCCGGGCGCCCAGCAGCACCGCACCGATACCGACCGGTACATTGATGAAGAAGATCCAGTGCCATGAGAGGTACTGGGTCAGGAAACCCCCGATGGTCGGCCCGAGTGCCGTCCCAAGCCCGGCGAGCGTCATGACAATGCCCATTGCTTTTCCCCGCTCGTTCATCGGTACATAGGCCGTCACCATTGCCGGTGCAATGGCGGTGATCATCGCCCCGCCGACCGCCTGGATCATCCGTGACCCCACCAGCAGGTTAAGGGAATGGAAGAGATCGGGGAGGACACCGCATGCAAGGGATCCCAAGGTGAAGATCACAAACCCGGACAGGAAGATCTTCTTGAAACCGATGATATCCGAGATCTTCCCAAAGACCAGCACACAGCCGGCCATCACGAGCAGGTAGGCCGTGGCAACCCAGCTTACGGTCGTGGAAGAGACATGGAATGATTCGGAGATCGTTGGCAGTGCGATGTTTACAATGGTCCCGTCAAGGCCTGCCATGAAGGTGGCAAGCGAGATGGAGAAGACCAGCAGGAAAAAACCGGATCGGGCGGACCCTGCGCCGTGCTCGCTCATAGCAGGAGATTGCCCCCCATCTGTCATGAGAATTGTGATCCGGTCTTGTCCTGCAGGGGCATTCCGGGTTTGCACGGGTACGGGATGAGTAAAAGCGGACGGGAATACGGCGGGAAACCGCACACCGGAACGGGTTTTTCCGGATCTGCATCAACCCCCTCTCATCAGGAGGTATTTATGCTCCCTGCAGACAAACATATCAGAAAGACCCGGCAACCCGGAGAAGAAGGGAGGAGAGGAATCGTGGCAGCAGCACAACCCATGGACCAGCGAGAGATCGAGACACTCCAGTACTACTTAAAAGAATACGGACAGCAGGCAGAGGTCTTTGCCAGCCAGCTCGAACTGATGGAGAACGGGCGGATGGAAGCGCATGCCGCGATCGAGGCGCTGGAGACGCTCGCCACCTCCGAGGACGGGACCGTCCTCCTCCAGCTTGGCGGGGGAGCAAGCCTCAGGGCAAAGGTCCTCGAACCCGAGAAAGTCCTCCTCAATATCGGTTCCGAGGTGATCCTCGAGAGGTCCAATGCGGATGCGGTCGGGTACCTCAGGGACCGGATCACCGAGATGGAGGCCTCACAGAAGAAGGTGGCCGAGGCACTGGAGAAGCTCCGTTCCCAGATGAACGAGATCGCAAAACGGCTCGAACAGGGATACCGTCAGGCCTCCGGACCCGGCCCCGTCCCCCGCGGGCGTGACAGCGAAGATAACGACGAAGAATAAGGGGACAGGAACCGCACGCTATGTTTTCGGGGCTCAGGGAACGGCTGCAGGCTGCACGGGACCGTCTCGGTGCCAGCATCGGGGCAGCGGCTGCGGCATCAGCCCCGGCCACTCCGGCCGCCCCAACCCCTTCCGGGACGTCAGGGGAGGCCCCCGCAGCGGCAGGCCCGGCAAAGAATCCGAGTCTCGCCGACAAGGTCCGGATCCTCATCATCGACCGCGAGCTGGTGGTCTCGGAAAAGGACATCGCCGATGCCCTCTCGGAACTGGAGATGACGCTGCTGGAAAGCGATGTGGCGCTTCCCGTGACCGATGCCCTGATCGCCGATATCCGTACAGGCCTTGTGGGAAAGCACCGCAAGATCGGGGAGTCCGTGGACGCCCTCGTGGTCGGGGCCCTCAAGTCTGCCCTCTTAAATATCCTTGGCACGGGCTTTGACCTCACGGCCTACATCAAGTCTCACGAGCGTCCGGTCAAGATCCTCTTTACCGGCGTGAACGGGACCGGCAAGACCACCACGGTGGCAAAGATCGGGGCCTACCTCAAGAAGCAGGGCTTCTCGGTCGTGATCGGGGCCGGGGACACGTACCGGGCCGGCGCCATCGAGCAGATCGGGGTGCATGCGGAACGGCTGGGCATCAAAGTGATCGAGCACCAGACCGGCGCAGACCCGTCCGCCGTGCTTTTCGATACCGTGCAATACGCGGCCGCACACAAGACCGACGTGGTGCTTGCCGATACCGCCGGGCGGTTCCATACCAAGGCAAACCTCATGAGCCAGCTCGAGAAGATCCGGCGCGTGATGAAGCCCGACCTTATCGTGTACGTGGACGAGGCGGTGGCAGGAAACGACGCGGTGGTCCGTGCAGCGGAGTTTGACAGGACGGTGGGTGCCGATGCCATCGTGCTCACCAAGGCCGACATGGACTCGCGGGGCGGGGCGGCGATCTCGATCGCCCACACCATCGGAAAACCTCTCCTCTTTTTGGGCACCGGCCAGGCTTACGAGGACATCATGCCCTTTGAACCCGGTGCTGTCGTGGACGAGCTCCTCGGGGGTGCTGCCTGATGATGGACAGCCTTTCGGACTCCCTCAAGTCTGCCCTGAAAAAGCTCGCCGGCAAGGCCGTGGTGGACCGTGCGGCGGTCGACGAACTGGTCAAGAACCTCCAGCGGGCGCTCCTCTCGGCCGACGTGAACGTCAAGCTGGTCATGGAGCTCTCGAAAGCGATCAGGACCCGGTCGCTGGACGAGGAGCTGCCGAAAAACACCAATGTGCGGGAGCATGTCCTGCGGATCGTGTACCAGGAGCTGGTCCGGCTCGTCTATGCTACAGCGGACCTCAAGCTTGAGCCCCAGGTCATCCTCATGGCCGGCCTCCAGGGGAGCGGCAAGACCACGACCACGGCCAAGATCGCCCGCTACTTCCAGAAGAAGGGTATGAAGGTCGGCGTGATCTGTGCCGACACCTTCCGTCCCGGTGCCTACGACCAGCTCGCCACCCTCTGCGCGAAGATCAACGTGCCCTGTTTTGGCGATCCGAAAGCCACCGATGCACGGCAGATCGTCAGTGATGGCCTTCTCGCGGTAAAAGACCAGGAGGTCATCATCGTCGATACCCAGGGGCGCCACGCGCTGGAACCCGACCTGATCCAGGAGATTATTGACCTCAACGTGATCACGAAGGCCAGCCACCGCTGGCTCGTGATCGATGCGGCGCTCGGCCAGCAGGCAAGCGAGCAGGCACGGCGGTTCCACCAGGCGATCGGGATCGACGGCGTGATTATCACCAAGATGGACGGTACCGCAAAAGGCGGCGGGGCGCTTTCAGCCGTTGCCGAGACAAAGAGCGGGATCGTCTTCATCGGTGCCGGGGAAACCATCGAGGACCTCGAACGGTTCGATGCAAACGGCTTCATCTCCCGGCTGCTCGGGATGGGCGATCTCCAGGCCCTCGTAGAGCGGGTCCAGGAGGCCCAGGTGGCCACCGAGGTTGACATGGAAGCGATGATGAAGGGCCACTTCACCCTCCGCGACATGTACAAGCAGCTCGAGGCCCTCAACAAGATGGGCCCCCTAAAGCAGATCATGAGCATGCTCCCGATGGGGAACATGCAGCTCCCCGAGGGCGTGTACGACGTGACCAGCACCAAGATGGTCCGGTACCGTATCCTCATGGACTCGATGACCCCTAAGGAACTCGACGACCCGTCCCTCATCAACAGCTCACGGATGCAGCGGATTGCCCGCGGCGCCGGCGGGACCCCCGAGGAAGTGCGGGAACTCTTAAAATACTACAAGATGATGCACAAGACCCTCAAGGGCCTGCGGGGGGCCGGCGGCGGGAAATTCAACATGCAGCGCCTGATGAAGCGCTTCTCCGGAATGCAGTAAGATGACCTCGTTTGCCATTGTCGGGCATCTGGCCCGCACGGACGGGGACTTCTCCCTCAATGACCTCCCCGGGGCAGGGCGCATGGACGTGCTCTGCCGGTGCGTGAACGCTTCGCTCTTCCTCTCGCATGACCTGCGCCGGGACGTGGAGTGTTACCTTGTCCTTCTCGGGGACCCAAAACCCCCCAAAACCGTGCTCTTCCGGGGAGACGGGCTCCGCTCGCTCTCTCCTGATGAAAGAAGTGCAGGGTCGCTCATCAAAAAAGCGCTCTCCACCCCGTGCGGGAGCGAATTCCGGGAAGCGGCGCCGGGCGTCTTTGTGCGGATCGGGGGGCTCGGACGCCTCTTGGCAGAGCAGGCATATGCCGTGCTTGACGAGAAGGGGACGGATATCCGTACGGTGGATGCTGTGCCGGGCGCGTTCCTCCTCTCCGACCACCAGAACTTTACTGAAGAGGAGGAGGCGCTCATCAGGGATGCCCCCCGGTATTCGGTGGGGCCGGTCTGCCTGCATGCAGACCACACGATCACGGTGATCGCAAACGAGATCGACCGGAGGACAAACGGATGGAGATAAACGAACAGGTAGAAAAGATCCTCGCCTATGGCGAGTGCTGCGACCATTGCCTGGGCCGCTTCTTCGGGAAGCGCTCGCACGGCCTTTCGAACGACGAGCGGGGCCGGGGGCTCCGGATCGCCCGGGCTCTTACGGCCAACCAGCCGTACGAACGCTTCACCGGCACCTGCTGGGTTTGCGGGAACTTCTTTGATGCCGTCCCGGAATGGGCACGGAACGTCGCAGATGCCCTGGAAGGGTACGAGTACACCACCTTCCTTGTCGGCTGCCGGGTTCCCCCGCTCATTGCGGAGAACGAGGAGATGGTCTGGAGCGACCTCTCCCTTGCCGAACCGGAGCCGTTCAAATCGGAAGTAAACCGCGAGGTGGGAAAGGCCGTTTCCGCCATCACGGGAAAGGTTGTGGACTTCAAAAAGCCCGATGTTGTGGCCCTGCTCGACCCGGCGTCCGGCACCGTGGAGATCCAGGTCAATGCCCTGTTCTTTTACGGCAGGTACCAGAAATTCGAGCGCGGCATCCCGCAGACGCACTGGAACTGCCGGACCTGCGCCGGGGCCGGCTGCGAAAAGTGCAATTACACCGGCAAACAGTACGCAGACTCCGTGGAAGAACTCATCGGCCGGCCGGTCATCAGGCTCTTTGACGCTGAGGACGCGGTACTGCACGGGGCGGGAAGGGAGGACATCGACGCCCGCTGCGTGGGTACCGGCAGGCCGTTTATCCTTGAGATCGTGACACCGAAGAGACGCTCGGTTGATCTGGCTGCCGTGGAAGCGGAGATCAACCGGACCGCTGAGGGGCGGGTCTCGGTTGCCCTTTCGCGCTGGAGCGACCGTTCGGAGGTGGAAACCCTTAAATCAAGTAAAGCGCATAAAAAATACAGGATCCTGGTTGAGGTTGAGGGGCAGATATCCGCGGAAACGCTGGTAAATGCCCTGAATGCCTTAAAGGGCGTCACAATACAGCAGCGCACGCCCGAACGGGTCGCCCACCGGAGAGCTGATAAGATCCGGGAGCGTAAAGTCCTCGATATCGAGTGCGTGGGGGAACAGGACGGAAGGTTCATCCTTGAAGTCCTCGGCGAAGCCGGCCTCTACATCAAGGAACTCGTATCCGGCGATCAGGGAAGGACCACCCCAAGTCTTGCCGAGATCCTGCAGCGGCCGGCACACGTCACCAGCCTTGACGTCGTGCAGGTAGAAGGACCACAGGAGGGAGATAACAATGGCACACCATAACGGACCCAGAAAGAAAACACGGTATAAGTTCAAGAAAGAATTGAGACAGCGCGGGCTGCCGCCGGTCACCTCCGTCATCCAGCAGTTTGAGGTGGGCGACAAGGTCCATATCGTTGTAAACTCGAGTGTCCAGAAGGGCATGCCCCACCGCCGCTTCCACGGCCTCACGGGCACGGTAATCGGCAAGCGTGGACGGGCCTGGATGCTCTCCATTCTCGACGGCAATGCGGAAAAAACCGTCATTGCGCGACCGCAACATCTAAAAGCACAAAAGTAAACTCAATTGTCTAGGTGATTGGCATGAAAGTGAAGGGTATTCTTAGCGAAGAGAAGGTTACGCTCCCTGAACTCCGCGCCGCTCTTATGGGCGTGGAATCCGAGAGGATCGCTGCCGAGAAGGAGTTGTCCTACGAGTTCAGGCGGAGCATGGATCATGCCAATCAGCTTGCCAAGACCTCGCCCGAGAAATCTCAGGAGCTCGTGGAGAAACTCCTCAAGCTCGAGAAGATGAAGCCGGAGATCGCCTACCGCATTGCCAATATCATGCCCAAGAGCCGGGACGAAGTGCGGGCGATCTTTGCCAAAGAGCGCTTTACTCTCTCTCCCGAAGAGATCGATTCCATCATCGACTTGGTCATGGCACACTTCTGAGGTGTTCTTCATGAAGGCCGAGAAAAAGGAGGTCAATGCGATCGTACTGGACGTGCTCATGAAAGGGCACGCCGAGGACCCCCGGCCCCAGTTCAAGCGCGAACCGGTTGTCCAGGCCATGGGCCTTGAACAGTTCAAGCTGCTCGAGCTGATCCCCAAGCCCAGCGTGGTCATCAACCTGCACGACAAGGTGTATATCGGGGACTCCGAGCGGGACAAGATCGAGCGGGTGAAGCGCCGGATCGGGTACGAGGAGCTGACGCCAACCGCGAAGGGGGAACTGCCGTTCATGATCGAGCAGGTGGTAAAGGAACGGGAGGCCGATTTTGTCACCTTCTTTAACAAGGCGATCTCGATCACCCCGAAGCTCCACATGCTCCACCTCCTTCCCGGCATCGGGAAGAAGCTGATGTGGGAGGTGCTTGAGTCCCGGAACCGCAAACCCTTCGAGAGTTTCGCGGATATTTCCAACCGGATCAAGTCCATCCCGCACCCGGAGAAGATGATCCAGGCCCGTATCCTCGAAGAGCTCCAGGACAAGGACGTCAAGTACCACCTCTTTACCACGAAATGAAAGCCCATCACGACCAGCACTTCCTCATTGACAGGAACGCGATCGGCCGGATCGCGGACTGTGCGGAGGTAAAGGGAAAGACCGTGCTCGAGATCGGGCCGGGGAATGGGGCCCTGACCCGGGCCCTGCTCGACCGGGGGGCGATCGTCCGTGCGGTGGAACTGGACCGACTCCTCTGTGATGAGCTCGCGGATCTTTTTGACGATGCGATCCGGGAGGGCAACCTTACGGTCACGCATGGGGATGCGACCCGCTGCGAGCTCCCGCCCTTTGAGATGGTGGTGGCAAACCTCCCGTATTCCGCCTCCTCGAAGATCACCTTCCGGCTCCTCGAGACCGGGTTTAGTGTTGCCGTCCTGATGTACCAGCAGGAGTTTGCCGAGCGTATGGTTGCCCCGGCCGGCACCAAGGACTGCGGGCGGCTCTCGATCATGGTCCAGACCTATGCGACCGTCCAGAAGTGCTTTACCCTGCCGCCGAACTGCTTCTCCCCCAAACCTCAGGTCCACTCGATGGTGGTAAAGATCGTGCCCCGCCCGCCGATCTTCTGGGTGGAGAACAAAAAACGCTACGCGGACGTGGTGCGGGCCCTCTTTACCCACCGGCGAAAGACGGTGCGGAACGGTCTCCGGGGGTCGTCAGGCATCCTTGACCGCGAATGGGCGGAGCGGGCGATCGATGTCCTCCCCGGAGAGATCCTCCAGAGCCGGCCGGAAGAGCTGTACCTGGAAGACTTTGCAACGATAGCAAATCTCAAGTAATGCAGGGGAACTCCTCTTTTATCATACCGCTGGGCCGTATCGGGCCGCCGGTTTCTCTCTCGTGACGGGAATTACGCCCGTTACAGACCCCGTTGCTCTCAATCCCACTTTCCCGCCGGTTTTCCCAGTAGCCGGCTCTTTGGCGCCCGCCCTCATCAGGATCCCGTATTTCCGCTGGTATAAATTCCCGGTGAGTTTATGATGTGCGGGAACGAAAACGGCCAATGGTCCCTTTATTTTGCGAAAAAACGCCCGTTTGAGCCACGATTCCCGGGAACGGCCCTGTCGGAGAAGTGACGTGGCGGTTATTTTTATGAAAAAACCCCGGGATCACCGGCCCTTCCCGTCCCGGGCCGGTCTTTTTCTCGGGGAGCGATCAGTCGTTTCCTTCGTTCCCGGTGAGGATCCGCTTTGTCGTGGCCACAATCCACCGGCGGTTCAGGAGCAGGTGGAGGAAGACAAAGAGCCCCATGAGGAGGCCGGACACGTCATGGAGATTGGTGATCAGGGCAAAGGGGAGGACCACGGTGTTGAGCCCGGACAGCTGGAG
>Ga0335069_10013020_pt1 | contig 11693 bp, 10 predicted proteins | sample Lox_Sample_11_FD_206714 | JGI IMG/M metagenome (GOLD analysis project Ga0335069, IMG submission 206714) | Soil microbial communities from Loxahatchee National Wildlife Refuge, Florida, United States - Lox_Sample_1.1 | ecosystem: Environmental > Terrestrial > Soil > Wetlands | place: USA...
GGGATGGTGATCGCGGTGTGGTTGCACATGTTCCGTGTGTTTCTCACCGGTTCGTATAAGCCGCCGCGCGAGTTCAACTGGGTCGTCGGCGTGCTGCTGCTGGTGTTCACACTGTTGCTGAGTTTCACCGGCTATCTGCTGCCGTGGGATCAACTCTCGATCTGGGCGGTGACCGTCGGATCGAACATGGGCCGCGCCGCCCCGCTGCTCGGCAATGAAGGTCCCTTCGCCGAATTGACCGGGGTGAACCCGATCTACGATGCGCGCGCCTTCCTCTTCGGCGGCGGCGAGGTCGGGCCGCACACGTTGCTGCGCTTCTACATTCTCCACTGCATCTTCTTCCCGCTGGTGGCGAGTCTGTTCATGGCGGTGCACTTCTGGCGCATCCGTCGTGACGGCTTCTCGGGACCGCCGCTATAGCCGACGAGCGAGGCGACCGTGGTACCGGAACTGCGCTACACCATTGGAGCGGTGGTGCTGCTGATCATTACCATGGTGATCCCGGGCGGCCGCGTGCTGGTCCTCCCGGCGATCTTCATTTTGATGTTGGTCCTCTTATATTGGGCAGCGAAGCCGAAGCCCGAGGAGTGACGCGATGGCGGAGGCACAGACGAAAGTGGCGATGAAACCGGTCGCCGAGCCCGCTGGCAAGCGCATCGAGGTTCCGATCCGAAAAGCCGCCGGCCCCGGCGACGACAAGGTGCACACCTGGCCCCATCTGGTGCGCGCGGAATTCCTGTGCGCGCTGTTTGTAATGATCTTGTTGGTCGTCTGGTCCTTGACCGTCGACGCGCCGCTGGAAGAACCGGCCAACCCGACACGAACCCCCAATCCCTCGAAGGCCCCATGGTACTTCTTGGGATTGCAGGAGATGCTGGTGTTCTTCGACCCCTGGCACGCCGGCGTGATGCTGCCGACCTTCATCATCGTCGGCTTGATGGTGATTCCGTACATCGACATCAATCCGAAGGGCAATGGCTACTACACCTTCGAGGAGCGCAAGTACGAGTTGATCACGTTCTTCTTCGGCTTCCATATTCTCTGGATCTCGTTGATTATCATCGGGACGTTCTTGCGTGGGCCTGGATGGAACTGGTTCTGGCCGTGGCAAAAGTGGGACGCGCACAAGGTCGAGGCCATGACCAACGTCGACCTGCCGTATCTCCTCGGTTTCCGCGACTATTTTTGGTCCTCGGTCTTCGGCGGCGCGGTCGTCGTCGGATATTTCGTCGTCGGCACGCTCGCGATGTACTGGTGGATCGCTCGGCTCAAGGGTGCGGAGTTCATGCAGCGCTGGGGCATGCCGCGCTTCATGCTCACGTCGTTCCTCTTCCTCAACATGATGGCGGTGCTGGTGAAGATGCTGTTACGGCACGCGCTCAACCTCAAGTACGTGTGGGTCACCCCCTGGTTCAACGTGTAGAAGGCGATCGACGGGTGGCACGAGGATCGGCGAAGAAGCGGCGCGATGTTTTACCTTGCCAAGTTGGTGCAAGCGGTGGGATTCGCCGACGTCGGGTATGCGTTGTTCGTCGGCGTGAGCGAGGAGCACGCGATGGGGCGCGAGCTGCGACTGCTGCTGATCGGCGTGGCGATTTTCTACCTGGGCCGGCTCATTGAGCGGCGAGTGACGGCATAGCAGAGGAGCAGCCGTGGCGGGTGCACGAGTCGTCGACGACGAGAAAAAATCTTACAGCGCGGTCTTCCTGCTGGCCGTGGGGCTGCTGCTCGCCGGCGCCGTGTGGAGCGTGTGGGACGACAACATCACCCGCCGGCCGTGGAAGAAGTACCAATCGGAGTTCTTCTCGCTCGAAGTCGAGCGGGCGAAGGAGGCGCTGGAGAAAGAGCGCGCGCGCCTAGCGGCGGATCCCGCGTATCAAGAATTGGCCAAGCAACTGGCGGCCGCGCGTGAGAGCGTGCGCTCGGGCGATGCCGCGCGCCGGCTGGCCGAGCTGCAGCGCACGCGCGACGAGGTCACGGTACATTTGAACGAAGCCGATTTCGCGCTGCGCATCGTCAAGAGCAAGTTGGAAGAGGCCTGGTACGAATACGAACATGCGACGCTCACGGGCGCGCCGACCGACAAGGCGAAGGCGCACATCGAGGACCTCAACAAGGAGAAGGCCGAGGTCGACCGGCGGTTGGCCGAACGCCAAGCGGCGCAAGCGCAGATCGACAAGGAGGTCGAGGAAGTCAATTCGGGGGTGAAGGCGCTCGAGGAGAAGCAGCGCGACATGGAAGCCGAGCGCGTCAAATTGGAACGCAAGCTCGACGGCCTCCAACTTCACCTCGGACCGATGGACTTCCCGCGCATCCCGAAGATTCAGCAAGTCGTGCTCGACGACTTCGATCGCAGTGCATTCAACAATGCGCTCGGGCGCGTCGATCGGTGCACCTCGTGTCACTCCGGCATCGAGAAGGGAGGCTTCGAGGAAGATCCCAACCCGTTCAAGACCCATCCCAAGCGCGACCTGTTATTGAATAAGCATCCGCCCGAGAAGTTTGGCTGCACGCCGTGCCACGGCGGGCAGGGTCCCGCCGTGAACTCGGTGGAGAAGGCTCACGGCGAAGTGAAGTTCTGGGAAAAGGAACTGCTGCGCGGTGAGAAGGTGCAGGCGAGCTGCATCAAATGCCACACCGATTTGCATCTCGAAGGTGCCGAGACGATCGCACGGGGCGAATACTTGTTCGTCAACCTCGGGTGCCACGGCTGTCATCTGGTCGAAGGCTACGACGGGTTGGACAAAGTGGGCCCGTATCTGCGGCGGATCGGGGCGAAGGTCGATCCCGCGTGGATCGTGCGCTGGATCGAGAATCCGCACGTCTACCGCGCGAAGACCAAGATGCCCAACTTCATGTTCTCGCGCGCCCAAGCGACGGCGATCGCCGCCTACTTGCTCGACGCATCGAAGGCCGACAGCCAGCAATGGCTCGACAGTCACCCCGCGCCGGCCGGTATCGATTCCGCCAACACCGAGTTGGTCGAGAAGGGTCGTACGCTCGCCGATAACCTCGGTTGCCGCGGTTGCCACGGGTTTGCCGACGATGAATCGCCGGCGCTGTTGGGCGCGAACAAGGACATCGTTCCCAACCTGAGCAAGGTCGCGGAGAAGACCAACGCGCGTTGGATCTACAATTGGATCAAGAATCCGAAGGGCTTCTCTCCGGTCGCGCGCATGCCCAGCCTGCGTTTGAGCGATGACGAGGCCGTGGCCCTTACGTCGTTCTTACTGACCCTCGGCAAGCCGCAAGGCGATCCGGCGTTGGCGGCGACGCTGCAACAGCCCGAGACCATCGCACAAGGGAAGTCGTTGATCCGCAAGTACGGCTGTTTCGGCTGTCACGACATCGCGGGGATGGAGACCGAATCGCGCATCGGCGTCGAACTGTCCACCTTCGGATCGAAGCCGAATGAGGAACTGTTCTTCGGGAATCACACCGACATTCCCGAAAACTGGGACAACTGGACCTACAACAAACTGAAGACCCCACGGACCTATCAAACCGAGCGGATCGAGCAGGTGATGCCGCAGTTCGATCTCGCGGACGAGGACATCCGCGCGCTGCGGGTCTTCTTGACGAGTCGCACCGACGACAAGATCCCGGTGAAGTATCGCTATCCGAACGTGCAGCGCGCCACCGCCTTGGTGCAGGGCCGGCGACTCGTCCAAAAATACAACTGTGTCGGCTGCCACATCATCGAAGGCGGGGGCGGCGCGATCCGCGTGCGATACGAAGAAAGCCCGACGCTCGCGCCGCCGATCCTGAACGGCGAAGGCGCGAAGGTACAGCCCGATTGGCTGTTCGGCTTCCTGAAGCATCCGGTGCCGATCCGGCCATGGCTGAAGCTGCGCATGCCGACCTTCGGCATGAGCGACGAGGAAGCCAACACCATTATTTCGTACTTTCTCGCGCAAGACGCGGTGCAGGTTCCGTTCGCGTTCATCGAAGACGCCGCTATTCCGCATGAGAACCTGGAAGCCGGGAAGCAGCTCACGTCGCAGGACTACTTCAACTGCTTCTCGTGTCACCAACAGGGCGACAGGAAGCCCGAAGGCCCGCCGGAAGGTTGGGCGCCCGACCTGACCATGGCGCGGCGGCGGTTGAATCCCGAATGGATCATTCGCTGGTTGCACGACCCGCAGAAGATCCAGCCGAACACCAAGATGCCCTCGTTCTATCCGGGTGGCCCGGACGACGTGCTCGGCGGCGACGAGGAAGCCCAGATTCGTGCGTTACGCGACTACTTGATGTCGCTCGGCAAAATGCAAGTGCAGGTCGCGAGCAGTGGAACCGCAAACTAAACGTCGACAGGAGGAAACAACGATGATGAAGCGAAGCGTATTGGCCATCGGACTCATGGTCGCCGGCCTCGGCGGCACGGCCGCCTGGGGCTACGACGCCGGCCCGGTCGCCGACGGCGGCTCAATCAGCGGGATGGTGAAGTTTCAGGGGACGGCCCCGGCGCCGAAACCCATCGAAGTCACCAAGGACAAAGAGGTTTGCGGGGTGAAGCCGAAGGTCGAAGAAAATCTCGTCGTCGGAAAAGACGGCGGTCTCAAGAACGCCGTGGTGTCGATCACCAACATCAGCAAAGGCAAACCCATGGATGCGGCCAAGCCGTTGCTCGACCAAAACGGATGCCAGTATCTACCGCACATCGTGCTGATTCCGGTGGGGGCCCAGGTCGACATCAAGAATTCCGACGGCATCCTTCACAACATTCACACCTACGGAAAGAAGAATCCGCCGGTGAACATGGCCCAGCCGAAATTCAAGCCGGTGATCCAGACCAAGTTCGATCAACCCGAAACCTTCGAGGTCAAGTGCGACGCGCACGGATGGATGAACGGCTGGTTCGTGATCGAGGACCACCCGTACTACGCCGTCACCGACGAGAACGGGAACTTCAAGTTGACGGATGTGCCGCCCGGCGACTACGAGTTGAAGGTCTGGCACGAGCGCCTCGGCGAAAAGACGCAGAAGGTGACGGTAGCGGCGAAGGGTTCGGCGAGCGCGAACTTCGAATTGGCGCCGAAGTAGGATAGAGAGGCCGCGCGATCATACGAAGGAGACGGGAGTGCCGGCCGCTGGGCATACGAACCTTGCGGCTCGCAACCCACGAATGCCCTCAACCCATATCGAACGCCGCGCGATCGAACCCGATCCGCTTCCCGCGGACGCGATCGCGCTCGGCATCGGTCAAACCGGCGTGCGCCGCCGCGCGGCCGATTTCCTGGCGCTCGGCAAGCCGCGCGTCGTGGTGATGGTGCTGCTGACGGCGGTGGTCGGGTTCTATCTTGGCTCGTCCGGCGACATCGACTATTGGCGCATGGCCGCGATGCTCGTCGGCACCGGCTTGGCGGCGGGCGGAACGCTCGCGCTCAACCAATACATCGAACGCGATCTCGATGCGCTGATGGAACGGACGCGCTCTCGACCATTGCCGGACGGCCGCCTGCAACCGACGGAAGCGTTGGTGTTCGGTCTCACGGTGACGACGGTCGGCCTGCTGTACCTGATGATCGAGGTCAATCCGCTCAGCGCATGGGTCACCGCGTTCACCTCGGCGAGCTACTTGATCCTGTATACGCCGCTGAAGCAGCGGACTTCGCTCTGCAGCTTGATCGGGGCAGTGCCCGGTGCGTTGCCGCCAGTCACCGGCTGGGCCGCGGCGCGCGGCGACGTTGGCATCGAGGCGTGGATCCTGTTCGGCATCTTGTTTTTGTGGCAGCTCCCGCACTCGCTCGCGATCGCGTGGCTGTACCGTGCCGACTACGCGCGGGCGGGAATGCGGCTGCTGCCGGTGATCGAACCCGATGGTCGCAGCACCGGCCGCCAGATCGCCGTAAGCTGCGTCGCGCTGCTCGCCGTCGGCCTACTACCCGCGCTTCTTGGTTTGGCAGGCGCGATCTATCTGGCCGTGGCGGTGACGCTGGGCGTCGCGCTGCTGCTCTACGGTCTCTCGATGGCGCGAACGCGCACGCCGCAGGCCGCGCGCCGCCTGCTCTTCGCAACCTTGGCGTATTTGCCGATCCTCTTGGTGGTCATGGCGCTCGACAAAGTTCCGGTCTAACGGGGCTGAACGACGTCTCACGTCACCAGCAACCAACCGCCCGCCGGTCACCCGCGGGAATGACGCAGCGACATCACGTGCAACGGCTGACCTGGATCAGCGTCTTCCTAGCGCTGGTCCTGGTGGGCATCGGCGCGATTCGATTCGTCGTGCATCAGCGGCGATCGACGCATGCTCGGGATTTGCCGGTCCTCGGAACCGTACCGCCGTTTTCGCTGGTTGAACGCAGCGGCCGCACGATCTCGCGCGATGATCTCGGCGGAACCATCTGGATCGCGGACTTCATCTTCACCCGCTGCACCAGCGTCTGTCCGCTGCTGAGCGAGCGCATGGCACGGGTCGCCCACGCGCTCCGCGCCGCCGGCACTGCATCGACTCGCCTGGTCTCGTTCTCGGTCGATCCCGCGCACGATACGCCGCCGGTCCTAGCAGACTATGCGGATCGGTTTCACGCCGACCCAACGCAATGGTGGTTCGTCACCGGTGATCGCGCAGCGCTCTACGCCCTGATCAGCGATGGGTTCCGGCTCTCGGTAGCGCAGCGCGAGGGATCGACGAACGCCAACCCCAACGACCTGATCACCCACAGCGACCGTTTCGTCCTGATCGACGGCGCGTTTCAGATTCGCGCCTACTACCACGGCACCGACGACGACACGCTGGTCCAACTGATCGATGACGTCGAGATGCTAGGAAGCACGACGCCGAAGCCAGGGAGATGATGCAGGGATTGCCGGTGGCCCTTCGCGCTGGCATCGGTTTCCCGCCGGGCGTGACGTGCGTCACGCAGGCCTCGGCTTGCGCGCGTCCCCCAGATGGCGCGCGAAGGCGAAGAGCTTCGTCACATCGTGAACCCCACTGACGAGCGCCGGAGTCGAACGCCGGCGACGGCCAGCAGGAGCCCGATGGCGGCGAGCGCGTGGCCGGGAGCTCCAGCAGCTTTGCCGCGAGCGCGTCCGACACGTACCGGCCGCCGCGGCCGACCGCCCGGACCGCCGCGACGACCTCCTCCATCGGGCGCTCCTTGCCGAGGAACCCGACGGCCCCCACGCGCAGTGCGGCGACGGCGTAGGCGTCCTCGGGCTGCATCGTGAACACCAGCACGCGAAGCCGAGACGCGCGCGCGCGGCACTCGGGGATGAGTGCGAGCACGCTAGAGTCGGGCAGGTTCATGTCGAGGATGGGACGTCGGCTGAGAGCAGCGCGGGATGCGACAGCAGCTCGGCGCCGCTGGCGGCCTCGGCGACCACCGCGAGGCCTTGGTGCGGCTCAAGCGCGCGGCGGATGCCGGTGCGGACGACCGCGTGGTCGTCGGTCACCAACACCCGGATCACCGATCCTGCGGCCATGCGCACCACTCTAGACCGAGCAACCAACGCACCGCTACGAGGCGCGCCGCTGACGATCGAACCATGGAGGGGCGCGGCTTCAAACGGCGACTACACCGCCGCGCGCTGCGCCATGCGCGCGGCGCCCCACAGCGCCAACGCGCCGAAGGCGGCGCTCACGGCCAGCGACGGCAGCAACGGCGGCACCGTGGCGACGACGCCGGGATCGGCGAGATACAACGTGCGGCGCAGCGCCGCCATCCCGTAGGTCAACGGATCGAGCGTCATCAAAATCTTGAGCGGCGCGGGGGCACCGGTGGCGGGGAAGAACGCGCCGGAGAGCAGCCAGATCGGAATCAAGATCAGATTCATGATGGCGTGGAAGCCCTGCGTCGATTCCATCCGCCAGGCGATGACCAGCCCGAGACTGGTCAATCCGACGGCAACGATCGTCATGACCACGATGGTGGCCACAACCGAGGCGGGCGAGAGCGCAATGCCGACGAGCGGCGCCATCAGCAAACACAGCGCGCCTTGCGCGACGGCGAGCGTCGCGCCGCCCAGTGCCTGACCGAGAACGACCGCCCACCGCGGTACCGGCGCGACCAGCACGCCTTGCAGAAATCCGGCGTTGCGATCTTCGACCGTCGAAATGGTCGAGAAGATCGCGGTGAACAGCAGCACCAGCGCGATCATCCCAGGATAGAAATACGCGACGTAGCTAAGGCCGTCGCCGCTGCCGGCGGGACGAAACGACGCGTTGAGACCGCCGCCGAGCAGTAGCCAAAACACCAGCGGCTGCAGCAACGCGCCGGTGACGCGGCTGCGTTGGCGCACGAAGCGCACCATCTCGCGCCGCCACAACGTGTACACCGGCAAGAGCTGGGTCATGGCGCAGCACCTCCGTTACCTTCGGCGGCCCAGAAGCGATGGCCGGTGAGATGGACGAACACGTCTTCGAGCGTCGGCTTGCCGTAGGTGACCAGCGTGATCTCGGCGGAAAACGCATCGACCAGATCGCGAACGAACTCGTGGCCGCGCGCGCGCTCGATCCGCAGCGTGCCGTCGACGATGGTCGCGTCGCACGCGAAACGGCTGCGGATCTTTTCGCGCAACCCCGGTGGATCGACCGCCTGTATCACCACTACGTCGCCGCCGACGTGCGTCTTCAACTCCGCCGGGGTTCCGACGCTGACCAGCTTGCCGCGGTGAAGAATCGCGATGCGGTCGCAGCGCTCGGCCTCGTCCATGTAATGGGTGGTGAGCACGACCGTGACGCCGTCGTTCGTGCGGAGCTGCTGCAAATACTGAATGAAATCGCGCCGCGCGCCGGGATCGAGGCCGGTGCTGGGCTCGTCGAGCAGCAGCAGCGGCGGACGGTGCAGCAGCGCTTTGGCCAGCTCGGTGCGCCGCTGCAAACCGCCGGACAGCGTCTCGACGCGATCGGCGATCCGCTCGGCGAGCCCGAGTCGTTGCAGCACCGCGCCGATCCGTTGGCTCAAATCTGCGCCGCGCAAGCCGTAGAGATGACCGTGATGCAGCAGGTTTTCACCGACCGTGAGCTTACTGTCGAGGCTGGGATGCTGAAATACCACGCCGAGGTGTCGCCGCACCGCCGCCGGGTTCGAGATCGCGTCATCAAAGATCGTCGCCCGCCCAGCAGTCGGTGCGAGCAACGTGGAGAGAATTTTGAAGAGAGTCGTCTTGCCGCCGCCGTTCGGGCCGAGCAGCCCGAAGACCTCGCCGCGCTGAACGGCAAAAGTGACGTTGTCGAGCGCCACCCGCTCGCCGCCACGCCCCGTGTACACGTGGCGCAGTTGCTGGATGTCGATCGCCTCGCCTGCCATCTACGTCAGTGCGCGGCTCGCGTTTCGACGCGCTCGCTCCACGCGCCGTCGAGAGTTTCCAACGCCGCTTCCGGCGTGATCTGTTCGTGGGCGATCGTATCGCGGTACGACTTCACCATGAACCACGCATCGGCGTGGCCGCGAACCGGCACGACGCGGAGTTCCAGCGGCTGGCCCGGCACGACGTGTTCGGCCGGAACCTGGATCAACAGAAAACCGGAATTGCCGGCCGCATTCGTCCGCGAAACGAACGCGACGCGGTACTCGCCGGCGCTCCATGCGCGCGGGCGCCGATCGGACCCGAGCGCGAAGCTCACGGCGCGTTGACCGTTGACGTACATGTCGGCTTCGCCGGTGTCATCCGACATGGAAGCGGTGAGTGCCAGCACCGTCGATTGTTTCGCCGGGCAGGGCGCTGAGCGCCAGACGAGTTCGGTGTTGAGTTCGCGTACGCCGGCGGCCCACGACTCGGTCCCGCCTCGATAGTCGGGATAGTTCTGGTTCGTGCGCTCGAAGCGCACGATCGAATCGAAGCCCTCGACGAGCTGAACCGACTTCTGTGCTGCGGCGGAATCCTCAATGCCCGGCGCCGGCAACTCGGGAACCGTGATCACCTCCACGAGATCGTGGCCGTCGGTATCAGTGAGGCGAGCGACGAAGTCCCAACTGCCGATGGTGTCGCATCCCTTCACCAGCAGCGCGTTGTCGCCCGCGCGCAGTTGGATCGGCCGGCGGACCGGCGTCGACGACAGAACCATCGGCCAGCCCGTCAGCGTCTGCCCGTTGAGCCAGAACCGGAACTGATCGTCGGAGCCGCTGACTTCGAGGTACGCCGTCTGCGCGGCCGGCGCGCGCACGGTGGTGACCGCGTAGGCGCACACCCACTCGGGATTGCCGGGCGTGCGAGGATCGGCGGCGGCGAAGTGCCGGTTGAGGTCGACCGCGACGAACTGCTGCTGAATCCGCTCCCATTGCGCCGGACCGAACATACTGGCGATCGGCTCGCGCGGGAGATGGTGAACGTCGATGAAGTCCTGCGCGACACCCTGGCTCTTGGCGTTGTCGAACAAGCCGAGTCCGAGCCAGTTGGTGAGGAACCGCTTGCGCGCCCGCACCTCGGCGATGACGAACTCGGTCTGCCCGCCGGGCGCGGTGACTTCGCGCTGCACGGTGTAGTCGGTGAACAGGGCCAGGTTCGACGGCCGTAGTGCGTAGAGAATGCGTTGGTTCATCGAGTAGCGACCGTACTCGGAGGGATCGAGCACCATGTAGCCGAGATCGTGTCGCGCGTGCCAGTCGCGCGGGTCGACGCGGTTGTAAAAGAGCGGAAAGATCTGCGGCTGATTCACCTCGGTGGCGGTGAGCATCAGCAGATCGTAATTCGATCGCTGGCTTTCCATGTGGTGGATCACGTCGCGATAGCCGTACTGAAATCCGCCGTAGGTCGGCGCCGAATACTTGGGATACTCGATGAAGTACGCCCGCAGGTAGCTCGCGACCTGCGGCACCAGGAAGTACCCGGCAACGCCGATCGCCGCGGTCTGCAATGTGAGCGCCAGCGGTCGCCACCGCGCCGCCCACCCCAACGCGCGCAGCGTGCTCGCAAAGCCGATCGCGGTCAGCAGACTGAACGCGGGCGCGCCGATGAAGCCGCGCGACGCGCTCGGGATCTCGGTCATCAGCGACGGCGCGACCGGATAGACCGCGACCCACCACAGCACCAACTTGCTGGCGCGATCGGGCTTCAGCAACGCGACCGCCGCGCCCAGCAGGAGGAACGGCGCGTAGAACGGCAGCAACTCGCCGAAGCCCCGCACGGAATGGCGCACGATCTGATCGCCGCGCTCGAACAAAAACTCGCGCGAGACGAACTGCTGGTAGTAATTCCAGAGTCGGTCGGCTTGCTGCCGCACGCTTTCTTCTGCGCGCAGATTCGTGGTGTTGCGGATGTACTGCGTCCCGGCTTGCGGATGCTGGTAGAGAAACACCGCCACCGGCGCGACCGTCGCGATCAGCACGATGAAGGCCAGCAGCGACTCGCGAAAACGCCGCAACAGCATGGGTAGATACAGCACGGTGAAGCCGATCAAGAACAGCGGGACGAAGACGTCGGCGACCGCGTAGCCATAGGGGCCGAGGCCGAAGAAAAACATCGCCGCCGGCAACGTGCGGCGCCCTTGCGTGAAACGCACCAACAGCGTCAGGCCGATGATGAAGACGAACGGAAACGAAATCAGCTCGAACGCGATGCGACTGAAGTGCAGATGCCACGGGCACACGGCGAGAAAGAGCGCGGCGAACAGCCCCACCCACGGCGTGAACAGCGCGCGGCCGAGGAAAAAGATCGCGATCACCGTGCCGATGCCGAACAGCGCCGAGGTCAGCCGAATGCTGAACTCATCGAGCCCCAGCAGCTTGACCGGCAGTGCGGCGACGTAGATG
>Ga0335069_10013021_pt1 | contig 11692 bp, 10 predicted proteins | sample Lox_Sample_11_FD_206714 | JGI IMG/M metagenome (GOLD analysis project Ga0335069, IMG submission 206714) | Soil microbial communities from Loxahatchee National Wildlife Refuge, Florida, United States - Lox_Sample_1.1 | ecosystem: Environmental > Terrestrial > Soil > Wetlands | place: USA...
GGCGATCCGCGCCGTCCAAGCAGCGGCCGGTCGACGCCTGTCGTCCGGCCGCCTACCTGGGAGCAGGCCTCGCGCCGGAGCCCACATTGCCCTCGTCCCAGGACTCCCCTCGTCGCCCGATCGTGGTACTCGGTCAGTGAACATTGTTTGCTCGGAGTCAATTGACCCCGCCGTCAGATCCTGGAGAATGAGGCCATCGAGGAGTCCCATGGGCCGAGCCTCAGCAACCCCAGCGCTTCCGACGGAATCCGCCATGTGCAGACCGATCCATGCCGCCGCGATGTTCCTCGCCCTGGTCCTCGCCGCCGCGCCGCAGCCGGGCTCCGCCGCCCTCCGAACCGAGCTGAAGCGCACCCCCACGCTGCGCGGGCCGGCGCTCAAGCCGCTGCCGCCCTCCGAGGCCAAGCACGCCATGGCGCCGTTCCAGGCCGGCCAGTGCGGGGTCTGCCACGTCAAGAACGACCCGCTGAAGCCCGGGCCCATCAAGCACGCCAGCATCAACGAGGAGTGCTTCTCCTGCCACGACGACGTGAAGGAGCTGATGGGTCACCGGTACAAGCACGTCTCGGCCAAGGACTCCTGCACCGACTGTCACAACCCTCACAACTCCAAGGAGCCGGCGCTTCTGCACACCGACATGGTGACGCTGTGCACCTCCTGCCACGTGGGCATCGGCGCCCAGGTCGCCTCGTCGCGGATCAAGCATGCCGCCATCCACAAGGACAAGAAGTGCTCCAACTGCCACAACCCGCACGCCGCCAACGTCGAGAAGCTCCTCATCGGGCTGCCCTTCAACCTGTGCGTGAACTGCCACTCCAAGGACGGGATGACCTCGGCTGACGGCAAGCCCATGCCCAACTACGCCAAGCTGCTGTCGGCCAACGCGGTCTGGCACGACCCGGTCAAGGCCAAGGACTGCTCGGCCTGTCACCGCACCCATGGCGGCGAGAACTACCGCCTGCTGATCGCCGCCTACCCCGAGTCCTTCTACGCCCCCTTCGACAAGAAGAACTACGCGCTCTGCTTCGGCTGCCACAACGAGAAGGTGGTGTCCGAGCCGGTCACCACCACCCTGACCGCCTTCCGCGACGGGTCGCGCAACCTCCACTACGTGCACGTGGCCCGCGAGCGCGGCCGCACCTGCCGCGCCTGCCACGAGGTGCACGCCGCCAAGCAGGCCAAGCGCATCCGGGACAACGTGCCGTACGGCCCCAGCGGCTGGCTGCTCAACATCGGCTTCACCCGAACGGCCACCGGCGGGACCTGCACCAAGACCTGCCACGACACGAAGTCGTACGACAACAAGTCGCTGCTCACCTCCGCCCCGTCCGGCGCCGCCCCGGTGCAGTGAGCCGCCGGATGCGCTCGCTCCTCCGGCTGGCCCTGTGGGCCTCCCTGGTCCTGGCCCGGCCCGGGGTCGCGCTCGAGCCCGGCGACCGGGTCGATGACCTCGAGCTGCCGGCCCTGGGCGGCGGCAAGGCTCACCTCCTCTCGGGAGGCACGGTGGCCGTGCTGGTGTTCGCCAGGGTCGGGCAGGACCACTCGGAGGTTGCGCTCAAGGACTTCGCGGCGCGCGCAGCCGGCCGCCCCGACCTCCGCTGGGTGGCCGTCCTCTCGGGCGACACGCCCCTGGCCGAGGCCCGGGCCCTGGTGGCGGCCACCGGCTGGAGGATGCCGGTGCTCCTCGACGCTGGCGACGTCCTCTACGGCAGGCTGGCGGTCAAGCTCCACCCCACCGTGTTCGTGGTGGATCGCGAGGGCCGCCTGGCCGCGGTCGAGCCCTTCCGGGAGATCAACTACGGCGACCGGCTGATGGCCCGGATCCAGTTCACGCTGGGAGAGATCGGGCGGGCCGAGCTGGCCGAAGCCGAGGATCCGAAGGCGGCCGAGACCCACTCGGACGAGGGGCTGGCGCGCAGCCGCGTCCGCTTCGCCCAGAAGCTCCTGGAGGCGGGCATGCTGGAGCAGGCGCTCGCCGAGGTGCAGAAGAGCCTGGCCATCGCGCCCACCGGTCCGGGCTACGTGCTGCAGGGCAAGATCCTCGCCCGGCAGGGCAAGTGCGGGGACGCCTCCCGGGCGTTCGATGTGGCGCTCCGCCTGGAGCCGAAGAACGGCGAGATCGCCGTGGAGAAGGACCGCTGCGCCGCGGAGAAGGGACGGGCACCGTGAGCGACATTCGACGGGCAGGGAGGCAGGCCGGGGTCGCCGTGGCCCGGGCAGGGCCGGGCCGCGGTCACCTGGCGGTCCTGTTCCTGGTGGGCTTCTTGGGGGCGGTCCCGCCGGCGGCGGGCGCCTTCGCCGAGCCGGGCACGCGGCTCGAGCCGGTCGAGCTGGCCACCCTCTCGGGCGGCAGGGCTCCCTACATCGTGACCGGGGCCAAGGCCAACGTCTTCGTCTTCTTCCGGACCGACCAGGACCGCTCCCAGGACGCGCTCAGGCAGATCGCCGCCTGCGAGAAGGACCTGGCGGGGAAGGGGATCCACTGGGCAGCGCTGGTCTCGGGGTCGGCGGCCCCGGCCGACGTGAAGTCGGTGGTGGCGGCCGCCGGGATCCAGATGCCGGTGCTGATCGACGAGGGCGACAAGCTCTACGACAAGCTGCAGGTCCGGCTGCACCCCGCCGTCGGCGTCGCCGACGGCAAGGGGATCCTGCAGGCCTTCGAGCCCTACCGGCAGATCGACTTCGCCGACGCGCTCAAGGCGCGCATCCGCTTCGCGCTGGGGGAGATCGACAAGGCCGCGCTCGACAAGGCGCTCGACCCCGACGCGGCACCGCTGCCGGGCGACGACGTGCAGAACAAGGCCATGCGCGACGTGAAGATGGCGCGGAGCCTCATCCAGATCGGCCAGTTCCAGGCGGCGGTGCAGCAGGTCCAGAAGGCCCTGGAACAGGCGCCCGTGCCGGCCGCCTTCCCGGTGCTGGCGGTGGCCTACGCCAAGCTGGGCAAGTGCCCAGAGGCGAAGCGGGCGCTGGAGCAGGCGCAGAAGGTCGCGCCGGACGCCCCGGAGCTCGCCGAGGCCAAGCAGGCCTGCGCCGGAAGGTGATGGCGGCGATCAGCGGGCGGGGATGTTGACCGCCTGGTCGACCGAGACCGGGTCGCCGCGGAAGGCCGGGAAGGTCAGCGCCTTGGCCGCGGCCTTGAGGCACTGCCCCACCGGGGCCGAGGAGATGGTCACGTCGTCGATGGTGGGGTAGGTGACCGAGCCCCCGGGCTCGACCACGAAGCGGAGGGTCACCTGCCGCTCGCCCAGCGGCTGGTCCAGGCCGCGGGAGGGGTTCTTCAGGCAAGCGTCGATCGATCTCCGGGCGCCTCCCAGGACGCGGTGGATCTGCTCCGGCGTGAGCCCGTTGGGCAGGTCCGCCGCGGCGGCCTGCTCGCCCGCCGCCTCGGCGGGCGCCGGCGCGGCGGGTGGGGCGCCTTGCGCGGGCGGGGCCGTGGTCGTCGCCTCCGCCTCCGGCGCGTCGTGGCGCTCCGCGGCCGCCACCTTGCGCTCGGCGGGCTTGGCGGCCTTCGGCGGGCGGGGAGGAGGCGCTCCCAGGCGCTTGCTCTCGGCGCGGGTCGTCCGGGCGGCCGGCGAGGGCTCGGGCGCCCCCGCCGCGCCGGCAGGCGCCGGAGCGGGGGCCGGCGAGGCGGGTTCGGGCGCGGCGGCCGCGCTGGCCGCCGGACCCTCGGGCGGCGCGGCCGGGGGCGCTGGGGCCGGGGCCTCGGCGGCCGGCGTTGCCTGCTTCGGCTCGGGGGCGGGCTTGGGGGCCGGCGCTGGCCGTAGCTCCGCGTGCTGGGGTGCGGGGGCAGGGTGGGGCTCTCCCCGGCTGGCACCGGACGCACCGTGGCGCCAGAGGGCCAATCCAGCGCCGCCCAGGAGCACGACCCCGACCCCGATCGCCGGCAGGAGCGCTGCCGGGCGGCGCCGCGCCGGCAGGAAGGCAGGGGAGGTCTTCGAGGGCGCCGTCCGGGGAGCCTGGAGCGGGACAGGGATGACGTCCCTGGCGATGGGCGAGGACTCCGGCTCTGGCTCCGGCTCGAGCGGCGCCAGGAAGTCGCGGACCACGTCCTCGGTCGTTTGGCCGGGTGCGGCCTGCGGCTCGCCGTCGGCGGGGGGCGGAGCCTGCTCGGGCGCCACCGCACGCACCGGGAGCCCTTCGGCGCTGCTCGCTTGGGCGTGCGCCGTGCGCACGGGCACCGGGGGCGGCAGGGGAGAGTCGACCGGCGCGGCCTCGGGGTCGCTGGGGTCGAAGAGCTCGATGTACTTGGGCGCGGCGGCTGCCGTCGCCTCGGGAGGCGCGGGTGGCGCCGCGTCCAGCGGGCTGGGCGTTGCCTCGGGCGCCGGCGCGGGCGGCCGGGGCGCCTCCCCGGGCCCGCCGGCGGTCGGGACCGGGGTGGGGACGGTCGGGGGCGCCGGCGGCTCGTCGGCGGCCCCGAGCAGCGATGCGAGAGGGGAGATCGAGCCGGTGGCCTCCGCGGGCGGCGCGAACTGGCCGGTCTCGGAGTCCTCGGGGCGCGACGGCGCGGGGGAGAACACGCCGCCCTTCACCACGATGAGCTCGCCGCACGCCTTGCACCTCAGCCGGTAAGTTCGTCCCGGCACCGGGACGTCGTGCGTCACGTAGCGCTTGCCGCACCGCGTGCAGGAGAAACGCATCATCGCTGCGTCGATCCTACCCGCACCCTCGCGGGCTTCGCAACCGGGCCCGGGGAGGCGGACACGGGGTTCCACCCGGCGGCGGAAGGGGCGGATCTCCCACCCGAGGGGAGCCGGCTACCAGCTGCCCTGGCCGACCCGCTCTCCGTGCCGTACGGCACCCTGGAGCAGGGCGCCCTTCTCCACCATCAGCGACGGGGCGGTGATGTCGCCGTGGATCCTGCCGGTATGACGGATCTCCACCGCGTTGCTGGCCCGCACGTTTCCGTTCACCTCGCCGTGAACGATCACGGTGCCGCAGGTGATCTCGGCGTCGATGTGCCCGTGCTCGCCCACCACCAATACGTCACTGGTGGTGATCGAGCCGGTGAACTTCGCGTCGATGCGAACCGTGCCCCGGAAGGTGAGCTTCCCGTCGAACTCCGCGCCTGGCCCGAGCAGGAGGTCGCCGGTGGGCGAGGGGGCCTCCTCCCGGCGCGGCAAAGGCTCCTCGCGGCGGGCGGGGGGAGCGTCGGGGAAGCGCCCGGGTGGCGACGAGGGTTCCGCTCCGGTGACCGGCTCCTGCTTCGGGTTCCACAGTGCCATGTCCTAGGTACAACCTACACGGCGGGCGAATTCCACGCCCCGTGCGGAGCCGTGGGTTTCCCGCCGCCCCGGCGGGGGCCCGGCGCCGGCCAGGGAGGGCCCTCACCTCCGGCCCGCGTCGTACGGTTCCCCGGCGGCGAGCGGCCCCACCGACTTCCCGCTGAACGCCAGGAGAGCGACCACGGTGAGCGCGTAGGGGAGCATGAAGAAGAAGTCCTGGGGGACGGCGTGCAGGAAGGGGATGTCCTTGGCGTAGATCGAGGTCGCCTGCGAGAGGCCGAAGAAGAGCCCCGCCCCCAGGGCGCCGAAGGGGTTCCACTTCCCGAAGATGAGGCAGGCCAGGGCGATGAAGCCGGTGCCGTGCACCGAGCCCACCGTGTACTGGATGTCCTGGGTGAGCACCAGGGTCGCCCCGGCCAGCCCGGCCAGCGCGCCGGAGGTCAGGACGCCGAGGTAGCGCATGCGCAGGACGTCGATGCCCACCGACGCAGCCGCCTGCGGGTGCTCCCCGCAGGCGCGGAGCCTCAGGCCGAGCGGGGTCCGGTAGACGACGAACCAGGTGGCCAGCACCAGGGCCAGGGCCGCGAGGGTGGTGGGGTGGACGTCGCGGAACAGCACACCGCCGACCAGCGGCAGCCGGGCCAGGCCGGGAAGGGAGATCTTGGAGAGTCCGGTGGCGAAGGCGTCGGTGCGCTGCTGGCCGAAGAAGATCTGGCAGAGGTAGACGGTGAGCCCGCCTGCCAGGATGTTGAGCGCCGTCCCCGAAACCACCTGGTCGGCCCGCAGGTGGATGCTGGCGAAGGCGTGCAGCGCCGAGAAGGCCAGGCCGGTCGCCACCGCCACCAGCATGGCCCAGTAGCCGGCCGAGGCGGCCGGCTCGAGCAGCACCGTCACCGAGGCGGCCGAGAAGGCCCCCACCATCATGATGCCCTCCAGGGCGATGTTCACGATTCCGGAGCGCTCGCTGAACAGGCCGCCCAGGGCGGCGATGACGATGGGGGTCGCGTTCACCAGGGCGATGGGGATCATGGTGGCGAGGAGGTTCACGTGCCGGCCTCCTCGGGCGCCGCCGGCGCATCGCCCGCCCGCAGACGCCCGACCAGGTACTCGATCCCCAACTTCATGGCCACGAACAGCACGATCGAGGCCTGGATGATGCTGGCGATCTCCTTGGGGATGCCCTGCGACTGCATGAGGGGCTGGGCGGCCTTGAGCAGCCCGAAGAGCAGGCCGGAGAGGAACACGCCCACCGCGGTGTTCCCTCCCACCAGGGCCACGGCGATGCCATCGAAGCCATAGCCCTCCGCGGCCGGGATGGCCCGGCCGAAGCCGAAGATCCCCACGGTGATGACCGCGCCGGCCAACCCGGCGAAGGCGCCGGAGACGAACATGGAGGCCACGATGCTCCGGTTCACCTTCATGCCGGCGTAGCGGGCGCATTCCCTGTTGAACCCCACCGCGCGCAGGCCGAAGCCGAAGGTGGTCCGCTCGATCACGAACCAGTACAGAAGGAGCGAGAGCACCACCGGCACGAACCCCCAGTTGAGGCGTGACCCGTTGGTGAGCGCGCTCAGGGCCGGGCTGCGCAGGAGGGCGGTGGCCGGGAGGATCGGGGTCTTGACGTGGTCGACGCTGTGGAACAGGTCGACCACGGCCCAGTTGTTGAGGTGGAGGGCCACGTAGTTGAGCATGATCGAGACCACCACCTCGTGGACGTTGAAGCGCGCCTTGAGCCAGCCGGGGATGGCGCCCCACAGCCCGCCGGCGGCCATGGCGGCGAGGAGCACCAGCGCCACGTGGACCACCGTCGGCGCCGGCACCCACAGCCCCACGGCGACGGCGGCCAGCGAGCCCACCATGAGCTGCCCCTCGGCCCCGATGTTGAACAGGCCGGTGCGGAAGGCGAAGCCGACCGAGAGCCCGGTCAGCATGATGGGCATGGCCTGGACCAGGAACTCGCCCGGGTAGCGGGGGTTGAAGCTGCGCGCCGCCAGGTTCACCCCGGAGAGCCCCTGGAGCAGGGCGGCGAACATGTCGGCGGGGCTGCGCCCGGTCATCGCCACCACCAGCGCGCCCAGGGCGAAGCCGAGCAGGATGGCGAGCGCCGGGACCAGGGCAGCGCGGCGGCCGAGCATGCTCAGGACGCCTTTCGCGCCGCGCCGGACATCAGCAGTCCCAGCTCGTTCTCGCTCGTCCGCGCCGCCTCCACCGTCCCCGTCACCTCGCCGCCGCACAGGACGGCGACGCGGTCGGAGAGGTCCAGGATCTCCTCCAGCTCCAGCGACACGAGCAGGATGGCCTTGCCCCGGTCGCGCTCGGCCAGGATGCGCCTGTGGATGTGCTCGATGGCCCCCACGTCCAGGCCGCGGGTGGGCTGGACCACCACCAGGACGTCGGGCGAGCGGTCGATCTCCCGGGCCACGACGGCCTTCTGCTGGTTGCCGCCGGACATGGAGCGGGTGGGGGTGGCGCCGCCCTGGCCGCAGCGCACGTCGAAGTCTCCGATGAGCCGGGCGGCGTGACGACGGATGGCGGGGAAGTCGAGGATGCCGGCGTGAGAGAACGGCGGACGATCGTAGGCGTGGATGACCAGGTTCTCGTCCAGGTGCATGTCCAGGACCAGCCCGTGGCGGTGGCGGTCCTCGGGGATGTGCCCCAGGCCCAGGGCGTTGCGCTCCTTCACCGGCAGGGCGGTCACGTCCCGGCCCTTGAGCAGGACCCGGCCGGCCTCCACCCGGGAGAGGCCGGTGATGCCCCGCACCAGCTCCGCCTGCCCATTGCCGTCGATGCCGCAGAGGCCCAGCACCTCGCCGGCCCGGACTTCCAGCGATACGTCCTTCACCCCGACCAGGCCCCGGGGGTTGCGCACGTGCAGGTGCTCCACCGCCAGCACCACCTCCCCGGGCCGCGCCGGCGCCTTGTCCACGTGGAAGCTCACCACCCGCCCCACCATCATCTCCGCCATCGCCGCCTCGGAGGTGGTGGCGGCCGGCACTGTCCCCACCACGCGTCCGCGGCGCAGCACGGTGCAGGTGTCGGCGACCGCCTTGATCTCCCGCAGCTTGTGGGTGATGAAGACCACCGTCTTCCCCTCGGCCACCAGCCGGCGCATGATGGCCAACAGCTCCTGGGCCTCCTGCGGGGTGAGCACGGCGGTGGGCTCGTCGAAGATGAGGATGTCCGCGTCCCGGTAGAGCATCTTGAGGATCTCGACGCGCTGCTGCATCCCCACCGAGATGTCCTCGATGCGTGCCTCGGGGTCGACCGCCAGCCCGTAGGCTCGGGAGAGCTCTCGCACCCGCTCGGCGGCGCGGCGGCGATCGACGGTGGGGCCGACGGTGGGCTCCCTCCCCAGGACGATGTTCTCGGTGACCGTGAAGTTGTGCACCAGCTTGAAGTGCTGGTGGACCATCCCGATGCCGAGGGCGGTGGCGTCGTTGGGGTCGGCGATCCGGACCTCCCGCCCGTGCACCCAGATGGCCCCGGAGTCGGGCGGCACCAGGCCGAAGAGGACGCCCATCAGCGTGGACTTGCCGGCGCCGTTCTCCCCGAGAAGCGCGTGGACCGAGCCCTGCTCGACCTGGAGGGAGACGCGGTCGTTGGCCAGCACGCCCGGGAAGGACTTGGTGACCTCGACCAGCTCGATGGCGTGGGCCAGGGATCCCTCCGCGGCAGCGCGGCCAACGCGCGGGCGCTACTTCTTGGCGGGCACCTCGGAGACCTGGAGCTTGCCGGAAGCGATCCTGTCCTCGTAGTCGGCGACCTGGGCCAGGATGTCCGCCCCCACGTTGGGGTTCTGGGCGGGCAGGCCCACGCCCTTGTTCTTGAGGGCGAACACCAGGAGCTGACCCCCCGGGAACTTGCCGTCGCGGGTCAGGACCGCCACGTCGTGCGCGGCCACGTCCACCCGCTTCATCATGCTGGTGAGCACCGCCGACTTCCCGGCGGCGTAGAGGCCGTCGGCGTACTGGTCCTTGTCCACGCCGATGGCCCAGCGCAGGTCCCCGCGCTGGGTCCGCTCCTTGGCCTCCTTGATGACGCCGTTCCCGGTGCCGCCGGCGGCGTGGAAGACCACGTAGGCGCCGGCGCCGAACTGCTTGGCGGCCAGCGCCTGGCCCTTGCCCGGGTTCCCGAACTCGCCGGCGTAGTCGACGAGGATCTTGCAGGACGGGTGGACGGCGCGGACGCCCTGCTCGAATCCGGCCTGGAACTTCTCGATGAGGGGGAACTGCATGCCCCCCACGAAGCCCACCACCTCCTTCTTGTCGGCCTTGGCCCTGAGACCGGCCACCACCCCGACCAGGAAGGACCCCTCGTGCTCGGCGAAGACGGCGTTGACCACGTTGGGGAGGAACTTGTCGGACTTGTCCTTGGCCACCGAGTCGATGAGCAGGAACTTCTGCTGCGGGTACTTGGTGGCCACCTCCACCATGGCGTTGGTGAAGAGGAAGCCGGGCGCCACGATCAGGTCGAGCTTCTCGTCGGCGAAGGTGGAGAGGTTGGGGACGTAGTCGGCCTCGGCTGTCGACTGGAGGTACTTGACGTCCTTGCCTTCCTTGGCGCCGTTCTCCTGCCCGTACTTCCGGATGCCGTCCCAGGTGCCCTGGTTGAAGGACTTGTCGTCGATGCCGCCGACGTCGGTGACCAGCCCGACGCGGATCGAACCGGCGGCGGCGGCGGTCGCGGCGAGCAGCGACGCGAGGAGGAACGGGATCTTCTTCATGGTGGGCTGCCTCCCGGGGCAAAGCCTCGGCGCGGTGAAGGGCGGGGACGCGGATGTTGCCCCTTTTCCTGGCCGTCGACAACCGGGACGGGGCGGGCCCGGATCGTCGGGCCCGTGCCGGGGCCGGAGGGGGGACCGAGCCCGTGAGGACCCGCTGGGCAACCCCCACGGCCGGCTCCTCCCCCACGGCCCTCGCCGAGGTCAACCCGATTCCCGGGCGCTGCGGGGAGCGCCCGCTGCCAGGGAGCGGGAGGGTGGAGCGGCAGGAGAGGGGCCGCAGCGCTCGCGCCGCCGCGTGGCGGAGGGCGAGGCCCGGCTCGGGCGGCGGAGCCTCCTCGGCGGCAAGCTGATCCTGTGGCTCCACCTGGGGGACGGATCCGGGGCGCGGCGGGGCGGGTGGCGCAGCGCACCGCGGGCGGGCCCGGTGCGGCGAGCCTCCCGCCGCCGAGCGGGGTCTTCCCCAGGGAAGCGCGCAGGCGGCGGCCAGGCGGGCGGCATGCCTGGCCCCGGATCCGCTCGCCCGCGGATCGAGCCATCGGTGCGATCCACGCCCGGCGAGCGGTGTGCGGGGAGGACGGGCCGGTCCGGGTGGGAGCGTACCTGCGAGCGGAGGCAGCTGCCTCCGGCTAAGCTCCCGGGCCATGCTCCTGCCCGACGACTTCGTTCCCGGCTGGTCATCGCCCCCGGGCCGCTCCGCGGCCGGGCTCTGGTTCGTCTTCCGGGACGGAAGGCTGCTGGTTTCGGGCGGGGAGGGAGCCAGGCTGCCGGCCGGGCCGGCGGCCGGGCCGCCCGTCCCGGTGGAGGGCGTCCGCTGCGTGGGCCTCCTCGACGGGAGGCCCTGCTGGGCGGCGCAGGCCGCCTCCGAGATCCCGCCGCCCGGCGTCGCCCTGGAGCCGCTGCGGGGCCTCTTCGACCGCCTGCCGGATGGCCTTCTGGCCGTCGCCGGCCGTGCGGCCCAGCTCCTCGAGTTCGACCGGACCCACCGCTACTGCGGCGCCTGCGCCACGCCCACCGAGCTCGACGAGGGGGGCCGGGCCCGCCGCTGCCCGCGCTGCGAGCTGACCGTCTACCCGCGCCTGGCGCCGGCCATGATGGCGCTGGTGACGCGGCCAGGCCCGTCGGGGCGCGAGCTGCTCCTGGCCCGCGGCCGGCGCTTCGCCACCCCCATCTACAGCGCGCTGGCCGGCTTCGTGGAGCCGTCGGAGACGCTGGAGGCCTGCGTGCACCGCGAGGTGAGCGAGGAGGTCGGGGTCAGGGTCCGGAACCTCCGCTACTTCGGGAGCCAGAGCTGGCCGTTCCCGCACTCGCTCATGGTGGCCTTCCTGTGCGAGCACGACGGTGGCGAGATCGCCTGCGATCCCGCCGAGATCGTCGATGCGCAGTGGTTCCCGGTGGACCGGTTGCCATTGCTCCCCCACCGTCTCTCGGTGGCCCGCCGGCTCATCGAGCACGCCGTGGCCGAGGCCGGTGTCGCTCCGGGCGCCCGGAGCTAGCCGAACCTGCGCAGCTGGCCTCGGCACGGGCGGGGTTCGTGAGGCTGACGGGGAGGCGGCGATCCACGTTCGGTTCGAAAGGCAGATGGAGGAGCGGCTCTCCAAGCTCGCGTCCGCCATGGAGAGGGGGCGCCCGAGGAGCCAGGACGAGCTGCGGCAGCGGCTGGGGAAGCTGAAGAGCGATTGCTCCCGCGTGGCTCGGGCGTACCGGTATCGAGGTGCGGGGAGACGGGGACTCCCTCGCGCTCTCC
>Ga0335069_10013023_pt1 | contig 11689 bp, 8 predicted proteins | sample Lox_Sample_11_FD_206714 | JGI IMG/M metagenome (GOLD analysis project Ga0335069, IMG submission 206714) | Soil microbial communities from Loxahatchee National Wildlife Refuge, Florida, United States - Lox_Sample_1.1 | ecosystem: Environmental > Terrestrial > Soil > Wetlands | place: USA: Florida...
GGTCTTCCACGCTTTGCCTCGACCCCGCAGCCGATTCGCGCACCGATGGTCTGTGCGTGGCGCGCTGGGCAGCTTATCGCGACACCGTTAGGTCGCGTGAACGACGGCTGCATTCTGCCGGGGCGACTCTTTGCAAACCTCGTAGGCACCGAAAGTCTGTCGCTGGCCAGAAGTGTTAGCCGAAGGATCAGATGCGTCTGGCGCCTCGACCACCCGTGAACTTGACGAGCAGTCTGGGGGGCGGATTGGCGCGGGTATAGCGCGCCCCGGTGCCAGCGACGTGCTGCGCGCACATGCTGAACTTATGCAGGAGATTGCGGCCATTGTGAAGAAGAACCGCTGGACGCAAACCGAAGCTGCGCAATTGCGGTGAATCACCCAGCCTCGAATGAATGATCTGCTGCGCGGCCGCGTGTCTCGCTTCTCACTCGATGCGCTGGTCAACATTGCCACGGCGATCGGCCGCCGAGTTCACATGGAGCTGGAGACCGGCTGACCTTATCGCTACTTGCCGACTGCGATTCGAACGACCGACTCGCGGATTTATTGTCTGCAGCTTGCTACGGTCCGAGTCACGAGTCACCGCAGAACTGCATGCAATGCACTAAATATGCGGCACAACGGACCAACGTGAGACGAGAGACCGGCGGATTTTTTGCTACACTTTTGTATACAGCGGCAGTGGAACAAATCGAGGAAGTCTGCACAACTTGCTGATTAGATTGGCTCCCCGACCAGGGCTCGAACCTGGGACCTGCGGATTAACAGTCCGTGAGGAGCATGCGTAATTTCATTGCATCATCAACTGCTTACGGCGTCCGCGCAACCTCGCCATCGCAGTCGAATGCAGTGCAATGCAGGGGCATGAAAAGGAGCGCTGCTACGTTTTTGTATACAGCCGAACTTGCTCGCCGGAAGCGTCCGAGTTGCGATACCAAAGCCCGAACACACCCTGTCGCCGTGCATCGCGCCATTACTGATCTGTACAAGGCAGGTCTGAATAAGTTGCTGTTGACCCCCCGCGGGATTCGAATCTCCATTGCTCCGCGCCCCGCTTAGCATTCCGCGAAATGCTGGCAAAAAGCTGTCATTCTCTCGCGCTGGACATTCGGCATGCTGATCTCGCAGGACGTCACTGACCAGACACGCCTTGGTAGACCGATTTTAGGTAGCTTGCTAAGCAACGCGGCGACCCTCAAGCTGCCGCCGCTGACGGCCCCCGTTGAGGGGACACCGCGTCCCCAGTTGAAAGCTCGCGGGTCGTGTAGATGAACGCCGGTGTATTTGCCACAAGGTGGTCGGTGAGCAATCTCGACGCAGTCGATCGCGAGATCGTTCGGCTTGCAACTCTCTGTGGCGTACGCTTGTTCGATGCTGAAGTGCTCGCTCGGATGCTGCGCAACGACGCGTCCGTCTGCGCTACCGGCAATCGGTACGTCTTCAAGAAGCTTCGCGGCATGGTGATGCTCTACTACCAGGCAGCGCATCGTCTCGGTGATGCGCACGCGACGATTCTTGCGCAGTCGCTCACCGAGAGCCTTTGCACTTTGCGGGATTGATCAATCGGCACGGCACCCTACGCGATCAGAGCTTCCTGCGGCGGAGACGAGCACCGGGCCGAGTTTGGCGAGCGTGTGGACGCTCGGCATGGGCACAGCGAAGTAGTCCCGGCCACGCGAATTTCCAAATGCCAGCGATGCATGCGATGCAACTCCGATACGCGGCGCAGGTGCCCAGCGTGTGAGCCGCCGGTCCGGTGGCCACAGCCAGGAGCGCGATAGGACGCCGTCATCCGGCGGCCTCGCAATCGATCCTACTGACCGGGCCATGACGTCCACCTCTCTCAAAGGTAAGGAACTTCCGCACAACACCCGCGATCTCGCTTGCTCGCGTGACAAGAAACAAGTGACCGTCGTCGATCACGTAAAGGTCGGCGTTCGGGATGAGCCAAGCCATGATCCTGGCGTTCGCGAGCGGCACGATCGGGTCATCTGAGCCCGCGATGACCAGCGTCGACTGACGCAGAGCGTGCAGCCAGTGGATGCTCGTCCAACCCCATGCTGCGACCAGTTGGTAAGCGTAACCAAGCCCTCTCGGCGGTCGAATGTGGCGCCCGTGCTCGAGTAGCAGATCGGGCTTTCGGCGGAAGACTCCGCCATACAGGCCGGGGCCGATCTTGGTCAGATGCTCGCGATCGAAATAGCGTCGCCGACTGAGCAGCTTCCACACGATCGACAGTCGCCCCGGGATCATTACCGCACCGGGAGCCGTTGCCGCGAGCACCAGACGCCGGCAGCGATACGGATATTGCCGGGCAAACTGCTGCGCCAGACCACCACCCCATGACACGCCGAGTACGTCGAACTGGCCCGTGTAGCCGAGTTGCGTCATGAGTCGGTTGGCGAGTCGCGCGACCATCGAGAAGCGATACGGAAGCCTCGGTCTTGGGGAACCTCCCGCGCCGGGCGCGTCGAAGATCACCGTCTCGATGTCACCGACGGCAAGAGTAAACGGCGCCAGCAGCTCGAGGTTTGCGCCGATGCCGTTGAAGATGAGAAGCGGCGGCCTTTCGGACGAGCCGCGACGAATGGCTACGCGCAGGATCTGCCCGTCTACGGCGATCGTCGCGATCTTGGTACCTGGAACGGTCGGCTCCTGCGGGCGTTGCACGGTCAAGCCGTCATCTAGGGCTCGAGCACATAGTTTCCCGGCGCCTTCTTGCCCGGCTTGTAGCGCTTGTTGCCGAGTACCTTCGGTGACGAACGCCGCGGGCCGGAGCGCGCGGCCAGCCATTCACGCCAATAGGGCCACCACGAGTCGTTGGTCGGCTTCGCCTTGGCGAGCCATCTTTCGGGGTTCGCGGGCAACGCGTGGTTGGTGAAGAACTTCGCCTTCGGATTGCCCGGCGGATTGACGACGCTCTGCACATGGCCGCTGGAGCTAAGGACGAATTCGGTCGTTCCGCCGTAGTTCCGCGCCGAATGGAACACCGCCTTCCATGGCGTGATGTGATCGGTCATTCCGGCCACCACAAACTTGTCGCAGTCGATCTTGGAGATGTCGACGGGCGCGCCCAGCACGCTCATCGCTGCCGGCTCGACCAGCACGTTCTTGGCAAAGATATCGATCAGCTGTGCGTGGAAGGTTGCGGGCAGGCGCGTGGTGTCGCTGTTCCAATAGAGGATGTCGAACGCCGGAGGCGGATTGCCCATCAGATAGTTGTTGACCCAGTAGTTCCAGATCAGGTCGTTCGGTCGCATCCACGCGAACACGCGGCCCATTTGCTGCCCCTCGAGCACACCTTTCGCCTTGGATGCCCGCTTCGCGGCGGCAATCGCTTCCGTCGTCGCGAACAAGCCGAGTTGCGTTTCGACCTTGCTGCCGAGGACGGCGACCAGCATCGTCGCGGCATTGACCACGCGCTCCTGCTTGGCGGCGAGGTAGCCGAGGAGCGCCGTAATCGTCATCGCCCCCGAGCAAGCGCCGTGCAGATTGACATCCTCGCTCCCGGTGATGTCGCGAACGGCCGAGAGCGCTTCGAGCAGCGCCGCAACGTAGGTGTCCACGTCCCAGTCGCGATGCGCGGCGGTCGGGTTTCGCCAACTGACGGCGAACACCTGGAAACCGCTCTTCACGAGATACTCGACCAGGCTCCTGCCCGGCGCGAGGTCGAACAGATAGAATTTGTTGACCTGCGGCGGCACGATAAGGTGCGGCCGCGCGAACACCTCGGGTGTCGCAGGCGCATACTGGATCAACTCGAGCGCCGAATTACGAAACACCACCGCGCCGGGAGACAGCGCGAGATTCTTGCCGAGTTTGAAGGCACTCGTATCTACCTGCGTCGGCATCCCCCCGTTTCTGCGGAGATCCGACAGCATGTTCCCGATGCCTTTGACTATGTTGCCGCCCCCCGACTCGAGCGTCTTCTTGACCGCGGCCGGGTTGCCGAGCAATGAATTCGTAGGCGCCAACGCATCGGTTAGCAGGGACACCACGAAACGCGCCCGCTGCTTGGTCGTGTAATCGAACGTCAACCGGTCGACAAAGGTGTTGAGTGCCTGACGCCACGCTAGGTATCCCTGGAGGACCATTCGGTAGAACGGGCTTGCCTTCCACGCTACGTCCTGAAAGCGCTTGTCGCCCGCGGGTACAGCGATCCTAGATTTGCCGGCGAGCACCGAGATCAGTTCCCGCACCAGCGCAGCTTCCTGTTCGAGCGCGAGCGTCGGCCGCTCGATCGCTTGGCGCGCCACTCGCACCACGGTCGCGGTTATGTCTCGGCCGCGCAAGCCGATGAACGGATTGGGTCCGAGAATACCGTCCACAGCGCGAGCGGACAAATCGTCGTGCGCATCGGTCCGGGCACGTGTTGCCGTCCGTGTCCCCATCGGTTTACCTCCCTCGTCGATCGACGCTAATTCACGAGCATCGCAAGTGCGTGCGCAACCAATGCGGGCTTCGCTTCGCCCTCGATCTCGATGGTGTTCTCGGTGGTGATCAAGACTCGGCCGCCACCCTTGTCCTCTGCCGCAATCAGCTTCATGCGCGTGCGTATGCGGGCCCCGGCCTTCACCGGCGAGATGAAGCGCACACGATCCAATCCGTAGTTGAAGACATGCGCGATGCCCCACGGCTCGACAAACAGCTCGAACGCGCTTGGTGCAAGGGTCGCGAGCGTGAGATATCCGTGAGCGATGGTGGTTCCGACGGGGCTTTCCCGCTTTGCTCGCTCGACGTCGACGTGTATCCACTGGCGGTCCCCCGTGCATGCGGCGAACTCGTCGATGCGCGCCTGATCCAATTGCAGCCAGGTCGACGTGCCGAGTTCGCGGCCGACATAGGGCCGAATGTTTTCGAGCATCGATTGGGACGCATCCATGCGCTTACTCCATGGCACCTGTCGACCGGCAATTTCACATGTTGGGATAATTCGGTCCGCCACCGCCTTCGGGCACGACCCATTTGATGTTCTGCGTGGGATCCTTGATATCGCAGGTCTTGCAGTGCACGCAGTTCGCCGCGTTGATCTGCAGGCGCTTTGCTGAACCGTTGTCGCCCGCAACGAACTCGTAGACGCCCGCCGGGCAGTAGCGGGCCTCCGGCCCCGCGTAGAGCGCATGGTTCACATCGATCGGAACCGATGCATCGGCGAGGCGCAGGTGAGGCGGCTGGTTTTCCTCGTGGCTCGTGTTCGACAGGTATACCGACGAGAGCTTGTCAAAGGTCAGCTTGTTGTCCGGCTTCGGATACGCAATCGGCCGGCATTCGTCCGCTCGCTTCAACTTTTCGTGGTCGGCTTGTCGACGACCCAGCGTCCACGGCGTCTTGCCGCGAAAGACGAGCTGATCGATGCCCCAGAGGACCGCGCCGCTTCGCAGACCGCGATCGAGATACGGCTTGAAGTTGCGCGCGCGATACAGCTCGTCGTACAGCCACGACGCCTCGAACGCCGCCGGGTAGGCGGCGAGCTCGTCGCGCGAGCGCCCGGCGGCGATCGCATCGAACGCCGCATCGCCCGCCAGCGTCCCCGTCTTGATCGCAGCATGCGAGCCCTTGATGCGCGGCGCATTGAGGAAGCCTGCATCGCAGCCCACCAGCGCGCCACCCGGGAACACAAGCTTCGGCAACGACTGCAGACCGCTCGCGTTGATCGCTCGTGCGCCGTATGCGATCCGCTTGCCGCCTTCGAGGAACGACGAGATCAAAGGATGCGTCTTGTAGCGCTGGAACTCCTGGAACGGCTCGAGCCAGGGATTGGAATAGCCGAGTCCGACAACGAGTCCAATCGAGACGAGCTGGTCTTCGCAGTGGTACATGAAACCGCCGCCGTACGTCGCGTTGTCGAGCGGCCAGCCGGCACTGTGCAGCACCAGCCCCGGCACGTGCTTCGCGGAGTCGATCTGCCACAACTCCTTCATCCCGATGCCCCACGTTTGCGGGTCGCGACCGGCGTCGAGGCCGAAGCGCGCGATGACTTCCTTGCCGAGATGTCCGCGCGCGCCCTCCGCAAACAGCGTGTACTTGCCGGCGAGCTCGACACCGGGCTGGAAATTCGCTGTCGGCTGTCCGTCCTTGCCGATGCCCATATCGCCGGTCGCGACACCACGCACGGCACCCCGGTCGTCATAGAGGACCTGGGCGCCGGCGAATCCTGCGAAGACCTCGACGCCCAGCTCCTCGGCCTGCTTGCCAAGCCAGCGCACGACACTCGCGAGGCTCACGATGTAGCACCCGTCGTTGATGAAGCAATCGGGCAGCAGCCAGTGCGGGTTGGAGATCGCCTTCGATTTCGTCAGCAGATAGAAGCGCTCCTCGGAGACCGGTGTCAGCAGAGGCGCTGCGCGCTCCTTCCAATCGGGAACGAGCTCGGTCAACGCCCGCGGATCCATGACGGCACCGGACAGAATGTGCGCTCCGAGCTCCGATCCTTTCTCGAGGACGACGACGCCAACGTCCTTGCCGGCCAGCGCCGCGCGCTGCTTGACGCGAATCGCCGCCGCGAGGCCCGCGGGGCCCCCGCCGACGATCACGACATCGTACTCCATGCATTCGCGTTGACTCATGCTGGACTCCTTGCCATCAGAACTGTTCCTCGCTCAAGGCCATGACGCCCGCACCGCCGTGCATGACCGTATGAGCGAGTCCCAGCGCCTGGGTGAGAACATGGTCGGCGTAGAAGCGTGCGGTCGCGATCTTCGCCTGGTGGAAGCTCGCATCGCCGGTGCCGGCTTTAAGGTGCTCGTGCGCGATCAGCGCTGCGCGGGCCATTTGCCAGCCGCCGCTGACGATCCCCATCAGCTTCAAGAACGGCACCCCGCCGGCAGCCACGTCACGCACATCGGTGCCATAACGCGAAGCGATGAAGTCGCCGGCAACCGACAGCGCGCGAATACCCGTGCCGAGCCCCTCGGTCAGGGCGAAGAACTCGGCCCCTTCGTGCTTCGCCAATTCACTTTCCGTGGCGCGCATGAGGTTCAGCACGGCCTTCAATGCAGCCCCGCCGTCGCGAGCGATCTTGCGTCCTATCAGGTCGTTCGCCTGAATGCCGGTCGTGCCTTCGTAGATCGCGGTGATCCGCGAATCCCGCAAATACTGCGCCGCACCGGTTTCCTCGATGAAACCGACGCCGCCGTGTACCTGGATGCCGAGCGAGGCAATTTCAGCGCCGGTCTCGGTGCTCCATCCCTTGATCACCGGGATCATGAGGTCGACGAACGATTCACTCCGCTTGCGCTCGTCCGCGTCCGGATGACGCAACGCCAGGTCCTCGGCCGCACCCACGACGTATGCAAGCGCGCGCATCGCTTCGATCTGCGACTTCATCAACATCAACATGCGCCGCACGTCGGGGTGGTGGATGATCGTCACCGCAGTCGGACTGCCGGCAATATCGTTTCCCTGCACACGCTCCTTCGCGTAGGCGAGCGCGTGCTGATAGGCGCGCTCGGCGACGGCGAGGCCCTGCACGCCGACCGCGAAGCGCGCCTCGTTCATCATCACGAACATGTACTGCAGCCCGCGGTTAGGCTCGCCGACGAGATAACCAACGGCACCCTCTTCATCGCCGAACGCAAGGACTGCCGTCGGGCTGGCGTGAATGCCGAGCTTGTGCTCGATCGAAACACAGCGCACGTCGTTGCGAGCGCCGAGCGCGCCGTCCCCGTTGAGCAGGAACTTGGGCACGACGAAAAGCGAGATGCCCTTTACCCCCGCCGGCGCATCCGGCAGCCGCGCAAGTACCAGATGAACGATGTTGTCGGTCAGGTCATGATCACCGTAGGTGATGAAGATCTTCTGGCCGAAGATCCTGAAGCTGCCGTCGTCGTGCGGCTGTGCACGGGTGCGGATTGCCGCCAGGTCCGATCCGGCTTGCGGCTCGGTGAGATTCATCGTTCCGGTCCACTCGCCGGCCACCATCCTGTGCAGGAAGGTCTGCTTCAGCTCATCGGAGCCGCAAAGGAGCAGCGACTCGATAGCCCCCGTGGACAGGAGCGGGCAGAGACTGAACGCAATGTTCGCACCGTTGAAGACCTCCTTGACCGCCGCCGCAACCAGTCGAGGCATGCCTTGGCCGCCGAATTCCGTCGGGCAACCGATGCCGACCCAGCCGTTCGCGGCGAACGCCTTGTAGGCTTCCTTGAAGCCATTCGGCATGGTCACACTGCCGTCCGCCCATTTCGCGCCCTCACGGTCGCCGATCGGATTCAGAGGGCTCAATACCTGCGCCGCGAACTTGCCGGCTTCGTCGAGGATCGCGTCGACCACGTCGGGCGAAGCTTCCTCGTAAGTCGGCAGACTCGAAACCTGCTCGAACCCCGCCAGCTCGTGCATGACGAAGCGCATGTCGTTGATCGGCGCTGCGTAGTCGCTCATGATTGGCCTCCTACGAACCTTTTACCGTCGACACGTCAGCCCAGCGCCGCAACGAGTTCCGGAACGATCTGGAACAGGTCACCCGCGAGACCGTAATCCGCCACGCCGAAGATCGGCGCCTCCGGATCCTTGTTGATCGCTACGATGACTTTAGAATCCTTCATGCCGGCAAGATGCTGGATCGCGCCTGAGATGCCGATCGCGAAATAGATTTGCGGTGCGACGATCTTCCCGGTCTGGCCAACCTGGTAATCGTTGGGAACGTAGCCCGCATCGACGGCCGCACGCGACGCACCCAACGCCGCACCGAGCTTGTCGGCCAACGGGTCCAACAGCGCGTGGAAGTGTTCGCTGCTCCCCAAGCCCCTGCCGCCGGAGACAATGATCTTCGCCGCGGAGAGCTCGGGTCGGGCCGACTTGGTGATCTCGCGCCCGACGACCCTCGACAAGCCGAGATCGGGCCCGGGCGCGAGCGCATCGATCACGGCCGCTCCGCCATTCGCTGATGCTGCATCGAACGCAGTCGTGCGAACGGTGAGCACTTTGACGCCATCGATCGACTTGACGGTGGTCATCACGTTTCCCGCGTACGTCGGACGCACGAACGTATCGGCAGACTCGATCGCCACGATCTCGGAGACATGCGCCACATCCAGCGCCACCGCGACACGCGGCATCACGTTCTTACCCGTGCTGGTCGCAGGCGCGAGCACATGGCTGTAGTCACCAGCAACGGCCGCGATCAGCGCGGCCACATTTTCCGCGCCCTGATCGGCGTACTGCGACGCGTCGGCCACGAGCACCTTAGCGACGCCGTCGATGTTCGCGGCGGCCGCGGCGGCCCCGTCGCAGCCACTGCCGGCGACCAGCACGTGGATGGAGTTGTCGATCCGCTTCGCCGCGGTCACAACGTTCAGCGTCGCCGCTTTCAACGCCGCATGGTCGTGTTCCGCGATAACGAGGATGGTCATTGTCTTCTCCGGTCGATTCAAATTTCGCAACTGGACAAACCAGTCGTGCAAACTGTTATGCGTCACGCGACCACGTGCAAGCTGTCGCCGCGTTCATGCGAGCACTTTCGCTTCGTTTCTGAGCTTGTCCAGAAGCTGCGCGACGTCCGCCACCCGGACCCCGGCGCTGCGTTTCGGCGGCTCGGCTGCACTAAGCGTGATGAGCCGCGGTGTCACGTCGACGTCGAGCGTTTCGGCCTTGCTGATCTCGAGCGGCTTCTTCTTCGCCTTCATGATGTTGGGCAGCGTCGCATAGCGCGGCTCGTTGAGCCTCAGGTCGGTCGTGACGAGCGCCGGCAGTTTCACCTCCAGCGTCTCGAGTCCGCCGTCGATTTCCCGCGTCACCGTAGCCTTGCCATCCGCAATCACCACCTTGGATGCACACGTGGCCTGGCCCCAGCCGAGCAGCCCGGCGACCATCTGTCCCGTCTGATTGGCGTCGTCGTCGATCGCCTGCTTGCCCATGAGGACGAGCTGCGGGTTCTCCTTCTGAACGATCGCCTTGAAAAGCTTGGCGACGGCGAGCGGCTGCAGCTCGGCCGCGCATTCGACCAGGATCGCGCGGTCGGCGCCGATCGCCATCGCGGTACGTAACTGCTCCTGGCAGGCGCTCGGCCCACACGACACTGCAACCACTTCCGTTGCCACTCCCGCCTCCTTCAGGCGTACCGCCTCCTCGATCGCGATCTCGTCGAACGGATTGACCGCCATCTTGACGTTCGCGACATCCGCACCGCTGCCGTCGACTTTCGGTCGCACCTTCACATTCGCATCGGCCACGCGCTTGACAGCTACGAGCACCTTCATCGCTTACTCCTGGAATCTGTCGGTCATCGGCACCGAGGGCGATACGCCGCCCTCAAAAATAGAACCCGGCCCGCCGGAAGATCTCTCGTACCGCGCTTGCTCATCAGCGTGACGCTCAGCGGAATGCCGAAGTTCGAGTGATCCTGGTAGACCTGGACGAAGGCGTGACTTTTCGGAAACAGACCCGAAAAGATCGTTCTCGCTTTCATCCTCCACACACCCACTGCCAAGAACGCCGTGATGAGCGAGATCACGCTCAGGACGACCATCCGATGGCCGAGCGTGAACGCGGCGAGTCGGATGTCGAATCTCCTTCGGTTTCATGGTCAGCCTCGCATTCGTCATTTACGACTCGATGTACACGCGCGCTTTGTCGTTTTCGAAAGACTCGATGAGAAAGCGGTCCTGGGGCTTTTCCGATGCCGTCTTGGGAATCTGGTCCAGCACGTGGATGAAGCTCGGCACGAAGTTGGGCTCGAGCTTCTGGCGGCACGCACGAAAGATCGATTGAGGATCGAGCGCCGCATGCGTTTTGGGCACGACCGCGGCAACGACGTCCTTTTCACCCGGCGCGCCGCACGCCGCGGGGATGCCGTAGATATAGACGTCGTCGACGTCGGGACACTCGGCGATCGCCTTCTCCACGAATGCGGTGTTCACGAAGTCGCCGTTATGGCGAATGCCGCCGCCTTTGCGATATTCGAAGTACAGCCAGCCGTCGTCGTCCTGACGCACGACGTCGCCCATATGCAGCCAGCCGCCCTTGCATTTCCTGGTCGACGCGTCGGGGTTGTCGAAGTATTCGACCTTGAACGGCGAGCCGTCGGCGTGACGAAACAGCAGCTCGCCGCTCGTACCCGGACTGCAGTCCTTACCCGCTTCGTCGACGATGCGGTACTTCAGCGACGGCACCGGCCTGCCGATGCTCCCGATTGGGCCGACACCCACCGGCTTGACGGTCAGTCCGCCTTCCGCCGCTCCGTAGAACTCGACGATATCGACGCCGAAGCGGCGCTCGAAGTCCTCCCAGATCGCCGACGGCATGCCGGCCGAAATTACGAAGCGCACAGGATGGTCGGCGTCGTCGGGCTTGCGCGGCTCGCTGTAGATCGCGGTCGTCATGCCGCCCAGCAGCGTGAACGTCGTGCAGCCGTAGCGCCGCGTGATGTCCCAAAGTCGCGACTTGGTAAACCGGCGCGACAGCACGACCGGCAACCCGCCGATGAGCGCGGCGCCGAGCGTCACGATCTGCGCATTGGCGTGCGTGAGCGACAACCCAGAGTAGGGCCGGTCGTCCTTCCGGTAGCCGAAGAGCTTCCACACCGCCGCCGACGTGTCGCAGTAGCGCCGGTGGGTCATCACGATCGCTTTCGGATCGCCGGTCGTGCCCGAGGTGAAGATGAGCTGCATCGGGCCGTCGGGGTCGGTGGCGCGGATCGGCAGCTGCGGCAGCTCGGACGGCAGCAGCCTGTGCAGCGGGTGCACGCCCGGATGCT
>Ga0335069_10013024_pt1 | contig 11689 bp, 9 predicted proteins | sample Lox_Sample_11_FD_206714 | JGI IMG/M metagenome (GOLD analysis project Ga0335069, IMG submission 206714) | Soil microbial communities from Loxahatchee National Wildlife Refuge, Florida, United States - Lox_Sample_1.1 | ecosystem: Environmental > Terrestrial > Soil > Wetlands | place: USA: Florida...
GCCTTACACATCCTCCGAGCTTACATCCTCCGAGCCTGGGCGCTCGCACTGTCCTTCCCCGAGGCTGCCGCGAGCGCCAGCTCCGCTCCGATGTGAGCGAGATGGGTCAAGCCCTGCGGGAAGTTGCCCAACATCTGTGCCGAACGGCGTGAGTACTGCTCGGCGAACAAACCGAGATCATTGGCGCACGCACACGCGCGCTTGAACACAGTACGCGCTTCGCGCACGCGACCCTGCCGCGCCAGGCAGTTGATCAGCCAGAAACTGCACGCCAGGAAGGCGCCCTCCGAACCGCGCAGCCCGTCATCCTGTCGGTAGCGGCGCACGAGCCCATCCGCTTCGAGCTCGGCCCGGATCACATCGGTCGTGCGAACCATGCGTTCGTCATCGGGAGCGGTGAAATCCACGCTGGGCAGCAACAGCAGCGCCGCATCGACCTCCCGGCTACCGAAACTGCGCACGAAGATCCCGCGCCGATGATCCACGCCGCGCCGTTCAATCTCAGCCCGCATGGCATCGCGCGCTTCACGCCATCGCGCCAGGGGCGCGGGAAAGCGGTACCGCTGCGCGAGCTCGATGGCCCGGTTGACGGCCGCCCACCCCATCACCTTGGAATGCACGAAGTGCAGCGGCCGGGAGCGGACCTCCCAGATGCCGCGATCCGGCAGTCTCCACTTGTCGATGGCCGCAGCGACGATGCGGGTCAGGAAAGCCCAGTAGGGTCGTGTCGGCCGATGGCCGCGCAGACTCCAGCGCCACGACAGTTCGACGATCAGTCCGTACATGTCGGCCTGATACTGGCACTCGGCAGCGTTGCCGATGCGCACCGGCCGCGATCCACGCCAGCCCTCGAGCTGCGGCAGTTCGATCTCGGTGAGCCGCCGCTTGCCGTCCACCGCATACAGCACCTGCAACTCGTCGGCGTTGCCTGCGGCCGTGCGCTGGATGAATCGGCGCACACCGTCGGCTTCGGACTCGGCACCGCAATTCGCAAGTGCCCAGACCGTGAAGATCGAGTCGCGTATCCAGCAGTAGCGATAATCCCAGTTGCGCTCCCCGCCGATGCGCTCCGGGAGCGACGTGGTGGGCGCGGCGATGATCGCTCCGGTTGGTGCGTAGGTCAGTGCCTTCAGCGTGATGGCCGAGCGCACGATGTTGGCTCCCGGTGCACCGACATTGGCCCGCGCGTGGGAATCTGCCCGCGCGTGGGAGTCTGCCCGCGCGTGGGAATCTCCCCGCGCGTGGGAATCCTTCGCCGCGCCGGGGTGGACGATTTTCCGCGACCACAGATGCCACCAGCGCACGGTCTCTGCGAGGTGGGCCCGCAATTCGACGCGCGCCTTGCGCCGCTGCGGCACGGTGTGCGCCTCTTCCGGGCGGAAGAATTGCACTCCCATGCAGATCGTCTGTCCGCGCCCGACCTGCACGCTCGCGCGCAGCTCGTGCTCATCGACGATCTCCATGGGCACGTCACCGAAAATCCGCAGACCGGTGTTGCTGCCGACTGCGAAATGAGCGTGTGCGCCGGCGGCGTAGATCCACGGTTTCACTTCGCCGAAGTCCAGGCGTGGCACGAGCTGGACATCGAAACGCATGCGCCCGCGGATCCCGCTGATGATCCTCACCAGCTCGCGGCGCGGCCGCCGTCGGCCTCCCATCCGCATGGAAAAGAAGTCGGTGACCGTCGCGACATGCCGCCCCAGCCGATAGGCGGTGACCAGCACCAGCGTGCGATCGACATAGGCTCGCGTCACCCGTGCGCCGGGCGGTCCGGTGATGCTGTAACGGCCACCGCGGTCCCAGTCCAGCAGTCGCCCGAAGCAACTGTCCGAATCGAACCGCGGCAGGCAGCACCAGTCGATGGAACCCGCGCGCGAAACGAGCGCAGCCGTATGGCAATCACCGATCAGTGCGTAGTCGCCAATTGGCGGATACGGACGTGCGGCGTCTGCGGCGTCCAAGGCCGGCGGAATCAGGCTCTGCCCGTCGGCGCGTGCGGTGCGGGGCGTTTCCCCGGAGACTGCGAGGCACGCGCCCGACCCTGTTCCGGGGCCCAGGTCGCCTCGTGAACGTGCTCGAAGCGTGCCGCGATTTCCTTCCAGTTCCAGAGATTCCACACGGCCTCGAAGTAACGCGCCTTCTCGTTCTGATACTGCAGGTAGTACGCATGCTCCCAGGCGTCCAGAACCATGAGCGGGATGCTGGCCTGTGCCGTGTGTGAGTCGTGGTCATGGATCTGCAAGGTGAGCAGCCGGGCGCCCACAGGGTCCCAGACCAGCGCGCCCCATCCGGAGCCCATGCAGGTGGCTGCCGACTGCGTGAGTTGTTTCCTGAATCGATCGAAGCTGCCGAAGTCGCGCTCGATCGCACCGGCGAGGGGGCCCGTCGGCTGTTCACCACCGCCGTCGGGAGTCAGGTTGCGCCAGAACAAGCTGTGCAGCACGTGCCCGGACAGGTTGAAGGCCAGCTGCTGCTCAAGGGCCGCGATGTGGCTGAAGTCGCCGCCGTCGCGCGCCTCCTCGAGGCTCTCCAGCGCGTGGTTGGCGCCGTCCACGTAGGTCCGGTGATGTTTGTCGTGATGCAGCTGCATGATGCGCGCGGAGATGTGCGGTTCGAGCGCACCGTAGTCGTAGTCCAGATCGGGTAGCACGTACTTCGTCATGGCATGGCTCCTGCCGGCGGGTGTAAGGCGGTGGGCGCATCGTTGCGCAAACGACGCCGTCGGGCGGCGGTCCCCGGTACCGGCCGGTGCGGTACCGGGGGCGACAGCGGCCCGATTTGAATGCCCCGGACTGTCTACTGCTTCGGCGGCTGGCTGTTGTCCGCGGGCGGTGGCGGCGGCGTGCCGCTGTTGTCGGGCCCGGGTGACGGCGTTGGCGTCGTCTGGTCCGGAGAACTCGGCATCGTGCTGGAAGAGGTATCGCTAGGCGTGGACGGAGACGTCGCCGAGGAATCGGGACTGGTCGTCGAGGGCGACATCGACTGCTGCTTGGAGCAAGCCACCAGCGCCAGGGCGCTCAGGCACAAGAGGAGCAAACTGCGTTTCATGATTCACCTCGTGAGTATCGGGCCCGCCCGGACGGTGGATACCGCCGGGTATCCAGAGGGTCGCAAGAGCCGTTCCGGCCTGACACCGGTCAGCTCGAGCCCACGGCGCCGATCGGCGGCAGCTGCTATCCTGCGCGGCCATGGGCACCCATGCGGCGATCACGGGTTGGGGCAAGTGTCTGCCGCCCGCCGTGCTGAGCAACCAGGATCTCAGCACGTTCCTCGACACCACCGATGAGTGGATCGTCACCCGGACCGGGATCCGGGAGCGCCGCATCTCGCATGCCTCACTCGCCGACATGGCTTGCGTGGCGTCCTGCCGGGCGCTGGCAGCAGCCGGTCTGCAGGCGCGCGAGCTCGACCTCATCGTGTTCGGGACCTGCAGCCATGAGGACCAGGTGCCGAACATGGCTTCCGGGGTGCAGCAGCGGCTCGGCGCCGACGCAGCATCGGCGATGGACGTGAACACCGCCTGCACCAGCTTTCTTTACGGCCTCTCGACCGCTACGGCGCTGATCCGCACCGGCGTGGTACGCAATGCCCTCGTCATCGGCGCCGAACTGATTTCGCCCTTCATGGACTGGGCGGATCGCGATGTAGCCGTGTTGTTCGGTGACGGCGCCGCCGCCGTCGTGCTGCAGTCAACCGACCGCGCCGAAGGTCTGCTCGGTGAGAAGCTCGGTTGTTACGGCGATGCGCGCGAGATCCTGCGCGTCCACGGCATGGGCGGTCGCTACGCGAACCGCGGCATGCTGTACGGTGTCGTGCGCTGGCAGTTCGAAGGCCAGGAGATCTTCAAACGGGCCGTCCAGGGAATGGGCGGCGCCTGTGAAGCGGCATTGGGACGCTGCGGCATCACCGCGGACCAGGTCGACCTGGTCATTCCGCATCAGGCCAACCTGAGGATCATCGAGGCTGTGGCGAAACGCGCGCGCGTTCCCATGGAGCGCGTGTTCGTCAACATTCAGCGCTACGGCAACATGTCAGCCGCGACCGTGCCGGTGGCTCTCTGCGATGCTCTGGAGGAAGGGCGCGTACGTCCCGGCTCACTGCTGCTGATGCCGGGATTCGGGGGCGGACTGACCTATTGCGCGCACGTCGTGAAGTGGGGAGACCGGACCACTCCCCTGGGCAAGAGCGAAGCCGAGTTGCCCCCCAACGATCGCTCCGCCCTGCAGATCCTCCGCGACGTGCTGGAGGCGAAAGCCCGGCCTGCTGCCGCGCAGAGCTGGTAGCGCATCGCAGTTGATGGCGCGCCACGATTGACGGCGCGCCGTACGGGGCAGCGCGTCGCCGTACCGGCTAGCGCGTCGCCTCACTGGGCGGCGCCAGGCCCCGGCAGATCCTACTTCTTCGCGGCGCGGCGCTTCTTCTTCGCCGGATCCTTGGGCCGGGACTTGCCGAACGAACCCTGGTAGATCTTGCCGCGACGGCTTCTGCTGTCACCCTTGCCCATGCAACTCACTCCAACGCTCGATTGCGAGGGCGCGAAGTCTAGCATCACCTCGACCGGGCCGGTGATCACCTTGCCAGCGGGCCGAGGGCGTAGCGCACGGCGAGCTGCAGCTGGGTCTCGCGGGCAAAAGTGGGCTCGCCGAACTCCAGCGCCCGGTTCGCGGAAGAGCTGTCCACTCGCAGCCACTCCAGGGTGAAGCGCCAGTGAGGGCCGGGTTCGAACACGTAGGCGGCGGTCCAGGCGTGGCCGTGCTGCACGCCAGCGCCATTGGGGAGACTGCTCTGCACGGCAAAAGAGTCGAAGCGCACGCTCAGCCGATGCTCGCCCAGCTGGCGCGACAACAGGGCGTAACGCGCCCTGAAGGGCCACTCGAGATAGTTCTCGTCCGGCTCGATGTAGGTCTCACCGTCGAGGTACTGGGCGATGAACGTCCAGCCGGTGCCGCTCTCGGCCCGCAGGCCGGCCGAGTTGAATCGGGTGTTCCAGGCGAACAGCTGGCGCACGCTGTCGAATTCTGCGGAGTCGGCGCGGTTGTCGTAGTGCAGCGCGCGCAGCACGATGCGATCGAGGTAGCGGGCCTCGACGCCTGCGTAGTAGCCCGCGTGGCCGTCGATCTCGTGGAACAGCTCCATGGCGCGCAGCGGTCCGCTGCCGACGGCGCCGACTCGCCCGAACAGGGTGGTCTGGCGGTCATCGAACGAGAAACCGCGCGCCGCGATGATGCTTCCCGCCGGGTCGTTCCATCCATACAGACCCACCGTGCCTGCCAGATCGAAGCCGTGCCCGAGACGTGTGCCGAGCCAGTCGAGCTGGCCTTCGACGCCAATGGTGCGCAGCTCCTCGCCCAGCCAGGTGTTGATGGCTGAATAGGACAGCGTGTAGGGAGACTCCCAGCCGGCGGCGCGGTTCTCCATGGAAATGGGGGCATGAAACGCACCGGCCTTGACACGCAGTCGAAAGCCATCGAAAGGATAGGGACGGTACTGCAGATACGCTTCGGTCAGATCCACCGGGTTGCGGTCGTGATCGCCCCAGTCGGAGGCGTCCACGCGCACTGACCACACGTCGCCCAATGGCTGCGAGAGCGCGAAACGCAGCCGACCCAGCCGCAAGCCCGACTGCCCCTGGTCGAATCGCAACGTGCCCAGACCGCCATCCACGATCGACTTGCGGCCGTCGGTGCTGACCATGCGGGCGTCCAGGTCCACTTCCCAGTCCGTGGCGTGACTCGCCGATGCCGCGAGAACCAACACAGCGGTTAGCGCAGGATATCGAGGGCGCCGACTCATCAGTACACATCCCAGGAACGATGCCGCTCATCCAGCGGAGCGGGCTGCAGCGGCTTGAGCAGCCGGACGGTGAGCGAGGCGCGGTCTCCCTCGCCGATCATCAGCTCGCGCTCGAGATCACCGTCCTCACGCATACGTGGGTGCCAGACCGTGACACGCCAGGTCCCGCGAGGAACTTCAGCGGACCACGACCCCGCCGTGTCCGTGCGTCCGAAGAAGGGCGCATCGGTCACCACCACGTACGCCAGCATCGAGTCGTGGATGTTGCAGCCGAGCGTGACCAGTCCCGCCTGATCGAAGTGCACGGGCGGATAGGGCTTGCCGCGGTACAGCGGCAGCTGGAATTTCTTCGCCGCCGAGAAGGAGTAGATCTGGTGGCTCACCGAGTCGCTGTTCGGGAACGCGATGGTGGAGCCCACCGGGATCACCAGCAGATCGGGCTCGAAGGCCTTGTCGATCTGGTCCATGACAGCCTGCACGGGAGCGGCGGGATGCGCCGGGGCGGTCGTCGAACGCAGAGTGACGACCGCACCGGGAAGTGGCCGGCCGTCGGCGGACTGTACGGCGATGACGATGGTGGCCGCCGCCAGGGCACCGGTCACCTTCAGCAGGGCAACGAGGAACGCCACGGCAGCCACGAGTGGGAAACGCGGGAACGCGTGTCGATTCTTGCGTGCGGAAGGTCTCATTCCTGCATTGGAATTCTCGCGGCCAGCGCCGCGCGATGCCTACGATGTCGGCAGCCATTCGAGTCGGTTCCATGGGAAGCTTCCGCAAACGACTTCTCGTATTGATCATCGGGTTGGTGGTCATTACGCAGACTGTGACGCTGGCCGCAGTACTGGCCAGCACTGCGCACAACGTCGAGGCCCGCGCCGCGGAAGAACTCCGCGCCGGCGGCTCGTTCGCGCAGCAGTTGCTGCGCTTCCGGGCCGGCCAGCTGGCCAACGGCGTGGGCGTGCTGGCAGCCGACTTCGGCTTCCGCGAAGCTGTAGCCAGCGGAGACGGCCCCACCATCCTCTCCGCCGCCACGAACAACGCGCAGCGCATCGGCGCCGACCTCGTCCTGGTCATGGATACCCATGGCAAGGTCATTGCCTCGAGCGACACGGCCGGGGCGGAGCGGGGAACGTCGCTCGATACTCTTCTGGACCAGTCACGCGGTCAGCGCGACCAGCCCATCTTCCGGGTGCTCGGCGAGCACTCCTATCAGTTCTTCCTCGCGCCGGTGCGGACGCCCGAGACCATCGCGTGGGTCGCGATGGGATTTGTGGTCGATGATGGGCTGGCGCAGAGAATGCGCGATCTCATTGCCGCGGACGTCACACTGGTTGTGTACGGCGCCGACGGGGTCCCGCGAGTTGCATCGACACTCACCGGTGAACAGCGCACGGCCGCCGTCGCCCAGCGGACCTCGCTGTCCGACACATCCCCCTCCGACGCAGAATCGGAGTCCCAGGTCCACCGCATCGCGCTCACCGACTGCCTCAGCTACGCGCAACGCATCGGCGGTCGCGGTGACTCCGTCGATGTGATCGTGCAAAAACCCATGCACGAAGTGCTCGCACCTTATCGTGACGTGCGCGACGCGTTGTTATTCATCGACGGTATCGCGCTGGTCGTCGCGGCAATCATCGGCAGCCTGCTCGGGCGCAGCGCGACACGCCCAATAGGCGACCTTGTAGAGGCGGCCAAGCGTATTCAGGCAGGCCGTTACGATACGGCGGTCGCGGCCTCCGGCGGCGATGAGTTCCGCAGCCTGGCGGACACATTCAACTCGATGCAGAAGAATATCGCCGAGCGCGAAGCTGACATCACGCATCAGGCCCACCACGACTCACTCACGGGGCTACCCAACCGGACCCTGGCGGAGAAACGCCTCGAAGAGCTGGTCAGCAGCGGCCGCGGCTCGCCCACCGCGCTCATCCTGATAGACATGCGCAATGTGCGTGAGATCAACGCTTCGCTGGGTCACCACGTCGGTGACGATGTGCTGCGCGAGGCAGCGCGTCGACTGCGCATGAACTCAGGGCCGGAGGATCTCGTCGCACGCCTGGGCGAGAGTCAGTTCCTCATGATTGCGCGTGACTGCTCGCCCGAGCGCGCTCCACTGTATGCCGATCAGCTCACGGGAGTCGTCCGCACCGGATTCCATCTGGCCGAGATGAGCCTGGAACTGCGTGTGGCTGCCAGCGTCTGCATGTTTCCGGACCACGGGAGCACGGCGAGCGAGCTGTTGCGTCGCGTGCAAATAGCCATAGAAGACGTGGACGAGGCGCGCACGCGTGTCGTGCTGTACAGGCCGGGCGTCGATGAAGAGCACCGGCGGCGCCTGAAGCTGATCACAGATCTGCGCGGCGCCATCGACCAGAACACGCTGTCACTCGTCTATCAACCGAAGGTGGCCATGGCCACGCGTTCGGTGCGCAGTCTTGAAGCCCTGGTGCGCTGGACCCATCCGCAGCTCGGAGCCGTATCGCCGGGTGAGTTCGTACCGCTGGCGGAGCGCACGGGCGGCGCGCGCCGCCTGACGAGCTGGGTGCTCCGCGCGGCGATCCGTCAGATGGGCGAATGGCGCCGCCAGGGCCTCGAACTGGAGCTGGCCGTGAATCTGTCGGCGCCCGACATTCTCGATCCCAACCTGGGCGATGAGATCCTGCAGCTGCTGCGCGCCGAGCGCGTGAACTCCACGGCGCTGCTCCTCGAGATCACCGAGAGCGCGGTGATGCGCGACCCGCAGCAGGCCGCCCGCAACATGCAATTGCTGCGCATCGCCGGCGTGCGCTTCGCCATCGATGACTTCGGCACCGGCCATTCCTCGCTCTCCCAGCTCAGTTCCCTGCCGGTGGACGAGCTCAAGATCGACCGCTCGTTCATCACTCATGCCCGCCAGGGAAGCGATGCGGCCACCATCATCACTTCCACCATCGAGCTCGGTCACAGCATGGGATTGCGCGTGGTGGCCGAGGGCGTGGAGGAGCCGGCCGAGTGGAATCTGCTGCGCGAGCTGGGTTGCGACTATGCGCAGGGTTACCTGATCAGCAAGCCGCTCCCCGCCGCGGACGTGCCCGGTTTCGTCGGGCAGGCCAACAGCCTGCTGCCGGCCTCGGATTCGACGGTGTTGCAGATCCGCGCGCTGGAGCAGCTCGCGGGACAGAATCGCCGCTAGCGATAGCGCGCGAGAATCTTCTCCATTCCCCTGGCGCCCGGCGACAGCTTTTCGTACGGCAGGCTGTTGAGCGGCTCATCCGGCGTGGCGTTGATCTCGTGGAACTCGTTCTGCGAGGGCTCGACGAACAGCAACCCCGTCAGGTACTCGCCCACCTTGAGCCGGTCCTGGATATAGACCTGCGCGGCGCTGCGATCGGTCGGGTCGTAGCCAGCCTCGCACTTGCGCAGCACGATGCGGCTGCCATCGTGCATCACGACCGGCAGTGCCTCCCCTTCCCCGTAGCTCGCCGTGATCTCACGCTCGAGCGGCACGAAATCCGCGTGAACCGCCGGTTCGTAGTGCTCGCGTGTGTAGGCGTAGCTCTTGGTCGAGCCTTCGTGATCGTTGAAGGTGACGCACGGCGAGAGCACGTCGATGAGCGCGAAGCCGTTGTGTTTCAGCCCGGCCTGGATGAGCGGCACGAGCTGCTGCTTGTCGCCGGAGAAGCTGCGCGCCACGAACGAGGCGCCGAGCGTCATGGCCAGCAGCACCGGATCGATGGGGGGCTGGAAGTTGGTCTCGCCCTTCTTCGCCCTGGTGCCGATGTCGGCCGAGGCCGAGAACTGGCCCTTGGTCAGGCCGTACACACCGTTGTTTTCGATGATGTACAGCATGTTGAGATTGCGGCGGATGGCGTGGCAGAACTGGCCCAGGCCGATCGACAGGGTATCGCCGTCACCGGAAACACCGATGTAGTGCAGCTTGCGGTTCGCGGCGTTCGCGCCCATCGCGATGGAGGGCATGCGGCCGTGAACGGAGTTGAATCCGTGGCCGCCGCTGACGAAGTAGGCCGTCGTCTTCGACGAGCAACCGATGCCCGACAGCTTGATCAGGTTCTGCGGCTCGATGGCCAGATCCCAGCAGGCCTCGACGATGGCGGCCGTGATCGAGTCGTGTCCGCAACCCGCGCACAGGGTCGACAGCGCGCCTTCGTAGTCGCGGCGCGTGAACCCCAGGGTATTCCTGGGCAGGGACGGATGGGAGACCTTCGGTTTGGCTATGAAAGTCATGATGTATCTGCCTCAGCCGTGAGCGGCATCGCGCGGCCGAGCCACTGGGGTGGGCCGGACGTGCGCGAGCACGCCGTCCACGATGAAACTGGAGGTGATGGGCAATCCACTGTAGTGCAGAAGCGAGCGCAGCTTCGCCTTGTCCACCTGGGTTTCCAGGGTCAGCAGCGCCTTGAACTGCGCGTCGCGGTTCTGTTCGACCACGAACAGCAGATCGTGCGCGGCCAGGAACCGCTCGACGTCCTCGCTGAACGGGAACGAGCGAACGCGCATGTAGTCGATGCCGACGCCTTCCTTCTTGAGCACATCCATGGCCTCGCGGATGGCGCCGTCGCAGCTTCCGAGGGACACGATGCCCATGTGGCTGCCGGCCGTGCAGTCGATGATGGCGCGCGGCACCAGCTTCCTGGCGGTCTCCCACTTCTTCAGCAGGCGATCGAGCACGATCTGGTACTCAACCGAATCCTCGGTGTAGGCACCATACTGGGAATGGCCCGAGCCGCGTGTGAAGTAAGCGGCCTTGGGGTGAACTCCGGGCAGCGTGCGGTAACCGATGCCATCGCCATCGCGATCCAGGTAACGGTAGAACTTCTCCATCTTCAGCACGTCTTCCTTGCCGAGCATCTTGCCGCGATCGGGACGATACGAGTCGTCCCACTTCAGATCGCGGCACATCCAGTCATTCATGCCGATGTCGATGTCGGACAGGACCAGCACGGGGGTCTGCAGCCGCTCGGTGAGATCGAACGCCTGTACCGCCATGTAGAAGCATTCTTCCGGGTTGGCGGGGTAGAGGCACACATGGCGCGTGTCGCCATGCGAGGCATACGCGCTGATCAGGAGATCGCACTGCTGGGTGCGGGTGGGCATGCCGGTGGATGGGCCGACCCGCTGGATATCGAAGATGACGGCAGGCACCTCGGCGTAATACGCCAGACCCAGGAACTCGTTCATCAGGGAGATACCCGGTCCGGAAGTGGCCGTGAAGGCGCGCGTGCCGTTCCAGGCCGCACCGATGACCATGCCGATGGCGGCCAGCTCATCCTCGGCCTGGATGAAGGCGAAGTTCCTGCGGCCCGTGTCCGGATCCACGCGCAAGCGGTCGCAGAAAGCCTTGAAGGCATCCATCAGCGACGTGGACGGAGTGATCGGATACCACGCCGCCACAGTGGCGCCCGCGTAGACGCAGCCCAGAGCGGCAGCCGTGTTGCCGTCGATCAGGATCTGGCCGCTCGTGGCGTCCATCTTCTCGACGCGCAGCGGCAGCGGACACTGGAAGTTCTGGCGCGTGTAGTCGTAGCCGAGCTGGATGGCCTTCATGTTGCTGTCCACGAGCTGCGGCTTCTTCGCATAGGTCTGCGCGAGCAGTTCGCGGATGCGTTCCAGGTCGAGATCGAGCAATGCGGCCAGCACGCCCGCATAGCAGATGTTCTTCATCAGGATGCGTGTGCGCACCCCGTTGAAGTTCTCGTTGCACAACCTCGCCAGCGGCACGCCGATGACAGTGATGTCCTCCCGCTTCAGCAGTGCGGGCCGCGGCCAGGTGGAGTCGTAGATCAGGTAGCCGCCGGGGGCGACTTCCTTGACGTCCCGGGCGTAGGTCTCGGCATTCATGGCCACCATGATGTCGACCCGCCCCGAGCGTGCGACATGACCATCGCGCGTCACCCGGATC